>Ga0190271_10000960_pt1 | contig 15690 bp, 12 predicted proteins | sample Popmic356T_FD_133747 | JGI IMG/M metagenome (GOLD analysis project Ga0190271, IMG submission 133747) | Populus adjacent soil microbial communities from riparian zone of Weber River, Utah, USA - 356 T | ecosystem: Environmental > Terrestrial > Soil > Riparian zone | place: USA: Utah | collected...
CGGGCCCTACGGCGAGGACGGCACCATCCAGGGCCTGCTCGAGCTCGCCGGTGTCCCGTACGTCGGTGCGGGCGTGCTGGCCAGCGCGGCAGGCATGGACAAGGAGTTCACCAAGAAGCTGCTGGCCGCCGACGGGTTGCCGATCGGCGACCAGGTGGTACTGCGTGCCGAGCAGGCCACCCTGTCGCTGGAGGACCGCGAACGCCTCGGATTGCCCGTCTTCGTCAAGCCTGCGCGCGGTGGCTCGTCCATCGGCGTCAGTCGCGTCACCAGCTGGGACACGCTTCCGGTCGCCATCGAGCTGGCCCGCAGGCACGACCCCAAGGTCATCGTCGAGGCCGCCGTGGCCGGCCGGGAACTGGAATGCGGGGTGCTGGAGTTCCCCGACGGACGGGTCGAGGCGAGCACCGTGGGCGAGATCCGGGTGGCCGGTGTGCGGGGTCGGGAGGACGGGTTCTATGACTTCGAGACCAAGTACCTCGATGACGCCGCGGAACTCGACGTGCCGGCCAAGGTCGACGACGTCGTCGCCGAGGCGGTCCGCGGGCTGGCCATCCGCGCCTTCCGCGCCATCGACTGCCAGGGGCTGGCCAGGGTGGACTTCTTCCTGACCGAGGACGGACCCGTCATCAACGAGATCAACACGATGCCGGGGTTCACCACCATTTCGATGTATCCGCGGATGTGGGCGGCCAGCGGCGTCGACTATCCGACTCTGCTCGCGACGATGGTCGACACCGCCGTCGCCCGCGGCACCGGCCTGCGCTAGCCATCGGTGTGCGAGCGCCCGCCCAAACTCACACTTGGGCGAGTAAGTACGAGTAACCTCAGCCATTTCGTCAATCTCGGCTAGCGGAGGGGCGGGTTAGCGGACGGGTGCCGGGTCGATCGCCGTGGCCTGCAGCGACGCCGCAATGGTCGTCGAAATCGCCTGAATCGGGGTCGGGCCCGAACCCGCCGGCAGGGTGAGCGCCACGTAGACCGGTCGATCGACCGTGAACCAGGTGCTGCGGCCGTCACCGGTGGCGGCGTCCACCACCCGGAACCACTGGACCGCGTCGACCACCTGAATCGGGGAGCCCACCACGAACTCGGCGGGACGGTCGAGCCCGCACCGCAGGACGATCGCCTCGCCGTCGCCTTCGGTCTGCCAGGCCGCCGCGCCTGCCGGAGTGGGCTCCAGGACGGATGCGCGCCGGTAGTCGCCCAGCTGCCCGGGCAGCGCGTCGATCAGCGCGCGGCACTCGGCGCTGTCGGCGCGCGGCGCCGGTACGGGGGTGATCGCGACCGGAGCCTGCGACGCAGGGCGCTGCAGGACCGCGGCGACGACGAGGACGGCAACGACGGCGCCGACGGCGACGACGAGCGCGGCGATCAGTAAGGATCGCGGCGGACCATCGACGGCCTGGCTATTCATACGCCGAACTCTAGGGTTGCACTCCGTCGGCGATGGGGCAGGTCAACGTCCGGGTGATCCCTGAGACGTGCTGCACACTGGGAACCACGCTGGACCGCAGCTCATCGAGGGTATCCGCGCCGACGCGCACCACCACGTCGTAGGGGCCGGTCACGTACTCCGACGACAACACTCCGGTGAGGCCGGCGAGCTGCTTAGCGATGACTTCGGCGCGACCGACCTCGGTCTGGATGAGAACGAAAGCCTCGACCACGCCGCAATCCCTCCGTCTGGCTGCATAGACTCCACGCCGCAGGGACCAAACGTACCGCAGGTGGGCCGAGCGTTCAGGGCACGAAGCTACCGCCAGGGTGCCGGTGGGACGGTGAAAGGACGGGACATGGCGGACGATCACCCGGACGAGTCGCTGGCAGCGGCGGGTGAGTTCGCGGTAATCGACAGGTTGGTGGCGGGGCGGCGTCAGCCGCCGTTCGTCATGCTCGGCCCCGGCGACGACGCGGCTGTGGTCGCGACCACCGACGGCAGAACGGTGGTGGGCACCGACATGCTGGTCGAAGGCCGCCACTTCCGGTTCGACTGGTCCACACCTCATGACGTCGGCCGAAAAGCCATTGCGCAGAATGCCGCCGATATCGAGGCGATGGGCGGGCGGGCCACGGCGTTCGTGGTCGGGTTCGGCGCCCCTGGCGACACCGCGACCGCACGGGCGGTCGACCTCGCCGACGGAATGTGGCACGAGGCGGGGCTGCTGGGGGCGGGCATCGTCGGCGGTGACATGGTGCGGGCCCCGCAGTGGGTCATCTCGGTGGCGGCGCTCGGAGATCTCGGTGGGCTCGAGCCGGTGCGCCGCAGCGGAGCGACACCCGGTGACACCGTGGCGGTGGTCGGTGATCTCGGCCGCTCGGCAGCTGGATACACGTTGTGGCACAACGGGATCGACGGATTCGACGGGTTACGTCGGCGCCATCTGGTGCCCGAGCCGCCGTACGGCCAGGGGGTGGTCGCGGCGCGGGCAGGCGCGACCTCGATGACCGACGTCTCCGACGGGCTGCTGGCCGACATCGGGCACATCGCCTCCGCGTCGGGGGTTCGCGTCGACGTGTCCGCCGCCGGTCTGCGCGACGACGTCGATGCGGTGGCCACTGCGGCCGCCGCGGCGGGGTCCGATCCGTGGCAGTGGGTGCTCGGGGGTGGGGAAGATCACGCGCTGGTCGCCACGTTCCCTGCTGCGCCGCCGCCCGGCTGGCGCTCGATCGGCACGGTTTTCGACGCCGGGGACAAAGCGCCCAGGGTGACGGTGGACGGCGCGGCGTGGGGCGGTAATCCGGGCTGGCAGTCGTTTTGACCGACGCCGCCCGCTATGTTGGCCTGTCGTGACTGCACGTCCGCTCAGCGAATTGGTCGACGGGGCCTGGGCCCGGGCACTCGCACCGGTCGAACCCCAGGTCGCCCAGATGGGGGAGTTCCTGCGAACCGAACTCGCCGCCGGCCACCGGTATCTGCCATCCGGTCCGAACGTGTTGCGCGCGTTCACCTTTCCGTTTGACAGCGTGCGTGTACTGATTGTCGGCCAGGATCCCTACCCGACACCCGGGCACGCCGTCGGGCTGAGCTTCTCCGTGGCTGCCGAGGTGCGCCCGCTGCCCCGCAGCCTGGCCAACATCTTCACCGAGTACCGCGACGACCTCGGGCATCCGGCACCGTCGAACGGAGACTTGACGCCGTGGGCGCAGCAAGGGGTGATGCTGCTCAACAGGGTCCTGACGGTGCGGCCCGGCACGCCGGCATCACACCGCGGCAAGGGCTGGGAGGCTGTCACCGAATGCGCGATCCGGGCGCTGGTGGCCCGTCAACAGCCGCTGGTGGCGGTGCTGTGGGGCCGCGACGCCGCCACGCTGGAACCCATGCTGGGGGATACGGCGATCATCGAGTCGGCGCATCCGTCGCCGCTGTCGGCGTCACGGGGGTTCTTCGGATCACGGCCGTTCAGCCGCGCCAACGGAATGCTGGAGCAGATGGGCGCCGAGCCGGTCGACTGGCGCCTGCCCTGACCGTAGGGGTGGCCGAGCAGACACAAAATCGCCCAATTCAGCAATCAATCACGCGAGTTTGTGTCTGCTCGCGATCGAGAGTTGGGCCGGTACTAGCCGCGCGAGACCTTGCCGGCCTTCAGGCACGACGTGCACACGTTGACGCGCTGCTTGTTGCCACCTGGGCGTGCGACGGCGCGCACCTGCTGGATGTTCGGGTTCCACCGACGGCTGGTCCGGCGATGGGAGTGTGACACCGACTTGCCGAAGCCGGGGCCCTTCCCGCAGATATCGCACACGGCAGCCATATGTAGAACTCCTCGAATCAGTACTTGGGGGTCTGGGTCCTGGCCGGAGACCGGCCGCGGTTTGACCCGACAACCTGATCAGAATACCGGCCGCCGCAGGTATCGCCAAAAATCGGGCCGTAGCCGCGGTCTCCACAGCCCGGCGCCGTGGTCTTCGGCGCTGTCCCCGCCACTGGATAGGCTGACGCCGACGGCGGCAGCAGTGTGCTGGGACGCCGGCGCCACATGCGTCTGGAGGTGGGGATGTCGGCTCGGCGGCTCGATGCGCCAGGCCTGCGGCGTTGGGCACACACCGCGGTCGCTCACCTCATCAGTCACACCGATGAGATCAATCGACTCAATGTCTTCCCGGTCGCGGACGCCGACACCGGCACGAACATGCTGTTCACGATGCGTGCCGCCTGGGCTCAGGCGGACGCCCGCGCCGCTGTCAACGACGTCGCCCACCTCGCAGCCGCGATGGCCGACGGGGCGTTGCGCGGCGCCCGGGGCAACTCGGGGGTGATCCTGTCCCAGATCCTGCGGGGCATCGCCGACGTGACCGCCGCCGCAGCCGAAGACCGTGACGGCGTGCTGGCCGACATCGACGGCGCCCTCTTCGGTGCCGCGCTGCGGCACGCGGTCACCCTGGTCGTGGCATCGATGGGCGAAGCGGTGCCCGGCACGATCGTGTCGGTCCTGCAGGACGCCGCCACCGCGGCCGAGCAGTCCGCCGCCGACCAGGGCGAGTTGACCGAGGTCGTCGCCGCGAGCGCTCAGGCGGCGGCGACGGCGTTGGACCGCACCCCGAGCCAACTCGACGTGTTGGCCGAGGCCGGCGTGGTGGACGCGGGTGGCCGGGGCCTGCTGGTCCTGCTCGACGCGCTTACCGCCACGCTGACCGGGCATGCCCCGCAGCGCGACGTCTACCTGCCGTCGCCGAAGCAGGCGCAGCCCGTGGCCGCGATATCGTCATCTCCCGAGTTCGAGGTGATGTATCTGCTCGGCGACTGTGACGCCGACGGCGTCGAGAAGCTGCGGGCCCGCCTGGACGAACTCGGACAATCCGTCGCCATCGCCGCGTCGGGCTTCGAGGCGGGCCGGGCCGGGGCCGGTCATTATTCGGTCCACGTCCACGCCGATGACGCGGGGGCTGTGGTGGAAGCCGCCCTCGAGGTGGGGCGACCCAGCCGCATCCAGATCACGTCGTTGACCGGCGGCGCCGATCGTCATCCGGCCGGTGGCTGGAGCCGCGAGCGGGCGGTGCTGGCCGTTGTCGACGGTGACGGTGCCGAGGGTCTCTTCACCGGTGAGGGCGCGCAGATCCTGCGACCCGAAACCGATGTGCCGGTCAGCGCCCAACAGTTACTGCATGCGTTGATCAACACCGGTGCGGCGCAGGTCATGGTGCTGCCGAACGGGTACGTGGCCGCGGAAGAACTGGTGGCCGGGTGCGCGGTCGCCTCCGACTGGGGGATCGACCTGGTGCCCGTGCCCTCAGGGTCGATGGTGCAGGGCCTGGCCGCGTTGGCCGTCCACGACGCCGACCGCCGGCTGGTCGACGACGGCTACACCATGGCCAGGGCGGCGGCAGGGGCCCGGCACGGGTCGGTGCGGATGGCTGCCGAGGAGGCCCTCACCTGGGCGGGGACCTGCAAGCCCGGTGACGGCCTCGCGATCGCGGGCGACGAGGTGGTGATCGTCGGGGAGGACATCGTCGCGGCCGGCGCCGGTCTGATCGACCTGTTCCTGGCGGCGGGAGGTGAGTTGGTGACGGTACTCACCGGGGACGGAGTCGACATCGGTGTCGGGGATGCGCTGGTCGAGCACGTTCACCACCACCATCTCGGCGCCGAGGTGGTCACCTTCCACACCGGCCACCGCGGCGACGCACTGCTGATCGGGGTCGAGTGAGCATGGCTGCGCTGAGCGACCGGCTGGACTTCGTCATCGGCAAGCGATCGGCGGCTCCCCTCGAGGAACACTTCGGAATCCGCACGGTCGGCGACCTGCTGCGCTACTTCCCCCGCAAATACAGCGACGGTATGACCGTGCGCACCGAGGGCGAGGAGTTCGACCTCGAGGACGGCGAGCACGTCACGTTCGTCGACGTCATCACCGACACCAAGTCCGGTGACATGAAACCGGTCTTCAACAAGAACACCAACAAGATGCGTTATCCGAAGTGGCTGCGGGTCACCCTCGGTGATCATCGGCCCACGGTGACGGCCACGTTCTTCAACGCGGGCTGGATGCTCGACAAGCTCGTGCGCGACACCCGCGTTCTGCTGTCGGGCGAGGTCGACTACTTCAAAGGGACGATGCAGCTGAAGCATCCGGCGTTTCTGGTGCTGGCTTCGCCCACCGGCAAGGAGATCGGCACCAAGTCGCTCAAGACAATCGCCTCGGCGTCGGGAGCGTCCGGCGACGACTTGCTCGCGGAGTTCGAGAAGGACTTCTTCCCGATCTACCCGGCGAATTCCAAGGTGCAGACCTGGGAGATCTACGCCTGCGTGCGCCAGGTCCTCGACGTACTCGATCCCATCGCGGAGACGCTTCCGAAATCGTTTGTGCGCGAACACAATCTGATGTCGGAGGATCAGGCGCTGCGGGCCATCCACGTCGCGGAGAACGACACCGAACGAAATCGCGCCACCGAGCGACTCACCTTCGACGAGGCGGCGGGATTGCAGTGGGGCCTGGTGGTGCGCAGGCACAGCGAGTTGAGCGACTTGGGCCCGCCGGCGCAACTCCGCGACGACGGGCTGGCGGCCGCGATGACGGCCCAGTTGCCGTTTGAGCTGACCCACGGACAGCGCGATGTCCTCGAGGTGATCTCGGCGGAGATGGCCGCGACCCGTCCGATGAACCGGATGCTGCAGGGCGAGGTCGGGTCGGGCAAGACAATCGTGTCGGTGCTCGCGATGTTGCAGATGATCGACGCCGGCTATCAGTGCGCCCTGCTCGCACCCACGGAAGTCCTTGCCGCACAACATGCTCAGTCGATCCGCGCCATGCTCGGGCCACTGGGGATGGGGGGACAACTCGGTGGGGCAGAGCACGCCACCAGGGTGGCGCTGCTGACGGGATCGATGTCGGCACAGCAGAAGAGAGAGGTGCGCGACGAGGTCGCCTCCGGCGAAGCCGGCATCGTCATCGGCACGCACGCGCTGCTGCAGGACGCCGTGGAGTTCCACCGGCTGGGCATGGTGGTGGTCGACGAGCAGCACCGTTTCGGAGTGGAGCAGCGAGACCGGTTGCGTGCCAAGGCTCCTGATGGCGTCATCCCGCACCTCTTGGTGATGACGGCGACGCCGATTCCCAGAACGGTGGCGCTGGCGGTCTACGGTGATCTCGAGATATCCACGCTGCGGGAGTTGCCCCGCGGGCGTCAGGCCATTACGTCGAACACGATCTTCGTCAGTCAGAAGCCGGCCTGGCTGGAGCGCGCCTGGGCGCGGATCGTCGAGGAAGTCCAGGCCGGGCGCCAAGCGTATGTGGTCGCGTCGCGCATCGACGAGGATGACAAGCCCACCATGGCGAAGAAGCCCAAGGAGACGAAGGAGCAGGGTCCGCCGCCGACCACCGTGGTGGCGCTGTTCGCGCTTCTGCAGCACGGCCCACTGGCCGGCGTACGGCTCGGCCTCATGCACGGCCGACTTTCCAGCGATGAGAAGGACGCCGTGATGGCCGGTTTCCGCGCAGGCGAGATCGACGTACTCGTCTGCACGACGGTCATCGAGGTCGGTGTCGACGTGCCCAATGCGACCGTGATGGTGGTGATGGATGCCGACAGGTTCGGGATCAGTCAACTCCACCAACTCCGTGGGCGTATCGGCCGCGGCGAGCATCCGAGCCTGTGCCTGCTGGCCACCAATATGCCCGAACAATCCAAAGCGGGACAACGCCTCAAGGCGGTGGCGGGCACGCAGGACGGATTCGTCCTCGCCGATCTCGATCTGCTCGAGCGCAGCGAGGGCGATGTGCTGGGGCTGCAGCAGTCCGGCCGGCCCATCACGTTGCGGTTCCTCTCGCTCGCCGAACACTATGACATCATTCGCACCGCACGCGACCTCTGTGAGGCGGTGTACGACACCGACCCCCTCGACGCGGGCATGGCCGTGTTGTCGGCGCCCTTCACCGACACCGACCGAGTCGAGTACCTGGACAAGTCATGAGCCGCAAGCAGATTCTGTGGTCGGTGGTCGCAGCGACGCTCGCGGTGATCGTCGCATTCCAGGTCACGTCGACCTCGCGGCAATCCTCCCGGTTCGTCGCGCAGGCCGATATCCCCACCGTCGCGCCCGGTGTCGACGTGCTGGCCGGCGTCCCTGAGATCCCCGCGCGGATCCGCGAATACGACTATCGCAGAGACGCGTTCGGCGAGTCGTGGACCGACGACACCACTGCCCCTGGCGGCCACAACGGCTGCGACACCCGTAACGACATCCTCGACCGCGATCTGGCCGACAAGACCTATGTGTCGATCAAACGGTGCCCCACCGCGATAGCCACCGGCACCCTGCTCGACCCTTACACCAACGCGATCGTGCCGTTCATGCGCGGCAATCAGGTCGGTGCCGCGGTGCAGATCGACCACATCGTGCCGTTGGCGCTCGCCTGGGACCTCGGTGCGCGGAACTGGACCGATGAGATGCGGATCCGGTTCGCCAACGACCCAGCCAATCTGCTGGCGGTGCAGGGCCAGGCCAATCAGGACAAGGGCGACGGAGAGCCAGCCGTGTGGATGCCGCCCAATCAGGCGTTCTGGTGCCAATACGCGGTGCAGTTCGTCGCGGTGCTGCGCGGCTACGGGTTACCCGTCGACGCGCCGTCAGCTCCGGTGCTGCGCCAAGCGACGGAGAGCTGTCCGCACGGCTGACACCGTGTTACTCGCTCACCTGGATGACGACCTTGCCCTTGGCATGGCCCACCTCCACCGCGGCGATCGCGTCGGCGGCTTCATCGAGGGGCCGGACGTCTTCGACGTGAGGGTCCAGCTTCCCGTCGGCGACCAGTGCGCCGACGATCTCCAGCACGCGGTGGGTGCGGTCCCGCTCGATCATGTGCCCGCCCAGTTCGGTGACCGTGTCCGGATCGCTGGCACTGATCAACTTCTCGCGGTCGGTGAGCAGTTCGGCCACGGCCCACAGCCCGGCACCTCCGGCCAGGTCGAAGATCGCATCGACGCCGTCGGGAAGCAGCTGCCTGATCCGGTCGGCCACCCCGTCCCCGTAGGGCACCAGCGTGGCACCGAGGGATTCGATGAGTGCCCTCTTGTCCTCGCTCGCGGTACCGATGACGTTGATGTTCAGGCCACGCGCGAGCTGAGCGGCGGCCACTCCCACCCCACCGCTGACGCCGTTGATCAGCAGCGTCTGGCCTTCCTTCAACTCCAGCTGGGTGACGCCGTCGTAGGCGGTGGCGGCGGCCACCGGCAGCGTCGCGGCATCGTCGAACGACACCTGAGGTGGCTTGTGGGCGGTGGCGTTCGCCGTCAGCAACGTGTACTCGGCGTAGCCGCCGGAGCCGGGGGCCACCGACCCGAACACTTCGTCGTTGACCGCGAAGCCCTCGACATCCTTGCCGACCTCACGGACCACCCCGGATACCTCCGAACCCAACACCGCGGGCAGGTCGGCCGGGCTGGCCGCACCCAGCATCCCCGAGCGGATCTTCCAATCGACGGGATTCACGCCGGCGGTGCGGACCTCGACGAGTAACTCGCCTGCCAGTGGACTCGGCATGTCGAGTTCGAGGATTTCCTGAACATCTGGGCCGCCGTTGGTGCTGTATCCGAATGCTTTGACCATCTCCTGCGCTTACCCCGGTGCCGGGCGAGAGTAAACGGGGCAGCTGGTGACGGTTGTCCGTGGTGTCCAAACTGAGCATCAGGGGTTAACACGCAGATCTTTTTCCCGGTTCCTGACCCCGGTGCGCAGGTTTGCGGCAACGTAAGCCGGGTCTGGAGCCCCAACCATCCTTCAGAACCGAGGGAGACGATGAGTCTGAACGAGTACAAGCCCGGTACCACCTTCACCGGGCGCATGGGACGCACGGTCAGCGAGTCGGAGCCCGCATGGCCTGCTCCCGTTCGCTGCGAACCCGACGCGCCGAACATTCTCTACATCGTCCTCGACGACACCGGCTATGGGCAGTTCGGTTGCTACGGCTCACCGATCAACACCCCCAACCTCGACCGGTTGGCGCACAACGGCCTGCGCTACACCAACATGCACACCACCGCGCTGTGCTCGCCGTCGCGGTCCTGCATGCTCAACGGGCGCAACCACCACTCGAACGGGATGGCGTGCATCACCGAGGGGTCGACGGGCTATCCCGGCTCCAACGGCGCGATCCCCTTCGAAAACGGCTTCCTGTCCGAGATCCTCCTCCCACACGGATACGCCACGTTCTGTGTGGGGAAGTGGCACCTGACACCCGCCGAACAGATCAGCGCCGCCGGCCCCTACAACCGCTGGCCCCTCGGGCGGGGATTCGAACGCTATTACGGGTTCCTCGGCGGTGACACCCACCAGTACTATCCCGATCTGGTGTTCGACAACCATCAGGTCGAGCCGCCCACAACGCCTGAGCAGGGCTACCACCTCACCGTCGATCTCGCCGACAAGGCAATAGAATTCGTCGCCGACCTCAAGCAGGTCGCCCCCGACAAGCCGTTCTTCCTCTACTTCGCGACCGGCGCCAACCATGCGCCGCACCAAGTACCGACCGAATGGGCGGACAAGTACAAGGGAAAGTTCGACAATGGGTGGGACGCCTACCGCGAGCAGGTGTTCACGCGCCAGAAGGAACTGGGCATCGTCGCCGAGGACGCGGTGTTGTCACGGCATGACCCTGACGTACAGCAATGGGATGATCTCTCCGACGAGGAGCGGCGGCTCTACGCCCGCATGATGGAGGTGTTCGCCGGCTTCTTCGAACACACAGACCACCAGATCGGGCGACTGCTCGACTTTCTCGAGGCCATCGGTCAACTCGACAACACGCTGATCATGGTGATCTCGGACAACGGAGCGAGCGCGGAAGGAGGGCCGCACGGCTCGGTCAACGAGAACAAGTTCTTCAACAACGTGCCCGACGACCTGCAGCAGAATCTCGATGCGCTCGATGAACTGGGCGGGCCGAAGTACTTCAACCACTATCCGTGGGGCTGGACCTTCGCCGGCAACACTCCATTCCGTCGGTGGAAGCGCGAGACCTACCGCGGCGGTGTCTCCGACCCGTTCCTCGTGCACTGGCCCAAGGGCATCAAGGCCAAAGGCGAGGTCCGAACTCAGTATGCGCACGCAATCGACATGGTGCCCACGGTGCTGGAATCACTGGGCATCGAAGCGCCGACCGAATTGCGGGGCGTCGCGCAATCCCCGATCGAAGGGGTCAGCTTCGCCCACTCCTTCGACGATTCGACAGCACCGGCGCGGCACCACACCCAGTACTTCGAGATGTTCGCCCATCGCTCGATCTATCACGACGGGTGGCGCGCGGTATGTCCTTTCCCCGGAACATCTTTCGCCGAGGCCGGGGTCAGTTTCGGTCAGCTCGAGCTGACCGAGAACCAGCTGCGAGAGCTGGATGCCACCGGTTGGGAACTGTACAACGTGCAGGTCGATCCGGCTGAGACGAACGACGTGGCCCACAGGGAGCGCGCAAAGTTGATCGAGATGATCGCGCTCTGGTACACCGAGGCCGGTAAGTACAACGTGCTCCCGCTCGACAGCCGTGGCACGATGCGGTTCACCGACGAACGTCCCCAGATCGCCAGTGAGCGGGACACCTACGTCTACTACCCGAACACTCAGGCGGTGCCCGAGAACGTCGCCGCCAAAGTTCTCAACCGCGCGCACACCATCACCGTGGATGCCGAGGTGGCGGCCGGCGATGAGGGCGTGCTCGCCTGCCACGGCAGCAACGTCGGGGGCTACGTCCTGTTCGTGCAGGACGGCAGGTTGCACTATGTGCACAACTACGTCGGCGCCGAGGAACTCCGGGTGTCATCCGACCAACCGGTGCCGCCCGGAAAGCATGCATTGCGTTACGAGTTCGAGCCGACCGGCGCCCCCGATCTGAGAACCGGTAAGGGCGCTGCAGGCACGGCGAAACTGTTTGTCGACGGGGAACTCGTCGGTCAGGCGGAGTTCACGGTGACTGTCCCGCTGGCGTTGGGTCTGGGCAGCGGCTTCGCGGTTGGCAGGAATCCCGGTTCTCCCGTGTCGGTGATGTACGCTTCGCCGTTCTCGTTCACCGGCGCGATCACCAAGGTGACCGTCGACGTGTCCGGAAAGCCGGACCAGGATGACGATGAAGTGAAGCAGTCGCAGGCACGAGTCGCCATGGCACGGCAGTGAATTGAAAGGTCAACGATGACGAACGCCACACCGAAGACGACCGAACCACACCTGGCGCGTGAGCAACTGCCGATTCCCGACCCGAAGCACGTCGGGCTCACCACCTACGACGCCAAGGATCCGAACACCAAGTACCCGCCCATCAAGGAGCTGCGTCCACCCGAGGGCGCGCCCAACGTGCTGATCGTGTTGATCGACGACGTCGGATTCGGCGCTTCCTCGGCGTTCGGCGGACCCTGTAGTACCCCGGTCGCGGAGCGATTGGCCGCCGATGGTCTGAAGCTCAACCGGTTCCACACCACCGCGCTGTGCTCTCCCACCCGGCAGGCGATGCTGACCGGCCGCAACCACCATTCGGTGGGCATGGGCGCGATCACCGAAATGGCGACCTCGGCGCCGGGTAATTGCAGCATCAGGCCCAAGGAGAAGGCGCCGATCGCCGAAACCCTGAAGCTCAACGGGTATTCGACCGCGCAGTTCGGCAAGTGTCACGAGGTGCCGGTCTGGGAGGTGTCGCCCGCGGGCCCGTTCCACCAGTGGCCCACCGGATCCGGCTTCGAGTTTTTCTATGGCTTCGTCGGTGGGGAGGCCAACCAGTACTACCCGGGGCTGTACGAGGGCACCACGGCGGTCGAGCCGCCGAAGTCGCCCGAAGAGGGGTACTCGTTGACCGAGGATCTCGCCGATCGGGCGATCACCTGGGTGCGCCAGCAGAAGGCGCTGGTGCCCGACAAGCCGTTCTTCATGTACTTCGCGCCCGGCGCCACCCACGCTCCGCACCAGGTCTCGAAGGAGTGGTCGGACAAGTACCGGGGCAAGTTCGACGACGGCTGGGATGTCTTGCGGGAGAAGACTATCGCCAGGCAGAAGGAGCTCGGCGTGGTACCGGAGAATGCCGAACTCACCCGTCGGCACGACGAGATTCCTGCCTGGGATGACATGCCCGACGAGCTCAAGCCGGTGCTGGCCCGGCAGATGGAGATCTACGCGGGATTCCTCGAGCAGACCGACCACGAGGTCGGCCGGGTCGTCGACGCGATCGACGACCTGGGGTTCCTCGACAACACGCTGATCTACTACATCATCGGCGACAACGGAGCCTCGGCCGAAGGCACCCTGAACGGTTGCTTCAACGAGATGACCACGCTGAACGGCATGCCGGGCATCGAGACGACCGAGTTCCTGCTGTCGAAGATCGACGACTTCGGCACGCCGGACGCCTACAACCATTACGCGGTCGGCTGGGCGCACGGGCTGTGCGCGCCCTACCAATGGACCAAGCAGGTCGCCTCGCACTGGGGCGGTACCCGCAATGGAACTATCGTGCACTGGCCAAAAGGCCTGGCCGACAAGGGCGAAGTGCGTAACCAGTTCCACCACGTCATCGACGTCGCCCCCACCATCCTGGAAGCGGCGGGCTTGCCCGCACCCACCCTGGTGAACGGCATAGCGCAGGCGCCACTGGAGGGCGTCAGCATGCTGACGACGCTGCGCGACGCGAAGGCACCCGAGATGCACGAGGTTCAGTACTTCGAGATGTTCGGCAATCGTGGCATCTACCACCAGGGTTGGACCGCGGTCACCAAGCACCGCACCCCGTGGAAGGCCGACACCCCGCCGCCGTTCGACACCGACGTCTGGGAGCTCTACGGTCCCGATGACTGGACGCAGGCGCACGATCTTGCCGCCGAGAATCCGGATAAACTGGCTGAGCTGCAACGGCTTTGGTTGATCGAGGCGGTCAAGTACAACGTGGTTCCGCTTGATGATCGCGGCTTCGAGCGCATCAATCCCGACATCGCCGGCCGTCCGCAACTGATCCGCGGCAACACCCAGTTGTTGTTCGACAAGATGCGGGTCAGCGAAAACTGTGTGCTCACCTTGAAGAACAAGTCCTACACGGTCACCGCCAACCTCGTGGTCCCCGAATCGGGCGCCAACGGCGTCATCGTCACCCAGGGCGGCAGCGTGGGCGGGTGGTCGTTGTACGCCCACGAGGGCAGGCTCAAGTACTGCTTCAACTTCTTCGGCATCGAGCACTACATCACCGGTGCGGCCGAGCCGATCCCGCCAGGCAAGCATCAGGTGCGGATGGAGTTCGTCTACGACGGCGGCGGCCTGGCCAAGGGCGGCGACGTCACGCTGTACTACGACGGAAAGCCGGTGGGCACGGGACGGGTCGAGAAGACCATTCCCATGGGCTATTCCGCCGACGAAGCCTGCGATGTCGGCTCCGACACCGGCTCGCCCGCGTCACCTGATTACGGCCCGACCGGCAATCGCTTCACCGGTGAGATCGAGTGGGTCCAGTTGGACATCGGCGAGGACAGCCACGACCATTTGATCACCCCGGAGGAGCGGTTCAATCTGGCGATGGCGCGCCAATAGCGCCGGCCTATCCCGCGCGAGCGATGGGGTGGACGGCCGGTCAGCAAGTTGAGGCGCACAAGTGTTGCGCTGGAACGTCTTTGAAGAACGCCGTAGGTCAGGCTGGTGCGGGCCGGACGTAGCGGCAACACCGCATTGCGAGAATTCGGTGAACGATGTGCTGCATCGACGTCGCACGTCCGGCCCGTGTCAACTGGGCGGACGTGCAGGAACGTTTTGCTCGTGCTGCTGGGACGGCCACCGGCCTGGTCTTCTAGTCCGCGCGGGATCGGTGAGCGCTCAGGTCCCGGTGTAGGTCTCGGGATCCGGACGGAACCGGGTGCCGTCGTCGAGACCGTTGAGGGTGGCCACCTGGTCGTCGGTCAGCTCGAAGTCGAACACTTCGAAGTTGGACTTGATCCGCTCCGGAGACGACGACCGGGGAATGACGACATTGTCGAGCTGCAGGTTCCACCGAATCAGCACCTGCGCTGCCGTCTTGCCCTGCGCTTCGGCGATCTCGGTGACCGCCGCGTTGCCGAGAAGGTTGCCGACGCCGAGCGGGCCGTAGGCCTCGGTGGCGATGCCGTGCTGAGCGTTGACGGCGCGCAGCTCGGCCTGATTCAGCAGCGGGTGCAGTTCGATCTGATTCACCGCAGGGGTGAAGAACGACAGGCTGATGATGTCGTCGAGATGCTGTTCGTGGAAGTTGCAGACACCGATCGAGCGGGTGTTTCCGTCTTCTTTGGCCTTCATGAGACCGCCCCAGCTGTCGACGTACTTGCCCTGCTCTGTGGCGGGCCAGTGAATGAGGTACAGGTCCACGTAGTCGAGGCCCAGTCGCTCGATACTCGCCTTGAGAGCGTTCTGTGAGGCCTGGAAACCCTGATCTTCGGTGGCCAGCTTGGTCGTGATGAACAGCTCCTCGCGCGGCACCCCCGAGTTGGCGATCGCGCGTCCCACCGCGGCCTCGTTTCCGTAGGCGGCCGCCGTGTCGATGAGTCGGTAGCCGGCTGCCAGCGCCGCCAGCACCGCGGTCTCTGTCTCGGAATCCGACAACTCACCCACACCGAGACCGATCACCGGCATCGTGTTGTCGTCGTTGAGTGTGACGGTCGGAACCGCTGCCGCCGAGGTCATGTCACCTACCCTGCTGAAGTGGAATGCTCGTCCACCGGGGTCCCGTCAGAATTCAGCTGTGGATCGGTGCGGGACACCGA
>Ga0190271_10000961_pt1 | contig 15688 bp, 19 predicted proteins | sample Popmic356T_FD_133747 | JGI IMG/M metagenome (GOLD analysis project Ga0190271, IMG submission 133747) | Populus adjacent soil microbial communities from riparian zone of Weber River, Utah, USA - 356 T | ecosystem: Environmental > Terrestrial > Soil > Riparian zone | place: USA: Utah | collected...
ATCGCCGAAGGCGGATCGAGAATTCCAAGCGCAATATGGTTGCCCAGCAGATCGTTGAGCACCGGCGCCATCCCGCGATAGGGGACGAGCCCGATGCTGGTCCCGGCCATCCGGTTGAGCATTTCGGCCGTCATGTGCATCAAGGTGCCGTTGCCGCCGTGGGCGATGGACATGGTTTGCCCCGGTTGCTTCGACATCGCGATGACGTCGCGCAGCGATTTGCCCGTGAACGAATTCGATGCCGCGAGGATGAACGGCGACGCCGCGAGGTTGGTCACGGGTGCAAGATCCTTGCGTGGATCGTAGGGCGTCGTCGGCAAGCCGACATTGGTGACGAGTGCGCCGGCTCCGCCCAACCCGATCGCGTAGCCATCAGGTGGCGCGTTCGCGATGGCGCCGATGGCAATCATGCCACCCGCGCCCGGTCGGTTCTCGATCACGACCGGCTGGCCCAACTCCCGCTCTACACCCGGCTGCACGATGCGAGCGATCGCGTCGCTGCTGCCGCCCGGCGGAAAACTGAGAATGAGGCGGACAGGTCTTTCGGGATAAGCGGCCAGGGCCGTAAGGCAGCCGAAACCGATGGCGAAAAGTGCGGCGAGGATCAGCCTGGACATCGTACCCATCTCCGTTCCCTCCGTCGTTCACCCTTGAATTGTAAGGCCGGTGGAAGCTGGCAAGGTCACGTCACAAGCGGATTGCGCTTCGATTCAGTCCCCGAGCCGAGCCGAGCGAAACGTCATTCTGGTCACGACCATCATCGGCCCGCAAGGATCCGATTGCCGTGGAAAGGATCGCGCGCAGCGTCGCCAGTTCGGCGCCGGAAAGGGCGCCGAAGACCTGTCGCTCTAGCCTTTTGACCTGGACATCGCCCTCCGCGCAGACGGATTTGCCGAACCGGGTGAGACTGAGCAGCAGCACCTTCTTGTTGGCCGGATCTTCGCGGCGCTCGATGAGGCCCTTTCGTTCCAGAAGGAGAATGATCTCGCCCATGGCTTGAGGCGTCACGTAGAAGCGCCGGGACAGACGCGATGACGACAGGTTCTCGTTCCGCGCCAGCACGCTCAGCACAGTGTACTGAAGCGACGACAGATCGAGATGCCGCAAGGCATCGTCGAGACTGGAGCGCGAGGCGTGCGTGAGCGCGTGCACGAGATAAAGCGTCCCGGCGCCGTCTGATTTTGCGGATGCTGCTTTTTTCACGTCAGGCCCGATTGACTGTTGCTATCCAGTATGGAAGGTCTCCTTATATAAGGCAACCTTATATGTGCTATGGACCCGCGCGATCGCGTTCGCTCTCGCAGCACATCGATGCCGCCAGCTGCCGGACTTCGATCGTCCAGTTCATCCGGAGATCGTGAGCCATGACCGAGCGCATCTTGCCCGCCGCGGGCTATCGCCGCATCGCGACTGAAGAAGCCTTCATCACGCCAGAGCTGCACCAGATGTATCGCGATCAGATCGCCTCCGGCGGGATCGACGATCCGGGCTTCATCAGTCTGATGGGGTACTATCTCACCAGTACGAGCGAGCGCGCGACGACGGTCAGCGAACGCCTTCAGGATCTCGGCGCGCGCCGACTTGCGGATATGGATGCCGCCGGCATCGACATGCAGATCCTCTCGCTCACCTCTCCGGGCGTCCAGGTGCTCAAGGCCGACATCGCCGTCGCCATGGTGCGATCGGCCAACGACCAGCTGGCCGAGGCGATCACGCGGAATCCCGCCCGCTTCGCCGGACTGGTTGCCATCGCGCCGCAAAATCCGGCGGAAGCCGCGAAAGAGATCGCGCGCGGTGCGACGCGGCTCGGATTGAAGGGCGTGATCATCAATTCGCATACGCAGGGCGAGTATCTCGACAATCCGAAATTCTGGCCGATCTTCGAAGCGGCCGAAGCATCGGGCCTGCCCGTCTACCTGCATCCGAATACGCCGCCGCCGAAGATGATCGCCCCGTTTCTGGAATCGGGGCTCGATGGCGCCATCTATGGTTTTGCGGTGGAGACGGGTCTGCATACGCTCCGCCTGATTACCCAGGGCGTATTCGACCGGTTTCCGAAACTGACTCTGGTGCTGGGGCATCTCGGTGAGGCGCTGCCGTTCTGGCTGTCGCGCCTCGATTACATGCACCGCGGTACCGTCAACTCGAAGCGCTACGACTTCATGAAGCCGCTGCAGAAGAAGGTCAGCGATTATCTGCGCGAGAACGTCTACTACACGACCGCCGGCATGGGCTGGGAGCCCGCCATCACCTTCACCCAATCCGTGATCGGAATGCATCGGGTGATGTATGCGATGGACTATCCCTATCAGTACGTCCCCGAAGAGGTCAGCGCCCAGGATGCGCTGCCGATCAGCGACGCCGACAAGAAAAAGTTCTTCCAGACGACGGCAGAGCAGGTGTTCAGGCTTTGACGATCGAGCCAGGCGCCGGACTGCGCGACGTCACTGCTTTGGCGCGAAAGGGCTGACCCAGCCGCTGCTCGGCTTCGCCGGATAGGCCTGCACGAGATAGTCGAGCAACAGGGCTCGCGTCTCCGGATCCGGCGCCGGCATGTTGTGCTTCTCGGTCATGAAGGTGAGAGTCTGGTCCCAGCGCGGGCGATCCATCCCCTGACGTCCGACAACCTTGAACGAGTGACACCCGGCGCAGAAGCCGAACGTTTCGTCACGCCCCTTGAAGTCGGGCAATGACTCCGGAGTTTCCTCCGCCGCGGCTGCGTTCTGAGCCGATGCGCCGGTGGCCAACGCTGAACCGAGCGCTACCACCAACGCGACCGCCAACAGCGGTTTGCGCCGGTGCATGCCTAGCCGACCAGCACGGCAATACGGTGGAACGGATTCGAGCCGTACCCTTGCGGATTCCAGTTGGTCGCAACATGCGGCTGGGCGATGCCGCGCGAGTCGGTGGCGCGCACCCAGAGTTCAAAATAACCGTCGCTCGGTAGCTTGATTGTGCCCGTCCAGCGCGCCCAGTCGTAGCGGTTCTTCGGCTTGGCCATGGTCATCGCCTGCCAGCGCTGGCCGGCATCGGACGACACCTCGACTTTTCCGACCTCGTAATCGCCGGCCCAGGCTGCACCGCGGACGGGGACCATGCGCGTGCCGGCGGCGACCCGCGCTCCGTTCGCAGGCGCCGTAATGATCGAGCGCACTGGCATCGACGTCAGGTCGGCGAAACTGGTCTTGCCGTCGACGTTCGAGCCGGGAACGATCGGAAGGGTTGGCACGCGATACGACGTGCCGCCCATGCCCTGACCGTCATGCGGGTCCTTGCGAATGAGAATACGCGTCAGCCACTTCGAGGACAGTGAGCCCGGCCAGCCGGGCACGATCAGGCGCAGCGGCCCGCCGTGAATGTGCGGCAGCGGCTCGCCGTTCATCGCCCACACGAGCATCGTATTCGGCTCGAGCGCCTTTTCGATCGGCATGCCGCGCGAGATCGCGTCCTTGCCCGTGTCGCCCGAAAGATGCGGATCGGCAGAAAAGTGACCGGTGTACTTTCCGTCTTTCCTGACCCCCGCGGCCTTCAGCACTTCAGCCAGACTGACGCCGGTCCACTCCGCGCAGCCGGCGCCGCCGTTGGTCCACTGATTGCCGCGCGCCGCCGGCTGGAAGAAGGATCGGCCGTTACCGCCGCATTCCATCACCATCCGCCGCGTCTGCGGCCTGAAGCGCGATTTCAGTTCGGCGACCGTGAGCGTGAGCGGCTTGTCGACCTCGCCCTCGACCTTGAAGCTCCATGCATCGCCCTTTTTGGTATCATCCGGAGTCTGGCCGTTGTTGCGGATGAAGAACTTCGCGGTCGGCGTCGTATCGTCGTTCAGCAGACTTTCAGGCGTCTCGGCCACCAGCGGCCGGTCGCCGAGGACAACCAGTCCTTTGTCCTTGCCCGGAAATTCAAGTGGCGGCGCCTTCGGCGCTGCGGGAGCGGCTGGCGAACCTTGCGCAAACGCGGACGGTACGCCGTTGTCTGGAAGACCGAGGCCAGTGCCGATCGCCGTCAGGCTGCCGCCGAGCATCAGGCGACGTGAAAGCTTGAACTCAGCCGGCGATTGACGAGCAGGGTCAGCTGCGAGGCCTGCGGCGGAGCGCGACGGAATTCGATCGTTGGGCATGGCGTTTCTCCCGGAAGGTCGCCATCATTCCCGAAATTGCGCCGCGTGTCATTGTTCGAAAGGCTAAGTGCTCGAGACTGTCACTTGTGGGCGACGCTCCGACAGCTTGTCGATCAACTTCGCGAAGGATCCGCAAGCCGGCCGCCGAGCCAGGCAGTCGGCAACGACGAGAGTGCCAGCAGGATCGGATACCAGGCCGGACCGAGGTCCTGCATGATCGCGCCAGCGGCTCCGAGTGAACTCAGAACAAAGCCGAGCGCGCCTAGACCGAGGGCGTGGCGCATCGGATGTCGCGGCGCAAGACGCGCGGCGAGGTAGCAGCCGAACGTGTCGTACACCAGACGATAGGAGAGGGCGAGCAGGTTGAGGCTCGTCTCGCGCATCGGCTGACCCCAGGGTGGATAGATGCCAAGTGTGTGCAGGATCTGATCGGTGCCGAGCGACAGCACGACGATCGCGACAAAGCCGGCGATCATCGCCAGCGTGCTGCGCGGGAGGTTGCGGGGAGGGGCTTCAGCGATCGTCATGCCCGACATGTCATTTACCCTGGCTCTGAGGCAATTGTTGCATCACTGCCCCGGAATCGGCAGGCACGGCATGATTTCCACCGAGTCGCCGGGGAAGATCGCGAAGTGCGGGTGCTTTTCGAACAGCGTGGCCGCAGCCTCATGCGACTCGGCTTCGACGATGACGTATCCGGCGATGTTGTTCTTGATGTCGGCGACACCGTCTGCGGAGGTGCGTTTTGTCTTTCCGAGCGGACCTCCCTGATCGATGACGGAGGCCGAATTGGCCGTCATCCAGTCGCCCCAGGCCTGCATGCCTGAAGCCTCCCGGGTCTTGCGGGTTGCCTCATCGAGCGCGGTCCATCGCTTGAACGCCGCTTCCGTGCCAACGTAGATCGCCAGAAATCTTTGCATGGTTCGTACTCCTGATTGCTCGTGGACTAGGCGGCAGCCGCTCGTTCGAGCGTGGCGACATCGATCTTCTGCATCTTCAGCATCGCCTGCGTTACGCGTGACGCCTTGGCTGCATCCGGATCGGTCATCAGCGACATGAGCCGCACCGGCACGATCTGCCACGACAGGCCGAACCTGTCCTTAAGCCAGCCGCACTGCGACGGCGCGCCGCCGTCGGCGGTCAGCTTCTCCCAGAACATGTCGACCTCGGTCTGGTCCTTGCACTCGACAAAGAACGAGACCGCTTCATTGAATTTGAAGTGCGGGCCGCCATTCAGCGCCTTGAAGGCGCGGCCCTCGATGGTGAAGTCGATTGCCAGCACCTTGCCCTGCTGGCCGTCGCCGATCTCGCCCCAGCCTTCGCCCCAGCGCACCACATGGTCGATGTTCGAGTCCTGGAAGATCGAGACGTAGTAGTTCACGGCTTCTTCGGCGTTGCCGTCGAACCAGAGGCATGGAGCAATCTTTCGCATGGTTTCTCCTTGTTTGTCCGTTGTGCTTGAAGGTGGAGGCGTGCGCTCTTAAAGCTTCCGCCTCTGTCGCTTGCGCGGCTTCGGTTCCGTCTGCAGTTCACCCAGCAAATCATCGAGCCGGTCGAGACTCGCCGCCCAGAATGCGCTGTAGCGTTCCAGCCACTGGTTCGCTTCCTCGAGCCGTTTAGCCTCGATCCTGCAGGGACGCCGCTGCGCGTCGCGGCTGCGCGAAATCAATCCGGCGTGCTCGAGCACCTTCAGGTGCTTGGAGATCGCCGGCTGGCTCATCGCAAACGGCTTCGCCAGCTCGTTGACCGATGCCTCGCCGGAGGCGAGCCGCGCAATGATCGCCCGTCGGGTCGAATCGGCGAGCGCTGCGAACGTGGCATCGAGACGTGCTGAGGGCGTCATGTGGTGACCTGTTCTGTATATAACCATATAGTTATATATAAGGGGCACGTCAAGCGGTTTGTGCCGCGCGTTCGATCACGGCATAATCGTGGCGAAGCAGCGGAGGTCAGACGTGAGCAACACCATCTACGGGATCAAGAACTGCGACACGATGAAGAAGGCGCGGGCCTGGCTCGACGCACATCGGGTCACTTACGAATTTCACGACTACAAGAGCGAAGGCATCGAGCGGAAACGTCTGGAGGGCTGGGCAAAGAATGTCGGCTGGGAGACGTTGCTGAACCGGGCGGGTACGACCTTTCGCAAGCTGCCGGAGAAGGACAAGCAGGGCCTGACCGCAGCGAAGGCGATCGCGCTGATGCTCGGTCAGCCCTCGATGATCAAGCGGCCGGTTCTGGAAGTCGGCAGCAAGCTGGTGGTCGGCTTCAAGCCCGAGACCTACAAAGCGGAAGTCGGCGGCAAGACCTAGCGCCCGGGTTGCGCCGTCTCGCGGAACGTCCCGGTGCAGGGCGGCTTGCGGCAGTGGCATGCATTTTTCGCGCTGACGCCAGAACTTGTATCCATCTGTGCCAACGTCCTAAGGTCGGCAGGAACAAGACGCCTCGCTTTGCCAGCCGCCCGGCTGGCTTCACGCGAAGACAACGGCGGCAAGCCACGGCGGGAGGATCATGGCCATCAACAAGAGTGTCGGCTCGGCGCAGGAGGCGCTGGCGGGCGTCGCAGACGGCGCGACCGTGATGATTTCCGGCTTTGGCGGCGCAGGCTTTCCGAACACGTTGATCAAGGCATTGCGCGACCGCGCGCCAAAAGACCTGACGCTGATTGTCAATTCGGCGACGCACAGGCTTTCGTTCACCCATGAGCTGATCGACGCCGGGATGGTGCGCAAGGTCGTCTGCAGTGCCGCGCGCGGCCGCGACAAGGGATTGTCGCCGTTCGAGCAGTTGTGGAAGGACGGCAAGATCGAACTGGTCTGTCTGCCGCAGGGCACGCTCGCCGAAGCGATTCGGGCCGGCGGCGCCGGCATTCCGGCCTTCTTCACCCCGGTCGGCTTCGCGACAGATTTGACCAAGGGCAAGGAGGTGCGCGTGTTCAATGGCCGCGAGCATGTGCTCGAGCATGCGCTCACCGCCGATCTTGCAATCATCCGCGCGGATACGTCCGACCGCTACGGCAATCTGACCTTTCGATACACGCAAGCCAACTTCGGACCGGCCATGGCGACCGCGGCGAAACTCGCGGTGGCCGAAGTGCGCCTGATCAACGACGAGCCGACGCCGCACGACAAGGTCCAATTGCCCGGCATCTATGTCGATCGCGTACTCGTCGCACCGGAGATCAAGCCATGAAGCTCAATCGCAGCCAGATGGTGTGGAGGGCCGCGCAGGACATTGGCGACGGCTGGCTGGTCAATCTCGGCATCGGCCTGCCCGTCGCGGTCGCCGATCACATCCCGCAGGGCCTCGACGTGTTCTTCCATTCGGAGAACGGCGTGGTCGGCGTCGGCCCGCTCGCCACCGGCAATAGCGCCGACACCGATCTGGTCGATGCCGGCAGCCGGACCATCACGTTGCGCACGGGCGCTTCCATCGTCGATTCCGCATGGTCGTTCGGAATGATCCGCGGCGGACATATCGACGTCACGGTGCTCGGTGCGTTCGAGGTTGCGGAGAACGGCGACCTTGCCAACTGGGACATGAAAGTCCCGCACAAGGGGCCGCTGGTCGGTGGCGCGATGGATTTGGCAGCGGCGGCGAAATCGGTGTGGATCGTCATGGAACACAACACGCGCTCCGGCGGGCCGCGAGTCGTCAAGCAGTGTACGTTGCCGCTGACCGCGCCGCGCTGCGTCAAGCGCATCTATACCGATCTGGCGGTCATGGAGATCGGTCCGCCCGGCGTGATCGTGCACGAGATCGTCGAGGGAGTTTCGCGGGAAGAGTTGCAGCAGCGCTCTGGCGCGAATCTCACCTTCGCGCCCGGCTGCAAGGTTCTCGCCGCACCACCGCTGGCTGATGTCGAGGCATAAGAGACAACAACGAATACGGGAGTTGCGTCATGGAAATCTCGCTATCGGGCCGCACCGCCATCGTCACCGGCGGCAGCAAGGGCATTGGCTATGCCATCGCCACGCGTTTCGTGAATTCCGGCGCCGATGTGATGATCTGCGCGCGCGGTCAGGAAGCGCTCGATGCGGCGGTCAAGTCGATCAGTGCGCAGGCGGCGTCGGCCAAGGGCGGTAACGCGCGCGGGAAGATCGCGGCCATCGCCGGTGATGTGGCAAAGCCGGGCGACGTCAAGCGCATCTACGACGAGACCATGAAAACCTATGGCAAGGTCGACATTCTGGTCAACAATGCCGGCGTCTCGCGCGCGGGCGCGTTCGAGACCCTGACCGACGAGCGGATGCAGGAAGACCTCGACCAGAAGCTGTTCGCGGCGATCCGCATGACGCGGCTGGCCTGGCCGCAAATGAAGGAGCGACGCTGGGGTCGCGTCATCAACGTTCTGAACACCGGCGCCAAGGCGCCGCGTGGTGCAAGTGCACCGACGTCGGTGACACGGGCGGCGGGCATGGCGCTGACGAAGGTGCTGGCGAACGAGGGCGCGCCGCACAACGTGCTGGTGAACGCGTTGCTCGTCGGCATCATCGAGGCGGATCAGCACGTGCAGGCGGCCAAGCGCACCGGTGTGCCGATCGATGAGTACATGGCGCAGCGCGCCAAGAACATTCCGCTGGGCCGGCCGGGCAAGGCGGAGGAATTTGCCAACATGGCGTGCTTCCTCGTCTCCGAGCAGGGCGGCTATATTACCGGCACGGCAACCAACGTCGACGGCGGCACGTCGCCGGTGGTCTGACGCGGATTTGCGGGTTCAGATTTCGACGACGTCGCCTTCGATCGATATGTGACGCGACGTGGCGGCAAGACCGGTATCGATCACGGCGCGCAGCGTGTATTTCGGATCGTGATTCACCGGCCGCATCAGGTTCGTATTGGTGAAGCGGCCTTCCTCGGAGATGGCCTTGATCGACGCCATCATGTTGTGCACCACGCCGTCGGTTCCAAACGGCAGCAGCAGGCGTTCGTACTTTACCTTGCGGCCTTCGGGGTCGGTCACATGGAACGCCGAATAGACCGGCAGCGCGGTGGAAACGCACTTGCGATAGATCGGTTCGAGATAGATCCACAACGCCGGACTGATTGTATTCTGGAGATGTTGCCCTATGCCGGTGATGCCGTACGCGTCGATCAGACGGCGCCCTTCGTGGGTGACGCGATAGCGAGGCTCTGACTCGATGTACTCGACGTCATAGATCATCAGGTCCGGCATTTCGTCGCCGATGCGTGCGGGCTCGAACTCGGCCATCGGAGGTATCCCGCTCTGCCGGGCGTACAGTCGAATCCAGTCTTTCAGGAATTCGCGCTGACGGATGGCCCTCACGGCCGACGGGCCAACACTTTCGAAGCGCATGAATCGGACCTTCCGGGAGGCCATTGGCGAATCCCGAACATTCTGGCTGCAGGAAGAAAACAGTCGGTAAAGATGCCGTGCGCCCGGCCGCTTCCGGCCCGCGGTGAAATCGGCGCCGCGTGTTCAGATCTCGACCACGTCGTGGGCAGGTATTGCCGCCGTAGACCTGGTGTTCGCCAGATCGCGGTCGATCACGCCGCGGAACGAGTATTTCGGCGCGTGGTCTTCGGGCCGCATCAGGTTCTTGTTGACGAAACGTCCCTCGATGCAGATCGATTTGATCGAGGCGATCATGCTGCGCACTTCGCGACCCTCGCCGAAAGGCAGCATCAGCCGCTCATAGTCGACCTGCTGGCCTTCGACGTCGACGACCGTGAAGGCTGAATAGACCGGCAGCGCGCGGTCGACGCAGGCGCGATAGATTGGTTCGACGTGGTTCCAGATCGGCGGCGCCAGCAAATCCTGCAGGAAGTGGCCGACAGCCGAGAAGCCGTAGGAATCGATCAGGCGCTTTCCGGCAAAGGTCGCCCGATAGCGGACCTGCTCACCGTCGCGCTCGATGTCGTAGTACATCAGGTCGGTTCGTTCCTCGTCGAGGCATGCAGGCTGGAAGTCCGCCAGCGCCGGTAGCTCGCGCCTGCGCACATATGTGCGAAGCCAGGTGTTGAGGAAGTCGCGCTGCCGGATGGCCCTCACGGCAGAGGGGCCGAGGCTTTCAAAATTCATTCACCCAAAGTCCCGATCGGATTCGATTAATTGCGCGCATGGTGCCCGGGCGGAGAAAACACCCGGTAAAGACGTGAAATCGAACGCGGCGGCACGGTTAACCAGAGGTTAGCGCTGCGGCCGCCCGGCCTTCCTCAGATTTCGATCACATCGTCCGCGCGTGCTGCGGGGTAGTCGCACGCGACGTGCCGTGCCTCGCGCGTGGCCTGACCGGCAACGAGATCCCGGTCGATCACCGCCCGCAGCTTGTATTCGGGCAGCTTGTCCGGATCGCGCAACAGGTTGTTGATCTCGAACCGGCCGTCTTCGCTGATCGATTTCAGCGACGCAACGAGGTGACTGACAAGACCATCCTTGAAGAATGGAAGCAGCAGTCGCTCATGCACGACCGAGCGGCCGTTGATGTCCTTGACCGTCGAAACCGTGTAGGCCGGCAACGCGCGCCTGGCACACTCGCCGTAGAGCGGCAGCACAAGTGGGCGCATGTTTGCTGGCAGATAGTCGTGCAGGTCGGTGCCGATATTATTGTTGTGCGAAGTGCCGTAGGCTTGCGCCGAGGTCGAGCCGTTGCTGTCGATGACGAAACGGTATCCCTCGCCATTGCGCTTCACCACATAGTAGACGAGTTCGCGCATTTCCTCTTCGAGGCGCGCGGGACTGTACTCCGAGACCGGCGGCAGGCCGCCGGTTCGGCCACGCAGGCGCAGCCATGTGTTCAGGAGGTCGCGCTGTTTCACCGACCGGACTATTGAGGGGTTGGCGCTATCGAAAAACATTGCAGTTCTCTGTGTCGGCGGCTCACTCGTTGTGCGTGGTTTTCTGCGGCAGACTTCCGGCGCCCCCCAGCTAAGCGAAACAGGATTAAGGAAGACTTTCAGGCGGCCGGCGGTCAGATCGCCACAATATCGTCCGCGGCGATCTTGACTTGCCGCTGCAACGCGAGGTTGGTGTCGATCGCGGCGATGAGACTGAACGCCGGGGCCTCGTCCGAGCGAAGCAGCCGCTTCTGCTCGAAAGACCCATCGACGCTGATGGTCTTTAACGAGGCGATGATGCCGGTGACGCGATTGCCTGTTCCAAACGGCAGCAGCAGGCGTTCGAAATCGACATGCGTGCCGTTCACGTCGGTCGCGGCGCAGATCGAAAAGACCGGCCGGGCGCGCTGCACACAGGCATAGTAGACCGGCAGGATCACCGCGGCGCGTTTTGGCCCCATCATGTCCTGCAAGGTCTGGCCCTTGCCGACCTTGTTGTAGGCCTGGCTCAGCCGCTGACCGTCAAAGGTGATGATGAGACACGGCGACGCGCTGGGATCAGCGACCTCGTACATCAGCATGTCGCGTTTTTCTTCGTCGAAGTCGGGCGGGAAGTAGCGCGCGAGCGACGGCAGGCTGCCGGCGGTCGCATGCTGCCGTAGCCATTCTGCCAACAACACACGTTGTCGGATCGACTTGACGACGGACGGATCGGCGCTGCGAATATTCATTCTGTGTGAGGCTGCACGGTACGCACGCACCGTCGAATTGTGGTGCTTCGCCAAGACTTTAGGCCTCGAACATTTGAAAGCCGTTAAGCGGTTCCCCTGGAGTGTCGGCAACTTGGCTCGGGCGCGAGGTTGGCCGTCGCAGTTCAGCGTTGCGCACGGACCTCGAGCTTGCGACTTTCGGCTAGTGCTGGCGCCCGCCGAAACAGCCGGTTCGCCCGGCGATACGGCTTGCAGAGCGATTGATCTTCAACGCATATTCCGCCCGGCCGGGACCGCAGGTTACAGCGGCCCGTCGAGACACATGTAGCGTAAGCGCCTTGCCGGCCGGACGCGCGAAGGTTGCAAGGGGACGTCGATTGAGCGGCGAGTTCATTCTGGAGACCCGCGGGCTGACGAAGGAATTCGCAGGCTTTGTTGCGGTCCAGGACGTCAGTCTCAGGGTGCGTCGCGGCCACATCCATGCGCTGATCGGCCCGAACGGCGCAGGCAAGACCACCTGCTTCAACCTGCTGTCAAAATTCCTGCAGCCGTCCCGCGGCGAGATCCTCTACAACGGTACTGACATCACCTCGCTGAAACCGGCCGATATCGCGCGGCTTGGGCTTGTGCGTTCGTTCCAGATTTCAGCAGTGTTCCCCCATCTGACGGCGCTGGAAAACGTGCGCGTGGCTCTGCAGCGCCAGCACGGCAGTTCGTTCGATTTCTGGCGTTCGAAATCGGTCCTTGATCGCTTCAACAATCGCGCGCATGAACTTCTGAACGACGTCGGCCTCGACGAATTCGCCAATACGGTCGCCGTCGAGATGCCTTATGGACGCAAGCGCGCGCTGGAGATTGCGACCACGCTCGCCCTCGATCCGGAAATGATGCTGCTGGACGAGCCGATGGCCGGCATGGGTCACGAGGACATCGACAAGATTTCGACCTTGATCAAGCGGATTGCGCAAAACCACACGATCCTCATGGTCGAACACAATCTGAGTGTGGTTGCGGACCTGTCAGATGTCATCACCGTGCTGACGCGCGGCCGCGTCCTTGCGGAAGGCAACTATGCCGACCTGACAAAGGACGAGCGCGTCAAGGAAGCCTATCTCGGAGCGGGCCATGGCTAGTCGGATGGCTCAGCAAGCGTCACTGCAGTCGGGAACAGTGCCCGTGCTGCAGGTACAAAACCTCGAAGCCTGGTATGGAGAGTCGCATATCCTGCACGGCGTGAACTTCGACGTCCGTGCTGGCGAAGTCGTCACGCTGCTGGGGCGCAACGGTGCCGGCAAGACTACCACGCTGAAGTCGGTGATGGGCATCATCGGCAAGCGTAGCGGTTCGATCGTCTTTGAGGGCAGGGACATCACCCGCGCTTCATCCGACCGGATCGCGAGGCTTGGCGTAGCGTTCTGTCCCGAAGAGCGGGGAATTTTCGCAACCCTCGATGTGCGCGAGAACCTGATGCTGCCGCCGGCCGTACGCAGCGGCGGATTGTCGCTCGACCAGATTTTCGAATTGTTCCCGAATATCAAGGAGCGACTAGGCAGCCAGGGAACCAAGCTGTCCGGCGGCGAGCAGCAGATGCTCGCCATTGCCCGGATTCTGCGCACCGGCGCGCGGTTCCTGATGCTCGACGAACCAACAGAGGGCCTTGCGCCCGTAATCATTCAGCAAATCGGCAAAACCATCGCACGGCTGAAGGAGCAGGGATTTACGATCCTGCTGGTTGAGCAGAACTTCCGCTTCGCATCGACCGTCGCGGACCGGTTCTATGTGATGGAACACGGCAAGGTGATCGATACATTTGCCAATTCCGAGTTGCAGGCCAATATGGACAAGCTTCACACCTATCTCGGCGTTTGAACGGCTTTTGTTAACGACAACTCTCAAGGAGGAACGATGAAACGATCACTTGCAATGTTGACCCTGACCAGTGCGCTGGTCATGGCGCCGAGCGCGTTTGCGCAAACAATGGACAAGGTGGTGAAGATCGGCAGCCTTGGCGATCAGGCTAGCCTGTACGCCGACATTGGCGGCCCAGGCTCGGTGATCGCAGCCGAGATGGCGGTTGAGGATTCCGGCCTTCGTGCGAAGGGGTGGAAGATTGAGGTGATCTCGGCCGATCACCAGAACAAGCCCGACGTCGGCGCCAACATCGCCCGGCAGTGGGTCGACGTGGAGAAGGTCGACGCCTTCATCGACATGGCGGCGTCCAGCGTCGGTCTCGCGGTTTCGACGATCGCGCGCGAGAAGAACGTGGTCAATCTGAACACCGCGTCGGCAACATCCGATCTGACCAACGCGCAATGCTCCCCCAATACCATTCACTGGCTGTATGACACGTACATGCTGGCGAACGGTACCGGCAAGGCGCTGGTGAAGGCCGGCGGCGACAGCTGGTACTTCCTGACTGCGGATTATGCGTTCGGTCATGCGCTCGAACGCGACACCGGTAACGTGGTCAAGGAAACGGGCGGCAAGGTGCTCGGCGCGGTGCGTCATCCGCTGAACTCCTCCGACTTCTCCTCGTTCCTGCTGCAGGCGCAGGCCTCGAAGGCGAAAGTCGTCGGTCTCGCCAATGCCGGCGGCGACACCACCAACTCGATCAAGCAGGCCGCCGAATTCGGCATCGTTTCCGGCGGACAAAAGCTTGCCGGTCTGCTGCTGTTCATCACCGACGTTCATGCGCTCGGCTTGAAGACCGCGCAGGGCCTGAACTTCACCGAGACGTTCTACTGGGACATGAACGATCAGACGCGCGCATTCTCCAAGCGCTTCCTGGAGAAGCACAAGAAGTCTCCGCCGACCATGGTGCATGCCGGCAACTATTCGACCGTGCTGCATTACCTGAAGGCGCTGGAAGCGCTGGGCGGCAATCCGCATGACGGCGTCAAGGTCATCGAGAAGATGAAGTCGATGGAGACCGACGATCCGCTGTTCGGCAAGGGCAGCATCCAGCCAAACGGCCGCAAGCTGCACCCGGCGTATCTGTTCGAGGTGAAGAAGCCCGAAGAGTCCAAGTATCCCTGGGACTACTACAAGCTGGTTGCGACCATTCCTGCCAACGAGGCCTTCACGCCGCTCGAAAAGAGCACGTGTCCGTTGCTGAAGAAGTCGTAACGGGGTGATTGACGCCGCCCGGCAGCCGGTCGCTGCCGGGCGGACGTTCATGGGACGCGGCAAGGTCAGGCGGATTCCGGGCGGGGCATGGATATCAACACGCGAGCGCTGATGGCGCAGCTCCTGGTGGGGCTGATTAACGGCTCATTTTATGCACTGCTCAGCCTCGGCCTCGCCGTGATCTTCGGCATGCTGAACATCATCAATTTCGCCCACGGCGCGCTCTACATGGTGGGCGCGTTCGTTGCCTATTTCCTGCTGCAGGTGTTCGGGCTGAACTACTGGTTTGCGCTGGTGCTGGCTCCGATCGCCGTCGGCCTGCTCGGTATGGTCATCGAGCGCACGATGCTGCAATGGCTGACGGGTCTGGATCACCTCTACGGATTGCTGCTGACCTTCGGACTCGTCCTGATTATCCAGGGCCTGTTCGCGAACTACTTCGGCACGTCTGGACTGCCCTATGAAATGCCGGAAATCCTGAAGGGCGGCACCAATCTCGGATTCATGTTCCTGCCGACGTACCGCGCGTGGGTGGTGGTATTCTCGCTCGTCGTCTGCCTGCTGACCTGGTTCATGATCGAGAAAACGCGGCTCGGAGCCAACCTGCGAGCGGCGACGGAAAATCCGACTCTGGTGCGCGCGTTCGGCATCAATGTTCCGCGGATGATCACACTGACTTATGGCCTTGGCGTTGGCCTCGCAGCGCTTGCGGGCGTGCTGTCGGCGCCGATCAATCAGGTGCGGCCGCTGATGGGCGCCGAATTGATCATCGTCGTGTTTGCAGTCGTGGTGATCGGCGGCATGGGCTCGATCATGGGCTCGATCGTCACCGGCTTCACTCTCGGCATTCTCGAAGGGCTGACCAAGTATTTCTATCCTGAAGCGTCGAACACGGTCGTGTTCGTGTTCATGGTGCTGGTGTTGCTGGTCAAGCCGA
>Ga0190271_10000962_pt1 | contig 15682 bp, 13 predicted proteins | sample Popmic356T_FD_133747 | JGI IMG/M metagenome (GOLD analysis project Ga0190271, IMG submission 133747) | Populus adjacent soil microbial communities from riparian zone of Weber River, Utah, USA - 356 T | ecosystem: Environmental > Terrestrial > Soil > Riparian zone | place: USA: Utah | collected...
ATCGAGGCGGCGCGCCTGTTTGTCGGTAGCGGCACGCTGGCGACGCTGGCCAGTCGCAACAAGCCCGTCGTGAAGACCGAGGCCGCCACGGGCGACGGCGCGCTGACAATGCCGGTGGTGCTGGCGGTATCGAACGGGACGGGACAGGCTGCGGAAATATTTGCGGCGGCTCTCGTCGACAACAAGCGTGCGACGCTGGTCGGGTTGCCAACGGCAGGCATGGCGGCCGTGCAGACCCTCGTCAAGCTGCCCGAGGGGCACGCGCTGATGCTCACGACGTCGCGATACACCCTCGGCGACGGCACGAGTATCCACACCAGAGGCCTGCGGCCTGAGGTGCTGGTGGAAGTACCGGTCGTGCCGTTCGACGAGGCTCCTCCGGCCACAGACGCCACCCTCATCAGGGCGGTCGAGGTCCTCAGCAAGCTTCCGCGGTGAAAGTTCTGCTATACTTGACCGTTCTTCGAGCCCCGAGAGGGGCTCCAGAGAACGCGACAGACGATATAGGCGCGTAGCTCAGCTGGTTAGAGCGCCTGCTTGACATGCAGGAGGTCGGCGGTTCGAGTCCGCCCGTGCCTACCACTCGACTCGACCCCGCCGGGTGCTCGCTCGTGCAAGCCCCGTAGCGGTCAGGTCGAAGGTCCGGACAAGTCCTGGACCTTCTCTCTCATATCTGCGAACCAGTGATCACCATCACGCTGCCAGACGGTTCCGCGCGAGAGGTGCCCAGCGGCACGTCTGTGCAGGACTTTGCCCGGACGCACCTGCCGCCGGGGCTGGTGAAGCGGGCCATTGCGGCCGTCGTGGGCGATCGAATGATAGACCTGTCGTCGCCCCTCGAGTCCAGCACGACGCTCCGCGTCGTGACGCCGGACGGGGCCGACGCCCTGGCGCTGTATCGGCACTCCACGGCACACCTGCTGGCGGCCGCCGTCACGACCCTCTATCCGGGCGTGCAATGTGGCATCGGCCCGGCCACCGACGACGGCTTTTTCTACGACTTCGTGGTGCCCCGCCCGTTCGTGCCCGAGGACCTCGAGCGCATCGAGGCGAAGATGCGTGAAATGGCCGCCGCCGACCTTCCGTACGAACGCCAGCTGTGGCCGCGCGACGAAGCCATCGCCTTCTTCGAACAGCGCGGCGAACCGCTGAAGGTGCAACTGATCCGCGAGAAGACCGAGGGTCAGGCCCGGGTCTCCTGCTACACCATCAAGGACCGCGACACGTTCGTGGACTTCTGTGTGGGTCCCCACGTGCCGTCGACCGGACGCCTGAAGGCGTTCAAGCTGGTGTCGACGTCAAACGCGTACTGGAAGGGCGACTCGCAGAACCAGCCCATGCAGCGCGTCTACGGGACGGCGTTCTTCAAGGACGACGACCTCAAGCAGCACCTGCATCGGATCGAGGAGGCGAAAAAGCGCGACCATCGCCGGCTGGGCAAGGACCTCGGCCTGTTCATGTTCCACCCCTGGGCACCAGGCGCCGCGTTCTGGCTTGGCAAGGGGACGCGGCTGTATCACCAGCTGGCCGATTACATGCGGTCGGTCCTCTTCCCCGCCGGTTACACCGAGATCAAGACGCCGCTCATCTTCAACAAGGCTCTCTGGGAGACCTCGGGGCACTGGTCGCACTACCGCCAGAACATGTTCCTGGTGCAGTCCGACGACGCCGAGATGGGCGTCAAGGCGATGAATTGCCCGGGCCATATGCTCGTCTTCGGTGCAGAAAAGCGCAGCTACCGCGATCTGCCCATGCGCTTCCACGAACAGACGGCGCTGCACCGGAACGAATCGTCTGGAGTGCTCGGCGGCCTGACGCGGGTGCGCCAGTTCTCGCAGGACGACGCGCACTGCTTCGTCATGGAGTCGCAGATCGGGGAGGAAGTCGAGCGGCTGCTCGGGCTGATCACCCACGTCTACACCGACTTCGGCCTGACCTATCAGGTCAAGCTTTCGACGCGACCGGAAGAGTATCTCGGGGAACGCGCCACGTGGGACCACGCCGAGGCGGAGTTGAAACACGCCCTCGACGCGGCCGGGGTTTCGTACACCATCAACGAAGGTGATGGCGCCTTCTACGGTCCGAAGATCGACTTCGACGTGACGGATGCCATTGGCCGCACCTGGCAGTGCGCGACGATCCAGTTGGACTACCAGCTGCCCATCCGGTTCGACCTGACCTACGTCGGCGCCGACAACACGCTGCACCGTCCGGTCGTCATCCATCGCGCCATCTTTGGAAGTTTCGAGCGCTTCATCGCGCTGCTGATCGAGCACTACGCCGGCGCCTTTCCGCTCTGGCTGGCACCCGTTCAGGCGGTCGTCCTGCCCATCGCCGATCGGCACCTCGAGTACTGCCGGGGAGTTCTGGGGCAACTGGCTGCCGCCGGCCTCCGGGTGGAGTTAGACGAGCGGGTGGAAAAGATTGGTTATAAGATTCGTGAGGCCCAGCTTCAGAAGGTCCCCTTCATGCTGGTCGTCGGGGACCGGGAAGCCGCCGAGGGCACCGTGGCGGTGCGGAGCCGCACGGCTGGTGACCTCGGAGCCCGGCCAATTGAGGACTTCATCGGGTCGGCCCGGGAGGAAGTCGCGGGGCGGGGTCACTGATGGTCATAGTCCACGTCGAGCTGCCGGATGTCCGGCATGACGGCGCACGACTGCTGAGGAGGTAGTTATCGCTTACGATCGCGGCCCAAGACGCGACGATCGCACCAGGATCAATGAACGGATCCGGGTTCGTGAAATCCGCGTGATTGACGAAACGGGCACGCAGCTCGGCATCATGCCGCCGCCGCAGGCCCTGCAGCTGGCACGTGCCAAGGGACTCGACCTCGTCGAAATTTCGCCGACGGCGGTCCCGCCCGTGTGCCGGATCATGGACTTCGGCAAGTTCCAGTACGAGCAGCAGAAGAAGGCGCGGTCGGCCAAGAAACACCAGAAAGTGATTCTGGTCAAGGAGATCAAGTTCCGGCCGAAGGTCGACGAACACGACTATCAGTTCAAGAAGAAGCACATCGAACGCTTCCTGGCTGATGGCGACAAGGTGAAGGCGACAATCTTCTTCCGGGGCCGCGAGAACGCGCACCCGGAGATCGGCCAACGGATTCTGGAGCGACTGGTCGGCGAACTGCAGGACATCGCCGTCACCGAGACGAATCCGCAGAAGGAAGGCAATCAGCTGCACACGATTCTGGCGCCGCGACCCGGCGCCAAGCCGCGTGTGTCAGCCCCGGCGGCTCCGGCGCCGCCGGCGCAGGAGTCGTAAGCGTTCGGAGTTTGCAGGTTATTTCGAGGACATCATGCCCAAGCTGAAGAGTCACCGAGGCGCGGCGAAGCGCTTCAAGAAAACAGGAACCGGCAAGTTCGTGCGATCGAGCGCGTTCAAGCGCCACATCCTCACGAGCAAGCCGACCCGCCGCAAGCGCCAACTGCGAGGGAACCAGGCAGTTTCGGCCGCCGACACGCCGAAGCTGAAGCGGATGCTGCCCTACGACTGACGAAGTCCGAAGTCCGAAGCACGCAAGACAAAGTACGTAGCGTTACTGGAGAGTCACGATGCCCCGCGTCAAAAGAGGAACCGTTCGCCGCGCCAAGCGCCACAAGCTGCTGAAGCGCGCCAAGGGGTTCTACGCCACCAAGAGCAAGCTCTATCAAGCCGCGCAGGAAGCGGTCGACAAGGCCCTGAAGTATGCCTACGTGGGACGTCGCCGCAAGAAGCGCGACTTCCGCCGGCTGTGGATCGTCCGCATCAACGCGGCCGCCCGAACCAATGGCCTCACCTACGGCCAGCTCATGAACGGCTTGAAGACCGCCGGTGTGGAGGTCGACCGCCGCAACCTCGCGGATCTGGCCGTCAACCATCCCGACGCGTTCACGGCGCTTGCCAGCCGGGCTCAGGGCGCGCGCAGTGCCGCTACGGCATAGCGGCGGCGCGCCGGACCTTCGCATCCACCACGTGTAGGGGCAGCACTTGTGTCCGCCGGGCGTTCGGGCCGGCACAGGGCCGGCCCCTACACTCGCCTTCTTCCCGGCCCATGTCTGACCTCGCCGCGCTCCGCGCCGACTTCGAACAGTCTCTCGTCCAGGCGAGGACCGCGGCCGATCTGAAAGCCGTCCGAGATCGCTTTCTCGGACGGAAGACGGGTCTCGTGACGGCCGTGCTCAAGTCGCTTGGCTCGGCCTCACCAGACGAACGCCGCGTCCTGGGCGCAGCCGTCAACGCCCTCAAATCCGATATCGAGATCCAGCTGGCCGCGCGTGAGCAGGCGGCCGATGCCGAGACCTTCGTCAGCGGCGTCGACGTCACCATGCCCGGGCGGGTCCCGGCCGCCGGCCGTCGGCATCCGCTCACGCAGGTGCGCGAGCGCATCGAAGACATCTTCGCGGGTATGGGGTACCAGATTCTCGAGGGCCCGGAACTCGAAGACGACTGGCACAACTTCGAAGCGTTGAACATGCCGGCCGAACACCCGGCGCGCGACATGCAGGACACGCTCTACCTGTCGTCACCGATGCCCGCCGACGACGCGGGCCGACGAGCCAGCCTCCTGCGGACGCATACGTCCGGCATGCAGATTCGCTACATGGAGGCGCATCGCCCCCCGGTCCGCTTGATCGCGCCGGGACGTGTGTACCGCCGCGACAACTTCGACGCCACGCACACGCCGATGTTCACCCAGGTCGAAGGGCTCGTCGTCGACGAGGGCATCAGCCTGGGCGACCTCAAAGGCACGCTGCAGGCCTTTGCCGATCGCTTCTTCGAGGCAACCGTGAAGACACGGCTGCGCCCGAGTTTCTTCCCGTACACCGAGCCCTCGGCGGAGCTCGATGTGGAATGTCAGGGGTGCAACGGACGGGGCTGCCCGCTCTGCAAGCACACGGGCTGGATCGAAGTGCTCGGCTGCGGCATGGTCCACCCGGCCGTGTTCGAAGCCGTGGGCTACGACTCCGAGCGCTACACCGGGTTCGCGTTCGGCGTGGGCATCGAGCGGCTGGCGTTGCGCCTCTATGGCGTCGACGACATCCGGATGTTCTACGAGAACGACCTGCGCTTCCTGGAGCAGCTCGCGCCATGAAGCTGCCGATCGCGTGGATGCGCGACTTCATTGACCTGCCAGACGGCCCGGAGACGGTCGCCGGACGGCTGGCGTCGTGCGGGTTTGCCGTGGACGGGATCGACGGCGACGTCGTCGACTTCGACGTTACGGCGAATCGTCCGGACGCATTGAGTGTGTACGGGCTGGCGCGGGAGGCCTCAGCGGCCTTCGACCAAACGCTGCGCGCGCCACGGCTTGCGCCCGACGCATCGGGTCAGGCGCCCCTGCGGGTTTCGATTGCCGATGCCGGCTGCGGCCGCTACGCGCTGGCGGTCGCCGATGTGCAGGTCGGCCCATCGCCGGCCTGGCTTGCCGACCGGCTCGTCGCGGCCGGCGTCCGCCCCATCAACAACATCGTCGACATCACCAACTACGTGATGGTCGAAATGGGCCAGCCGATGCACGCGTTCGACGTCGCGCGCCTGGCAGGTCCGGAACTGCACGTCCGGCGCGCGCGTCAGGCCGAACGTCTCACCACGCTCGACGGCATCGAGCGGACGCTCGACGACGCCATGCTCGTGATCGCCGATCGCGATCGCGCGGTAGCTGTCGCCGGCGTCATGGGCGGCACTTCGTCAGAAGTCTCCAGCGCCACGACACGCGTCGCCTTCGAGAGCGCCTGGTTCCTGCCCGCCACGGTACGCGCCACTGGCCGCCGCCTGGGCTTGAAGACAGAGGCCTCCGCGCGTTTCGAGCGTGGCGCCGACATCAACGCCCCGGTCGCCGCCTTGCGCCGTGCCCTCGCGCTGCTGACGGAACTCGGCGTCGGCACGCTGGTCGGCGGCATCTCCGACGTGCACCCGAGAGCGGTCGAGGCGCGCGTGCTGACCTTGCGGCGCCGACGTCTGACTGCCGTGCTGGGCAGTGTGCTGCCGGATGCGGACGTGGAGCGCCTGCTCTCGCGCCTCGAGTTCAGCATCGCGCGTTCGGACGATGGCTGGCGTGTGACCGTCCCATCGTTCCGCGTCGACGTCTCGCGCGAGATCGACTTGATCGAAGAAGTGAGCCGGCACTGGGGACTGGACCGTATTCCGGCCACGTTCCCCGCGCTGGCATCCGTGCCCCGCACGTCGGCGCCTGGTGTGGCTCGTGGCCGGCTTGTGCGACGCACGCTCTGCGGTGCTGGTGTGCAGGAAGCCGTCACGTTCACGTTCATCGATGCCGCTGCGGCGGCGCCCTACCTGAACGGTGATGCCGTCACGATCACCAACCCGCTGTCGGAGAAGTTCTCCGTGCTCCGTCCCTCGATCACCGCCAGCCTGTACGAATCGCTCGTCTACAACCGCAATCGGCAGGCAGCTGATGTCTGTCCGTTCGAAACGGGTTCGATCTTTTCGGCGACGCGCGGTGAGCGGCAGGCCGTCGGCTGGGTGTTGACCGGCGATCGTGGATCGCACTGGAGCGGCAACGCCGGACCCATCGCCTTCACCGACACGAGGGGTCTGGCCGAACTGGTCGCCGACGCACTCGGCACGACCATCACGGTGAGCCCGGCAGACGATCTTCCCTGGCTCGTGCGCGGCGAACGCGCGGAGGTACTCATTGGCGCCAGACGCGCCGGATGGATCGGCCGACTGGCCCACACGACCGCCGTCGAGTCGCCCGTCTATGCCGGAGAGCTGGAGCTCGACGCGCTCAGTGAGGCCACCGCCGGCAGCGTGCGCTCGATGCGATCCCTCCCGCGCTTCCCCGCGGCGGTGCGGGATCTGTCGTTGCTCATCGACGAACGCTTGCCAGCGGCAGACGTTCGTGGCACTATCCGCTCGAGCGCTCCCTCAACACTCGTAGCCGTTCGCGAGTTCGATCGGTATCAGGGCAAGGGCGTGCCGGACGGGCAGGTCAGCCTGTCGATTCGACTGACATTCCGGCACCCCGATCGCACGCTGACGGACGCCGAAGTACAGCAGGCCGTCGACGCGACCGTCGACGCACTGGCGCGAGCGCACAACGCGGTCCTGCGCGGCAGGTAACGCGAGTTCCCCATCAGGATTTGTCCCGGCAGCATGGGACCGCTGGAGTCTGACGATGTCACGAACGGCCACGAGCACCGAAGTTCTTCCGATCGATCGCCTTGAAGAGAAGGTCCGCCAGTTGGTGGGCGTCATCGATGGCCTGCGCGCCGAACGCGCGAAGGGGGCCGAGGAAGTCTCCAGGCTGCAGCATGAGCTCGAAGCGAACCGCGCACGGCTGGCCGAATTCGGCACACTGGCGACGGAGGTCGTGTCGCTCCGCGAGGAGCGCGACCTGATTCGCCAGCGGGTCGGCCAGATGATCGCGCAGATTGACACGCTGAATCTCTGAGCCCGCCATGTCCAAGGTGGTTCACGTCGAGATCTACGGTCAGCGCTACCCGGTCCGGAGCGACCTCGACGCGCAGTACATCGCCGAGCTCGCGGGTTTCCTCGACGAGAAGATGCAGAATGCCGCGCGGGAGCTCACAGGCGCTGACCATCTCCGCATTGCCGTCATTGCGGCGTTGAACATCACCGACGAGTTGTACCGGACCCGGGCGGATTCGAGAGGGCTTGAAGGCCACCTGCACGCGCGCGCCGAAGCGCTCGAGCGGCTCGTCGACGCCGTGCTCGATGATGCGCGCGTCCGCGTGGCCGTCAATGAATAGCTGCCCCTTGTGCCTCGCGCCGTGGTCAGCTACGATCAGGGCGGTTCGATTCCCTGCTTTGTGCGTGATGGTTCGGAGTGTCGCTTGAGCCGATGTTCTACTCCCAAGTGAGCTGCGATGTTGCGTGGTGTGCATGCCTCCGTGGTGAGGAAGCCTGAAGCGCGACTAACACAGTGGCTCCACCTGCACTAGCAGGTTCATGCGGCCTCCCCACACGGCAAAGCGGGGACCTTTCCCCGTTCCGTTCCCCATCTCCTGATGTCCATTACCGTCGCATCCCTGGGAGAGCGCGCGCTGATCGCGCGCCTGCACGCCCGTCTCCCTCCTTCCGCGGACTACGTGCGCATCGGCATCGGAGACGATGCCGCCATGGTCGAGCCGGAACGCGGAATGCAGATCGTGCTCACGACCGACAGCCTCGTTGAAGGCGTACACTTCCGCCGCGACTGGACCGCGGCTGACGCTATCGGCCACAAGGCCCTTGCGGTCAACCTCAGCGACATCGCGGCGATGGGCGCGACACCGCGGGCATCACTGCTCAGTCTCGCCATGCCCGCCGACCTCCTCCTCGAGGACTTCGACCGGCTCATTGACGGCTACGCACGCCTCGGGGCGGCGACGCGCACGCCGCTCGTCGGGGGAAATATCGCCCGGTCCCCGGGTGGCCTCATCGTTGACGTGACCGTTGTCGGCAGCGTCCGTCCACGTCGCGTCCTGCGACGCGCAGGCGCACGGCCCGGCGACGAACTGTTCGTCACCGGCGCCCCCGGCATGGCGGCCGCCGGACTCGCGCTCCTCACCGACGGTCTCGATCGCTCCGGGCTCACGTCCGACGAACTGGCGTGCATCACGCGTCACGAGCGGCCAGACCCACGGCTTCGCCTGGGTCGGCTCGTTGGCCGGATCAGTGCGGCCGTCGCAGCCATGGATCTGTCTGACGGCCTGTCCGATGCGGCCTCGACGCTGGCCGAGGCAGCGGGCGCGGGCGTGGTGGTCGACGCTGCGGCCATCCCCGTGCACCCGGGCGTCGCCGCGGTCGCGGCGCGCCGGGGACACTCACCGCTCGACTTCGTGCTTCGCGGCGGAGAAGACTACGAACTCGCGTTCGCGGTGCCCGCACGACGCCGATCCCGCTTCCTCGCCGCGGCGCGCCGGTGTGGCAATCTGCCGGTCACCTGCGTCGGCCGCTTCGAGCGCGCCGGTGGCGCCTGGCTCGACACAGGCGGTACCATGTCGCCACTTCCTCCCGGTTTTTACCATTTCTGACCGGATTTTCACTGCGGCCGGCGGCCGTTTTCCCTTGCACGCAGCCCCGAGCGACACGGTACGCTTGTGACACCGTGTCTCCAGGACTCCCGGTCCACCGCCCGGCTCCTCCGCGTTGCCAGATCGCGATGGTGGGGCCCTGATGGTGCTCTCGCGTTCGCTCGGCCTGAAGATCGTCGCGACCACCGTGGCGGCGGTCACGTTCTTCCTGCTCTATCAGGCCACCGTCATCGATTCCCGGTCCGTGCCCGGCGCACAGACGGCGGTGGCCATGGGCACGCGGCTCAGGTTCGTGGCAACGGCGTACTGCAAGGGCACGACGACCGCCTCGGGCGCGGCGGCCCGGGCGGGCGTAGCCGCCGCCGACCCTCGTGTGCTGCCATTGGGATCAGTGATTCGCGTCGAGGGCGGCCCCGATCGGCACAACGGCATCTACACGGTGCTCGACACGGGCCCTGCCGTGCAGGGGCGGCAACTCGACCTCTACATGTGGAGTTGTCACGAGGCACTTGCGTTCGGTCGACGGTCGATCACCGTGACCGTCCTGCGTCCCGGCTGGCGTCCGAATGCGTTCCCGGAGAACGCGACGCGTCCGACAGATGCGCCCTAGAGGCGGCGGGCAGGCCTCACGTCTGCATCCGTTCGCCCGGTGACAGGTCGGGTCGCTCCTCACCATCCCTGTACTGCAGTTCGTACAACCGCCGATATACACCCCGGGCCGCGAGCAGTTCCTGGTGCGTGCCACGCTCGCGGATCTCACCCTTGTGCATCACGAGGATGAGGTCCATGTCCTGGATGGTCGACAGCCGGTGCGCGATGGCGAGTACGGTGCGACCGGCCATCATCACATGCAACGCATCCTCGATCAGCGCTTCGGTGGCGGTATCGATGCTCGAGGTCGCTTCGTCGAGCAGCAGGACGGTTGGCTGAAAGGCCAGGGCGCGCGCGAACGACAGCAACTGCTTCTGCCCGACCGACAGCGACCCACCGCGTTCCGCGACCAGTGACTCGAATCCGCCCTCGCGCGCCTGGATGAACGCCTCGGCGTGCACGGTGGCGGCGGCCCGCCTCACGTCATCATCACTGATCGTCGAGTCGCCCAGCCGGATGTTGTCGATCATCGATCCGGCAAACAGGTGCACGTCCTGCAGAACCAGGCCAAAGAGCCGTCGCAGCGCGGGGAGGTCCCACTCGCGCACGTCAATCCCATCGACCAGCACCCGTCCGCGCTGCACATCGTAGAACCGCAGCAGCAGGTTGATGATGGTGGTCTTCCCCGACCCGGTGGCGCCTACGATGCCGACCCGGCACCCCGGTTCAATGACGAACGACACGTCCCGCAATACCCAGTGCTCGCCCTCATAGGCAAACCAGACCTGATCGAACTCGATGTGGCCGCGCATCATCGCCGGCGACTTCGTACTCGAGGGTGGCAGCAGCGCAGGCGCCGTATCGAGCACGCCGAACACCCGCTCGGAGGCGGCGAGGGCCGCCTGCAGAATATTGAACTTCTCCGACAGGTCCGCAATCGGCTGGAAGAAGCGTCGCGAGTACTGGAGGAACGCGACCAGCACTCCGAGCGACACCGTGCCCTCCTGCGCCCACCCGCTGCCGAACCAGATGATCATGGCGCCCGAAGTCGCCGCCAGCACTTCGACGATCGGATAGAAGGCCGCGTAGTAGAAGATCGATCGGACGTTGGCCTCGCGATGCTCGCGATTGATCCCCCCGAAGCGGTCAGCCGTGCGCGGCTCCTGATTGAACGCCTGGACGGTCGCCATGCCGGTCAGGTGCTCCTGCAGAAATGCGTTGAGTTTCGCCACAAGGCCCCGCACCTGACGGTACGACTCGCGCACGTTGGTCCGAAACCAGTGCGCGGCCCACGCGATCAGCGGCAGGACGGAAAAAGCCACAAGTGCGAGGCGCCAGTCGATCATGACCATCGCCACCGCAATGCCGACGAGCACCAGCAGATCGCCGACGACCGCCACGACTCCGGATGCGAACAGATCGTTGAGCGCATCCACATCCGTCGTCACGCGCGTCATCATGCGCCCGACAGGATGTCGATCGTAGTACTGCAGATCGAGGCGCTGGAAGTGCGCGTAGACGTCACGGCGCAGCGTGTGCATGATCCGCTGTCCCGTCGACTGCAGCAACACCGTCTGGACGTACTCGGCGGCGAATCCGACGAGCAAGGACCCTAGAAACAGCAGGCACAGACGACGGAGCCCGGCGATGTCGCCTGACGGAAAGTAGCGATCGATCGCCTGCTGCACCATCCATGGCTGTGCGAGCTCCGCGACAGACCCCACGAGCATCGCGGCCAGCGCGGCGGCGATCACCAACCTGTACGGCCGCAGGTACCGTAGCAGGCGCCACAGCATCCGGAGGTCGTAGCCGCGCGCCGAGGCCGGCTGATCGTCGGACTGCGGCGTCACGGCCGGCGTGCTCCCTCACCACTGACGCCGGCCGTCGCGAGGCGCCTGTCGTCCGTCGTCATTGCGGGGTCAGGACACACGGGCCAGTTCCTCTTCAAGCTGCTGCCGCCGATGCATCGCGGCGTAGAGGCCTCCCAGCGCCACGAGGGTGTCGTGGGTGCCTCGTTCGGCGACGCGGCCGGACGACAGCACGAGGATCTCGTCCGCATCACGGACGGTAGAGATACGATGGGCGACCAGTACGCACGTGCGCGAGGCCCTGACGCGGCGGAGTCCCTCCAGGATCACGTGCTCGGTTGCCGTATCGACCGCTGACAGGGCATCGTCGAGCACGAGGATCGGGCGGCCGGCCAGCACGGCCCTCGCCAGCGCCACCCGCTGCTTCTGTCCGCCGGAGAGCGTCAGGCCGCGCTCACCCACGACGGTGTCATATCCACCGTCGAACCCGGCGACGTCGTCAGTGAGGGCGGCAAGGGCGCCGGCCTCGGCCACACGCGCGCGCAGCGGCGCGTCACCCCACTCCTCCCCGCTTCCGAACAGCACATTGCCGCCAACGGTGTCCGAGAACAGGAACGGCTCCTGGGCGACCACGGCCATCGTGCCGCGGACGTCGGCGATCGATCGGTCACGCACATCCTGCCCATCGAGCCACAGCATGCCGCGATCCGGCTCGCGCAGCCGCAACAGCAGCTGCACGAGGGTCGACTTGCCGGACCCCGTGGCGCCCACCAGGGCCAGCGTCTGCCCCGGCTCCACGACAAACGACACATCGGCGAGCGCCGGCGTGGACGTGCCTGGATAAGTGAAGGTGAGGCCACGCGCCTCCAGGCGGCCGATTCCCGTGGAGGACGCCACGCTGAATCCCGTATCCGGATCGGCCACCTGCGCATCGAGGACCTCGAGCATCCGCCGCCACGACGCCGTTCCGCGCTGCACGAGGTTGATCACCCACCCAAACGCGATCATCGGCCAGCTCAGGAGGACGAGGTACCGGCTGAAGGCGACGAACTCACCGAGCGTCAGGCGGCCGTCCATCACGCCGCGCCCGCCAAACCAGAGGACAAGGAGACCGCTCACGCCGAAGCAGAGCGTCAGTGTCGGGTAGAAGGCGGCCTGCAGCCGGATCAGGCCGTGGTTGCGTCGGACGTACTCGTCATTGGCGCGTTCGAACAATGCCACCTGGGCCGGCTCCTGCCGATAGGCCCGCACCACGCGCACGCCGGCAATCGCTTCCTGGACAATGGCGCTCATTTCGGACAACTGCGCCTGGATCCGTTCGAACCGGTCGTGGATGGCCCGGCCGAAATACCGTGTGCCAACCGTCACCGCCGGAAGGGGTAGCAGGGCCAGCACCGTAAGGCGGGCGTCGATCCGCCACATCACGACGACGGCCACGACAAATCCCAAGGCCGTACTGGCAAAATACATGAGGGCCGGACCGACCATCATCCGCACGGCTCCCAGGTCGCTGGTCGCGCGCGACATCAGGTCGCCGGTCCGGTTAACCTGGAACCAGTCCTGCGGCAGGCGCTGGAGGTGGACAAAAAAATCCTGCCGGAGCTCGTATTCGATCGCCCGGGAGGCGCCGATAAGCAAAGTGCGCATGAGGTATCGGAATGCGCCCTCGGCCACCGCCAGTCCAACCAGGGCCAGCGCGTAGAGAGCCAGGAGCGACCGATCCTCCCCCCTGAGCAGTCCGTCAATGACGTACTTGAGGACCCATGGGGCCGACAGGGAGAGGGACGTGGCCACGAGAATGCAGGCCAGCCCCAGCACAAGCGGTCGTCGAACACGAGCGATGTACGGCAGCAGGCGCGCGAGCGCCGCGAGCATGGAGGCAAGTATAACAATGGCAATTTTCACCGGGCTGATTTCGAAGCGTGCCGGGGCATGCGGAGCCCTTCTGGCCGCTGTCCTCCTGCTGCCGGCCACGGCACGCGCGCAGTACGACGTCCCGAGCCTCAGCGAGGACGCGATCGGCGAGAACTACCGGGTCGAAGTGGCGGGTTCGCTCTGGGACCCCGACCTCTTCGGACAGATTTCCAGTGAGCAGTTCGGCCTGGTGGGGACCACCATCGACTTCTCGAAGGACCTCGGGTACGAAGGGGCACGGTTCCGTGACTTCAGGCTCGTCCTGCGTGCCACCAGGAAGGCCAAGTTCCGCCTGCAGTACACGCCCATCACGTACGAGGCCGAGAAGAACTTCACGCGGGACATCGTCTTCAATGGCGTGCGATATCCCATCGGCGTGCCGATCGAATCGTCGTTCAGCTGGAAGGTGTGGCGCTTCGGCTACGAGTACGACTTCCTGTACAGGTCACGGGGCTTCGTGGGCGTCCTCGCCGAAGTCCGCTACACGGAAATGAACGCACGACTGGCCACCAACAGTCCGCTCATCTCGCCTCGATACGATGAGTTCACCACGGTGAAGGCACCGTTGCCGGCCCTCGGGCTGGTGGCGCGCGCCTATCCGCTGAAGGCGCTGGCGATCAACTTCGAGATCAGCGGGATGAAGGTCCCGGACATCGACCCCAAGTACCAGGGCAACTATGTCGAGTGGGACCTCAACGGCACGTTCAACGTGACGAACAACGTCGGACTGCAGGTAGGCTGGCGCAAGGCCGACACCTACGTAGCCCTGGAGAACGACCTCGGCGACCTGAAGTTCAAGGGACTCTGGTTCGGCGCCGCCCTGCGCTACTGACCGTCGGCCTCCAGCCCCCAAAGCAGGCACGCAGCTCGTCCGTCCCCCGGGGGCGCTACCCCGGTTCTGCCGGGAACGTACGGGCACACGAAACGCGTGAGCCGGGTATTGAAGGGCACTCCGTTCCCCGGCGCACCGCAGGAATTGCCGGTCGGTCCGGATAGCTGACGTCCTGGAATTCACGTTTGTGGGACGAATGCCGATTTCCGTACGCCGGCGGTGCTACGCCCACCGGCGTGGTGCCGGCATCGGCCCAGGCACCGATCTTGCTCATTGGCAGGCCGGTATTGGCTCGTCGTGGACACGGTATGGCTCAACACATGCGCTTTCTAGTCACGTCTGCACGCCTTCTCGCTCTTCTGCTCCTGTTGGGGCCGGCAACGGCCGCCGCACAGGTCCCTACCGGGACGATCAGGGGTCGGGTAACCGACTCCCAGGATCGGACGGTCGCCGCGGTCGTCGTGAGCGTGCAATCTCCCGCCCTGCAGGGTGTCCAGAGAACCACGACCACGGTCAATGGCGACTACGTGTTCCGGCTGCTGCCCCCGGGGGCGTACACGGTCACCTTCGAGGGAGCGGGCTTCGCGGTGCTGCGCCAGACGCGCACCGTGGCCGCAACTGAAACAGTGGAGGTCAACGCCACGCTCCAGCCCGCAGCGGTCGCCGAAAGCGTCACAGTCGCCGCAAACGGAGGCGCGTTCACGAACGGTGTCCAGGCCGCCGCAAACTTCGATCAGCGTCTCATCGAACTGCTCCCGACCTCCCGGACACCGGAGTCGGCTGTTGCGCTCGCGCCAGCCGTGCATGCCACCGGCCCGAGCGGTGCCATCTCCATTGCCGGGGCGATGTCGTTCGAGAGCCTGTTCCTGATCAACGGCGTGCAGGTGCAGGACAACGTTCGCGGCGAACCGCTGCCGCTCTACATCGAGGACGCCATCCAGGAAACGACCGTCGCCACCTCCGGCATCTCGGCCGAGTATGGCCGCTTCTCCGGCGGTGTGGTCAACACCCTGACGAAGTCGGGTGGAAACATCTTCAGCGGGTCTTTCCGAACGTCGTTCCGCAATGACGACTGGCGGGCAGTCACGCCGTTCGATGAATCGAAGGTCGACGACACCGTCCCGACGTACGAGTACACGTTCGGCGGGCCTATCCTGCAGGACCGCACCTGGTTCTTCACCGCAGGACGGTTCCAGGACGCAAAGACGAGTCGCGAGACCGGCTACACGAACATTCCCTACGTCTCGGGCCAGAACGAGAAGCGGTTCGAGTTCAAGGTGACGCAGGCCATCACGTCGGGACACCGCCTCGAGGGCGCCTACACCTCGATCCAGCGCTCTCAGACGAACGCCGCGCAACCGTCAGCGAACGAGATCATGGATCTCGCCTCCCTGACCAACCCGGACCTTCCAGAGTCGCTGTTCGCCCTGCATTACACGGGGACGTGGCGAAACAACCTCTCATTCGAAGCGCAGTACTCGGCTCGTACCTTCGCGATCAAGAACTCGGGCGGCACCGCAACCGATCGAATCTTCGGTACGCCGCTGATGGACCAG
>Ga0190271_10000963_pt1 | contig 15681 bp, 17 predicted proteins | sample Popmic356T_FD_133747 | JGI IMG/M metagenome (GOLD analysis project Ga0190271, IMG submission 133747) | Populus adjacent soil microbial communities from riparian zone of Weber River, Utah, USA - 356 T | ecosystem: Environmental > Terrestrial > Soil > Riparian zone | place: USA: Utah | collected...
ACCGCCTCGCTGACGCCGATCACGATGCCGGCGAGCAGCGGCGCCAGTGCGCGCCCCAGCCCGCCCAGCATCACGGCGGCGAAGACGACGCCGATCCAGGCGTAGATCTGCGACGGCGCGAGCGTGAAACCGAGCGCGAGGCAGACCCCTGCCACGCTCGCCAGCGCCGAACAGGTGCCTGCGAGCAGCAAGGCGTTGCGCTGCTGGTGGATGCCGAACGCGGCGGCGACGGCGGCGTCTTCGGCCGAGGCCCGCAGCGCCTTGCCGAGATCGGTGTAACGCAACACGGCCCAGACCGCGAGCGACAGGCCGACCGCCAGCAACAGCGTGATCAGTTCGGGCATCGGCACGAACAGGCCCGCGACCTTGAACCGTTCTTCGCCGTAGGCCGACTCGAGCTTGCGGAAGTCGGCGGTCCAGATCGTCTGGATCAGGGCCTCGACGATGCCGGTGAGGCCGAAGGTGACGAGCAGCGAGTTGAAGGGCGTGATCTCGAAACGCGCCATCAGCGCATGCAGGCCGGCGCCGATGGCGAAGAACAGCGGCACGATCACGAGCAGCGTCAGCAGCGGGTCCATGCCCATCGTCGCCATCTGGTAACACAGGTAGGCAGCGAGGAAGGCGAAGGCGAAGTGCGCCAGGTTGATCAGTCGCAGCAACCCCCACGACAAGCTCAAGCCCAGCCCGAGCAAGCCGTAGAGGGCGCCCACAAAAATGCCCGAAAGGATGCTCTGCGCCAGCAGCGTGGCGCTCGGCATGGTGAAGCCCGACATATCAGCGCCGCACGGCCGCCCGAAGGTGCTGATGCGCCCCCATGGGGGGCAGCGAGCGAAGCGAGCTTGGGGGCTGTTTCATCGTTTCAGTTCGCCTGCAACGTGGCCCCGGCATGGGTGTGCGACTTGGGCCAGACCACGGCCCACTTGCCGCCCTGGACCTGCTTGATGCGCATCAGGTCGTCGCCGTAGTTGCCGACACCGTCGAAACGCAGCCGGCCCTGCAGCGTGTCGACGCGGTTGGCGTTGAGCCAGGCGGCGATCGCCTTGTCGTCGAGCCCCTTGGTCGCCGTCACGCCGGCTTCGAGGATCTGCCACGCGGTGTACGAGGCGCCGGCCTGCACTTCGACCTGGATATCGGGCAGCTTGGCCGCGGTGGCACGTTCGTGGTACAGCCGGATGAACTCGGCCGCACCGGGCGCGCTGGTGAACGGCGGCTGCTCCTCGAAGATCGTCACCGAGAGGGCGTTCTTCGCCTCCGGCAGCGTGACCAGCGGGCCCGGCGCCGGGTAGAGGTAGAAGTGCTGCGGCGGCACGTAGTCGATCTTCTTCATCGCGTCGAGCAGCAGGTTGCCGTCGAGGCCGATCGCGCCGACCCAGACGAAGTCGGGCTTGGCGTCCTTGATCCGGTTGGCGATCGGGCCGAAGTCGCGGTTGCCGAAGTCCCATTCGAGGAAGAGCACCTCGGTCAGGCCGCGCTTCTTCAGTACCTCGCGCGCGCCGGCGGACATGAACTGGATCGACGGGAACTTGCTCGTCACCACTGCGACCGTCTTCGGCGGTTTGGGGCCGGCGGCGAGCGCGTCGAAGAGCGTGTTCGGCACCGTGGTCGCCGGGTCGGCGCCGAGCGACCAGGCAGGGAAGGCGCGGTCGTACTTGGCCAGCGAAGGGATGCCGAAGGTGTGGTGCACCAGCACCTTGTCGTAACGCTGGGCGACCCCCATCGCGGACAGGATCGCGCCGGTCGCATAGGGGCCCATCAGCAGGTCGACCTTGTCGGCCGTCACCAGCTGCTCGTACAGCGTGCGTGCGAGGTCGGGCTTGGACTGGTCGTCCTTGAGCACCCACTCGAGCGGCCGGCCGAGCCAGCCGCCACGTTTGTTGGCCTGCTCGATGTAGATCTCGCCCACGATCTTGTGCACCTGCGCGGTCGCCGACAGCGGCCCCGTCAGCGCGAGCGTGCTGCCGATGCGGATCGGCTGCGCCTGGGCCTGCGCCAGGCCCGAGGCGGTGGCGATTCCGGCGACGGCGGCGCCGAGGACGCTGCGGCGGTTCATGGAAGGGTGTGCATTCATGGTTTGTCTCCTTGTTTCTTCGTCAGGGGTCGGTCGGTCTCATCGTCAACGCTCGAGCGGTCCGCCGGCGAGCCAGCGTGCGCCGCGCCGGGCCAGTTCGTCGACAGCCGGGCCTTTGAGCATCGGCATGTCGAGCTTGACCTTGTAGCCGATGCCGGTCTGGATGTACGCCAGATGGCGATAACCCTCGGGGAAGCTGGCGAGCCGCTCGGCGTCCAGCTTCGGCACCGCGGCGGTGTCGATCGGGTCGATGCGGTCCTTCTCGTAGATCGGCTGGCGGTGCAGCAGCTTCCACTCGCCCTCGTGCCGGGTCACGAAGTCGAAGAAGCGCCCGGTGCAGACGATGTCGCAGGGCACGCCCTCGACGAGGCCGCGCTGCGAGATCGTCATCTTGGTCTGCGCGATCGCGCGGTCGCCATCGACCTCGATCGCCGAGCCGCCGAGGAAGTGCAGGATGCTCACGCCCTTGTCCCAGCCTTCTTTCGTGACCCGGATGAAGTCGGCAAACGGGCCCTGGAACCAGGTCGCCATCATCACGCCGTCGGGGTGCCAGACGGTGGCGAAACGGGCCCAGTCGCCGGCGTCGCGCCAGACCGCCCAGCGCTCGATCAGGCGCCGGATCAGCAGTTCGTCGTGCAGGGTGGCGTCCATCGGGATCAGGCCTTGTCGAGGACGAAGTCGAAGTCGAGGGTGTAGAACGGCGCCAGGCTGGTCCCGCCGTCGGGCGCGCGGCCCGGCCCGTGGCGCACCCAGTCGGCAACGAGCGAACGGCGGGCGCCGAATGCGGCGTCGGACTCGAGGTAGGGATCGCCGCGGCGAAAGACCTGGGTCACGAGCGGCCGCCAGCCCGCTGCGCTGACCATGAAGTGCAGGTGCGCCGGGCGCCACGAGTGACGCCCGAGCGCGCGCAGCAGGCGCCCCACCGGCCCGTCGCGTGCGATCGTGCAGGGCCCGGCGAGGCGGGCCTTGAGCTGAAAGCGCCCGTCCGCGCCGCTCAGCGAGCCGCCGGGGTACGACACACTGCACGAGCCGTCGGCGTCGGCCTGGCCGATCTGCACCTGGGCACCGGCGATCGGCGTGCCGTCGAGCGCGCGCACCCGTCCGCGCACGTGGCAGTCGTCTCCGCCCTGGCTGCCGAGCGGAGGGCCCGCCGCATGCAGCGGGCCGGCGGGCGTGGACTCGGTGCAGCCGGGGGGCCTGCGCTGGTTCAGCGCCGTCACCAGCGTCGACAGCCCGAGCGTGTCGGACAGCAGCTGGAACTCGTCCCGCTGGTCGCTGCGCAGCTCGCCGCACTCGTTGAGGAAACGCAGCCCCTCGGCCCACTCGGCCTCGCTCAGCTTGATGTCGCGCGCGAAGCCGTGCAGGTGCTGGACCAGGCTCGTCATCAGCTCGCGCACCCGTGCATCGCCGGCCGCGGTGTGGCGCGCGATCACCGCCCCGGTGATGTTGTCCTCGTCGATGTGGTGCATGCGGTGGGGCCACGCGATGGGCCGGGTTGTTCCGTGCGACAACACAGGGAGGCGACTCTATGCTTCCGCTCAGGGAGGGCAAGGCACGCTGCGGCAAAGCTTTCTTCCGCAGGCTGGAAAACTCCGGGTAAACATGGATCGCTGGACCGAGATCGAGTTGTTCGTCCAGGTGGCCGAGCAGGGCAGCCTGTCGCGCGCCGCGGAAACGCTGGGGCTGAGCAACGCTGCGGCGAGCTGGCACCTCGCCGCGCTGGAGTCGCGCCTGGCGGCGCGGCTGGTGCAACGCAACACCCGGCGCCTGTTCCTCACCGACGTCGGCGAGGCCTTCTACCGCCGCTGCAAGCCGCTGCTGGGCGAGATGCGAGAGGCCGAAACCGCCGTCAACGAGGCCGTGCTCAAGCCGGCCGGCCTGCTGCGGGTGCAGGCATCGCTGTCGTTCTCGATGATCGTGATCGCGCCGCTGCTGCCCGAGTTCAACACCCGTTACCCCGACCTGCGGATCGAGATCGTGGCGTCGAACCGTTATCACGATCTGCTCGAGAGCGGCATCGACGTCGCGATCCGCAACCGCGAGTTCGAAAACGACTCCGCGATCACGGTGCGCCGCCTGGCCGAGACCAAACGTGTGATGGCCGCGTCACCGCAATACCTGCAGCGCCACGGCACCCCGCGCGCGCCCGACGAGCTGGCCGAACACCGGCTGCTGATCTACAACCTCGCGAACCAGCCGCACGAACTGCGCTTCAAGCGCAACGGCGCCGTGACCTCGCTCGCGGTGCAGGGACTGCTCGAAGCCAACGACGGCCAGATCATCCGCGCCGCGGCGCTCAAGCACCTGGGCATCCTGCTCCAGCCGATGTACATCATCCACGAGGACGTGATCGCAGGCCGACTGGTCCCCGTGCTGACCGAGTGGGAGCTGCAGCGGCTGACGATCAACATCGCCTACCCGACGCGGCGCCACCTGCCGGCGAAGGTGCGCTGCTTCGTCGACTTCCTGGTCGAGCAGTTCGCGGCGCAGGATCTCGAGCGGCGCTGGACGGCCTGAATCCGCGCGGAGACAACGATGCAGACCGATGTGCTCATCGTCGGTGCCGGCCCGACCGGGCTGATGCTCGCCAACCAGCTCGGCCGCCGCGGCGTGCGCGCGCGCATCATCGACCGCCACGCCGGGCCGGCGTTGCAGACGAGGGCACTCGGCGTGCAGGCACGCACGCTCGAGATCTACGCCCAACTGGGCATCGTCGACGAGGCGCTGGAACTGGGCCGGCGCGCCAGCGGCGCCAACCTGTGGGCCGAGGGCCGCTTCGGGGCCCGCGTGCCGCTGGGCGACATCGGGCGCGACCTGAGCCCGTACCCGTTCCTGCTGATCCTGGGGCAGGACGACAACGAGAGGCTGCTCGGCGCTGCGCTGCGCCGCTGGCACATGGCGGTCGAATGGAACGCCGAACTCGTGGCGTTGCAGCAGGAGGCGGGCGGCGTCAGGGCGACCCTGAAACTGGCCGACGGGCGCTTCGCCGACATCGACGCACGCTGGGTCGCCGGTTGCGACGGCGCGCGCAGCGCGGTGCGCGAGCTGAACGGCATCGGCTTCGAAGGCGCGGCCTACGAACACGTGTTCTTCGTCGCCGACACGCAGGCGACCGGGCCGATGGTGGCGGGCGAGCTGAACGTCTACCTCTGGCGCGACGGCTTCCACCTCTTCTTCCCGATGCGCGGCCGCGACCACTGGCGTGTCGTCGGCATCCTGCCGCCGGCGCTGCGCGGCCAGCCGGACCTGGTCTTCGACCAGGTGCTCCCGGCCGTGCGCGGCGAGGTCGGCGACGCGCTGTCGTTCCAGGGTTGCAGCTGGTTCTCGACCTACCGCATCCACCACCGCCGCGCCGAACGTTTCCGGCAGGGGCGCTGTTTCCTGCTCGGCGATGCGGCGCACATCCACAGCCCGGTCGGCGCCCAGGGCATGAACACCGGGTTGCAGGATGCCTACAACCTGGGCTGGAAACTCGCGCTCGTGGTCGAGGGCCGCGCAGACGAAAGCCTGCTCGACTCCTTCGAGGCCGAACGGGTGCCGGTCGCGCAGCGGCTGCTCGACACCACCGACCGCGCCTTCACGCTCGTCGCCTCCGACAGCTGGCCCGCCGGGCTGCTGCGGACCCAGGTGCTGGCCAACGTGATGGCCTTCGCGATGCGCCGCGAGCGCGTGCGCAAGCTGGCCTTTCGCACCATCTCGCAGACCGGCATCCACTACCGAAGCTCCCCGCTGTCGCAGACGCAGCCGGGACTGGGCGCCGACGCGCCCCGCGCCGGCGACCGCTTCCCGTGGCTGCGCCTGCGGCGACAGCCCGACGGCCCGGTCGACGACCTCTACTCGGCGCTCGACGACCTGCACTTCCACCTGCTGCTGTTCGGGCAGGCGGCACCGAGCGAGCTCGAGGGCACCGACGGGCTGCGCGTGCACACGATCCCCGACCACGCCGACAACACGGCCGAACTCCAGCGCGCGAAGATCGTGTCACCCTCGTTCTACCTGCTGCGCCCCGACGGCCACGTCGGGCTCGCCGGGGGCCTGCTCGGGCCGGGTGTCGTCGCGTCGTATCGGGCCGAGCGCTTGAAACTCGGCTGAACGCGCAGAGGCGGCAGGTCAAGGCAGGCCGAGTTCGCGCGCCGTCGCGATGATGCGATCGCGGCCCTGGACGAACTTCGGGTGCGCGTTGGCGACCTGCCAGCCCGCGGCGACGCCCGCGACGTCGTATTTCGGGTGGCGCGCCCTCAAGGCGTCGAAGGCGGCCCGGGCCTCCGCAGCGCGGCCGTCGTGGTGCAGCGCCACCGCGACGAGCAGCGCATAGAACGGCAGGTTCGGGTTGGCCGTCGCCGGCACGCGGGCACGTTCGGCCGCCGCCGCAAAGTTGCCACGCATGAACTCGTTCATCCCGATGAGCCCGTTCCAGATCGGCGTGCGCGACTCGTTCGGACTGATCCGGATCGCGCGTTCGCAGGCGGGAATGGCCTCGTCGAAGCGGCCGAGCCGCAGCATCGAAGAGCAACGGTGGTGGTACGAGGTCGGGTCGTTCGGGAACTGGCGGATCAGCTCTTCGGCGACCGCGAACTGGCCGGCCCAGTCGGAACTGCTCAGGCGCAGGCTCGCGCGCGAGACCAGCGTCAGGTGGGCCTGCGGGTCGATCGCCTCGAGCCGGTCCAGCGCCTCCTGCGAGCGGCGCATCGAGCCCTCGCGGTCGGCCGTGTAGGCGAAGCTGACGTTCATGCTGTTGGTCAGGCTCACGCCGGCGAGCGCGCGCATCGACTGCGGGTCGCGCGCCAGCGCCTGCTCGAACAGCGTGCGCGCCTGATCGAAGCTCTCGGGGCCGACGCGCTTGAGGAACACCGACCAGCCGCGCATCGCCAGGTCGTCGGCGTCGGCCTGCGCCGGGTCGAGCCGCCGGGCGTCGCGCGTGACGACGTCGCCGATCTCGACGTTGAGCGCCTTCGCGATGCCGCCGGCGATGTCGCCGACCGAGCCGGGCAGCTCGCCGCGGGCGACATCGAAGGGCTGCGCCCACAGCACTTGGCCGTCCGTGGCGTCGACCAGTTCGACCGCGACACGAACGCGCTCGCCCTCGCGGCGCACCCGGCCGGTCAGGACATGGGCGACGCCGAGTTCGCGCCCGACCGCCCGCGGGTCCGCGCCCTTGCCCTTGTAGGTCTGCATCGTGCCGCGGCCGACCACGTGGAGCCCTGAGCGCCAGCGCGCGACCATCGTGTTCAGGTCGCCGGTCACCGCGTCGACGAACCAGGCGTCGGCGGCGGGGTCGTCGGCTTCGAAAGGCAGGATCGCCAGCGTGCGCAGCGGCGCCGGCGTGTCGCGCGGCAGCAGCGCCGCGAAGAACACGCCAAGCAGCACGGCCAGGGCCGCCGCGGCCGCCAGCCAGGCGCGGCGGCGGTGCGCGGGCGCCAGGGTCGGGTGGGACGGTTCGGCCGGCGGCACCGGAGCGTTCCCGCCGGCCGGCAGCGGCGTCAGCAGGTAGCCGCGGCGCGGCACGGTGCGCAGCGCCTCGTGGCCCGCGGCGCCGAGCACGCGGCGGATGTCACCGATCGCCTGCACCAGCGAGTCCTCGGTCACGATCACGTCGCCCCAGACCCGGCGCAGCAACTCGTCCTTGCCGACCACCTGCCCGGCGTGTTCGCCGAGCACCAGCAGCACCCGCAGCGCCTGCGCGCGCAGGTCGGCAGGGCGCCCGGTGGCGTCGAGCAGTTCACCGCGGCCGACGTCGAGCACAAGTCCGCCCAGCGCCAGCCGTTGGTCGGCGACGAGGCCGGGGGCAGATTCGCGCAGCATGGCAGGCGTCCGCCCGCACTTTACGCCTGCGTGCCGGCGATGTTTCGGCGCGATTTCGGCCTTCGTTCGGGACTCGCGCGGCGCTGCGGCCGATGCTTGGCCCCCACGGCAGCCGGCGGTCGGCCGCCACATCCCAGAGAGGTAGACACCATGTCGACTCGAGCGATCCTGAGTCTGGCCCTTGCCACCGCCGCGGCCTCGGCGCAAGCGCAGGCGCCTGCGGTGCAGCGTTACCTGATCGAACGCGAGATCCCGGGCGCCAGCCGGATGAGCGCGGACGAGTTGCGCGGCGGTGCCGCCAAGTCGAACGCCGTGCTGCGCGACCTCGGCCCCGACATCCAGTGGGTCCACAGTTATGTCGCCGGTGACAAGGTCTACTGCGTCTACCAGGCGCCGAACGAGGCGCTGATCCGCGAACACGCGGCCAAGTCGGGCTTTCCGGCAACCCGGATCACGCCGATCGCCGCGGTCATCGACCCGACCACCGCGAGCCGGTGATGAAATCCGCGGTCCCCACCCGCCGCGTCCTCCTGGCCGCGCTCGCGCTGTCGGCGCTGCCCGCCTGGGCGGCGCCCGACGAGGCGGCGCTGCGCGACGCGATGGCGCGTTATGCGCAGGCCTGGAACCAGCGCGACGTGGCCGCCTGGACCGGCCTGACCACCGCCGACCTGCATTACCAGGAGTCCTACCTGCACACCGACGAGGAGCGCCAGATGACGACCCGCGAGCGCTCGCGACGCGCCTTCGAGAGCGCGATCACCGGCTTCGACTTCGCGTGGGAGCCGCTGCGCATCCACTTCCGGCCTGACGGCAGCGCCACCGCGGTGATGCGCGTCCGGCAACTCGCGTTGCCCCGCAGCGGCGACAAGTACGCCGCGGTCTTCGAGACCAACCCGGCGATCGCACGCTGGCGCATCGAGGACGGGCGCTGGAAGCTGTACCACTACGTCACCTACGCGCCCTATGCACGCGAGATCGTCAGGGCCGAGGGGCTGATGAAATGACGCTGCCCGCGCAGCGTGATCCCTGTCAACCCCGAGGGGTGCGCTTGCGTGGCAAGATCGGCAGATGAGCGAAGGGTTCGGAATCGAGACGCCGCGTGTCCATGTCCAGACGGATCACCGGGAGCCGGCACGTTTTCTGGTCCTGATCGGCTCCGGCGGCACCACCGTGGTGAGGCTCTTCCTGGCGACACGCGAGCAGGTGGCCGAGTTCGACGCCGGCGCCGGCGAAGCGTCGAACATGACCGCAGGCCTGGTCCCCACAAAGGGCGCCGAAGGCCCGGAATGGGACCGTGCGCTCGAAGGTCACAGTGCGGCCGAGCGCCGCGACGCCGAGGTCTACACCTTCGACGTCTAGGCCCGCACCGGCCCGTCGGCGCGGCTCAGCCAGCCCCGTATTCCGCGCGCAGCATCCGCGCCGCTTCGACCATCGCCTTCAGCTTGCCCACCGCGACCTCGCGCGGCAGGTATTTCATGCCGCAGTCGGGCGCCAGGATCACACGTTCCTTGTCGACATAAGGCAGCGCGCGGCGGATCCGGTCGGCGACGACCTGCGGCGTCTCTACGGCCATGTCCGACAGGTCGATGCAGCCGACCATGATCTGCTTGTCGTCGAGTTGCGCCAGCACCGCGCAGTCGAGCTTGGACTGCGCGGTCTCGATCGAGACCTGCTTGCAGCCGCAGCCGCGCAGCTCGGGCAGGAAGGAATAACCGCTCGGCCGGGCGTGGATGATTGCGGCGTAACCGAAGCAGATGTGCACCGCGGTCGTGCCGCTGATGCCGTCGAGCGCGCGGTTCAGCGCCGCCAGCCCGTACTGGCGCGCCTTCTCGGGCCGCGCCTGCATGTAGGGCTCGTCGATCTGGACCACGTCGGCGCCGGCGGCGAACAGGTCGCGGATCTCGGCGTTGACCGCGCTGGCGTAGTCCATCGCCGCGTCGGCGTCGCTGGGGTAGAAGTCGTTCTGCGCCTGGCAGCTCATCGTGAAAGGGCCCGGCACGGTGATCTTGACCTTGCGCGTGGTGTTGGCCTTGAGAAACAGCAGGTCCTCGACCTCGACCGCGTGTTTGCGCCGGATCTTGCCGCTGATGCGCGGCACCGGGTTCGGGTGGCCCGAGCGGTCGAGCGCGCTGCCGGGGTTGTCGAGGTCGACGCCTTCGAGTGCGGTGGCGAAGCGGTTGCTGTAACTCTCGCGCCGGATCTCGCCGTCGGTGATGATGTCGAGGCCGGCGTCCTCCTGCGCGCGGATCGCGAGCAGCGTCGCGTCCTCCCAGGCCTGCTGCAAATAGGGCTCGGCGACACGCCAGAGTTCCTTCGCGCGCACCCGCGGCGGGAAGCGGCCGGCGAGCTTGGCGCGGTCGATGAGCCAGTCGGGCTGGGGAAAGCTGCCGACGATGGTAGTGGGGAAAAGCATCGGGGTGTCGCGGTCGCGCAGAGTGGCAGGGAGCGGTGGATGTTGGCACCCGACCGCGCCGGCGCCATCGGTGGCGCACCGGAGAAAGCCGCTCGCAACGCGGAAAACTGTTCTTCAGCGGCCAGCGGCATGTCGATGCGTCGCCATTACGATGGCGCTCCCGCCACGCCCGCCCAACCATGATCGACAAGTTCGTCGCCAGCACCGCCGAGGCCGTCGCCGGCGTACGCGACGGCGCCCAGGTGATGATCGGCGGCTTCGGTACCGCCGGGCTGCCCAACGAGCTGATCGACGCGCTGTTGGCCCAGGGCGCGAAGGAACTCGTCATCGTCAACAACAACGCCGGCAACGGTGACAGCGGCCTGGCCGCGCTGCTGGCAGCCGGGCGGGTGCGCAAGATCATCTGCAGCTTCCCGCGCCAGGCCGACTCGTGGCACTTCGACCAGCTCTACCGCAGCGGCAAGATCGAACTCGAATTGGTGCCGCAGGGCAACCTGGCCGAACGCATCCGCGCCGCCGGTGCCGGCATCGGCGGCTTCTTCACGCCCACCGGCTACGGCACCGACCTGGCCCGGGGCAAGGAGACCCGCCTGATCGATGGCCGCTGGATGGTGCTGGAAAGCCCGATCCACGCCGACCTGGCGCTGATCAAGGCCGAACGCGGCGACCGCTGGGGCAACCTCTGCTACCGCATGACGGCGCGCAACTTCGGGCCGATCATGGCGATGGCGGCCAAGCTCACCGTCGCCAGCGTGCACGAGATCGTCGAACTCGGTGCGCTCGACCCGGAAGCGGTCGTGACGCCGGGGCTGTTCGTGCAGCGGGTGGTGAAGATCCCGCGCGCCGCGACCGGCGCCGGCGGCTTCAAGACCACGACCTGAGGACGGGTGCATGACACGCTGGACGAAGAACCAGATCGCCGCGCTGGTGGCGCGCGACATCCACTACGGCGCCGTCGTCAACCTCGGCATCGGCATGCCCACGCTGGTGGCCAACCACCTCGGCGCCGCCAAGGAGGTGATGCTGCACAGCGAGAACGGCGTCATCGGCGTCGGCCCGGCACCGGCACCGGGGGCCGAGGACTACGACCTCATCAACGCCGGCAAGCAGCCGGTCACGCTCATGCCCGGCGGCGTGTTCTTCCACCACGCCGACAGCTTCGCGATGATGCGCGGCGGCCACCTCGACATCTGCGTGCTCGGAGCGTTCCAGGTCGCGGCCAACGGCGACCTCGCGAACTGGCACACCGGCGAGCCGGGTGCGATCCCGGCGGTCGGCGGGGCCATGGACCTGGCGGTCGGCGCCAAGAAGACCTGGGTCATGATGGAGCACACGACGAAGGCCGGCGCGCCGAAGGTCGTGGCGCGCTGCAGCTACCCGCTCACCGGCCTCGGCTGCGTGAGCCGCATCTACACCGATCTGGCGGTGCTCGACATCACACCCGCCGGCGTGCTGCTGCTCGAGATGGCCGACGGCGCCGACTTCGCGGCGCTGCAGGCGTGCACCGGCGTGCCGCTGCTGCGCTGAATGGGGCGCTGATCGGTGCGGCGGGCCGGCTACGGCGCCGCTGCGCCCAGCGTCTGCCAGTCGGTCACCGCGATCCGTGCCACCACCGTCCAGTGGCTGCCTCCCGGGCGAATGACTGCTGCCTCGCCTTCCATCAGGTGCGGCGCGCCGGCGACGGCACGGAAGGGGGTGCCGTGGCCGACGATCCAGCGGTTGCCGCCCGCCGCCACCGGCGCCGCCAGCAGCTGCTTCAGGCCGGGGTAGTCACCGCCCTGGGATTCGCGGATCTCGTTGCGCGGCGTCACCTCGCCCAGCATCCGCCGCGCATGGTCCATCGTGCGGCAATAGGGGCTGGCAAACGATTCGGCCACCGGCAGGCGAAGCGCGCGGATGCGCTGGCCGATCGCCGTGGCATCGGCGCGGCCTTGCGCCGACAGCAGGCGCTGGTTGTCGCAGTCGTCGAAGCTGCGCATGCTGCTGTCATTGCGCGAGAAGTCGGTCGCGGTGTGGCGGAAGTAGACGACATGGCCGCCGCGCTGCAGCGCCGCCACCAGCGCCGGGCCCTGCAGCAGGGCGCCCGGCACCGGGGCCGACGACTCGGTGCCGCTGACGCCGGCAGCCGACGCCGGCACGCCGGTGCCGAGGCCCGCCACGAACAGCGCAGCGACCACCAGGCCGCGCAGGCAAGACGACATCGACCACTCCTTCAGCCTCGAGCGGGCGGGACGCCCGCGCCACGCCAGCGAGCATGCCTCGGGAGCCGGATCCGTTCACCGAAGGGGGTATTGAGGCCGGCACCGGCGGCTTGCCGCCGTCTGCCCTCAGTGGCCGTGCGAGTAGCCCAGCTGGCCGCGGATGGCACCTGCGGGGTACTCGGCGTTGTGCACGTTGACGTAATAGCCCTGCGGGTTGGCCTTGATGTCGGCGATCACGGCCGCGCCGTTGCCCATCGGGAACCGCCCGGACTGGGTCAGCGCATCCAGGCAGTCGGCGGCCTGCCCGTCCTGCGGCCACGCGATGTTGGCCACCACCGGGCCGTTCTCGCCGCGCTTGCCGGCGTGGATGTGGGCCATGCGCGTGCCCATGGCCGGTGCCAGGTCGAGCTCGCCGATCTTCTTGACCGTGAGCACGTAACACAACAGGTTGGGGTTGGGGTTGGGCTGGCCGGGCAAGCCGTCGATGCCGAAGAGGTAGAACTCGCCGCGGCCGTCGGGGTCGCCGACGATGGCCATGGTGCCCGCGCTGCCAACTTGCTCGCGGCCGTCGAGTTCGGCCTCGAGCACGGTGTTCAGGTGGCCGGCGATGGCCAACGGTGCGGCGACGGCAAGCGACAACAGGCTGGCGCGCGCCAACGCGGGGATCGTGCGGAAGGTGCTCATGATCGTTTCCTCTGGAGATGGAAGTGGGCGCCGCGACGACGCGGCATCTTCCTGTACGCAGCCGCGGGCGCTGCGGATGCAACCCCCGTCGACGCGTCGGCCGCTACCGGAACAGCGGCAGCGCGTCGATACGCGCCTCGATGTCGCCCAGGATTCGGCGGTAACCCGCGCCGCCGACGCCGCCGTAGCGGGCGACGAAGGCCGCCTCGGGCAGGAATTCGGGCAGGTCGGCGACCGCGGGCATGAAGTCGGCCTCGTTCGCGCCAGCGGCGATGCGCTGCTGCAAGCGGGCCGCGTCGCGCGTGGCGAGTTCGCCGAAGCGGGTGCCGGCGCGGTCGGCGGCGAGGTCGTTGAAGCTGAAGCCGCTGCCGCCCTGGCGTGCGTCGGCGAGTTCCTTCCACAGGCCGACGGCATCGGCCAAGGGCGTTCCGGATTCGGCCGCGATCAGCGCCGAGATCAGGAAGTGGAGCGGGAAGTCGTAACGCCGCTGCAGCGTCACGGCGAGCGGCCGGGGCCGCGGCCAATCGTTCGCTGCCGGCACCATCAGCGCGAGCGGGCGCTGGTTGGCGTAGAAGGTCAAGGTCACGATCGCGGCGCGGTTCTCCGCTGTGGCGTCGCCGCCGGCCGCGCTTCGTTCGGCGGCGAGCCCGAACAGCGGGGGCAGGAGCCGGGCCAGCGACACCTCGCCGGTTTCGACATCCCGCGTCAGTGCGGCGAGGCGCTCGGTGTAGGCGCGCAGGCGCAGTGCGTCCACCGGCGCCACGAGCGCGGCCCGGAGCTGCTTCGCGGTGTCGGGGCCGATGCGGTAGCTCACCATCATCTGGCCAGGGGCGATCGTCATGACTTCGATCGCGTCGGTCGCCCGCAGCAGCGCGTCGGGCTCGACCCCGTGGCGCGCCGCCAACGCGCGCAGCAGCGGGGCCGCGAGCGCCGCAGGCAGCGGCAGGCGGCCGATGCGCAGCCGGTCGACCACCGGCAACGCATCGGTCTGGCGCAGGCCGAGCTCGAGGTTCAACCAGCGCCCGCGGGGCGCGCGCCAGCTCGCCTGCAGCAGCAGCCGGCCCGACTGCAACTGCACGCGGGTGGCAATTGCGAGCCATCGGCGGGCTGCGTGGTCGACCAGCAGGTCGATGTCGCGCTCGCGCAGCACCACCCGGCGCAGCCGCCCGACCGGCGTGCGGCGCGGGTCGTGCAGGCGCGCCAGCGCGACGGCACGGTCGATGTCGGCTGGCGAGACGGTGTCACGCTGCGGCACGCGCGGCGTGTCCTCGACCGCCAGTAAAAACGCTGCGGCGAGCGCCGCTGCCAGCGCCAGCAGCAGGACGATCGACAAGGCCAGCGCCGGCCCGGGCCGCCACAGGGTTCGCATGGCCCGGAGTCTGCCAGCCTGCCCGCGGGCCTGAAGGTTGTCCGGTTTGGTGCCCAGTGGCCGTACTTCCTCCTGAGGGCCTCGGTGTTCGCGGCCCCACAACCGGAAGCACCGCCATGTCGACCTACCGACCGATCCACACCTTTCCGCACATCGATGCCGCCTGGCTGCTGGCCGCGGCCTTTGCGTTCGTCACGGCGCTCGCCGTCGTTGTGATCCTGAACACGTCGCAGGCGCACGACGGAGCCGAACCGAAGGCGGGTGCCGAAACCCCCCTCACCGACGCCGCGCCCGCCAGCCCCTTCGCCGGCGGCGCCTGAGGAAGGGAGCCGCCCGGCCCGCCCTCAGGCAAACGGGCTGACGCCGATCAGCACCCGGTGGGCCCAGAACGCGAACACGGCCCAGGCCGCGACGCCCACGGCCACCGCGGCGAGCGTGCCCGCCGAGCTGCCGACGGGGTACACCGTGCCCTGGGCGCGGTCGCGTCCCCGCGCGGCGCGAAAGTCCAGCACCGCCCAGACCAGGAAGCTGCCGTACAGCAGCAGGTCTGCCAGCGTGTTGTTCGCCAGCAGATGCGCCAGTGCCCAGACCTTGACACCCAGCACCATCGGGTGGTGCAAGCGTGCCTTGATGCCGTTGCGCGGCACGTAGGCCGCGGCGAGCAGCACGAAAGAAGCGATCATGAGCAGGGCCGCCAGGTGGCGGGTCCAGGTCGGTGAGGCCCACAGCGCCACCGGTGCCTGCCGCGCCGCGCCGTAACCCCACACGATCAGTGCGAAGCCGGCGATCGAAACGAGCGAATAGAGCCCTTTCCAGGCGTTCTCGCCCAACCGCTTGCGTTGCGCGCTGCGCCAGTCGTCGGCAAAGATGCGCACCGAGTGCACGCCGAGGAAGATCAGCAGCCCCAGGATCAACAGCGTCATGGCACGACCTTTGGTTGAGCAGGGGGCCGATTCTCGCCCAGCCGTGTGCGCCGACCGGTCTGCGCGCATGATCGCAGCGTTTCCACCACCGGCAGGCACACCGATGACGATCCCCGACCGCGAGACGATCGAACGGTACCGCCGCGACGGCGTCGTCGTCGTCGAAGGTCTGCTCGACGAAACGACACGCCGTCGCATGAAGCAGGTGCTGTCCGAACTGA
>Ga0190271_10000964_pt1 | contig 15672 bp, 13 predicted proteins | sample Popmic356T_FD_133747 | JGI IMG/M metagenome (GOLD analysis project Ga0190271, IMG submission 133747) | Populus adjacent soil microbial communities from riparian zone of Weber River, Utah, USA - 356 T | ecosystem: Environmental > Terrestrial > Soil > Riparian zone | place: USA: Utah | collected...
CGCCGATCGTGATGATGCACGAGTCCGGTCGCAGCGACGCGAGCGGGGGCCTCTTGACGCCGTCGAGCGCGAGGTCGGCCATGATGCGGTCGTCGATGATCGTGGTGCCGCACTCGTCCGCGGCGGCGATGAGGCGCAGCGCATCCTCGGGCTCGAGCGCCGTACCCGTGGGGTTCTGGAACGTGCTGAGGTAGGCGACCTCCGGCCGCGCGGCGCGCAGCAGCTTGGCTGCCGCGGTCACGTCGAGCCCGTCGGGACCCATCGGCAACCCAAGCGTGCGCGAGCCGGACGCGCTGATCGCGTCGAAGACTCCGGGATACGTCACGGCCTCAACGGCCACGGGAGACGAGGGTCCCGCGAGCGCCGTCACGGCGAGCCACACCGCCTGCTGGCCGCCGGCGGTGACCACAATCTCGTCAGGCTTTGCGTTGATGCCGTCGCGCCGCAGCAGCTCCACGATCGCCGCGATCAGGGCGGGGTCGCCGAGCGACGCATAGCCGTTGCCGCTCAGCACCATCGTGTCGAGGTCGGCCCCGGGGTTGCGCAGCGCGTCGATGACGACTGGCGCTGGCGGAGGGCACGCGCCGGACAGCCCCACGATGGGCCCAACGCCCGTGTGAAGTATCTTCGCGAACCGGTCCTGGGCGCTCAAGCCCTCGATCCCGCGCGAGCGCGAGCCCAGCGTCGGCGCCGCACCCGGCCGCACGTCGAGCCACTCCTCGTCGCGAAGCTGCTGGTACGCGGCGGTGACGGTGTTGCGCGACAGGTGCAGGCAGTCGGCGAGCGAGCGCTCCGACGGCAAACGAGTGCCGTACTCGAGCGAGCCGGACTCGGCGAGCGAGACGATCGCGTCCGCGAGCTGTTGATAGAGCGGTCCCGTGCCGGACTGCCAATGGTCGAGAACCGCGGAGAGCTGATCTGCTGTAGTGCGCATGGGTCCATCCAATCCAAACTGGCACCCGCGAACAAGTGCCAGTCGCTTCCAATCTGGCACTAGGAGTTGGGGGCCAGTTGAGAGCAGACTCCAGACATGACCACCATCGCCGAACACGGCAACACCGCAAGCCTCGACCGGGTGCACACCAACCCGACGAGCAACGCCCGCATCCGCGAGCGGATCGCCATCACCACGGAGGCCGCCCGCCGCGCGGGCAGCTACATCGCCAACGCGCCCTACCGCCCCATCGCGCCCTCCACGGACGCCATCGCGGGCCTCGACGTGTTCCGCCGCCCACTGCAGAACGCACCGATTCCCGCCCGCGACGTGCTCGCGGAGCTTGACGCCTTCGGCTCCCCCGCCACCGTTGTCCAGAACCACGGCCGCTTCTTTGGCTTCGTCAACGGCGGCGTAGAGCCCGCCGCTGCGGGTGCCGCGATCCTCGCCACGGCCTGGGACCAGAACCCCGGTCTCGCCGTCACCTCCCCCACCGCGGCGCTCCTCGACGAGGTTGCCGCAGGCTGGGTGCTCGACCTCCTCGATATGCCGGCAGGCGCAGTCGCGACCTTCACCACGGGCGCGACTCTCGCCAACTTCACCGGCATCGTCGCTGCCCGCGACGCCCTCCTCGCCCGCTCGGGTTGGGATGTCAACGAGAACGGCATCTTCGGGGCGCCACGGATCCGTGTGATCGTGGGCGACGAGGTGCACGCCTCGGCCCTCAAGTCCCTCCGCATGGCCGGCTTCGGCCCCGGCGACGTGGAGCGCATCCCCACGGACGAGAACGGCGCCGTCATCGCCGACGCCTTCCCCACGGACACAGACGCGCTCACCCTCGTCCTGCTCCAAGCGGGCAACGTCAACACCGGCGCGAGCGACCCGTTCGCAGAGATCATCCCTGGCGTGCGCGAGCGCGGCGGCTGGGTTCACATTGACGGCGCCTTTGGGCTGTGGGCGGCAGCGAGCCCCGCCCGACGCTCCCTCGTCGAGGGCGTTCAGCTCGCCGATTCGTGGGCAACAGACGCGCACAAGTGGCTCAACGCGCCCTACGACTCGGGCATCGTGATCGTGCGCCGCGACGAGGACCTACGCCGCGCAATGCGTATCGAGGCGCCGTACCTCACGACGGACGAGGCACGCCCGCTCATCCATCTCACGCCCCACATGTCCCAGCGGGCTCGCGGCGTTGAGACGTGGGCGCTGCTCGCGGCGCTGGGTCGCGAGGGCATCGCGGATCTCGTTGACCGCACGAGCGATCACGCCGCGCGCTTCGCATCACTCCTAGTAGAGGGCGGGGCCGAGCTCCTCGCCCCGGTCGTCATTAACCAGGCGCTCATCGCCTTCGGAGACGACGACACCACCGCCGCGGTCATCTCGGGCGTCCAGGCCGAGGGCACGATGTGGGCGGGCGGCACCGTCTGGCACCGCCGTCGCGCGATGCGCATCTCGGTCAGCGACGCCGCCACCACGAACGACGACATCGAGGCGAGCGCCGCCGCGGTGCTCAAGGTGTGGAAGGGGCTCGGCCCTGCGACTGCGCGCAGGGTGACAAGCGCAGCGTGACAAGCGGCGGGCGCCCCTCACCTCCATGGGGGCGCCCGCTGTCACCGTTGCGAGCCTCCCCGGCCACAGCGTCGGGCCGCATTACTCTGGCCTCATGAGCACGGCGAGCGAGCGTGTCTATGTGGCGCGCCTAGTGAATACCCCCGTGTTCGACCCCATCGGTGACCAGGTGGGTCGCGTGCGGGACGTCGTCATTCTCATGCGCAGGGGCGTGGCACCCACAGCGACGGGACTCGTCGTCGAGGTGCCGGGCCGCCGGCGCGTCTTCATGCCGCTGACCCGTGTGACCTCGATCAACCCCGGCCAGGTCATCTGCACGGGCGTCATCAACCTGCGCCGCTTCCAAGCGCGCACCTCGGAGTCCCTCGCGATGGCGGAGCTCTTCGAACGCTCCGTCAAGCTCAAGGAAGACAAGGCGACGGCGTACATCGAGGACTTCGCCATCGAGCAAGACCGCACCAAGTCGTGGGTCATCACCAAGCTCTACGTGCGCAAGGCGGAGAGGCGCAAGGGAGTTCTCGGATTTAGCCGACGCGGCGAATCGGTTGTCGTGGACCTCGACCAGGTCACGGGTCTCGCTCAGCGCGACAAGCACCAGGGCGCGGCGCTCATCATCCAGCAGTTTGCCGACCACAAGCCTGCCGACCTCGCCGCGGCGCTCATGGAGCTGAGCCCGTCGCGCTCCGCGGAGATCGCCGCGGCACTGGACGACGAGCGGCTCGCCGACGTGCTCGAGGAGCTGCCGGAGGAAGACCAGATCGCGCTGCTCGGCACGCTGCAGAACGACCGAGCCGCGGACGTGCTCGAGGCCATGGAGCCAGACGACGCCGCCGACCTTCTCGGCGACCTGCCCGCGAGCCAGGCAGAGGAGCTCCTCGACCTCATGGAGCCGGAGGACGCCAAGCAGGTGCGCCAACTGCTCGGCTATGCGGACGACTCCGCCGGTGGCCTCATGACGACAGAGCCCATCATGGTGAGCCCCGAGGCAACCGTGGCGCAATGCCTCGCGATGGTGCGTCGCCAGGAGCTTGCCCCGGCGCTCGCGTCGATGGTGTTCGTTGTGCGGCCTCCGCTCGAGGTGCCGACGGGCCGCTACATCGGGCTCGTGCACATTCAGCGGCTGCTGCGCGAGGCCCCGCACGAGTCGATCGGCAACTACGTCGACGGCACGATCGAGCCGGTGATCGCGAGCGACGACCTCGGCCTCGTCGCACGCCGCATGGCCGCGTACAACATCCTCGCGTTGCCCGTCGTCGACGCCGACCAGCACCTGCTCGGCGCGATCTCGATCGACGACGTCCTCGACCACCTGCTCCCGCGCGATTGGCGCGAGCACCTCGAGGACGACGAGCGGCCGGAGGTGAGCAATGGCTAGCCGCGACCTCGACCGTCCCAAGGGCGAGAAGGGGCCGCTCGGCATCCGCCGCCGCCCCCGGCGCGATTCGGATCGCCAGGGTCAGTGGGCCGAGTCCATCGCGCGCTTCCTCGGCACGCCGAGCTTTATCATCTACCTAACGCTGTTCGTTGTCCTGTGGATCAGTTGGAACCTGCTCGCTCCCGACAATTACGTGTTCGACCGTTGGGGCTTCGTTGCGCTTACCCTCATGCTTTCCCTGCAGGCCTCGTACGCCGCGCCACTAATCCTGCTGGCTCAGAACCGCCAGGCTGACCGCGACCGCGTCGCCGCGGAGCAGGATCGTCAGCGTGCAGAGCGCTCGCTGGCTGACACCGAGTTCCTCGCGCGCGAGGTCGCCGCCCTGCGCCTCGCGATCAACGACACCGCGACGCGCGACTTTGTCCGCTCGGAGCTGCGCTCGCTGCTCGAGGAGCTGCGCGCCGACGACGCGGCAGACGGCGAGGACGAACCCCGCTCCGGGCGCAGGGCTGCAAGCACAAAATAGGCGCGGTTCGGGCCGTCACGGAGCGCCTACGATTGGGCCATGCCCACCGCCGAATTGATCCGTGATGCCCTGGCCACGGTCATCGACCCCGAGATCCGCCGTCCCATCACCGAGATCGGCATGGTTCGCTCCGTAGATCTCGACGGCGCCACCGCAATCATCGGCATCGACCTCACCACGCACGGCTGCCCCATGCGCGAGCGCATCACCTCAGACGTCGAGGCCGCCGTACGCACGGTGGGCGGCGTCGCGGACGTGCGCATCGAGCTCGGCGTGATGTCCGACGAGCAGCGCCTGGGCCTTCGCTCAAAGCTGCGCGGCGGCAAGCCGGACCCGGTCATAGCCTTCACGCAACCGGGCAACCTCACGCGGATCTACGCGATAGCGTCGGGCAAGGGCGGCGTTGGAAAGTCAACGGTGACCGCGAACCTCGCCGCCGCGATGGCCGCGGACGGGCTCAAGGTTGGCGTGCTCGACGCGGACATCTTTGGCTTCTCGATCCCCGGAATGCTCGGCGTCAAGGGTCAGCCAACGCGCATCGACGACATGCTCCTGCCGCCCATCGCGCACGACGTCAAGGCCGTGTCGATCGGCATGTTCGTGCCCGAGGGCCAGCCCGTCGTGTGGCGCGGACCCATGCTGCACCGCGCCGTCGAGCAGTTCCTCGCCGACGTGTTCTGGGGAGACCTCGACGTGCTGCTACTCGATCTTCCCCCTGGTACAGGTGACATTGCGATCTCCGTGGCGCAGCTGCTTCCCCACGCGGAGCTCGTCGTCGTGACGACGCCGCAGCCCGCCGCGGCGGGGGTTGCCGAGCGCGCCGGCGCCATCGCTACGCAGACCTCGCAGAACGTCGTTGGCGTCATCGAGAACATGTCGTGGCTCGAACAGCCGGACGGCTCGCGCCTCAACCTGTTCGGCGAGGGCGGCGGCGCCAAGGTGTCCGAACGCCTCAGCGCGACCCTCGGAACGGCCGTGCCGCTTCTCGGCCAGATCCCGCTCGACATCGTCGCGCGCGAGGCAGGGGACGCGGGAACCCCCGTGGTGCTCAGCGATCCCGAGAGCCCCGCGTCGGTCGAGCTGCGACGCATCGCGCGCCAACTCGCGGCGCGCCAGCGCGGTCTCGCGGGCCGCAGCCTGGGCGTCACACCCATCAAGCGCTAGGCAAGAACGCTGCCCGACGCTGTGGCTGGGAGAGCGGCGACGCTCCCCTACTCCTCGTCGCGCGGTCCCCAGCCAGCGATGATCGCGGCGACAAGCGCTGCCAGCACGGTGCCGGTAGAGAACGCGGGGACGGCGAAGGCGGCGAGCAGGCCGTCGTCGAAGCCCGGGCCATCGAACTTGAGCATCGCGCCGAGCTGACCGAACTCTGCTCCAGTGACGGACCCCGTCACCGCCATGAGGTGCACGCCGAGAACCGTGCCGAGAAACGCGGGCACCTGGGCGCCCCAAGAACGGGTCACGGTGAGGTAGCGCACCGCGAAGCCGACGGCCGCCGCCACAAGTGTGCCGAGCAGCATGAGCGCCCACACGTTCGCGGGAACGGGCACGAGCATCGAGAGCAGCAGGCCAACGAATCCACCAACGATGAGGGCGGCGGCGACCGGGCCCATGCGGTTCGCGCGCACGCGATCGAGGTACGACGGGGACGCGACGTAGACGACCGTTGAGCCGGTAGTCGTCGTGGACTCCGAGTCTGCTGAGGCCGCGGGCTCGACGGGCTCTGGAGCGGGAGTTGCGGGCGTGCGCGGCATGGTGCCTCCTGGTGCAGATGAGCGCTAGCTTGGTCATCGCCATCGTACGTCCACAGTCGGGTCGTCGCCGCCCACCGCCGCTGCTGGCAGAATGACAAATGTGGCAGATGGGACACGCGCCGACGGACCGATATGGCGAGCGCCGTGGACGGCCGAGGACGGCGCTGTGCGCGCCTCGCACCTGTTCTCCCAGGCATTCGGGTACGAACCCGTGAGCGTGACCTCCGCGCCCGGGAGGCTCAACGTCATCGGCGAGCACACCGACTACAACGCGGGCCTGTCCCTGCCCACCGTCTTGGCACACCGCACGTTTGTCGCGGCCGCAGCGCGGGTTGACGATGCGGTGCGCGTCGTGACCGCTCACGCCCCCGGCGAGGAGCCTGTGGAGTTCGAGCTCGACTCCCTCGCACCCGGAGAGATCACGGGATGGGCCGCTTATGTGGCCTCGGTGCTGTGGGCGCTCCGCGAACGTGGCTTTGTGGGTAGCGGCCTCGACCTCGCCGTCGAGTCGTGCGTGCCCATCGCGACGGGGCTCGGTTCGTCCGCGGCGCTCGAGGCGGCGGTTGCGCTCGCGGCCGACGCTCAGTGGGGTCTCGCGCTCGACACACCTGCAGGACGGGCACAGCTCGCGGAGGCGTGTGTGGAGGGAGAGCGTCTGTTCGTCGGGGTTCCTTCGGGCCCGCTCGATCAGTTCGCCTCGCTACTGACGGTGCCGGGAGCCGCGCTCATCCTCGACTTCTCCTCAAATCCCCCGCGCCACTGGGCTCAGCCGCTGTACTTCCCCGAATACGGCCTCGGCTTGCTGGTCATCGACCCTGGTACCACCCACACGCACACCGACGGCCGCTACGCGGATCGCGTCGCGGAGTGCGCGGCAGCGGCAGAGGCCCTTGACGTCGAGACCTTGCGGCAGGTGGCCGACGCCCCGTACGCCCTCCGGCGGGTCGACGCCATCGAGGATCCGCTGTCGCGCCGTCGCGCTCGTCACGTGGTCACGGAGATTGAACGCACGCGGCTCGTCGCGGCCGAACTCTCGGGCACGGCTCCCGCGCACGAACGGTTCGTGACGATCGGCAAGGCGATGTACCGCTCCCACGCCTCACTTGAGATCGACTTCGAGGTGAGCACCCCGGAGCAGGATGCCGCCGTGGACGCGGCGTTTGCCGCGGGAGCCCTCGGAGCACGCCTCGTCGGCGGCGGCTTTGGCGGCTCCGCGATTGCCCTCGTGCGCCGCACCCAGGCCCACCGGACGGCCGAGCTCATCTCCGAGGCGATGGTGGACCAGGGCTACGCGGAGCCCACCTTCCTCATGGTTTGAGGCGCTCGTCGCCCTTACAGCGAGTAGTCAACGACAAGCGGCGCGTGGTCGGTCCAGCGCGTGTCCCACGACTTCTGCCGATGCACGAGCGCCGTGGTCGCGAGAGCCGCGAGCTTGGAGCTCGCGATCTGGTAGTCGATGCGCCAGCCGGCGTCGTTATCGAACGCCTGGCCACGTTGGGACCACCACGTGTACGGGCCGTCGACCTCGCCCGCGAGCGTGCGGTGCACGTCAACCCAGCCCGACCCAAACCACGCGTCGAGATAGGCGCGCTCCTCAGGCAGGAAGCCCGCAGACTTGAGGTTGCCCTTCCAGTTCTTGATGTCGAGGTTGGTGTGCGCGATATTGACGTCGCCCATCGCGATGGCGAGCTCGTGGGACTGGGACAGCTCCGCGAGGCGCAGCGTCACGAGGTCGAGGAACCAATACTTGTCGACCTGCTTCTGACTGCCCACCTCACCGGAGTGGATGTACGTCGAGATCACTCGCAGCGGCCCTGCGGGAGTCGCGACCGTGCCCTCGACCCAGCGACCCGTGTGGGTCGCCTCAGCTCCAGCGGGTCCGAACACGTCAACGGCGACCTTGACGTCCTCGAGCGGCGTGCGCGAGAGGATGGCAACCCCCGCGCGACCCTTGAACTCGCTCTCTTGGTGGGCAACATGCCAGTCGCCTGCGAACGCCTCCTTGACGATCGCGTCGGGGGCCCTGACCTCTTGCATGCAGACGACATCTGGCTGTGCCTCGTCGAGCCACTCGAGCATTCCCTTGCGCAGCGCTGCGCGTACACCGTTGACATTGACGGTCGCGATTCTCATATCAGGACGATACCCGCCACCCCCGACTAGCTCTCCACACACGGCAGTCACCTCTCCACACAAGTGAGTGTGAATCGGGGTCCGTCAGCGGCGTGTCGCGCGCGACACGCCGCGCGGAGCCCGTTCCTGTGTGGAGGGGCAATCGCTGCGTGTGGAGGGGTATTCAGGAAGTGAGGGTGCGCTCGGCGCGCTCAACGACGTTCAACAAGAGCATTGCGCGCGTCATGGGACCCACACCGCCGGGGTTGGGCGAATACCAGGACGCCTTCTCTCGCGCAGCAAGAGCGATGTCACCGGCGACGCGGGACTTGCCCGTCTCCGGATCGGTGACGCGCGACACCCCAACATCGATGAGCACCGCCCCGTCCTTGACCATGTCCGCCGTCACCAGATCGGGGACTCCGGCCGCGGCGACTATGACATCCGCCGCGCGTGTGTGCGCGGCGAGGTCCGCGGTGCCGGTGTGGCACAGCGTGACCGTTGCGTTCACCGCGCGGCGCGTGAGCAGCAGGCCGATGCTGCGGCCAACTGTGGTGCCGCGGCCTATGACGACGACCTCCTTGCCGCGCAGGGAGATGCCGTGGCGCTCGATGAGCTCGATGATGCCCTTCGGCGTGCACGGAAGCGACGACGTGACGTCCTCGCTCATGCGCAACACGAGCCGCCCGAGGTTCGTGGGGTGCAGGCCGTCCGCGTCCTTGTCGGGGTCGACGAGCTCGAGCACGCGATTGGTGTCGATGCCGGCCGGCAGCGGCAGCTGCACGATGAAGCCCGTGCACTCCGGATTGCCGTTGAGCCGAGCGACCGCAGCCTCGATATCGCCCTGGGTCGCGGTCTCCGGCAGGTCCTCGCGGATGGACGCGATGCCGACCTCCGCGCAGTCGGCGTGCTTGCCATTGACGTACCAAGTAGAGCCGGGGTCGTCGCCAACGAGCAGGGTGCCGAGGCCGGGGACGACGCCGCGCTCGCGCAGCGCCGTCACCCGCTCGGTCAGTTCCGATTTGATCGCGGCCGCGGTCGCCTTGCCGTCCAGAACCTGCGCAACCATGGCTGCGGCCCCTACTGCTGGAGGCCGTCGTAGAGGGGGAACGCGTCCGCTAGCTTCGCGACGCGCGCGCGCAGTGCCGGGATGTCCGCGCCACCCTTGAGCGCCGTCGCGATGACGTCGGCAACCTCGGTGAACTCCTCCGCGCCAAAGCCGCGCGACGCGAGCGCGGGCGTGCCGATGCGCAGGCCCGACGTGACCATCGGCGGGCGTGGGTCGAACGGCACCGCGTTGCGGTTCACGGTGATGCCAACCTCATGGAGAAGGTCCTCGCCTTCCTGTCCGTTGAGCGGCGAGTTACGCAGGTCAACGAGAACCAAGTGGACGTCAGTGCCGCCCGTGACGACGTTGACGCCCGCTGCCACAGCGTCGGGCGCGGTAAGCCGCTCCGCGAGAATGCGGGCACCCTCGAGCACGCGCTCCTGGCGCTCCTTGAACTCAGGAAGCGCTGCGGCCTTGAGTGCCACGGCCTTAGCCGCGATGACGTGCATGAGCGGGCCGCCCTGCTGACCGGGGAAGACCGCGGAGTTGAGCTTCTTCGCGTACTCCTCATCGCGGGACACGATGAGACCAGAGCGAGGACCGCCGAGCGTCTTGTGGACGGTGGTAGAGACCACGTCGGAGTGGGGAACGGGCGACGGGTGCAGGCCCGCGGCGACGAGGCCCGCGAAGTGCGCCATGTCCGTCCACAGCTTGGCGCCAACTTCGTCGGCGATCGAGCGGAAGGCGGCGAAGTCGAGGTGGCGCGGGTATGCGGACCAACCGGCGATGATCACGTCTGGCCGCTCGGCGAGAGCCTGCTCACGCACCTGCTCCATCTCGACGCGGTGGGTCTGCTCGTCGAGGCCGTACGCGGCGACCTGGTAGAGCTTGCCGGAGAAGTTGAGCTTCATGCCGTGCGTCAGGTGGCCGCCGTGTGCGAGCGAGAGGCCCATGATCTTGTCGCCCGGGTTGATGAGCGCGTGGAGCACGGCGGCGTTAGCCGTGGCACCGGAGTGCGGCTGGACGTTCGCGTAGGCGGCGCCAAAGAGCGACTTTGCGCGCTCGATCGCGATTGTCTCCGCGACGTCGACCTCTTCGCAACCTCCGTAGTAGCGGCGGCCCGGGTAGCCCTCCGCGTACTTATTGGTGAGAACGGAGCCCTGTGCCTGCAGCACGGAGCGCGGCACAAAGTTCTCGGACGCGATCATCTCGAGGTAGGTCTGCTGGCGATCCAGCTCGCGGTCAAGGACCTGGGCAATCTCTGGATCGAAGTCCTGCAGCGTGGCGTTCATGACGGCTGCAGTGGCGCTGGAGTCGGTGCTCATGGCGTTCCTATTCTGTTGTGCCGAGCGGTGCGAGGTCCGCCGGCGATGACCGGTGACCTTGGCCCAGGCGTACGACCAACAGTCTTCAGAATTGCCGCTCCCTCGTGGTACCCCACTGCGCCAGTTGCGACGAGGTCAGTCTAGCAATGGGACTTGCAAGCCCGGCAAGCCCCGCAAGCCCCGCAAGCCGCGCACGCCTACGGCGCCAGCGCTCCTCGGCCACTAGAATGGCAGACGCGCCCTGCGGGCGAACAACACTCACAAAGGAATCTCGTGATCTCTCTCTTGCTGCTCAACGGGGGCGTTGGGAGCCGTTTCGAAGCAGGCGGACCCAAGCAATTCGTGACCATTAACGGGGTGCCGATTCTCGTCTATGCATTGAAGGCCGCAGACGCTGTGGCCTCGATCACCCAGATCGTGCTCAACTTCCCCAACGGCCACGAGGAGACAGTCCGCAACGTTGTGCGGGACTACGCGATCTCGACACCCATCACCTACGTGCCTGCAGGCGCGACACGCCAGGAGTCCGGCGCCGCCTTGCTCGCTGCCGCAACCAATGACCTCGTGGTGATCCACGAGAGCGCGCGGCCACTCGTGCAGTCAAGAGATTTCGAGACACTCATCGCCTCAGAGCACGCGAACGTTGGCTTCATGCACGAGATTCCCTTCACCGTCGCCCCTGTCGATCCTGCGACGCACCGCGTGACTGGCAGCCTCGAGCGTTCGCGCCTGCGCAATGTCCAGCTTCCCCAGAAGTTTGCCGCGGCAGACCTTCGCCGGGGCTACGAATACGCGCAAGGCGCGGATCTTGTGTACACCGAGGACGCGACCATGTGCGCCGACGCCGGTGCCGAGGTGTTCTTTATCGAGGGCTCCGAATACAACATCAAGGTCACCACGCCCGGCGACATGAACATCGCCTCGCTCATCGTCAGCGGCAGGGCGGGCGGCAATGAGTAAAGTCGCCGTCGTCACGGGGGCTTCAAAGGGGATCGGCAGGGCGGTTTCCGAACGCCTGTTGTCGCCGGAACTCAAAGTCACGACTCTCGTCGTGATCGCGCGACAGTCTGCCGAGTTCTCGCAGACGATCGTGGATTTGCGGGAGGCCGCGGGTGACCGGGTCGCCGTCATCGACTACGCCCTCGATGTCGGCGACCGCGAAGAGACGATCGCAGTGATCCACGACATGTACGCCCGCGTGAAGCGCGTTGACATTCTCGTCAACAATGCCGGGTACACGAACCCCGTCGCCATCCAACAGGTGGACTTCGCCGACTTCGAGCGCACAATAGCCGTCAACGTGTACGCGCCCTTCACTTTCGTGCAGGAGCTTCTGCACCTCGGCAACCGCTTCAAGGTGATTGTGAACATCGCCTCGACGGCTGGCATCAACGGACGGGCAGGATGGCTCACCTACTCGGCATCAAAGGCCGCGCTCATCAATATGTCCGAGGTCATGAGAGACGAACTCAAGGTCGATGGCACCCGCGTCATTTGCCTGTCTCCTGGCCGCACCGCGACGGACCTGCGCCGCATTCTCGCGCCCGATGAGGACCCCACAACGATCATGCAGCCGGAACACGTCGCCGAAGTCATCGGCACGATGATCGGCCCCGTCGGACGCTTCATCGACCAGCAAAATGTCGTCGTGAGGCAATAAGGGTGCTGTCCACGAAACACCTTCCCCCCGTGTCGTGGGTAACGGTCACGGCGCTCGTTGGGTCTTTGGTCTTCATCTTCGCGATCATCACGGACGCGGAGTGGATCAGTGCGGGCTCCATCGTTTTCGCGATCACCTTGCTCGTGCCCCCTCTTGTCACCCGGCCGTCCCCGCTCGTCGAGACCTCTCTTGGGCGCGACAGTCTCGCAACGAGGCTCGCTACGGCCTCGACAAAGTCCGCGGTCGCGATGTGGGTCGCGCTTGGGGCAATTGTGACGTGGGTGACCTTGACGGACGCCGCGGCGACAACGGCGGGTGTGCTCTTTGGCCTGCTTGTCGCAGTCGCCATCATCGTCGCGTCGGCGACGCGTCGCCTGACGACCGTGTCCATGCTCGCGGTTTCCACCCGCGAGCAGGCGTATCCGAGGGTCATGGCGCTCGCTCTGTCCCTCGTCCGTGTGACGTGCGCACTGGGATTCGTTGCACTGGGGTTCTGGGGACAAACCCAGATCGTCGCCTTGACGCTTGCGACGATCTGCACGGTTCTCTTGGCTACGGCCGGGGCCTTGACCGTATATGCCCTTGCCAGGCGCGAGCAGTGGACGCAAGAGAACTTCGACGCTCTCGCGGCGCTGGAGCCCGTGTTTGCCGTTCACGTCTCTGGGCCGAGTGGCTCGGCGTACCAGGTGGCAATGTGGCTTCCGTACCTCGAGCGCGCCGATGCTCCGTTCGTGCTCATCGTGCGCGAGGCAGCGCTCTTTCAGGAGATCTCGGCGCTGACCACCGCGCCTGCCGTGTTCGCCCGGACGCTAGCCGACCTTGACCGGCTCACCACCCTGGGTTTCGGCACGGCGTTCTACGTGAACAATGGGGTGAAGAATGGCCACCTTGTGCGACGCAGCGAAGTGCACCACGTGCAACTCCTGCACGGGGAGTCGGACAAGGTATCTAGCCGCAATCCCGTGACACTTGCCTTCGATTCCGTGTTCGTCGCCGGCCAGGCGGCGATCGATCGGTATTGGAATCATGGCATCCACATTCCGCGCGAACGCTTCGTCATTGTCGGACGCCCGCAAGTGGAGGCGATCGAGCCAGCCCGTGAACTCACACCCGGGTCACAACGCACCGTGCTGTATGCGCCCACGTGGAACGGCTTCTTCGGCGACGCCGAGTACAGCTCTCTGCCGCTTGGAGTGGAGCTCGTCGAGTCGCTTCTGCGCGCGGGTGCGAAGGTGATCTTCAGGCCACACCCGTACTCACACAAGTCTCGCCGCCTTTCCGAGATCATCGGAGAAATCGATGCAATGCTTGCCGCGGACTCCGCCACGACCGGAACTGATCACGTTTTCGGGGCTCGAGCGACAACCACGGCCAGCACCAACGACGTAATCAACGCATCCGACGTGATGATCTCTGACGTGTCTTCGGTGCCGATCGACTACCTCTACAGCGAGAAGCCCCAAGCGATCGTTGAGATGATCCCGGATTCGCTGGACCGCACGCCCGGCTGCGCGACACTCGCAACCGGTGCCTACGTCGTCGACTCATCCGCTGACTTTGACGCGCTTGTGCGGAACCTCCTCCACGACGATCCGCTCGCAAGCGCGCGCTCCGCCGCTCGCGATTACTACCTGTCGGATCACACGCGCGAGGACTATGCCGAACTCTTCGTGGCTGCGGTGAGAGACGTGCTCGCAGGGCACGCGCACGCGACGATCACTGATCGCGGCGCCGCCGGAGATGGCGACGCAACTCGCTCCGAAGAGATCGAGGCTGAGGTAACGCTGTTTGACTAGGCGCGGCTAGTTGTCGCCGCGCACCGCGAAGTCGTCCGCGTCGTCGTCGACGATTGCGCCGGCCTCAAGCACCTTGCGCAAATACGCGTACGTGAGGTCGCCGGCGACCTGGTCAAATTGGTGCTCGTAGCCGGCCTTGTTGTAGAGAGCGATGTTGTGCTTCGAGTTCTGGCCCGTGAAGACCCAGACCTCTGACGTGTTTTCCGGCAGGTACGCAAGAACGGCGAACAGCAGTTGGGTGCCGATTCCCTTTCCCTGCAGATCAGGGGCAACGGCAAGGCGACCGATCGTCGCCTTGGAGTTCTCGATCCCCACCCGGATGGATCCGACGAGTCGGTGCCCGCTCCATGCGCCAAGGGTCACGACATCCTCAGACTCCAGGTCAAGCACAAGCTCGTCGAGACTCTGCGTCAACGCGGGAATATTGGGATCGTTGAATACCTGGGCCTCAGCGACAAAGGCCGCGCGGCGCACCGTGAGGAGTTCACCAGCGTTGGCCGTCGTGACGACATCGATCCGCAGCTGGTCGTTGCTCATAGTCTCATCGTGCCAGCCTAATCGGCGAGCGCCCACAAGGCGCGTCCCATTGTGACCGGATTGTGGCCACGACGGTCAATAGTCACTCGGGTGGAAGTAGGCCCAGACGCCGCTCAAGGGGCGCTTGCGCGCATACACACCGCGCTGAGGGTCGCCACTGCCGTCCGTGGTGTTGCCTTCGATTGTGTACACCCACGACCCACTAACCGAGAGTACGAAGCCCGCATGGCTAGGCGTTCCCGTGCCCCAATCGAAGATCAGCACATCTCCCGCCCGCAGCGTCGAAGCTGACGGATTCTTCTTGAGTGCAGGCGATTTCTTCACCGTGCTGAGAAACTTGGGAAAGGTCGTGTCCTTGGGCACATCGCCGGAGTGACCCGACGCGTACGCTGCCCACGACACAAACACCGCACACCATGCCGAGGTGCCGCCGATCCACGTGTTGTATTTGCTCTCACGCCACGATGGCTCTTCGTAGCCCTTCTGCGACACTGCAGCAGCAATGATCTCGGTCTGGATCGTCCTGCCGTATGCCACGTATCTGCCGGGGCTCATCGACGACGTATTCGTGTAGATGGATCCGCCAGAGAACAGTTGCAGGCAGCCCCCCTCCGGAAGTCCGCAACGCACATCGCGCTCTGGGAGCCCGAGCTTCCCGCCCCAGCCGCCGCGGGCCTTGTACTCGAGGAGTTGACGCGAGTACACGAGCCACGTGCGGATCTTGCCGGGTTGCGTCACCTCGACGAGGGTGCCTCCCTCAAACTTCTGATATCGAGCGGCGGTTGCTCCACCTGTATATTTCGCCGCTTTGAGGTCGGAGGCAGAAATCTTCGTGATCCCCGTCGTCGCCTTGCCGAGGTTCCAGGCTAGGGAGGACCTGCGCTCTTCGAGTGTGGTGTCGCCCGCGATGGCGTCGACCTTGAATCGCGTCGAAGCGGCCACGACCGTGCCCGCGCCGTCGAGGACTACGGCGCGATACCACGCATCCGCAGTCGGCCTGATGCGATATCCGGAGTAGCCACTCTCGCTGGTCGTCACA
>Ga0190271_10000965_pt1 | contig 15668 bp, 11 predicted proteins | sample Popmic356T_FD_133747 | JGI IMG/M metagenome (GOLD analysis project Ga0190271, IMG submission 133747) | Populus adjacent soil microbial communities from riparian zone of Weber River, Utah, USA - 356 T | ecosystem: Environmental > Terrestrial > Soil > Riparian zone | place: USA: Utah | collected...
CCGGCAGTTGGCTCGTTTGTGGGAAGGGGAACCCGAGGCGGGCGTCGTGGACTACGGGTGCGGATACGGGGCCCTGGCGTCCTTTCTCCGGGCGCGGGCTCACAGCGGCCCCTACCACGGGTTCGACGTGAGCGCGGCCATGGCTGCAGCGGGGGAGGCGCACGTGGCCGACCTGCCCGATTGTCGAGTGACGTCGCGACGCGCTGACGTGTTGCCCCTCGATTACGCCGTGGCCAGCGGGGTCTTCAACGTCAAGCAAGAGGCCACCGACGTCAGCTGGAAGACCTACGTTCACGACACCATCGCCGATCTGGCGTCAGCGGGCACCCGTGGATTCGGTTTCAACGCCTTGACGCTGTATTCGGACCCGGAGAAGCGGCGCCCCGATCTCTACTACGCGGACCCGCTCGAGTTGTTCGACTACTGCAGCCGCACCTATTCCCGATTCGTGTCGCTCATGCACGATTATCCGCTCTATGAATTCACCATCCTCGTCAGACGATAGCCACGGCTCCAAGCTGGTGATTTTCGGGGCCGGCGACATCGCGCGCCTTGCGCACTACTACTTCACGAACGACAGCCCCCACGTTGTGTCCGGGTTTGTCGTGGACCGCGCGTTCCGAAAGAGCGACGCGTTTCTCGGGCTTCCGATCACCGATGCCGAGGACGCGACGACCCGATATCCGCCCTCCGAGTACGTCATGTTCGTCGCCTTGAGCTACGCGAAGATGAACGGCGTGCGGGCGGACAAATACGCGGCGATGAAGGCGGCCGGCTATCGTCTGGTGAGCTACGTCAGCTCGCGGTGCAGCTACCTGGCCGACGAACCTCCAGGGGAAAACTGCTTCATCCTGGAAGACAACACCGTGCAGCCGTTCGTCCGGATAGGCAACAACGTGACCTTGTGGAGTGGCAACCACATCGGCCACGACTCGGTCATCGAAGACCACTGCTTCGTGACGTCGCATGTGGTGGTCTCCGGGAACGTGCGTGTCGGCGCGCGTTCGTTCATCGGCGTCAACGCCACGCTTCGCAACTCGATCACCCTGGGCGAGCAGACGCTCGTCGGCGCCGGCGCCATCATCATGAAGGACACCGAGCCAAAGAGCGTCTTCGTGCCCGAGCGCACGAAACTCTTTCACAAGTCGAGCGACGAGATCGACCTGTGAACTGGCGGCGGCTGGGTCGTCTGCCGCTCGATACGTCGGGCGCGCCCTGGGCCGCCACCCACGCCGCCCTGCCCGTCGTCGAAAGACTCGATGCGCATCGATGGGCGGTGTATGTGAGCGTCCGCGACACAGACGGCCGCGCCCGCGTCGGTCGAACCCTTCTCGACATGGCAGGAGAGCCCAGGCTGGACCCGCTCGAGCCCGAGCCCGCGCTCGATCTGGGCCGGCTGGGTGCCTTCGACGACAGCGGTGTGACCAGTTCGTGTATCGTCCGTCGCGGAGACCTTCGCCTCCTGTACTACACGGGCTGGAGCCGAGGCGTCACGGTTCCCTTCTACCTGGCGGCAGGGGTGGCGGTCAGCCGGTGCGGAGGGGTGTTCGAACGTCCGTCATTGGCCCCACTGCTCGACCGCTCGGCTGTCGATCCGTTCCTCACCGCGTCGCCGTTTGTCGCCGTCGAGGGGGAGCGCTGGCGCATGTGGTATGTCTCAGGGAGCGATTGGGACGCGACCCCGTCGGGGCCTCGCCACTACTACAACATTCGCTATGCCGAGTCGTCGGACGGCGTGAACTGGCAGCGGAACGGCCTGGTGTGCCTGGATTACGCCACCGAGGACGAACACGCGTTCGCCCGCCCGTGGGTCGTTCGCGACGCCGACGGCTACCGCATGTGGTTTGCGGTCAGGGGGGCGCGTTACCAGATCGCGATGGCCGAGTCCACCGACGGCCGCGCCTGGGCGAGGGTCACGGATGGTGGTCTCAAGGCACAGGGAAGCGGATGGGAGTCCGACATGGTGGAGTATCCATGTGTGTTCGATGGGGATGGGCGTCGCTACATGCTCTATAACGGAGACGACTACGGCCGCTCCGGCCTGGGACTGGCTGTTGCCGACGAGTAGGGCGGTCGCAGCACGATGAGGTTCTGCTGCGCGTGTCGGGCGGCCTTGTCGGGTCGTGCGTGGGAGTGTCAGACGTGCGGGTGGCACGCTCAGTTGAACGACGGCATCGTCTGCCTGATCGAGTCTGAGCCGCCTGAGGCGTTCACGAGCGAGAACGTGCAGAACTTCGCCACCGTGGACCCGGCGCACTTCTGGTTCACGGCCAGAAACCGTCTCATCAGCCGGATGCTCTCTCGCCACGCGCCTCAGGCGCAAACGTTCTTCGAAGCGGGATGCGGTACCGGATCGGTCCTCCGAGGCGTTTCCGCTCTTCTGCCACACCTGAAGTTGACTGGCGCCGAAGCGTCGATGGCAAGCCTGCGCGCGGCGGCGGTGGCCGCACCCGCAGCAGAACTCGTCTACGCTGACCTTCGTGACCTCCCGTACGATCAGGAGTTCGACGCGGTCGGCGCCTTCGACGTGCTCGAGCACATCGCCGACCATCAGGAGGCCTTGTCCGCCCTGGTCCGAACGGCGAAGCCCGGCGGGCTCGTGATCCTGACCGTACCGCAACATCGATGGCTCTGGAGTCCGCTCGACGACTACTCAGGACATCAGCGCCGTTACACGCGCTCGGAAATGATCGCGCTGGCCACCGCATCCGGCCTCGATGTCGTCCGCGTGACCTCATTCGTGTCGCTGCTCCTGCCGGCGATGCTGGCGTCGCGGTGGATACAGCGAGGCACGGAAGTGGTACCGGGAAGGGAGTTCCAGATCAGCAGTCGGGCGAACCGGATGGCGGCGGGCCTGATGCGGGTCGAAGGCGCCCTGATCCATGCTGGCCTCTCGCTGCCGGCAGGCGGCTCCTTGATGCTGGTCGCGCGCCGGCCCCAGCCGGGTTGACGTGTTGACGGAGTCCCCGGGCCTGCCTCCTGGCCCACCGGTTGCAGTCTCCCTGGGCGCTGTGCTGGTGGCGGTGCTCACCGGCGCGGTGCTCGTCTTGACCGCCTACGACCAGTTCTACGACACGAACTTCTACACCCTCTGGGAAGCTGCGGCGCTCCTGGCCGGCGACCATCCGTACAAGGACTTTTACGAGTGGGGCGTGCCCATGCAGGCGGTCTTCTCCGCTGCAGGGCAATGGGCGCTTGGGAACCGCCTTCTGGGCGAATTCGCCCTCCAGTGGTTGAGCATCATTTGCGGCGCGGTCGTGTCGTTTCGCTTGGGGGTTCGACTCGCGGGCTCGACGGTCGCGTCGCTGGTGACGGCGTGCATACCCGTGGTACTGGTCGCGGCAACGCCGACCTATCACTATCCGAAGCTCGTCTTCTACCCGATCGCGATCTGGCTCGCGTGGCGCTACATGGATCGCCCCACGGTTGCCGTCAGCGCCACACTCGGCCTGACGACGGCGGTGGCTTTTCTCTTCAGGCACGATCACGGCGTGTACATCGGCGGCTTGTCGCTGTTTGCATTCGTCCTGGCCGGCGCGTCGGCCCCTGCGCCTCGCGGGATGCGTGCGTTGCTGTCGCATGGAACGGCGTACGCCGCCGCCGCACTCATGCTGCTGATGCCATGGCTCGTCTTCGTCGAGACGAGTGAAGGGTTGGCCGAGTATGTACGGCAGCGTCTGGCGCTGCAGAACCTGCTGGTGGGCACCGGGTCCTATTGGCCCTATCGGTCGTTGCTCGACATGAACCTGTTCGGACCGCTGCGCAGCGCGCTCGACTGGCGCTTGCCGAAGCCCGATGACGGGGTGACGTGGCTCCAGCAGACGGCGCTGCTCGTGCCGCTTGTGTCGTTGCTGTTGGCGGGCTCGGACATCCTGCGGAGTCGGCGACGGCGCGAAGCGGCGCCTCGCGAGGTGTACCCCGTCATCCTGGTCGGCGCCTTCCTGGCGGTTATCGACAACCGCCTCTTCCGGGAGCCGTCGTATGTCCTCGTGGTCGCGCCGCTCACGGCCGCCCTGGCCGCTCGGCTGCTGGTGCCGCGCGGACGCCGACGCCCGATCGACGGTGTGCCGTCTCGTCGGCGGCTCGACGTGGCTCGGGCAGCGGTCGGGTGGGGCGTTGCCGGTTTCATGCTGGCCGGAGCCGGCGTGTCGGCTGCCAGCTTCAGCCACCGAACCGGCATCCTGACCCCGCTCGCGCTCGTCGGCACTGTTCGCCCGACGTGGGCACGGCTGCTGGCCTCTCCGCCCATCGATGGGCTGCTGCCACTGGACGTGATGCGCCAGTACGGACCGACGAATTGGGCGGACTTCGGCTCCGGGGACCGGGTGCGGCTGCGGATCCGTTACATGCATGACTGCGCGCGCCCGGGTGACCGCCTGTTGCTCACCGGTTCGACTCCGTTCGACGTTTCGTACTACGTCGGACGCTCGATCGCGGGCGGTCACTTGTACTGGCACCAACGGTGGCGCGCCGGTCCGGAGGACGAAGCCCAGTCGCTGGCGCTACTGGCGCGGCAGGCCGTGCCCTTCGTCTACTCCACGACGGACCCGGTGCTCGATGATTTCGCGGCGTATCCGCGGATTCTCGCGTATCTGATGGAACACTACGCCGAACCCGAAGGGGCCGAGGGACGCCTGCTCGTTGATACGCGGCGGGTGGCAACCGGACGATTCGACCCGATGGGCTGGCCGTGCTTTCGCTAGGCGAATCAGCAGGAGAAGGGCCGCGCTCGTTGAGAGGTCCCCGGCGGGGGGGCCAGCGCTAGTAATCGCTGAACTTGCCCAGCCACGCCTTCTGCTCGTCTTCCGGCAGCGTCGAGATCATCATGCGCATTTTCGACGTGTGTGGCGTCAGCTTGAACTGGTAGATCGACCGTTCCATTTCGGCGTCGGCCAACCCTTCCGGGATGCGCGCACCGTGCGCGCCCTTGGAGTTGAGGAAGATCAGGAGCCGATTTGGCCGGTTTTCGACCAGGCGTACGTGGTGGCAGCGCTCTTCCTTGATCCAATAGGGCGTGACGCTCGGAGCCTTGACGTCGTCGTCCACCGTGTAGAGATCGGTGCCCCAGCGTTCGTCGTCACCCGGCTTGGCCAGGTAGAAGATGCCCGTGATCATCCCCCAGTTCGGATCGCGGTGCGGGCGAATGTAGTAGCCGCGCTTCCGATACATGATGCGTCCATCGGAAGCCTTGACCGGCAGTCCCGCGATGGTCTCGAGATCAACGGCGGGGAAGGCCTCGTGGATCCAGGCGTGGAGCGACGGGGCGAACGCCTCGAGGATCAGGGGCCGCAGGATGCGGTCGACGACCGACTCCGCCATGAATTTCCAGACGAGGTGCCCATAGCGCGGAGCCAGATCGAAGGGCACCGTCAGCTGCTGGCGGTTCACGTCCCGGTCCCCGTAGAGTTCGGTCGGGGGCAAGCCGGTGAGGAGCGAGTCGTACAACCACTGTGGGAGGACGTTCTCCACCACGGCGTAGGGAAACGGCTCCGGCACGACCTCGATGTTGGCGAAGGCCTGGCGTACGTGTTCTTCGACGCCCTCGAAGTCCTTCATCCGGTTCTCGAGCTTCGTTTCCAGCTGGCCGAGTTCGAGGTTGCGCCGCAGGACGGCGCGCAGCTGCGATTCCTTGAGCCGAGCCGTCTGCAGTTCGTTCGCCAGGTCCGTCAATTGCTGCGTCATGCTCGCCTGCATGTTTTGGATCTGGAGCGTCAGGTCCGCGATCGCGCGTTCGAGACCATGGCTGTCCTTTGACAGGGACTTCAGGGTGGTCTTGATTTCCTTGGTCTGTTCCGCGGCTTCGGCGGCCGTCCGGGAGATCTGGGCGATCGTGCGCGGGCGCATGAGGCGCAGGGACTCGGTCAAAGGAGCCATATTTGGATTGTAGCGCCGTTTGTCGACCTCGGTCCGGGCCGGCACCTCACCGGAGGGTGCAGGTCCGACGATCGGGCCATGGTAGGCTGCCGGTCGAACTCCTCACGGGACGATTCAAGGGACTGGATGACTTCGGCAGTCGGTACGGCCTCGCGCGCGGTGCGGGTGGGCAGGGCGGTGGGCTTGGCCGCACTGTACGCGGCGCTGTTCCTTTTCAGGCTCGCCACCGCCGCCATCACCAACGACGACTACCTGCACCTGTCCACCGCTCAGCAGGTCGTCCTTGGCGCCGTCCCGGTGCGGGACTTCCTCGACCCGGGTGAACTGCTCTTCTACTTGACATCCGCGGCGGCGCAGGTCGTGCTCGGCCGTTCCATGTTGAGCGAGGTGCTGCTCGACGCGGTCTTCCTGTCGCTTGGGCAGGTGCTGGTATTCGCGCTGGCGGCTCGCGCGGCGCGCTCGGTTGCGGTTGGCCTGTTGGCGGCCGCGTTTCCCGTGGTCATCGTCGCGCGTCTCTACAGCTATCCGAAGACGTTCCTGTATGCGGTGGCCCTGGCGCTCGTGTGGCACTACCTCGATACGAGGCGACTCCGCGTGCTGTGGGCGTTGTCGCTGTGGACTGGCCTGGCCTTTCTCTTTCGCCACGACCACGGGGCATACATCGGCGTCACGGTCGCCGTGATGATCGCGGTCGCTCACGGACGGGATCGCACGGCGCTGGCGCGCGCGCTGGTCCACTTCGGCCTGCCGCTCGTGGTGCTGCTGATCCCGTTCTTCGTCTTCCTGCACGTGAACGGCGGCGTCCCGTTCTACTTGCGGAACACGCTCGATACGGCGCGGGGCGAGTACGCACGGACTGCCGGGCAATTTCCGGCCTTCCACGTGGAGTGGACGGGCGTGCTGCCGCTGCCGGCGCCACCCCTGCCCGGCGAGACGGATCCCAACGTGACGGCCTGGCACTACTACGTCACGGTGGCGTTGCCGCCGCTGACGCTGCTGCTGCTGGCCAGTGACTGGGTCAGGCGCCGCCGCGCAGACGCGCGTGCCGTATGGCGCGGCATGGACCAGGAGGGAGCGAAGTTGGTGTGCGCTGCCGTCCTCGGCGCGCTGATGCACGTGTACCTGCTGCGGGCGAAGTCGGACTCGGCCATCGCCGACGTGAGCGCCCTGACCGGCGTGCTCGGTGCCTGGCTGCTCGCCAGGGGGCTCGGCGCCGGCTGGCATGGCGCACGCCGGCTGCTCGGGCTGGAGCCGCAGCGCTCGTGGGTGGGCGCCTGCGCGGGCCTGGCGGCGATGGTCCTGGCGGCCTGCATCTACGCGGTGACCATCCGGTATCTGCTCGACACGGCTGGTGGAGACGGGGCGCGGACCTTTGCACGAGTCGTCGCCTCGGGGGGCGACCCGCTGTCCCCGCGTCTCGAGAGCCTGCGTGCGATGACAGCCCCGTACGACCACGAGGGCGCACGCTACCTGTTCGCCTGCACCGCCGAGACCGACCGCGTGCTCATCACGTCCGGCTATCGTCCGGAGCTGTACTACGCGGCCGGCCGAGGTTTCGCCGCCGGGCGCCTGTACTTCCTGAACAGCCTGGCGCCGTCTCCGGAGTTCAAGGCCTTCAGCCTGGACCGCCTGCGCGCGGAACGCGTACCGATCGCGCTGATGGATCCGGAGGATTCCGAGTTCATGGACGAGTTCCAAGGGTTGTATCAGTACGTGCGGCAGCACTATCGCCCCGCCGGGCAGGTGGAGTTCTGGGACGACCGTTTCGACGTGCTGGTCGACGCGCGCATTCCGCCCACCGGAACCTGGGCGCAGCGGCTGCCCTGCTACCGGTAGTCGACGTGGGCCCACCTTCCCTGTCATTCCTCCGGACGATGGCCGCCTGGGGTATCGGCGTGTCCGTCGGCCTCTGCGTGTGGATCGCCCGGTTCAACGATCCCGGCGGCTCGTTTGCGGGGATGACCGACGACCACTTCTTCTACGTCACGCGCGGGTGGCAGATTCTGTTCGGCGATTTGCCGGTTCGCGACTTCGTGGACCACGGTGCGCCGCTCTTCTACTACGTGGCGGCGGCAGTCCAGGCGTTGCTCGGGCGCGGCACGGCAAGCGAGCTGCTCTTCACCTCGGCGATGTTGGGAGTGAGCGCGGCGCTGCTCTACGGGTGCGCGTCGCGGGCGAGCGGATCGGTACTCGTCGGCCTGGTGGCGCCGATGCTGTTTCTCTCGCTCGACCCCCGCTTCTACAACTACCCAAAGTTCCTGGCCTATGCGATCGCCATCCCGCTGTTGTGGGCGTTTGCCGACGCGCCCAACGCGCGCTCACGTCTGTGGGTGGCCATCGTGACCGTGGTGTCGTTCCTGTTCCGCCACGATCACGGGGCGTTCATCGCCCTCTCGATGGGCGTGCTGCTCGTGCAACTGCCCATATCATGGGGCGAGCGCGTGAAGCACGGGCTCATCTACGGCGTGCTCGTCGCAGCGTTGCTGGCGCCGTACTTGTGGTTCATCGAGCGCAACGGCGGGGTAGTAACCTACTTCGAGCAGGCCGCGGCGTGGGCCGAGCGAGACCGCGGCCGGGCGCCCGTGGTGTTTCCCGGACTGTTCGACAACCCGGACGGCGTATCGAAGGCGACCGAAGCGGCCGCCGGCGTGGACCGCGTGGTTGGCGTGCTGCGGGACAACTTCGAGGCGTGGATCTTCTACACCGAGATCGCGCTCCCGTTGTTCGCGATCTTCGTGGCCCTGGCGTCGAGCGACGGGTGGCGGCCTGGGTGGCCGCACGCGCGCGCAAAGATTGTCACGGTCGCTGTGCTGGGCCTGGTGCTCGACGGCTACTTTCTCAGGAGCCCGCTCGAAGCCCGGCTGGCGGATCCCTCGATACCCCTGGCGATCCTCGCTGCCTGGCTGCTCGTGGCCGTGCCACGGCTGCTCGTCGGCCGCGGCGCGCCCTCCTGGCCCGTGCGTGGGCTCGCCGTGGCCGGCACGCTGGTTGCCGGGGCCATTGTCTTCGTGATTCTCGCGCCGCGTTTCCATCGGACGTTGGAACATGGACAGATGTTCGAGCGATGGACCGACCCGCCCGATCGAGCGGCCAACGTCTATCGCCAGCTACAGGCCGAGTGGCATCTCTCGACATGGGAGGACCGGCCCGAGCGCTCGGACCTCATCTCCCTGGCGATGTACGTGAACGCGTGCACCGAACCGACCGACCGTGTGCTGGTGCAGGGCTACCTGCCGCAGGTCCTGGCCCTCGCACAGCGCGCGTTCGCCGGCGGACACGCCGATCTCCGGCCGGGATTCTTCGGGACGGAGGCCGCCCAGCGGCTGACGCTGGAGCGACTGCGCCGCCAATCGGTACCGCTGATCCTGCTCGATACCGGGTCATCCCTCGCGGACTTTCGGACGTCGTTCGAGCTGGTCACCGCGTACATCGACGACCGCTACCGGTTGGCCGGCACGCACGTGTTCGACGGACGCTTCGGCGTCAGCCTGTTCGTGCGCAAGGACCTGACGCCGCGCGGCACGTGGGCCCCGTTGGGGTGGCCGTGTTACGGAAGCGGCCGCATTGGCTGAGTGGTACCGCGGGCCAGTGATAGGCTAGAACCGTGCCAGGTCGGCCTGGAATGTCGATGAAGATCCTCTTCCTCGCGCGGCGAAACACCTACTTCCGGAATTTCGACTCCGTCATCCGCGAACTGGCATCGCGCGGGCACTCGTTGCTGCTGGCCGTCGATCGCGACAACGCGGAAGGCCGTCCGCTGGTGGATGCACTGGTAGCGGAGTTCCCCGGCCGCATTACGTACGGCGAGATTCCGCCGCGCCCGGCCGACGACTGGACGTGGATCGCGGGTCGCCTGCGCCACGGCCTGGACCACCTCCGGTATCAGCACCGGATGTTCACCGACACGCCCAAGCTGCGGGAGCGGTCGAGGAAACGGACGCCCGGGATCTTCGTTTCGCTCGGCACGTTCGTCAGGCGACTGGCGCCGTGGGCGCGGCGCCCCGTGACGGCGCTCGTGGACTGGCTCGAGCGAGCCACGCCGACAGATCCCTCGGCGCGCGCCTACATCGAGGGGTACGGCCCGGACGTGATGCTCATCACGCCGCTGATCGGTCTCGGGTCGTCACAGGTCGACTATCTGCGGGCTGCGCGCGCGATGGGCGTTCCGACGGGTCTCGCCGTGTGGAGTTGGGATCACCTGTCGAGCAAGGCGCTGATCCGGGATCTTCCGGACCGCGTCTTCGTCTGGAACGACACGCAGCGGGCAGAAGCCACGACGTTGCACGACGTTCCACCGGAGCGGCTGGTCGTCACCGGGGCCCAGTGCTTCGATCGCTGGTTCGACCGGTCGCCGTCGCGCGACCGCGACGCGTTCTGTCGGGACGTCGGCTTGCCGGCGGATGCGCCGATACTGCTGTACGTGTGCTCGGCACCCTTCATCGGCAGCCAGCCGGAAGCGCCCTTTGTGGCCGACTGGGTGGCGCGCGTGCGCGCCACGGCGTCTGCCCGCCTGCGCGGCGCGTCCATCCTGATTCGTCCGCACCCCTCGCGGCGACAGGAATGGGAAGCCATGGACTTGTCCGGGCATCAGAACGTCGTCGTGTGGGGCCGGAGCCCGATCAATCCCGCCGGACGAAACGATTACTTCGACTCGCTCTACCACAGTACGGCCGTCGTCGGGCTCAACACGAGCGCGTTCATCGAGGCGGGGATCGCGGGGCGGCCCGTGTTGACGATTCTGCTGCCGGAGTGGCACGAGAACCAGCTCGGGACGGCGCACTTCAAGTACCTGTTCGAGGCCGGCGGCGGCCTGCTGACGTCGGCGCGGACCTTCGACGAACATCTCGCGCAGCTGGACGAAGTCCTGTTGCACCCGTCGACCGAAGTACGGCCTTTCGTCAAGTCGTTCGTGCGGCCGCATGGGCTCGACGTTGCCGCGACGCCGATCTTCGCGCGGGAAGTCGAGGCGATGCAGATGCTGGCCGTGCCGCCACCAGAGCCGCCGCGCTTCCAGGCCCTTGCCCGTCGCCTGCTCGAGAAGGCCCTGCCGCTGCGGCATGCGGTGGGCCACGAGCACCTCGTGTACGCCGAGGCCGAACTCGAGACGGTGCGGCGGTATCGCACGATGCGCTCCGCCAAGGCCGATCGCGAACGGGAACTGAAGCGCCAGCGGGCCGCCGAACGCGCGGCCCGGGCAGCCGCCAGCGCGCGGCCATTGCCATGATCCCATCGAGAACCGACACGCCCGAGTACCAGGCCTACGCGCGCGCGCGCGACGCCGTGCTCCAGATGCTGCGCCGTGGGACCGATGCGAGCGTGCGCGTGGACCCGAGCACCTACTGGTCGGAAGAGCTCGAGAACATCGACTACATGATCGAGGCGTCTCCCCTCATCGTTCGCAAGCTGCGGGCGCACGCCTTCTACATCACGGGGATCCGGCCGTACGACTACCGAATCAAGGCCGACGCCAAGTTCGAGTACTTCGAGGCGCGGCTACGCGCGCTTCGCGAGCTGGGCGGCGATCGGCTGCTCGTGCCCGAGGCGCCGGCGATGGGCGGTTTCGGCTACCTGATCGACGGGCAGCTGTTCAACGTCGACACCCTGAAGTTCTACGAGGTGCTCGTCGGGATGGAGCGCGCGGGCGTGCTGCCGGCGATGCGGGCGCTCGAGCGTCCGGTCGTCTGCGAGATCGGGGGCGGGTGGGGCGGCTTCGCCTACCAGTTCAAGGTCCTCTTTCCCCGTTGTCGCTATGTCATCGTTGATTTTCCCGAACTGTTTCTCTATTCGGCCACGTATCTCGCCACGCTGTTCCCGGATGCGACGTGCGCGTTCTGTGGGACGGCCGAGACACCGACCGTGGAGGACGCGGGCGATGCCGACTTCGTGTTCGTACCCCACACGATGGCCGCACAGGTGTTCGCGTTCTCCGATCTCACCGTCAACATGGTGTCGTTCCAGGAGATGACCGACGCGCAGGTCCGCACCTACGCGATGCAGGCGGCCCAGGGCGGGTGTCCGTGGCTCTACAGCTTCAACCGGGAGCGTTCGCCGTTCAACGGCGAGATCGTCAGCGTGACGCAGGCCCTGTCGGACACCTACCGCCTGACCGAGATCCCGGTGCTCGACACCGATTACACGACGGTCATGAAGAAGCCACCCAAGGCGGGCCGAATGGTGGAACGTTCCGAGTTCAACTACCGGCACGTCGTGGGGCGGCTGGACGCGAGCGCCCTGTCCACGGCGCCGCGTGGCGCCCGTCGGTCCGGCACGACGCCGCCGTCGACGAGGGATGGGGGCGCTGGTCCGCGCGTGGTGCTCGGCATGACGCTCTACAACAATGCCCGGCACCTGCGCGAGGCGCTGGACTCGCTTTTGGGGCAGACCTACGGAGATTTCGGCCTCGTGTTGCTCGACGATGCCTCCGTCGACGAGACCGAGGCAATTGCGCGCGAATACGAGCGTGGAGACGCCCGGGTCCGCTACTTCCGGCACGACACCCGGCAGGCGATGATCGCGACATGGCGCGAGGTCGTCGATATCGCGAGCCGCGAGTTCCCGTCGGCGGAGTTCTTCGCGTGGGTCAGCGATCACGACCGCTGGCATCCGCGGTGGCTGGGGAGGCTGCTCGACGAGATGGTCGACGATGGTTCGACAGTGCTCGCGTACCCGATCACGCGTCGGACCGGACAGGACGGTGGCGAGCTCGAAAAGGGCCCGCGGCTGTTCGACACGGCGGCCTGCGCCGACCTGGCCGAGCGATGGCGCCACTTCTGTCACGCAGGTATCGGTTCCGGCGACATGGTTTACGGCCTGATGCGGATCGATGCCCTGCGCAAGGCGGGCGTGTTCCGCCGCGTGTTGCGGCCCGATCGCCTGCTCATGGCCGAGTTGACGCTGCAGGGGCGATTTCGCCAGGTGCCTGAGGTGTTGTGGTATCGGCGCGAATCGGCAGGGACGAGCGTCGAACGGCAACGCCACTCGCTCGTGCTGGCCGGCGAGGAGCCCGCGGGCTTCGGCGCGCCCCCCTGGTGGCAGCATGCGCGCGTCCTCTGGCAGGAATACGCCACCCTGCCCGCGCCGACGCTGCCGCTGTCGCGCGGCGACTGGGGACGGATGCTGCTGCGCTATCAGCTCACTTACGGGTGGCGGCACTTCCGCAAGACCGAGGCGTCGCATGCGATCGGCCGGGGGATCGACAACGCGATCTGGGTGAAGAAGATCGTGCGCCATTACTGGCATCACGCCGTCTACAACACGCTGGTCGGTGCCCGGGCGGCCTGGGGACGAGCTCGACGGTTGGGGCGGCGTGGCGTGTACGAAGTGCTGACGCTTACGCATCGTCTCGGCCTGCGCGGCTCCCGGCGGGTCGAGCCGCGTTAGTTCCACATGAGCCGGTTTCGAAGACCGGCAGTTGACGCCAGACGAGGTGTCCATCCAGCCGAACTCAGCTTCTGTCGCCTACAAGTGCATTAAAATCAATTAGTTACGTGTATTTGTCGTTGCCCATGTCTGACAGGCGCCGCAGCACATGTCCCGATAAAGTGTTGCTCGAATGGGTCTTATCGCCGAGTTGACCAGAAGGCCGTTGACACGAGTGGGCTGATTACCGACAATTTCCGCAGTTCAAGTTGTGAACATCATGTTCATGTCTTGAACGTCGTCTTCCGGACCGTCTCTCGGCTGCCCTGTAACCGACGGGCCGGAGGAGTAGCCGGCCCCTTCCAGCCTGCCTTCCACTCTCCATGGAACTCGAGTCGCGTCGCGACCTCCAACTGCTCGAAGCGCTCGAGCAGGAATCAACGATTACGCAGCGAACCCTGGCGTCGCGCCTGGGCATTGCGCTGGGGCTGACGAACCTCTATCTCAAGCGCCTGATTCGCAAGGGCTACCTGAAGTGCGTGACCGTTTCGCCGAACCGGCTCGTCTACGCCCTCACGCCCAAGGGCGTCGCCAGGAAGGGGCGCCTGACGTACGAGTTCATGAAGTACTCGCTCGACTTCTATCGCGACGCCCGGCAGCACCTCCGCAAGAGCCTCCAGCACGCCGTGGCGGAGCATCGCCGGGTGGCGATTTTCGGCACCGGTGACGCAGCCGAACTGGTCTTCCTGCTCGTTCGCGACATGGGGCTCCATCTGGAAGCGGTGTTCGGCCCCGAACCGGCCGCCCCCTTTCTGGGCATGCCCGTGCTCGGGATTGCCGACCACGCCAATGTCACCTTCGACGTGCTGATTGTCGCCGTACTCGAACGTCCCGCCGGCACCGCGAAGCTGCTGCGGCAGGCCGGGGTGCCCGACGACAAGGTGTTGATGCTGCGGCCCGACTGGGTAGCTGCCAGGGTCGCGGAGCCTCCGGCCGACGCCGGCAAGGCGTCCACACGATGAGCCCTGACGTGCCGGCCATCCGGTTGAGCGGTATCGGCCGCTATTTTGGGCCGGCGATCGAGATGGATGGGGCCAGCCGGCCGCACGAAGCGTTTCGGAGCCTGCTGCGCATCGCCGGGATGCGGGTCGGGGCGTCGGAAGACGGGCCGCAGGTCACCGTGGCCGTCGCGGGACACGTGCTCCGCGACATCACGCTGGACATCGCGCGCGGCAGCGTCGTCTGCCTGACCGGGTCGCCCGGTGCAGGCAAGTCCGTGCTCATCAAGGTGCTGGGAGGCGTCCTGGAGCCCACCTCGGGCCGGGCCGAGTTCTACGGCCCCGTCACCGCGCTCCTCTCGATCAACAACAACCTGGACATGCGTGCGACGGCCTACGAGAACATCCAGGCCTCCCCACACATGGTGGGGGCCTCGCCTGAGGAGGCGGATCGCTACACGGCCGAGGTCATCGCGTTTGCCGAGATCGAGAGCTTCGAGCACGCGGCGCTCCGCACGTTCTCGACAGGGATGGTGCTGCGCCTCAGTGTCGCGCTGGCACTGTGCGGTCATCCCTCGATCGTGCTGATCGACGACGTGCTGGCGGTGGGGGACATCGGCTTTCAGCAGAAGTGCCTCGATCGCGTTCGGGCGCTCAAGTTCGAGGGTTGCACGCTGGTGCTGGCCTTCAGCGACGAGGCGCTCGTACGGCAGCTGGCCACGCGCGTCATTACCCTTGCGAGCGGCCAGGTCGTCGGTGACTGTGCGCCGGAGGACTGGATGCCGCTGCGGGAGCGCAGTCACGCCGATGCCGTGGAATGGCAGGTGCTGAGCAATCTCCCCGAAGACGACGTCGTGGCGCTGCGTGCCGTGACCGTCGAGGCCGGCCGCACCAGCGATGGCGCGGTGCTCCACCTGAGTGCCGTGTTCGAGCCCAAGGTTGACGGGCTGCGCTGCCGGCCGCTCGTGACCGTTTCGGGTGTTGGCGTCCGCGCCGTGTTGTTCAGAAGCCTCTTTCCCGAGTTCGTCTCGGTTCGCGGCGAGCGTCCGCTGCGCTTCTCGGTGCAGGTGCCCACCCACGTATTGCCGAACGGCGACTACACGTTGGGCTTTCACCTCGTGTCGCTCCAGGGCAGCAGCGTGTACGCCATGAAGGCCAGCGACGCCGTCAAGGTGACGGTCAAGCGCGAGGCTCCACCGCCGGTAGCGGGCGAACCGGTGCCGCTCTTGCGTCCGCAGGTCACGTGGGAGGTCGAGCGCCTGGCGGAGGCAGGGGCCTGATGGCTGACGCGCGGGTTTCGGTGCAGCACCTGTCGAAGGTGTTCGCGCGCCGCACCGCTACGCGGACCAAGGGGATCTCGACCGAGGGGCCGGCGGCGCTCAAGCACCTGCTCTCGCAGATGTATGGGGCGGAGGGGCGTCGCGCGCGCGAGCGGCG
>Ga0190271_10000967_pt1 | contig 15658 bp, 12 predicted proteins | sample Popmic356T_FD_133747 | JGI IMG/M metagenome (GOLD analysis project Ga0190271, IMG submission 133747) | Populus adjacent soil microbial communities from riparian zone of Weber River, Utah, USA - 356 T | ecosystem: Environmental > Terrestrial > Soil > Riparian zone | place: USA: Utah | collected...
ACAAGATTCCCGCGACCTACATCATGATGGTGGTGGGCACGCTGGCGCTGACCGGCTTTCCGCTCACCGCCGGCTATTTCTCGAAGGACGCGATCATCGAGTCGGCCTGGATCGCGCACAATCCGTTCGCGCTCTATGCCTTCATCTTGACGGTAATCGCAGCCGCCCTGACCTCGTTCTATTCGTGGCGGCTGATCTTCAAGACCTTCCACGGCGAACCGCACGATCACCATCACCACGAGGCGGCGCATGAGAGCCCGTTCGTGATGCTGATCCCGCTGTTCGTGCTGGCGTTCGGCTCGATCCTGGCGGGCTTTCCCTTCAAGGACGTGTTCGCCGGGGACGCGGCCGCCGGGTTCTTCCGCGAGTCGATCAAGATGAAGCCCGGCCTGATCGAAGAGCTGCATCATGTGCCGCTTGCGATCGCGCTGTTGCCGACAGTGATGATGGTGCTCGGCTTTGCCGTGTCCTGGCTGTTCTACATCCGCCGTCCGTACCTGCCGGTCGAACTCGCCAACCAGCATCAGCTGCTTTACAAATTCCTGCTCAACAAGTGGTATTTCGACGAACTGTACGAGATCATCTTCGTGCGGCCGGCGAAGTGGCTTGGCACCTTCCTCTGGAAAAAGGGCGATGGCGTCGTCATCGACGGGCTCGGGCCTGACGGCGTGTCGGCGCGCGTGCTCGACGTGACGCGCAATGTCGTACGGCTGCAGAGCGGCTATCTCTATCACTATGCGTTTGCCATGCTGATCGGCGTCGCGGCGCTGATCACCTGGTTCATGTTCGGCACGGCAGGGGGCCATTGAGATGACCTGGCCCATCCTGTCCGTCGTCACCTTCCTTCCGCTCGCGGGCGCGTTGCTGATCTGGCTCAGCCGCGGCGATGATTGGGCGGCGCAGGGCAATGCCCGCTGGATCGCGCTGTGGACCACGCTCGTCACCTTCGGCATCTCGGTGCTGCTGGTGCTGCGGTTCGATGCCTCCAATCCGGACTTCCAGTTCGTCGAGAAGGCCTCCTGGCTCGCCCAGGGCATCAGCTATCACATGGGCGTGGATGGCATTTCTTTGCCCTTCGTGATCCTGACTACCGCGCTGATGCCGTTTTGCATCGTCGCCAGCTGGAAGTCGATCACGGTTCGCGTGCGCGAATACATGATGGCGTTCCTGATCCTCGAAACGCTGATGATCGGTACGTTCTCCGCGCTGGATCTGGTGCTGTTCTACCTGTTCTTCGAGGGCGGCCTCATTCCGATGTTCCTGATCATCGGCGTCTGGGGCGGCCCGCGCCGGGTCTATGCCAGCTTCAAGTTCTTCCTCTACACGCTGCTCGGCTCGGTGCTGATGCTGCTCGCCATCATGGCGCTGTACTGGAACGCCGGCACGACCGACATTCCAACGCTGATGCGCACGGCGGTGCCGCGCGGCATGCAGACCTGGGCGTGGCTGGCATTCTTCGCGTCCTTCGCGGTGAAGATGCCGATGTGGCCGGTGCACACCTGGCTGCCGGATGCACACGTCGAGGCGCCGACCGCGGGTTCGGTGATCCTGGCCGCGATCCTGCTGAAGATGGGTGGTTACGGATTCCTGCGCTTCTCGCTGCCGATGTTCCCACTGGCCTCCTCCGATTTCGCGCCGCTGGTGTTCACGCTGTCGGTGATCGCCATCGTCTACACGTCGCTGGTGGCGCTGATGCAGGAGGACGTGAAGAAGCTGATCGCATACTCCTCGGTGGCGCATATGGGCTTCGTCACCATGGGCATCTTCGCCGGCAACACGCAGGGCATTGCCGGCGGCGTGTTCCAGATGGTGTCGCACGGCATCGTCTCCGGCGCGCTGTTCCTGTGCGTCGGCATCGTCTACGACCGCATGCACACCCGCGAGATCAAGGCCTATGGCGGCCTCGTCAACCGCATGCCGCTCTATGCGCTGGTGTTCATGGTGTTCACCATGGCCAATGTCGGCCTGCCCGGGACCTCCGGATTTGTCGGCGAATTCCTGACGCTGCTCGGCGCCTTCAAGGTCAACATCCCGACCGCGACGCTGGCGACGCTCGGCGTGATCCTGTCGGCCGGCTATGCTCTCTGGCTCTACCGCAAGGTGGTGTTCGGCGCGCTGGAGAAGCCGAACCTTGCCGGCATCAAGGATCTGACCCTGCGCGAGGGCGTCGTGCTGTTCCCGCTGGTGTTGCTCACCATCTTCTTCGGCGTCTATCCGAAGCCGGTGCTGGACATGTCGGCGGCGTCGATCCAGCAGCTTGTCAGCAACTACCAGGCCGCAATCTCGGTTGTGAAAGCCGCGGCGGTGGTCCAATGAGCGCGGTACAGGGGCAGGGGCCACGATCATGAACTTCACGGCCGCAGGTTACTTGCTGCTTCCGGTCGTGCCGGAGATGCTGCTCAGCGTCTGCGCCATGATCCTGCTGATGATCGGCGCCTACAACGGCCAGCGCGTCACCAACGTGGTCACCGGCCTCGCAATCTTCTTCCTCGTCTGCACGGCGGCGGCGATCGTCGTGTCGCCGACCGGCAAGGTCGTGACCTTCGGCGGCAGCTTCGTGCTCGACGATTTTGCGCGCTTCCTGAAGCTTCTGACGCTGCTGGGCTCGGCGGTGACGCTCATTCTGTCGATCGAGTTCCTGCAGGACAATTCGCGCAGGATGTTCGAGTTCGCAATCCTGGTGCTGCTGTCGACCGTTGGCATGATGATCCTGATCTCGGCCGGCGACCTGATCGCGCTCTATCTCGGCCTCGAGCTGATGAGCCTCGCCCTCTATGTCGTCGCCGCGAGCCACCGCGACAACGCCAAATCCACCGAGGCAGGCCTGAAGTACTTCGTGCTCGGCGCGCTGTCGTCGGGCATGCTGCTCTACGGCGCCTCGCTGATCTACGGCTTCACCGGAACGGTTACTTTCACCGGCATCGCCGCCGCCGCCAAGGCCGGAAATGTTGGGCTGACGATCGGCCTCGTTTTCCTGCTGGCGGGCCTCTGTTTCAAGGTTTCAGCGGTGCCGTTCCACATGTGGACGCCCGACGTCTATGAAGGCGCGCCGACCCCGGTCACCGCCTTCTTCGCCTCGGCGCCAAAGGTCGCGGCGCTCGCGGTGTTTACGCGGGTGACGCTGACCGCGTTTCCGGACATCACCCAGGCATGGCAACAGATCGTGGTGTTCGTGTCGATCGCTTCGATGGCGCTGGGCTCGTTTGCGGCGATCGGCCAGACCAACATCAAGCGGCTGATGGCCTATTCCTCGATCGGCCATATGGGCTTTGCCCTGGTCGGGCTTGCCGCCGGTACGCCGCAGGGCGCGCAAGGCGTCCTCGTCTACATCACGATCTATGTGATGATGACGCTCGGCACGTTCTCGATCATCCTCGCCATGAAGCGCGACGGCCAGGCCCTGGAAAAAATCAGCGACTTCGCCGGCCTCGCGCGCACCAACCCGCTGCTGGCGTTTTTCATGGCCATGCTGCTGTTCTCGCTCGCCGGCGTGCCGCCCCTGGCCGGGTTCTTCGCCAAGTTCTACGTGTTCATGGCGGCCATCAACGCCGGGTTGTTCACGCTCGCCGTGCTCGGCGTTCTCGCGAGTGTCGTCGGCGCCTACTACTATCTCACCATCGTCAAGGTGATGTATTTCGACGAACCGGCCGGCGTCGTGCAGCCGATGCGCGCAGAACTGCGCACGGTGCTCGCGGTCGCAGGCCTGTTCAACATCCTGTTCGCGGCCTACCCCGCGCCTCTGGTGTCGGCGGCCTCGGCCGCGGCGAAGTCGCTGTTCTGATGACGTTCGCGCTCGGTTCGCAGGCGCAATCCACAGGCTACCGGCTGGTCTCGTTCGACACGATCGGGTCCACCAATGCGGAAGGGATTGCGCGGGCAAAAACCGGCGAGCGGGGGCCGCTGTGGCTCGTCACCGACCACCAGACCAGCGGCCGCGGACGGCGCAATCGCGCCTGGATTTCCCCGCGCGGCAACCTTGCGGCCAGCGTACTCGAAACCGTCGACGTCGCGCCGCCGTTGGCCGCGACGCTGGGCTTCGCTGCAGGAATTGCGCTTTGCCAGGCCCTTCGCTCGTTTTTCGTCAGCGCCGAACTGAAATGGCCGAACGACGTATTGTTGCGCGGCGCAAAACTCTCCGGAATCGGTCTGGAAGCTGAGAACATCGGGGAGGGCCGGATGGCCGTCGTGGTCGGCATCGGCGTCAATGTCGTCGCCGCGCCGCAGGGTGTTCCTTATGCGGCGATCTCGCTCAAGGAAGCGGGTTTCGCGCTTTCCGCGGCTCAGGTCTTCGCACGGCTGTCGGATGCCTGGGCCGAAGCGCGGCGGCACTGGGATCACGGCCGGGGCATGCCGGAATTGCGCAAGAGGTGGCTCGCACTCGCCGCCGGTGTCGGCGGGCCGGTGACCGTGCGACTCGGTGGTCGCACCGTGACCGGTACATTCGAGACCATCGACGACGGCGGCCATCTGATCGTCGCGACCGCCGACGGACAGCGCGTGCCGATCGCCTCCGGCGACGTTTTCTTCGGCGATGCTGCCGCAAGCCCCGCGGGCGCGGCCTGATGGCCCGCCCCGACGAACTGACCTTCGCGCCGCTCGGCGGCGTCGGCGAGATCGGCATGAACCTGTCGATCTACGGGCTGGGCAACCGCCATCAGCGCAGCTGGCTTGCCGTCGATCTTGGCGTCTCGTTCGGCGACGAGGAGCACCTGCCGGGCATCGACCTGATCCTGCCGGACATCGCCTTTCTGGAGAAAGAACGGAAGAACCTGCTGGCGCTGGTGCTGACCCATGCGCACGAGGACCATTTCGGCGCCATCATCGATCTCTGGCCGAAGCTCAGATGCCCGATCTATGCGACCCCGTTCTCGGCGGCGCTGCTGGCGGCCAAGTGTGAGGGCGAGGTCAACGCTCCGAAGCTGCCGGTCACTGTGGTGCCGCTTGGCGGCCGTATCGACATCGGCCCGTTCAATGTCGAGTTCATTTCCGTTGCGCATTCGATCCCGGAATCGAACGCGCTGGCGATCCGCACCGAGGTCGGCACGGTTCTGCATACCGGCGACTGGAAGATCGATCCGACCCCGGTGATCGGCCTGCCGACCGACGAAAAGCGCCTGCGCGAAATCGGCGAGGAGGGTGTGCTGGCGTTGATCGGTGACAGCACTAACGCGGTACGCGAGGGGCGTTCGCCGTCGGAGACCGAAGTCGCGGCGGTGCTGGCCGGCATCGTCAAGGCCGCGCGCGGGCGCGTGGCGGTGACGACATTTGCGTCGAACGTCGGCCGGGTCAAGGCGGTGGCGGATGCGGCACGGGCCGCGGGCCGTGAAGTCGTCGTGATCGGCAGGGCGATGGAGCGGACCGCGCAGGTCGCACGCGAGACCGGCTATCTCGACGGCGCGCCGGAGTTTCGCGACGCCAGCCTCTATGGCCACTTTCCGCCGGACAAGGTGCTGGCGATCTGCACCGGCAGCCAGGGCGAGCCGCGCGCGGCGCTGGCGCGCATTGCTTCCGACGATCATCCGCTGGTGACGCTGAACAAGGGCGACAAGGTGATCTTCTCGTCCCGCACCATCCCGGGCAACGAGAAGGCGGTGAACAACATCATCAACGGCCTGGTCAGCCAGGGCATCGACGTCATCACCGACCGCACCCATCTGGTGCACGTCTCCGGCCATCCGCGCCGCGACGAGTTGCGCGACATGATCTCGTGGGTGAAGCCGCAAATCCTTATCCCCGCCCATGGCGAGCCGCTGCATCTTGCCGAGCATGCGGAGCTCGCGCGCAAGGCGGGCGTGCCGAAGGTGATCGTCTGCAAGAACGGCGACCTGGTGAAGCTCGGCCCCGGTGAGCCCGGGGTGATCGACCAACTGCCGCACGGTCGGCTTTACAAGGACGGCCGCCTGCTCGAGACCGAAAAGGCGCGCGCGGTCGCCGAGCGCCGGCGCATGTCGTTTGCTGGCGCCGTGTTCGTTGCGCTGGCGATCACCGAGAAGGGCGAACTGGCCGACGACCCGCAGGTCGATATGTCAGGCGTTCCGGAAAAGGACGCCGACGGCAAGCTGATCGACGATCGCGTCTACGACGTCGTGCTGTCCACCTTCGAGAACCTGCCACGCGCGCGGCGGCGCGACCCGGATGCGGTTGCGGAAAGCATCCGCCGCGCGGTGCGCAACGAGGTCAATGCGGCCTGGGGCAAGAAGCCGGTCTGCCAGGTGCAGGTGCTGACGGTCTGAACGCCAGTGCGGTGGTGCTCTCTCCCCAAGCTTTGAATGACGTTACGCACGCTGCCTCTATCGACTCTGCCTCAGTAAATTTCGTCGCTACCCACCCAAAATCGGTCTCCCCCTATTTTGATGCGGCTTCATCAGAGGGGTTAGTCATTGTCTGGCGGTGACTGGAAACTGCTCATTGCCCGGTCAGGCAATCCAATGGCAGCGGTGCCATGATCACCCGGTCAACACGCGTTTCAGTGCTTCGCGCTCCTCGGTGATGAAGTCGAAGAACGTCGAGATGCGGTGGGTGTGCCGCAGGTCGGATGGTGTCAGTATCCGCCAGCTCCGCGACAGATCGGAAATTGGGCCAAGAACCTGGACCAGCTCGGCTTGCTCGTCAGCAATGGCTGTCGGCAGGGGGCCGAGGCCAAGCCCGGATTTCACCGCCTGCACGAGCCCGAGGATGCTGTTGCTCCGCGCCACGACGGCCGACGGTGGCGCGACCGAGTTGAGCCAGGTCACGGCGCGATGCTGGCGCATTGCTTCGTCCAGACCGACCAGCCGGTGTTTCGGCAGATCCTCGATCCGCTCCGGTTTGCCGTGGCGCTCGACATAATTGCGGCTCGCATAGACGGCCCAGACGGAGTCCGCGACCTTTCGTCCCACGAGATCGTCTTCGGTGTCCCCCGAACGGAGGGCGACGTCGGCGTCGCCCTTGAGTAGGTCAAGGTAGCGGTCGCTGGTGACGAACTCGACCCGCAACTGAGGATGGCTCGCATGGAAGCGCTCGATCAGCGGCATCAGGCGGTGCACGATGGGTTCAGGGCACGTCAGGCGTATCGCACCGCTTCGGTCACGTGCCGCATCGCCAACGTGGCCTTCCAGTGCAAGCGCGGCCGCCTCCACCTTCTCGGCATGGGCGACCAGCGTCTGACCGAACTCGGTCAGGCGATAGCCGGTCGGATGCCGCGTGACGAGTTCGCGTCCGAGGCGCGCTTCGAGTTCGGTGAGCCGTCGATGGACGGTGGACTGGTTGACGCCGAGTGCCTTGGCCGCCGCGATCGTGCTGCCGTGGCGGACGACGGCAAGGAAGTGCTTGAGGTCATTCCAGTCGAACATGCGCGATTATGCACGCGCGCTGCCCCGTTTTGCAAACTTGCTGCTCCCGGCGCAGGGCCTCCTGCGCAATGATCACGGTCACCGAAGCAGCAGCCGCAATCACCCTTCGCGGCTGATTTCACAAGCGACGACGTCCAGTCACGACATGCCCCGGCGGAAGCCGCTTCCGGGGCACATGCGAACCATTGTCTGGAACCAGGAGCGTGCCATGCTGAACGCCACAATCGAGAAGTCCCTGCGCGACACCGAGCAGCGCCTGCGCACCGCGCACGCCACCCATCTCGGCTATCCCTACAATCTCACCGCTCGCTCGCCGATTCCGTCAGGGATGGCCGACCTGCTCATTAACAATCTCGGCGATCCCTATGCCGGATCGCACTTCGCTTCCGAGGTCTGCGCGCTTGAGCGTGATGCGGTGGCGTGGTTGCAGGAGCTTTGGGAGTGCGACGCTGCGGGCGAAACCTGGGGTTCGGTGGGCGCCAGCGGCACGGAAGGCAACCTGTGGGCGATTTACCTGGGCCGGGAGGCATTGCCGTCGGCCGTGCTGATCCACAGCGCCGAGGCGCACTACTCGATACCGAAGGCCGCGCGACTGTTGCGGATCGAGGCTGTCTCCGTGCGCTGCCACGCCAACGGCGCCATCGACGTCGGCGCGCTGAGTGAGGTGCTGCCGCGCCTCGAAGGTCGCCCGGTCATCGTGGCGCTCACCTGCGGCACGACGATGAAGGGTGCGCATGATGACGTGGCGGCCGTGGTCACCTGCCTCGATGCGCATGGCTTCGGCCGGGATCGCCGCTACGTGCACTTGGACGGTGCACTCAACGCCATGGTTCTGCCTTTCCTCGACGGCGTGAGCGAGGGCATCAAGCCGTCGTTCCGGCACGGCATCGACAGCATCTCGACATCCGGCCACAAGATGATTGGCACGCCGATGCCATGCGGGGTGCTGATCGCTCGCAAGCAGCATGTCAATCGCGTCGCCTCGTCCATCGCCTACCTGCGCTCGAACGACACCACGCTGATGGGCTCGCGCAACGGCCATGCCGTCGTCGCCGTGTGGGCGCGGTTGCTGGGGCACGGCCGGGCGGGTTACGCGGCAGACGCACGCCGCTGTGTGGCATCGTCGCAGACAATGTCAGCGCGCCTGCGCGAAGCGCACGTGCCGGTACTCTGCAATGAACACGGGATGACCGTCGTTTTCCCCGAGCCCAGCGAAGCGATCGTCAGACGCTATCAGCTCGCCTGCTATCGCGGCCAGGCACACGCGATCATCATGCCGAATGTGGAGGAAAGCCTGCTGGGCGAGTTCCTCGGCGACTACCTGGCATGGTGGGCACATGCATCGCAGCTGACACGACGTGTCGGCGTAGCGGCCTGACAACCATCCCTATTCCTAGTCAATCGAGGACACGAACATGCACACGGCCATGGTGACGAGCAGCGACCAGCAAACGGCGAAGGCTGCGACGGGCGCTGCAAACATCGACCCGAGCGCGGCCAAGGTCGCCATGCGCGAGCAATGGGACGCGGCCGCGAAGGGATGGAACGACAACACCGCGCTGATCAGGGCCTGGCTTCGCGTGCAGACCGACGCGATGCTCACGATGGCCAACCTGCGGCCCGGCATGCGCGTGCTCGACGTGGCGGCGGGCGCCGGCGACCAGACACTGGACATCGCGGCTCGGGTCGGCGCGGGCGGCTCGGTGCTGGCAACCGATTTGTCGCCGGCCATTCTCGCATGCGCAAAGGCGAATGCGGTTGCGGCGGGCCACCGCAACGTCGCGACGCACGTGGCCGACGCCGAATCTCTCGGCCTTCCCGAGGCCGGCTTCGACGCCGCGATCTGCCGGCTGGGATTGATGCTGCTGCCGGACCCCGCCAAGGGCCTTGGCGAGATGCACCGCTCGCTCAGGCGAGGCGGCAAGGCGTCCACGATGGTGTTCTCTTCACCTGAGCGCAACCCGTGCATCGGAATTCTTGTCGCGACCGCGATGAAGCATGCAGGATTACCGCCGCGCGATCCGTTTCAGCCGGGCGGCCTTTTGAGTCTCGGCAAGCCCGGCCTGATGGACGAACTGTTTCTTGCTGCCGGTTTCTCCGACGTCTCGACAACCCAGGTCATGGCGCCCATGCGGTTGCCCTCGGTAAAACACTATCTTGACTTCGTCAGGTCGTCCGCAAGCCCCATCCTGCAGATCATGGCGCGCATTGACCCGGCCAGGCGAAGTGCCGCCTGGCAGGACATCGAGGAGCGGCTGTCCTTCTTCAGCTCACATTACGGCTGGGTGGGACCGAACGAACTGCTTCTGACGGTCGGTCAGCGGTAATCATTCCGGAGTGCAGGCAAGTCCATGTGAGCGACCCGCTGATAGCGCAAGCATGGCCGCTTACCGCGGTGGGTTCAACTGATTGGCGCAACACACTAATCTTTTAGCAAGATGGAGTGTGGACCGTGAGGCGACGTCGCATCTATTGCTCATCCGCTCAGCGGTCGGAGATCTGGGATCGCTGGCAAGCCAGCGCCGATTTGATCGGGAGTGCTCGTCGGTCTTTTCGGTGATCTCGAACCCACCGCACTTGTCGGACCTAATCGGCCGCACTGAGGATGTCGGCTCTCCGGGGTGAAGCGGACATTCCGATCACCTCTGCGAACAACGAGACGGCGCTGCAGGACTTCCGCCGCGCGATTGCTATCGATCCTGCCTTTGCGCCCGCTTACCGCGGTGTATCCGCGTGTCTCGGCTGGCGTCGCGCCAACGGCTGGCCGGGCGACCGCGAGGCCGACAACGCTGAGCATCTGCGCCTCGCCGAACGGCTGAAGGTGGTGCAGGCTGGATTGCCGGAGTAGAGAATCTTTTCGCCCTCGCGATGCGGCGTCACCCTCGCGCGCGATGCGTTCGCAACACTACTCGTCTTGCATGAGCTGGATGGGCAGCTTCAGATCGATTGGCCACGCCTGCAACAGCGACGACAGCGAGAGCTTATCCGTCGCGTTGACCAGCGGTTCATGTCGCCGGGATGATTGTCTCCCTCATGAAACTCTAACAGCGGCCCGCGCTTTATGCAGTAGCAAGCTTGGCCGCGACAGCGCCGACACCATCGACCTTTGCCCAAAAGGGCAACCGCGAGCGCGGGCGTCTGGTGCTATAGTTGCACGGGGCTGAATCCGGGAGATGAACCATGCGACGGATGTTAATGACGGCCCTCGCGGTGCTTACTGGCAGAGGCAAGTCGCGCCGACGTTCGCGATTATTGGCTCTAACATAACTTGGCTGTTAGGAGGTTAGCATGAGTGAAAAAGAGAAAGCCGCCAAGACCCGGGCACAATTTCTCCGTGACGCCTTCGAAGGTATGAGAGGCCGTCAACCAACATCAGAGGTTGAACTGAACAAATGGCTCGATACCGACGAAGGCAAGGAAGCAACTCTTTTCGACGGCACCACTCTTTCGACCTGGGGCGAGAAAGGTCGATCATAGTTGACACGCCCTGCGCAGATGACGGGGCGTGATCAACTATCGCACGGTCCCGCGCGCGATGGAGCGGCTCGAATCGAGCAAGCGGTGGGTAGTCCGGGGCTATGCCTCGGAAAGAGGACCCGCGGGTCCTATTGAGCAACCGGCGATTTCGGCCACCCTTTCGATGCGCGACCCGTGCCGGCGTTATTCCTCTTGCCTTGACCGCACAGGTGTTTGCTGCGGCACAGTTGTCTCTCGTGGCCGACGAGGGATTGTACTCTCGCCCGCTGCAATGCGCCGGTAAAGGTCCATCACCTCCCCGAAGGTGTAGGGCGGCTCGTGATAGTAGGTACCGTCTTCGGCTCGCTTTCTGGCCAGTGGCGCAGTCCTTTAGCTTTGCCGTCTGGAGGCGACGCCCATTTGCTGTGCGGCGGTCTCGGGCTATGACCTTCAGCGTTCGCGCCTCGTATCATGTGCTAACGGCGCAGCAAAATTTGTCGCCCAATTGACAGACTTGCACGGGGTGACGACGCACGCTCTCCCGCGAGGTGCGGCGCCTTGGCAAGGCACGACCTGGCGTACTGGTGGGTAGTCCCCGGGGTCTATGTGTCGTCCACCAGGGACCCGGCAACCGGTGATTGCCGCGCGCCCTCGGCCAGAGATTGATCAATGCTGGTATGTGGCGCTAACGCCGCGGTCCGATCACCAAAAGTCTGCGTTCTATTTCAAAGTTTTGTGACAAAGGGGCGTCCCTGAAACGGCTGGCTTTGTTGCGCAGGGTGCGGCGGTCCGTCCAGCGGCGATGGGGCTATTCGACGGGTTTCTGTCTAACTGGCATGCTCTCGGGCCTTGACCGGGTACTCGAAACCGATGCCTTCTGGGTTGTGGTCCGAATTGCTCGTTCATCTAAATCCGCGCGGGATCGCCATGCTGAGAACAGCAGCACTGCTCCTGATTTCGACAAGCTTGACCCAAGCGCAACTTACTCCGTCCAAACCTTCTGATTATGAGGCCATCATCCAGTTCCGCGCCAAGCGCGACGAACTGAAGAACGCAAAGCCAGTCCGCCCGGAACCGTTGCCGTGCGAGCCAGATCGAGAGCTACGGAACAGAAAAATTCACGGTAAGGCGGCGGACTTGCCTGACCTTCGCACGGGGCTCTCGCGCTTAGCCTGCCCCTAGTCCTAAGGCCGTTTCCCCTTCGCCCGCTTCGTCTTCCAAGCCGCGCTCTGGTCTCGCCGCTCCGGCAGCAGTCCAACGCCCGATATGCCGAGTAGTGCCCGCCCGAAGCTCACCCTGCGATAAATCGAATGGGCTGCCGTGTTCGGCTGATTTCAGCAATTCAACAATACCACGACTTCTTGCCCTGCGGCGTTGATAGGACTTAGGCGCGCAGGCCGTCACTTTTCGTCTGTAGCCCAAAACCATGCGGCAAGCACTGGAACGGTAGCGCAGTAATGCGGCGGGTTAAGTCGCGTTAATCTGCGTCACCCACATTATGGGTGAGTACTGTCACAAACGCCGCCCTCTTACATTGGAGTGCATATGCGATTTGCTTCAGCGACAATACTGACCGTTGTCTTTCTCTGCGCCGCCGACCTGTATCTAACGAACGGCAAACACGTGCAGAATGCGCAGGGTATGGCGCGCTCCATCGCCGCGGGCTTTGGCTTTCGATAAACTGTCGTCCGCGCCGGGTTGTGGCACTCTGCGGAGGCGATGATGGACTATCGGAAGTTCACGCAAGACAGTCTGCTGATGATGTACGAGAGTATCCGCGGCGCACTTGCATCAGATGATGCGCAGAGGCTTGCCATGGAAAATCCCCGCTTCCGTGTGCGCGAGACAGAGGAATGGAAGCAGCACGCGGCAGGCCTGGAGATCGAGATGCTTCGCCGCGGGCTGTCATTTGATCTGATCGATTGGTCCGAGGATCAGGGGCGTTTACCGCTGTAAAATTCGGCGGCCGTGTGGACGCAGTCCTTCATGTTCCGTCCGCGTCAAGCACTCCCAAGATCGCCGCCGGTTCACCCCTGCGGTAAACCGAAAGGGACCGCCGCGCTCCGCGGCTTTCTGCCGGTAATGCACCCGACCGCTACAGAGTATTGACCATCGAATGTTCCGAAGGAAGAGTTGCCCTTAAGGGAAGTTGCCTAGCGACAGGGTACGAAGTCCTCTGGGAGGGGGCGCAATAGAAGCCAAAGGAGTTTGCGATGCTCAAGACAATCGCCGTTGCGGCAGTTGCAATCCTCGTTACAGCGTCACCTCTCGCCTTTGCAGCAGAGACACCGTCCACCACGGGAACAACACATCCAAATGCCGCCGATTTGAACGCTTTGACAGATGCTCGAGTAGCCCTGATCAGAGCTGCCTTGCAGCTAACACCAGATCAAGAAAAATACTGGCCCGCCGTGGAAGATGCTATGCGCGCAAGGTCAAAAAACCGACAGGTTCGATGGGAGCGGATAGCGGAATTGCGTGATAACGGTCCAATGGACATCCAGCGTAATCCAGTTCAACTCCTGCAACGTAGGGCGGAGGCGCTTTCGCAGCGTGGGGCCGACCTTAAGAAGGTGGCCGATGCCTGGGAACCGCTCTATAAGACGCTCAACGAAGATCAAAAGAAGAGAATGCTTTTCGTGACGGTCATTACTGCAAGGGGGATGCGGGATACAATCGAAAGACAATTCGAAGAAGATGAGGACGAGTGAAGATCGAAACTCGGGAAAAAATTGAACGTCGGAGCAAGTCCATGACACGCCGCTCAGTCCACTCCAAAATGACTGGGCGGTGTGACAGGCCCCAGCAAAAATAAAGCACTCGTGGGTCGGCTGATCTGTTTGGACGGCGGCCGCAGCAGGGTGCATCGCAGGCGGCAACACACGTCGTGCCAGGGTATCTGTGGTAGGGCAGCGAGCTAGCTCCACGACGGCGGGCGATCGCATTTTTCGTGGGATCGATTGGGGTGCCTTTGTTTATCAGGTAGCCTTAGGGAATCCGCGCATCCATCTCCGGGTGTAGGACGAGGCTCTCCTGCGCCGTCGCTTCGTTGCGTGATCCTATGAAGACGGCCGGCGCGGTGCCGCGATTGACCGCTACATGCAATACGTTTGCCGGGATGTAGATGTAATCGCCGGGCCGAACGGCGTCGCAATGCTCGAGATCGTCTCCGGTCCACAGCTCAAGCACATCGCCGCTCATCATGTAGAGCGCTGTCTCATGGTGCTCGTGGACGTGAGCCTTGGTGCGTGCGCCCGATGGCAGTGTCATTAAACCCAGCCAGATGACCTGCGAGCCGGTAGTCTCAGCGCTTATCCCCGGCTGGTAGTCTGCCCCCTGTTTGACCCGGTGTTCGGCACCGGCCTTCACCACCACACCCCTTCGCCCGGTGGCCCGAGCTGCTGGGTCCTTCATCGTACTCGCGCTGCTCATTTGCTGGCTCCTTTTGGTCGATGCTGGCAGCATGCCGCCGCGCCTCGGAGCAAGTCTCAAAACCTGCTCCGAAAAGTTCCAAAATTCTCCAAATGTCGCTACGCAGGCCGGGTTGAGACGATTAGGCTTGCGTCATGAGGCGCGTCAATTTCGGCCCATTTGTCTTCGATCCAAATCGCGGGGGATTGCTTCGCGATCGACGGCCGGTTTCGGTCAATCACAAAGGCATTCGATTGCTGGCGGCGTTGCTGCAGACACCGGGCGAGGCCGTGGGCAAGGCAACGCTCATGGATGCAGCGTGGCCCGGTATGGCTGTCGAGGAAAGTAACCTGTCAGTCCAGATCGCAGCGCTGCGCAAGCTCCTCGGGGGGCCGCATGACGGAAGCGAATGGATCGTGACGGTGCCGCGCGTCGGCTATCGGTTCGCAGGAGCGGTTTCATCCACCGACGGCCAAGACGAAAGCGTCGAGGACACTGCGGCACGGCCGCTGATCGCAGTGCTGCCTTTTGCCATCGTCAGTGAGGAACCGGGCAAGGACTACCTCGCCGACGGCATCACGGACGATATCATCATCGCACTTGTGCGACATCGGTGGTTCCGTGTCGTCGTTCGCGGCTCTGCATTCGCATTGCGGGACAACGTGATCGATGCCGGGAAAGCGGCGCACTTGCTCGGCGCTCGCTACGCGCTCCACGGTAGCGTGCGCTATTTGGCCCAGCGCCTGCGCATCTCGGCGCAATTGATCGACACGAAGGATGGCGTGCACCTGTGGGCGGAACGCTACGATCTTGAGCTTTCGGACGTTTTCGCAATCCAGGACGAGATTGCCGAGCGCGTCGTTGGGGCTATCGAGCCCGAGCTCCTCCAAAGTGAATCGCGCATCGCCGTCGCGCGCCACACCGGGAACATCACCGCATGGGACCTTGTGCGGCAGGGCATGTGGCATTTCCACAAAGTAACGCGCGCAGATCACCGCGTCGCACGTGAACTGTTCCGCCGTGCCTGTGCCATCGACCCGGACTTGCCGGAGGCGCACAGTTGGCTTGGCCGCGTCAGCGCCGGTATCATCGCGTATGGCTGGAGCGACGATACAATCGCAGACGGCCGCGAAGGAACGAATGCGGCGACCCGTGCGGTCGCGCTCGATCCACGCGATCCCTATTCACACTACGCGTTTGCGATTGTGAGCTGTTACGCAGGCTCGGCTGACACCGCCACCCTCGCGGCGCAAAACGCGATTGATCTTAATCCGAGCTTCGCGTTAGGCCATCTCGTTCTCGGGATGGCGCGCCTGTTCGATGGCGATGCGGAGCGCGCCGTCGGGGCTTTAAGGCACGGCCTTACGCTGAATCCAAACGACCCGCAGAACGTCGCGTGGTACATCCTGCTTGCTTACGCCCAATTACTCGCAGATGTGCCAGACGAGGCGCTTGATAGC
>Ga0190271_10000968_pt1 | contig 15656 bp, 14 predicted proteins | sample Popmic356T_FD_133747 | JGI IMG/M metagenome (GOLD analysis project Ga0190271, IMG submission 133747) | Populus adjacent soil microbial communities from riparian zone of Weber River, Utah, USA - 356 T | ecosystem: Environmental > Terrestrial > Soil > Riparian zone | place: USA: Utah | collected...
CGCGTCCCCGCGCCACGTCTGCGCCTTCGACACGAGGTCGTCGCCCTTGACCTCCAGCGTCAGCACACGACGCTGCGGTTGCGTGGCGGCGGGCTCGTACACGGACTTGAACCGGTCCAGTTCCCACGTCCCGGAGAACGACGCCTGGGCGACGGCCACCGACGGCGTCATCATGAGCGTCAGCAGGGCGACCCCGCCAACGAATCGAGCGAACGTCTCCATCCCAGGGCCCTCCTTCACGCGATCAGACAGAAGCACGATACGAGTTCGAATCAGCGCGCCGGCGCCGGCTTGGGCCGTTCGACGACCGGCAGCGGCGGAGGCGTGGCGCAGGGCGTCGGATTCCACTTCGTGCCGTCGGCCTCCAGCTTGAACTGGGTGCTCGTGTAGAACGGCTGCGTCAGGTATCGCGGATCCTCGACGATGGTGGTCACGTGCAGCCACTGGTCGCCGTTGGGATAGGGCGGCAGCCGGTGGAAGTACTCCGTGATCACAGCCTGCTCGCTGTAGGGGACCCCATTCTTGCGCAGATAGCCTTCGCGGAACCCCGTGGTCGTCACCTTCAAGGAGCCGCCGCGCTGGATCGACGCAATGCCACGCGGGGGCGGTCCGCCACGCAGGCCCTGGCCTCCCCCGCCCGGCACCACCACCTGACCGGCCGGGCCGGCCCCAGGTCCCGGCGGAGCTTCCCCTCCACGTCCGACGCCCGGGCCTTCCCACACGGCGACAGAGTGGCCTTGCCACGTGCGCTCGGCCGGTGCAGGCGTCTGGCCGAAGTTCAGGAGCCGTGTCTGGGTACCCGCGTCGAACTCCAGCTTCAAGGTGGCCGGATCGGCCCAGGACACGCGCAGCCGGCCAGGCTGACGCATGATGCCGCCGACCCCAAACGCCTTGCACTGGAGGCTGGCCGCGGTGTCCGTGGCCAGGTCCCACGCCTCCGCGGCCTTGCGTGCCTCGGCGTTGACGGGGATGCTGGACACGTCGCCCTTGGGCGGCGTCACCATCCGCCACCGGTAGTCCTCGGTGATGACGGCCACCCAGTTGCCCGTGAGGTCGATGGGCGCCAGCTCTCGAGCGGTGCGGGGCGCCGCCGGCGCGCCACCCCGGCCCCGCGCCTGACCGCCAGCCACGCTGGTGGACAACGGGCCGGCCACGAACCACGCCAATGCACCGCACAGCGCCAGGAGGCCGAGACGAGACGACGAGAGCGAGATGTGCCTCATCGCGCGCCACCCGCCGACGCCGAGCCGCGTCGCGCCGCGACGGCGTCTGCGTAAAGCGACTCCACGAACGCCGCGGACGATGTTGGTCCGGTCGGCGCCCCGTAGCGTCCGTCGTAGTCGAGCGACGGCCGCGCGGCCTTGACCTGTTCCAGCGTCAAGCCTCGTTCCACCATGTCTTTCACACGCTCGGACACGATGACCAGCATGTCCCGGTACTCCACCACGTCGGCCTCGTCGGACACGCGCCCGTGTCCAGGGATGATCAGCGTTCCGCCGTCCTGCAAGAGCTTGCTGGGCACGGCCAACTCCAAGATGCGGTTGAGGGCAGCAATCGATCCGGCGACGCTGCCGCCGTTGGCGAGGTCGATCACGGGATAGTCGGTCGTCTTGAAGAGATCGCCGGTAACGATTACGTCGGAGCGCCGGAAGAACACCATCAAGTCGGCGTCACTCGACGCGGTGCCCGCGTGCGTCAAGATCACGGGCTCGCCGTTGTACGGGAAGTCGCGGGAGTCCTCGAAGAACGTGTTGTAGGGGCGGCCCCGGTCGGGGACCTTGGCGGCAATCATCCGCAGGTTCGCGTTCTCGTGCGCCACCACCGCCGCGACGTTGCCGTTGACGGTCTTGCCCGCAAACGACACCACCTCGTTGCCGCCGATATGGTCGGGGCGGAACGTCGTGTTGATCACCCACCGGATCGGCTTGTCGGACAGCTGCCGCACGGCGGCCAGCACCTTCTCGGCCATGGCGCCGCTGCCGGGATCCACCACCACCACCCCGTCGGGCCCGACCTGCACCGCCACGTTGGCGCCGGCGCCTACGATCATGTGGAGGTTGCCCTGCACGTGCACCGAACGCACCTCCCCGGCCGGCACGCTGGTCGGCCGGTCACCGGGGGCCACACCGACTTGATCCGGGACCGCGGTAGCCGGAACACCAACCGCGCTCGTCGCGCGCCCAGACCGGATGTTCTCCACGTACTCGGGCCTGGTGGTCGCCGCCCCGCCGCGCACGGCCTCCTGCGGCATGGCGTACTTGAGCCCCACTTCCGTCAGCCACGGATTCTTGCCCGGCAGGAACGCCGGCACCTGGTGGCGCGGCCGCGGGATCTCGTTGACGTATTCGCAGTTGTACAGCCAGTTGCTGTTGCCCCGATCCATGACCACGAACTCCTGACTGCGGATGTAGGGTTCGGTGAGATACACCGGATCGGTGGCGATGGTCACGTGCGACATCACGTTGCCGTGGCGCATGAAGTGCTCGACCACCGTCGCGCGGTCGCTGTTGGGAATCCCGCTGCGGCGGAAGTAGCCGGCCTTGAGGTGCGTCGTGGTCACCGTCAAGATGTCCCCGTTCCACTCGCCGGTCGAGAAGCCAACGAACGAATGGGGCGCGTAGTCGGGCGGATGCGGGCGGCCATCGAGCCAGATCGTTCGCCACTGCTGATACGTGCCGATGTAGAACTTGAGGGCCAGCAGCTCCTGCGAATCGGGCTGCCGTTCTTCCCAGATCCGGAACTGCAGCGGCCCGTGGAAGAGATACGGCATCGTGTAGGGCTGACACTGGTGCTCGAGCACCGTGGTGCGCTCCACGTCCCAACTGTCGGCAAAAAGCCGGGCGGCCTCGTTCACCGGCAGCCCGGAATAGTCATTGGGCTCGACGCCGGGGACGCGGTCGGGCTGGTCCTCGTGATACCGGCCCGTCCAGTCGCCAACCAGGCTCACCTGCCCGAAGGCGGGGCCGCTCCCCGCGGCCACCACCGCCAGGGCCAGCAGCGCTCGACATGCGCGACGCATCACACTTCCTCCAATAGCCACTTACTGCAACACCTGCGTCTTGGACGTCGTGCTCTGCAGGTGTTCATTCAGGTCCGGCAGGCACGACACTTCTTGGATATCCACGTCGTCGACGCGATTGAATCGCTTGGTGCTCTTCCATTCCCCGTCCCAGTTCTCGGGGTCCGTCATGGTGTATTCGATCTCGAGTTGCTTGCCGTCGCTGACCAGGCGGATCCGCTCGATGATCCGCAACTGCTCACCGGCCGGGATGGACATGCCACCCTGATCCATCCAGTGGTGGTCGCCGCGGAAGTGCCGGGTGTCCACCACCAGCGTATCCCCCTCCCATCGGCCAATCGACTCGCCGTTGTACGTGCGAACCACGATGTCCGGGTCGGTGTGCGAGCGCCCGTCCAGGTAGACGATGCGCAGGCTGTTCATGAACCCGCTCACCATATAGATCGAGGTCGGGATCTGGATCATGGCCATCGGCCAGTACCGCGTCATGATCAGCGGCAGGCCGGCCGGCCAGCACTGGCCGATGTCGTCCTTGTAGACCTTGCCCTCGGCCGCGGCCTTCTGCGAGGCGTCGGCTTCGGCCTGCGCCGCGGGCTTGAGTTTCGGATACGGCGGGCCGAAGCGCCAGGCGTTGGGGTTCTCGCTGACGTCGATGAACCAGTTGCCCGTCACGGTGAACGGTGCAGCCGGCCGCGCCTTCGCGATGTTGGCCGGCGCCAACGCGCTCAACGGCTCGGTGGATGCGTCGCTGGTAGCGCCGCTCCCCGCGGGCGGCTCGATGGTCGGCGCCTCAAGAGCCGGCCCGCTGTTGCACCCCAGGTTGGGGAGCAACAGAGGAATCGCAACGATGGCCCCAATGGCCAGGGCATGCATCAAGAACCTCGGCACGGTACGCACGCTACTTGGAATCCGGCGTGCCCAGGCGCGCAGGGCGTTCAAGGAACGTGCGGCCATCGGCCAGTGTCAGCGAGACGAAGATGCCCGAGGGCTCGCCGCTGCGGACCGGGTTCACCACCACCGTCACCTTGTCACCTGGCTTGATGAGATTCGACTTCCACCCGGCTCGCACGAGATAGGTGGGCGAGGTCAGCTCGACACCCCACAGCACCTCTTTCTTGCTCTGGTCCGGCACCAGCACTTCGATCCACGTGTGGGGGTTCTGCCAGCGGAACTCCTTGACGGTGCCCACCAGCGTCACTTGCTTGGTGCGGTCGAACGCCGCCGGCGAATGGTGCGCCATTACCGGTACGCCCACCACGGCCACGAGCACCGCCCACATTGCCAATCGCAATCTCATCTGTCTGTCTCCTTAGCGAACTTGCACTTTCGAGGACGTGCTCTGCAGGTGCTCGTTTAGATCGGGCAGGCACTCCACTTCCGCGATATCGATGTCGTTCACGCGGTTCCATCGCCGCGTGCCCTTGTATTCGCCGTCCCAGTTCACCGGGTCGGTCAGCGTCATCTCGATCTCCAGCTGCTGGCCGCCGTTGATCAACCGGATCCGCTCGATGATCCGCAGTTCGCCACTCGCGCGAACGCCCTGATCCACCCACCGGTGCTCGTCCTCGATGAAGTTCTTCGTGTCCACGACCAGCGTGTCCCCTTCCCAGCGGCCAATGGACTCGCCGTTGAAGGTGCGGACGACGATGTCGGGGTGTGTGTGAGTGCGGCCGTCCAGAAAGATCGTCCGCAGGCTGTTCATGAACCCGCTCACCATATAGATGGCGGTCGGCATCTGGACCATGGCGATGGGCCACACGCGCGTCATGATGATCGGCACGCCGGCCGGCCAACACTGGCCGATGTCGTCCCGGTACACCTTGCCTTCGGCGCTCGCCTTGACGTACGCGTCGCGGTGGCGCTGCGCTTCGGGCTTGAGCTTGGGAATGGCGGCGGGGCCAAACAGCCATCCCTGCACCGGCGGGGTATTGGCGATGAACCAGTTGCCGGTCAGGTTGAAGGGCGGAGCCGGACGAGGCTTCGCGAGGTTCTCGGGCGAGAGGGCGCTGGGCGGCTGCGGTGGTATGTCCGCGGCCTGTTGCGCGATCGCCGCACTCGGGGCGGCCACCAGCCAGGACAACGCCATTCCCAACATCCACACCAGACACACGTGCTGCCGCACCATGGTCGCTCCTCCACTGCACCGGGCTGAGGTGCGGACAGATTGTAACGCCCGCGGCAATCTGCTCAAAGCTGCGCGACGGGCTCGGGCGTCCCCGCAGCCCCTGGTACGGTCGTTGCGCTACCATACGGCCCATGCGATGTGCGTCGATTGCTGCGTGGGCCCTCGTACTCCTGGTGGGGGCCACCCATCCACCCCTCTCATCGGCCCAACAGGCCCCCCGCCCGTTCGAGCCGGAAATCGGCCAGCCTGGCAAGGACGTGGTGTGGGTGCCTACCCCGCCTGCCCTGGTCGAGAAGATGCTGGACCTCGCCCAGGTGTCGTCTGCCGACTTCGTGATGGATCTGGGATCGGGTGACGGCCGCAACGTCATCGCCGCGGCCAAGCGCGGGGCTCGAGCGCTGGGCGTCGAGTTCAACCCAGACATGGTGGGCCTGTCGGAGCGACTGGCTCGCGAGGCCGGTGTCGCGGATCGCGCCCAGTTCGTCAAGGGCGACATGTTCACCGCCGACATCTCGAAGGCCACTGTCATGGCGCTCTTCCTGCTGCCGAGCAACATGCTGCAGCTGCGCTCGAAGTTCTTCGCCCTGGCGCCGGGCTCGCGCATCGTTTCCAACACGTTCCGCATCGAGGGCTGGACGGCCGACAAGAGCGAAACCGTCGGGGGCGATTGCACCGCCTGGTGCGAGGCCATCCTCTGGATCGTGCCGGCCAAGGTCGAGGGACGGTGGCGGACTGCGACCGGGGACCTCGCTCTCAAGCAGGACTTCCAGATGGTCTCGGGCACGATGACGCTCGGCGGCCAGGCGACCGAGGTGAAGGGCAAGCTGAACGGGCGTCAGATCACGCTGAGCGATGGCACTCGTGAATACACGGGCGTGGCAACGGATGGCGACATCGAACTGAGCACCACGGGGGCGTCGGCCCCGCTGCGCTTCACGCGGAGTCAATAGCCGGGCGGTGCAGCTCGCACCGGGCGAGCCAACGCCCAGGAGACGCATATGACCTCATGGACCTGGATCGCCCTGGGGCTGGTCCTGGCCGCCATCGAGCTGGCGACCCCGGGCGGCTTCTTCGTGATCTTCTTCGGCGTGGGCGCCGTCGTCGTCGGCCTCTTCCGTCTGGTGGGCTTGCTCGAGCAACCCTGGACGCAGTGGCTGGCGTTCTCCGTCATCGCGATCGGGGCGCTGCGCCTCTTCCGTCGCCCACTGCTCGCGTGGCTGCAGCCGAACAACCAGGCGGCCGTGGATTCGATTGTGGGCGATTCGGCGCTTCCGTCTCACGACCTGGCCCCGGGAGAACGGGGCAAGGCGGAGTTGCGCGGGACGCTCTGGAACGCACACAACGTGGGCAGCCGCGCGGTGGTCGCGCGCGAACGATGCCGGGTCGTCGCCGTCAACGGGCTGGAGTTGGACATCCAGCCGGAGTGAGGTGCCGTGGAAGCCACAGTCGTCGTCTTGATGCTCGTCGCGCTGCTGATCCTCTTCGTCCTCTACAAGACCGCCGTCGTCGTCCCTCAGCAGAGCGCGTTCGTCGTGGAGCGGCTCGGCCGCTACCACACCACGCTCAACGCAGGCTTCCACATCCTGGTCCCGTTCGTTGACGTCATCCGTTACCGGCACTCGCTGAAGGAACAAGCGCTCGACATCCCCGCGCAGGTCTGCATCACACGAGACAACGTGCAGGTGGGCGTGGACGGCATCCTCTACCTGAAGGTCCTCAACCCCGAGCGCGCCTCCTACGGCATCTCGAACTACATGTTCGCCATTACGCAACTGGCGCAGACGACGCTGCGCAGCGAGGTCGGCAAGATCGACTTGGACCGCACGTTCGAGGAACGCGGCACCATCAACGCCGAGGTGGTCGACGCGGTGGACAAGGCCTCGGAAGCCTGGGGCGTGAAGGTGCTGCGCTACGAAATCAAGAACATCGAGCCGCCGGCGGACATCCTGGCCGCGATGGAAAAGCAGATGCGCGCCGAGCGCGAAAAGCGCGCGCTCATCCTGCAGTCGGAGGGCCAGCGCGATGCCGCCATCAACAATGCCGAGGGTGAGAAACAGCAGGTGATCAAGGCGTCCGAGGCCAATCGGCAGCAACAGATCAACGAGGCCGACGGGCAGGCCGCCGCGATCCGCGCCGTGGCCACCGCCACCGCCCAGGGCCTCCGGGAAGTGGCCGACGCGATTCGCACGGACGGCGGGCGCGACGCCGTACAGCTTCGCGTGGCGGAACAGTACGTGGCGCAGTTCGGGAATCTGGCTCGAACGGCCAACGCCATCGTGATCCCGGCCACCGTCAGCGACGTCGCCGGGATGATTGCGACGGCGATGCGCGTCTTCGACACGGCGTCCACCGCCCCCAAGCCCCGAACGCCGCCGCCTCTCGGGTAGAGGTCTGCTAGCCGGCTGGGGCCTTCAGCGCGCGGGCCATGCGGACCAGGCGCTGGCCGTGCAGCCGCGCACGGGTCAGGTCGTCGTCGGTGCCGGGTGCCAGGGGCACCGCGGCGAGGCCGCATCGCCCCGCCGCCATGAAGACCGGGCCGAGCGCGGTCGATTCATCGGCGGACGTGAGCGGAGCGGCCAGCTTGTCGAGCATCGGCCCCAGGGTCGGCAGCGTCGACACGTAGGACTCGACCTCGCGGCAGGATTCGGGCGGCGTGGCCAGGATGATCACGTCGGCCCAGACGGGATCGGCCGGGCGGGGCGTCACGTAGTCCCGGTTCATGCGATCGAGCGCGGTACGCCACGCGGCATCGGCATCGATGGCGGCCGGCGAGGCGTCGTCGGGCAGGCGCCGCAAACGAATGTTCCCTTCGGCCTGGATGGCCCCAAGACCCGCCGCGAGCGCCAGCCGCTCGGTGCGACCGTATCGCGAGTAGAACACCACGAGCACGTTGACGGCCAACACGTGGAGACCGCCGCCTAGGCCAGATCGAAGAGCAGAAGCTCTCCGCCGGCGCCTGCGCCGCCGATTGTCAGACCGTGCTCATCGCTGACGGCCGCGCCATCGCCACCGCGAAGCGCCACGCCGTTCACGGTGATGTCCCCGCGCACACAGTGCACCCAGGCGTGCCGGCCGGGCGCGATCGGCAGGTCCAGCGTCTGGCCGGCGTCGAGCACCGACGCATACATCCGCGCGTCCTGATGGACGAATGCCGCGGGGGGCGTGACGCCGTGGTCCGGCCCCGCCATCAGCCGCAGCGTCCCCTGCTTCTCGGCTTCGGCATAGGCAAATTGCTGATACGAAGGCGTCAGTCCCTGCGCGCTGGGCACGATCCAGATCTGCAGGAAATGGGTCTCGGCATCGGCCAGCCCGTTGTACTCGCTGTGGATGACGCCCGAGCCCGCGGACATGGCCTGCACCTCGTTGGGACCCAGCTCGTGTTCTTCGCCCATGCTGTCCTTGTGGGCCAGCTTGCCGCTGATCACGTAGGACAGGATCTCCATGTCCCGATGCCCGTGGGCGCCGAAGCCCCTGCCCGCCGCCACGCGGTCGTCGTTCAGGACGCGCAGGGACCTGAACCCCATGTGGTTGGGGTCCGAGTAGCCGCCGAACGAGAACGTGTGATGACTGCTCAGCCACCCCAGATCGGTGTGGCCCCGGTCCTCGGCCTTGCGAAGCGTGAGCATGGACGCCCTCTCCTACCGTGCGGGGGCGGGATCTCCGGGCTCTATCTTGAGCACCGCCCCGTTGTTCTCGCTGGTCAGCACATAGAGCAGGCCATCCGGTCCCTGGCGCACGTCCCGGATGCGCTGCTTCAATTCGCGCAGCAGCGGCTCGCGCCGAATCTCTTCCCACCGCTCGTTGAACTCGATGCGCTGCATGTGACCGGTGCGAGGCGTCTCGCCTTCCCGCAGGCCGCCCACGAAGAAATTGCGCCGCCACCCCGGGAACCGGTCCCCCATGTAGAAGGTCCCGCCCGCCGTCGCGATCGACGGCACCCACACGACGGTCGGCTGCTCGGTCCCCTCCTTGGCGGGTGTCGGTGAAATCTTCGGCCCCATGTAGTTCCGGCCATGGCTGGCGTACGGCCACCCGTAGTTGGCGCCAGGCTTCAACACGTTGATCTCGTCGCCGCCGTTCGGCCCCATCTCGGTGACCCAGAACTCCCCCGTTTCCGGGTTGAGTGCCATCGAGTGGCCGTTCCGGTGGCCCAGCGTGTAGATCCCGGGCTTGTAGCCGGCCCGGCCCACGAACGGATTGTCGGGTGGCACGGTGCCGTCGTCCTTCAGGCGGACGGTCTTGCCCGCGTAGTCGTTGGGGTCTGCCGAGCGCAGGACGTCGGGCCCGGTGCCCGACGCGCTCACGGACATGTACAGCATCCCGTCGCGCCCGAAGCCGATGCGCGAGGACTCGGTGCGCGTCGCGCCCGAACGGAAGATGTCCACCACGTTGGTCAGCTTCTGGCCGTCCCAGGTCCCGCGGGCCAGCACCGACTCGCCCTCGATGAGCGGGTTCCCCCCAGGAGTCGTCGCGCCCGGGACGGGAAACGGCTTGTGATACGAGAGGTAGATCCACCGGTTCTCGGCGAAGCGCGGGTGCAGCACGACGTCCATGAGGCCCTGCAACCCTTGCGCGCGAACCTCGGGCACGCCCGCGATGGGCGTCGGATCCAGCACGCCGTTGCGGATGGCCCGCAGCCTGCCGGGACGTTCCGTCACCAGCATGGTGCCGTCGGGCAACCAGGCCAGGGACCACGGCTGGGCAAGGCCAGACGCCACCACCGTCACGCGGATATTGCGATGTTGGGGGACCGCCGTCTCGAACAGGAAGGGACCGGGGCCCAGTGGGGGATCGGCCCAGGCGATTCCAGGGGCAATGCTGCACTCGGCCGCGGGAATGACCGGGTTCACGCACTCGGGACGCACCGCGCCGCGACCGGCGCCCTGTCCCCGCGCCGCTCCGGCCCCGCCACCCTGCGCGTGCCCGACGGGCGCCATCGACAGCGCGCCTGCGAGCACAGTGCTGACCAGGGCCAGATGCTTATCGGACATTCACCCTCCGCCAGCAGTATAAGGGCGCGGAGGTCGGACCGGAGCCCAGACGCCGCGCGGCAACCACCGTCGCGGACGCCTGGGTCAGGGGAACGTCAGGGAGCCTTCGAGCTGAACGTCAGGACGAAACCGACCGTGAACACGCTCTGGCTGTCCGTGGGCGCGTCATCCTTGATGAACACGTCCTGGTCGGAAAAGTCACGCCGGTACTCCACCCGCATCAGGAGACCCTTGGAGTGCTTCATCTCGGCGGTGATCGTGAACTCCTGCATCGTCTGCGGGATGCCCGTCGCAAAGCCGAAGCCGTCCGGATCGTCGAACCATTCATAGCGTGGCGACAGGGCGAAGGTCGGGGTGATCTGGCCCTTGAAATACAAGGCCAGCGCCTGCCAGCTGACGGACGACCCGCTCACCGCATCACTCCCGTAGATGTAGTTCAGTCCCGTCGTCATCTTGTCGGACAGGACGACCGCCAGGTTGGTGTCCGAGTAGGTCCGCGAGTCGTCGGCGTTGTCGGTCTGCTCCGGGCCGAACAGGAAGTTCTGGATGAAGGTGAACTTCGGGGACGGCGTCACCGCGACGCCGACGCCAACCGACTTGCCCGAGTTGTTGTCGCCCGTCGCGTTCCATCCGTTCACCACCATGCCGCTCAACGCGACCTTCGGGTGCACCGGGTAGTTCACGCGCGCGCCCACGTGGTAGAAGGGCCCGAACTGGTAGAGGAAGGCGCGCGAGTAGTTGTTGTTCAGATGCGCCTCGGTGGGCTCGGTGCCGATCGGCGTCACGAACTTGCCGACGTCGAAGGTCACCCCCTTGCCGGCCAGGTAGCTCACGTACCCCTGCTGGACGTTGAGCATGTTGTTGTTGTCCAACGGGTCGCTGTTGAACACCTGCGCCACCTGCCCATACTGCAGGTCGACCCGGAAGCCGATCCGATCGTCTTCGGCCGCGGGCTTGGCGAACGCCAACTCCACCAACGCCATGCTGAACTGGTTGTGCTTCACGTCGAAGCTGTGGTACGGCGTGAACGTGCCGGTGGTGGGCTCGTTGAAGTTGTAGGTGTAGTACGTGTCGACGATCCCCGACACCTCGGTCTTCTTGAAGAAGCTCAGAACCGGGTCCGCGGCCCCTGCCGGATCCTGCGCTTCTTCGGCCGGCTTGGCCGCTTCTTCGGCCGGCTTGGCGGGTTTCGCGGCCTCCTCGGGTGCGGGGGTTTTCGGGCCCTCAGGTCCAGCCCACGCCGGCACCGCCTGCAGGAGCATGGCACTCACGCACACACTCCCAAAGGCCCGCACGACGGGGTGCGACAACGACAAGATGAACGGCACGGCTCGACGCGAACTCCCCATGAATCTCTCCTCCTCGATGTGGCCGGATCCGATGCCTACACGACACGGTGGCAGCAGACCTCAGCCGCAAGCTGCCCCTGACGAGTGCAAGCCACACGCCGCGTCTCTCCAGGGCCTTGTAAGACATCTAACTCTTTGCTCAACAGCACGATAGAGGCACGTATGCCGAACAGGATCAGCACAGCAGTACAGGACAGACACGTAGCAGTCACTGATATTTCATACAGTAATGTGCGGATCTCGAATTACTGCTGGCCGTGATAAGCGGCCCGGCTACTGGCCGCCTGCCCCCTGAGGCGGGAGCTCGTCGGCGATATGGACGTAATTGTCAGATGGGCTTATCTGGCAGACGTTTCAGTAATTGATCTGTGCCTGCAAGCCCAATCTCGTCGCCCCGCGGGTCTCCGTGTAGGGGAACAGGCCCGTGCGCGTGCGCGAGAACGTCCGGCTCACCATCGCCGTCAGTTCCAACTCCGCCCAGCGCGCGAACTCCAGGCCAAAGTCCACTTCGTTGACGTGCATGCGGGGTGCATTCTTGGCGAACTTACGGGATCCGTCGTAGAAGTTCCAGCGCGTGAAGGGCACCCAGGTCCCCTTCCGCCCCTGGGTCCGGTAGTTCACCTGCAGGTAGCCGCCCTGCAGGGAGTCGGCGTCGATCCGCCGGAAATCGTCGCTCAGGGTGGGGCCACGGCCGAAGGTCCACTCGGCTTCGATTCCGAGGGGCTGCGGGTACCACACCGCACTCACCGCCACGCGCTCGTCGAGGGCGCCCTTTTCGTCCTGCGTCGGCGTCACCGAAGCGCCACCCAGCGTGATCGCCTGCACGGGGCTGACGAATCGCCCGCGGTAACCCTGCACGCCAAGCTCCACATACTGGCCGCTGGCGAGCTTGAACGGGTAGGATGCGCGGCCGACCACGTGCACCTCTCCGTTCTGGTCCGACCGGTTCAAGCCCTGCCCTGAGTAGACGCCAAACGCCACGGCGCCGTAGTCGCCGCTCCCCTTCAGCCCCAGGCCGACCAGGTCTCGAAACCGCTGCTTGGCAGCCGCCGTGTTCCACATCAGGTACGCGCCGAGATCCCGCTCGCCCTCCACTGCGACGTTCAACGCGTCGGGACGCTCGAACGTCGCGCGGTTCTGGCTGGACTGCAGGTTTACCCACCCGAAGGGCACCTTGGACTGGCCGATGCGCACGCGCCACAGCTTCTTGGAGTCCAGCCACACGTCGCCATACAGGTCGCGCATCTGCACCGAGAAATCGGGGGCCCCCGTTGATCCGTTGAAGTCCATTTGCGCGTACAAGGACAAGTGTTCGGCCGGGTCGCCGCTGAAGATGAAGCGTCCGCGGCGAATGACGATCGATTCGGCTTCGTTCACCGACCGATCGGCGGGCACTTCGAGGGGCGGCACCTCCTCGGTCAGCACGTCGGCGTAGCGGACCTGGGTGTAACCGCGCAGCCCGATCTTCTCGTACCACTTGCCCGACAGGGCCTTGCTGACGAGCGGGGGGACGGCTCCTTCGGTGCTGGTCTTGATGCCCGCGACGGCCTTGTCCTGCTCAGCAAGCCGTTGCTCCACAGTTCCCAGCCGTTTGCCAACCTCGGCCGGCGTTTCGGCAACGTCGGCAACGTCCGAAGCCTCCGCCACCTTGCGGATGTCCTCGTACTCCTGCGCCGAAATGGAGCCTCGATCTCGCAACACCTGGAGGAGCTTCAACATCGCGTCGTTGGCCGCCAGCGCCTGGCCAACTCCGCCAAGCCACGCCGCGACAGCCAACGCGGTCAGCCGCCGTAATGTCGCGCATTCGCGCACCCGACCTCGCCCCACGCGTCACCCCTTCCCGTCCACCTGGTTGCGACATGACAACCGTGCATCGACGGTACGACGCGGGTATTTCGTTCAGGATTCAGGCAGGTTTCGGCGATATTTCGTAAGGCAGCCGGGTGCCGGCGCGGTCCTAGCGGCCGGCCAGGCCCTCCGTGAGCTCGATCACCGTGCCCCACGGGTCCGTGATGGTCGCCGTGCCCAGGTTACCCAGTTCCGGCGTACGGTGGTAGGGCACGGTCAGCGTGATGCCCTTGGCCTCGAGGCGTTTGCAGAACTCTTCCAGGTTCTTCACGTCGAACCCCGCGTGATCCATGACGCGGCCGGCGGTGGTGGCGTGCGTCACCGACTGATCGCCTTCCCAGCGAAAGAAGTTGAGGCTGTATCCGACGCCCGGCAAATCGGCCCCGATGAAGAAATCGGTTTGACCGGCCCGCAGCGTGGCGTCGAACACCTTCATGTACCACTGCTGCATCTCGACGTATTGCTTGTTGATGAAGTGAATGTGGTGGTACGCCACCGGGGGCGCGTTTGGTCCCGCCGCCGTCACCAGTTCCACCTTCACTCCGTCGGGGCCCACCAGGTAGGAAAACCGGCCGTAGGGCGCCTGCGTGCCCGTGGCTGCCGCCGCTTCCTGGCCAGGCACCGGCTCCCGGCCGCTGGTCAGCGTGTAGCCCGCCGCGACCACCCTGGTGGTCGTCGCCGGCACGTCGGGCACCGCCAGGCCCACATGATCGAACGCGGTGCCCCGCGTGGGCCCCGTGGGCTTCTGCTGCCGCAAGAAGATGTAGACGTCCGGAAACTGGATGACGTCGATGCCGTAGAGCTTCGTGGCCGTGCCACCGAGCGTCTCGGCCCAGAACTTCTTGTGGGCATCGATGCTGGTGACGTTCAGATGGAAGTGCCCCACCACCACCGGCGCCGCCTTGTTCGACATCTGGGCGTAACCAGGCGCAGCCACCGCCAACCCCACCGCCGTCACCATCCCCATCAGCGCCACACGCATACCCATGCCACCGCCCCCTTTGGCCCCGAATCATATCGTCTCGCGTCCCTTGGGCATTGGGCATTGGGCATTGGGCATTGAGCAATTCCCCCCTTCCCCATATGATCCCCGCCATGCACCACACCACACGAAACATGGTCCTGGCGACCGCTGGCGCCGTCCTCGCCGTCCTGGCGGTCGCGCCGTCGGCGCAGTATTCGCTGACCGTCAACAAGGACCGGCTGATCAACGCGCAGAACGAGCCGCAGAACTGGCTGCTGATGAACGGCGACTACGGCGCCCAGCGCTACTCCAGGTTGACGCAGATCAACCGCGCCAACGTCAAAGACCTGCGGATGGTGTGGGCCATGGCGCTCGGGGGCATGCAGGACGTCGGGCAGAACGGCCCCGAGAGCGAGGTGAACCCGCTCATCGACAACGGCTTCATGTACACGTCCGACGGCTGGGGCACGGTCTACAAGATCGACGCCCGCAACGCTCAGCGCGGAATACCCGTGTGGGTCGCCGACCCGGGCGTGGCGCACGAGGGCAACACGTCGCGGAGCCGCGGCATCGCGTTGTGGGAGGACAAGGTCCTGGCCAACCTGCCGGACGGCCGGGTGATCGCCATCAACCGCGAAAACGGCGAGATCATCTGGGACGTCAAGGTGATGACCAAGAACGAGTTCGGCAACCAGGAGCGCTTCCTGACGGCGCCGCTGGTGGCCGACGGCAAGGTGCTCATCCAGAACGGCGCGGGCGACGGCGGCACGCGCGGTTGGGTGGCGGCGCTCGACGTGAACACGGGCAAGGAACTCTGGCGGTGGTACACGGTGCCGAAGCCGGGCGACCCGGGCAGCGAGACGTGGAAGGACGACCACAACGCGTGGAAGACGGGCGGCGGCGGCATCTGGCAGACCGGCTCCTACGACGCGGCCCAGAACCTGTACATCGTCGGGACCGGAAACCCGTTCCCCATCTACGACCCGCAGTTCCGTCCTGGCGACAACCTCTACACGAACTCCGTGGTCGCGCTCGACGTGACCACCGGGAAGCTGAAGTGGCACTTTCAGTACACGCCGAACGACTCGTGGGACTTCGATGAGGCCGGCGTGTTCATGCTGTACGACCAGAAGATTCAGGGCATCGACCGCAAGGTCGTCGGCCACTTCGCGCGCAACGGCTTCTTCTACTCGGTGGACCGCACCAACGGCCGGTTCATCAAGGCAGAGAAGTACGTCAACGACCTCAACTGGACCAAGGGCATCCATCCGGAATCCGGCAAGCCACTCGACTACAACCCGAAACTGGACGTGCAGACCTACAACCCGGAGGCGCGGGCCCTGCGCGGCGACGGCAAGAA
>Ga0190271_10000969_pt1 | contig 15646 bp, 12 predicted proteins | sample Popmic356T_FD_133747 | JGI IMG/M metagenome (GOLD analysis project Ga0190271, IMG submission 133747) | Populus adjacent soil microbial communities from riparian zone of Weber River, Utah, USA - 356 T | ecosystem: Environmental > Terrestrial > Soil > Riparian zone | place: USA: Utah | collected...
CGGTCGCCCGCAAGGGTCGGCGGGCGCTGGATCGTGAGGGTCGGGGCGGCCGAGTCGTCGCAACTGGCGACGCCGGCCGGGTCGGTCGCGGCGTCGAGCGGGATGGCGTCGACGGCCGTCCCGGACCCTCGACGGACGACCCTCGCGGTTGCCGGCGGCGGAGTTGCCTGGCCCCCGGCGCGGCCCTGGAAGGCGAGATCGGAGATCTGCACCTGGCCCTGGCGCCGACCCCTGACTCCGAATCGCAGCTTCACCGCGCGAAGGTCGCGCAGGTCCACGCCCTCGAAGCGCCGCAGCGGGATCCGCACGTCGGAGAGGATGAGCTGGCGCATCGAGTCGCCGAGGGCCGGCTCGAGCGCCGCGGAGAAGCGCTCGGCCGGGAGGCGATCCCGAGCGCCGCGCCGGTCGATGAGCACGACGTCGTAGCGCTGTGTACCGGGGCCGGCTTCGTTGTCGACCGCGGCGGGGTTGCGAGGTGAGAGCGTCGTCACGGAGCGCAGCACCAGGTCGCGGAAGCCGTGCACGTCCTCGAATTGCCGCGGGATGGTCGTGCCGACAGCCGATCGTCCACGCCACGTAGCCACCAGCTGCCGCGTCCAGGAGCGGTTGACCCACAGCGGATCAACCACGGGATCGGGCGGGGCAACCAACCCGGCGACGATCTCCAAGACATCCTCAATGCTCGGAATGGGCCCCGGGCAAGCGATCACCGGTGGAGCCCCCAGGCTCAGCACCGAGCCGAGGGGGCCCGCGACGTCAGTTTGTGACGAGGTCGGGTCGCAGAGCTCCAGCGAGAGGCCGTTCGCCCGGATTCCCCCGCCGAGCGCATTCCGCCGCGTCGGCGCGTCGCCTCCCGGCTCGATCACTGTGCGCCGCCTGGGCACGATCGCCGACGTGCGCACGAGCGAATCGCAGGGGACCGAACGCCCCCGCGGACAGGCGTTGTCCGGGTACGCGAGGTATCCGTACCCCGCGTAGCTGTCGATCCGGGTCTGCAGCTGCTCGCCGTTCGGGCCGAAGAAGTCGGGGCACTGCACCTCCGGCGCGTCGGCCTCGGGGATGTACTCGAGGCCGGCGGCGTCGATGCAGGTCGCGTGGCGCCCGTGCAGGAACAGCACCACGGGCCACGGCCCCGGGCCGGTCGGGAAGGTGACCGATCCCTCGAGCGGCTGCGTGAAGCTCGCCGAGGTGCCGTCGACCTGCGGGATCGTGAGCGCGATCTCGCCCGCCTCGTACTCGACCACGTTGACCCCGAGGTTGCCCGGCTTGAGCGGGTCGGGGACCGCGGCGGTCGCGGGAGGGCTCAGGATCGCCGGAGCCGAGCAGACGCACCCGAGCACCGCCGCGACACACAGGGGACGGACCCAACCGGATCGCTCCAGCACGGGGCGCATGCTATCGCCAGATTCGCCCCGCGCCGGATAGCATCGCCGTGTGGGCGAGATCCGAGCCGACATCGTCGAGGAGGCGAAGCGCCTCCTCGAACTGGCGAGCTCGGAGGGCGTGCCGCTGCGGGTCCTGGGCGGGGTGGCGATCCGCCTGCGCGCGTCCGGCGAGCTCCCGGCGCCCCTGACCCGCACCTATGCCGACGTCGACTTCGTCACCGCGAAGGGCTCCTCCGGGGCCGCTCAGGGGCTGCTCCGCGGCGCGGGCTACGAGCCCCACGTGGCCTTCAACGCTCTCCACGGGACGGAGCGGCTGCTGTTCTTCGACAACGAGAACGAGCGTCAGGTCGACGTGTTCGTCGGCGGCTTCAAGATGTCGCACAAGGTCCCGGTCGCCGAGCGCCTGGAGCTGGAGCCACTGACGCTGCCGCTCGCCGAGCTGCTGGTCACCAAGCTGCAGATCGCAGAGCTCAACGAGAAGGATGTCAGCGACGCCTGCGCTCTCTTCTGCGGACATCCGGTGGCGGAGCACGACGGCGACGCGATCAACTCGGCCCGGATCGCGGAGCTGTGCTCGGGCGACTGGGGGCTGTGGCGCACGCTGACCGGCAACCTCGCGATCTGCGGCGAGCGCCTGGACAGGTTCGAGCTGGAAGGCGGGGACCGCTCCCGAGTGCAGACTGAGATAGAGGAGCTGCTCGAGCGGATCGAGCGCGAGCCGAAGTCGCGCGGGTGGAAGCTGCGGGCGAAAATCGGCGAGCGCAAGCGTTGGTACGACCTGCCCGAGGAGGTGGCGGGCGGCCCCTGAGGCCGGCGACCGTGCCCAATCACTTGGCTTTGACCGTGTGTCGGCGTATGGTTGGAACGTCGTGAGGCTGTTCTTCGCCACGGACATCCACGGGTCGGACGTCTGTTGGCGCAAGTTCCTGAACAGCGGCCAGCATTACGAGGCCGACGTGATCGTGCTCGGCGGGGACATGACCGGGAAGGCGCTGATCCCGGTCGTCGACAACGGCAACGACACCTGGTACTCGAGCCTGCTGGAGAACCGCCACGACCTCGACGGCGAGGACGAGCTCCGCGACTACGAGGCCATGGTCAGGCGCCGCGGCTACTACCCGTTCCGGACCACGTCCGACGACCTGCGGGAGCTCCAGAGCGACGACGAGCGGACGACGAAGCTCTTCCACGAGCTGATGCTCGGTCGAGTCGAGGAATGGATGGCCCTGGCCGACGAGAGGCTGGAGAAGAGCGGGCTGCGGTGCTTCGTCTGCCCCGGCAACGACGACCAGTTCGACGTCGATGAGGTGATCGCGCAGGCGCGCCACGTCGAAGCGTGCGAGGGGCGCGTCGTCGACGTCGGCGGCAATGGCGACGGCGGGTACCAGCTCGCGTCGACGGGGTGGTCCAACCGCACCCCCTGGGACACCTTCCGCGAGGAGGACGAACCCGATCTCGAGAAGCGCATCGAGCGGGTCGTCTCGGAGGTCACGGCGCCGCCCGAGCGCACGATCTTCAGTTTTCACTGTCCCCCCTACGGCTCCGGGCTCGACGAGGCCCCGGAGCTGACCGAGGACATGCAGCTCAAGCACGCGGGACGGGCGCCGGTGCCACTCGGCTCGACCGCCGTTCGGGGGGTGATCGAGAAGCACCAGCCGACCCTGTCGCTTCACGGCCATATCCACGAGTCGCGCGGCAACGCGAGGATCGGCAAGACGCTTTGCATCAACCCGGGCAGCTCATACGAGCAGGGAGAGCTGCTCGGCGCCGTCGTCGACCTCGAGGGCGGCAAGAAGGTCAAGCGGTTCGTATTGACAAGCGGATAGGAGGAGAGGAATGGAGAGCACAGCGGGCAGAGTCGATGACCTAGCAGAGCCCTCGCTGTTCGCCCGCAAGGCGACGGGCCTGGTCAAGGGCTGGGCGGTTCGGGACGCGTTCATCTACGCGTTCTTCTCGATCAACCTGGTGACGCTCGGTTTCTTCATCTTCACCTATGCGGTCTTCATCCCGGACGGCAGCCTGTTCTGGGCCGTCGTGCTCTCCGGCGGCTACCTGCTCCTGCAGGCGGTCACCTACGCCTCGCTGGTGGCGGCGATGCCGCGCGCCGGCGGCGACTACATCTGGATCAGCCGCACCCTGGGCGGCGGGATCGGCTTCGTGCTCGCGGCTTGCGGCTGGTGGTTCATCCTGTGGCACTGGGTCCCGATCTACGCCAACATCCTCAACGTCGAGGTCATCGTGCCGCTGTCCTCGATCATCGGCTGGGACGGCGGGGTCACCTTCTTCTCCGAGGACAAGGGCCTGTTCTGGGCATCGGTGATCACGGCGGTCCTTGCCTCGGTCCTGATCGCACTGGGGATCAGGACCTACGCCCGGATCCAGAACTTCTGCTTCTACGGCGGCCTGATCGGGCTCGCATTCATGCTCGTCCTGCTGCTCATCAACTCGAAGGCCGACTTCATCTCGGCGCTCAACACCGAGGGAGCCGATGTGCTCGGGGCCAAGGGCGATCTCTACGCCGGAACCCTGAAGGAGGGCTTGGGCACGTCCACGGCCGACAGCGTCGGCACCTTCGGCCCGCTCAGCGGGATCTTCCTGTTGATCCCCTTCATCCTCTTCTTCAACCTGTGGTCGAACTGGGGGGCGACCCTCTACGGCGAGGTGCGCGGCGCCTCGGACTTCCGCAAGAACATCGGCGCGATGGGCGGGGCGCTGGTCGTGACGACCGCCCTCGCGGCGATCTCGTTCCTGCTGTTCTCGAAGACGTTCGGCTGGGACTTCTACAACGCCGCCAACAGCGCGTATTGGGCCGGCACGGGGCCGATTGGCTTCTTCCCCTATCCGGCGCAGCTCGCCTCGTTCTTGATGGGCGGCGCCGTCTGGCAGTTCATCCTGATCGGGCTGATGTCGCTGTGGTTCTTCGGCTGGGTCGGGACCGTGTTCCTCTCATCGACCCGCGTCGTGTTCGCAACCGCGTTCGACCGGGTGCTGCCCGAGAGCGCGGCGAAGGTCAGCAAGAGCGGCGTTCCGTACGTGGCGCTGGCGCTGATGCTGATCCCGTCGATACCGATCGCCTGGCTCTACGCCTTCAACGAGGATTTCTTCAACTGGACGCTGGCGGCGACGATGGTGATCGCGATCACCTTCGCCGGCTCGGCGATCGGGGCGGCGATCCTGCCGTGGCGCAAGCCTGAGATCTACAACTCCTCGCCGATCGCCAAGTACCGGATCGCGGGCGTGCCGCTGATCACGGTGACCGCCGTCGGCTTCCTGGCGCTGTTGGCGTTCTGCCTCTACAAGTGGCTGTTCGACGACGTCTACGCGCTCAACGACTCCGGGTCGCTGATCTACATGGGCTCGCTCTACGTCGTCGCGTTCTTGATCTACGCCGTGTCGAGGCTGTGGCGCAGGCGGCAAGGGATCGACATGACGATGGTCCACAAGGAGATCCCGGTCGAGTAGCCGGCCGGCGCCTAGGCGGGCCGCGGCGAGCTCGTCGTCGCGGCCCCCTCGTGTCGGTAGAACTCGAGCGGCTCCGCTGACAGCGGCGTATTACCGAGGATCAGGTCGGCGGCCTTCTCGGCCGTCATCATCACCGGCGCGTAGATATTCCCGTTCGGGACGTACGGAAAGACCGAGGCGTCGACGACCCGTAGCCCCTCGGTCCCGTGGACCCGCATCGAAAGCGGATCGGTCACGGCGAGGTCGTCTGTCCCCATCCGGCACGTGCACGAGGGGTGGAGCGCGGTCTCGGCGTCCCTGGCCACCCAATCGAGGATCTGCTCGTCGGTCTCGACCTCCGGGCCCGGTGACAGTTCGCCGCCGTCCAGCGCAGACCAGGCCGGCTGGGAGAGGATCGTGCGGGTGATCGCGATCGCCTCCAGCCATTCGCGCCGGTCATTCTCGGTCGAGAGGTAGTTGAAGAGCAGCGCCGGGTGCCGGTGCGGATCGGCGCTCTTGATCTTGCAGGTCCCGCGCACGTCCGAGTACATCGGGCCGACGTGAACCTGATAGCCGTGGCCGCCTCCGCCCGGGGGCAGCGTCCCGTCGTAGCGGACCGCGATCGGCAGGAAGTGGTACATCAGGTTCGGATAGGCGACCTCGTCGTTGCTGCGGATGAAGCCGCCCGCCTCGAAGTGGTTGGTGGCGCCCGGCCCGGACTTGCGCAACAGCCACTCGAGGCCGACCTTCGGTCGGTTTCGCAGCGCGAAGTGCGGAGCCACAGAGACCGGCTGCAGGCTCGAGTGCTGGATGTAGACCTCGAGGTGGTCCTGGAGGTTCTCGCCGACCCCGGGCAGGTCCTGGACGACGTCGCTGCCGAGCGCCCGCAGCTCATCGGCGGCGCCGATGCCCGACAGCTGCAGGAGCTGCGGCGAGTTGATCGCGCCGCCGCAGAGCACGATCTCGCCGGCCTGAGCCCGCCGCGCCCGTCGCCCAGGGCGCGTGAACTCGACTCCGACGGCGCGGTCGCCGTCGAACCGGATGCGGGTGACGAACGCGAACGTCTCGACCTCGAGGTTGGGCCGGGCCATCACCGGGTGCAGATATGCGCGCGCCGCCGATAGGCGCCGGCCATCGTGAACGTTGCGATCGAAGGCGGCGAACCCCTCCTGCCGGTAGCCGTTGACGTCGGCGGTCAGCGGGTAGCCGGCCTCCTGCACGGCAGCGAAGAAGGCGTCGAACAGGGGCCCGCGGGCGGGGCCGCGCTCGAGGATCAGGGGGCCGTCGTGACCGCGGAAAGGGTCGTCGGGCGCCGCCGCCAGGCAGTTCTCCATCCGCTTGAAGTACGGCAGGCAGTTCGCGTAGTGCCAGCTCTCCATGCCTTCGTCGCGCGCCCAGCGCTCGTAGTCGAGCGGGTTGCCCCGCTGGAAGATCATCCCGTTGACGCTGCTCGACCCGCCGAGCACCTTGCCCCGCGCGTGGTAGACGCGCCGGCCGTTCATGTGCTGCTCGGGCTCGGTCTCGTACCGCCAGTCATAGAAGCGGCTCCCGATCGGAAACGCCAGCGCCGCAGGCATGTGGATGAACGCGTCCCAGGACCAGTCCGGCCGGCCCGCCTCGAGCACCAGCACGCGGTTGGAGGGATCGGCCGAGAGCCGGTTGGCGAGGGCGCAACCGGCCGATCCGCCGCCGACGATGATGAAGTCGAACCGCGGGGCCTCTGCCATCGTGCGGTCCGCCCCGCTCAGGTCCTGACCAGGACCGTCTGCAGCTCGGTCAACGTGTCCATCGGGTAGCGGCCGCCGACCCGCCCGATGCCGCTATCCGAGCGCCCGCCCCCGCCCCACGGCAGGTGGGTCTCCCAGTAGTTGGTGGTCTCGTTGATGTTCACGAGCCCCATGTGGACGGAGTCGGCGAAGCGCATCCCGGCCGCGAGGTCCGCGGTGAAGATTGCCGCCATGAGCCCGAACGACTGCGAGTTGGTCTGCTCGATCGCCTCCTCGAGCGAGCCGACCGAGACCACCGGGGCAATCGGCCCGAACGTCTCCTGAGTGGCGGCGATCGAGTCGGCGGGGACGCGGTCGAGCACCGTCGCGGGCCAGTAAAGGCGGGTCGGGAATCCGTCCGCCCGCGCGCCTCCGGCCACGACCTCGGCACCGCGCTCGACGGCGTCGGCGACGTGTTCGTCCATCTTCGCGGCGCCCGGCTCGTTGTTGAGCGGTCCCAGCGTGGTCGCTTCCTCCAGCGGGTCGCCCAGGTGAACGTCCCGCTTGACCTGCTCCGCGAGCCGGGCGACGAAGTCCTCGCGCACCGCCTCGTGCACGAGCAGCCGCTCGGCGGCCGAGCAGCTCTGGCCGGCGCCGAGAAAGCAGCCGACCTGGGCGGCCTCGGCGGCCGCGTCGAGGTCGGCGTCGTCCATGACCACGAACGGACCGTTGCCGCCCATCTCCAGAAGCTGAACCTTCCCGGCCGCCTGCCTGGCGACCCTGAGCCCGGTCTCGGTCGACCCGGTGAAGCCGACGGCATGGGTGCCCGGGTTCACCGCCAGCTCATCGCCGATCTCCGAGCCGGGGCCGAGGACGAAGTTGAACGCCCCCGGAGGGATGTCGGCCTCGGCGACGCACTCGGCGAGCAGGCCCGAGCACACCGCGGTCGACGACGCCGGGGTCCAGACGACAGGGCAGCCGCACGCGAGCGCCGGCGCCAGCACCTCGGCCGGCATCGTGTAGGGCCAATTCCAGGGGGTGATCAGGCCGAGCACCCCGACGGGGCGCCGCAAGAGGAGCACGAGTCGACCGGGCGCCGCGCTCTCGGGGATCCGGCCCTCGAGCCGCTTCGCGTCCTCGGCGGCCATCCGAAAGAAGTCGATCAGCTCGCCGACCTCGACCTCGGCCTCCGCCTTCAGCGGCTTGCCCTGATCGAGGGTGCAGATCCGCGCCAGCTCGTCGCTGCGGCGCTCACAGGCGTCGGCGACCCGATGGATCAGCTCAGCCCGCTCGAACCCGGTGCGCGCGGACCAGGCCGGAAAGGCTGCGTTCGCGGCTGCGATCGCACGCCGCGCGTCCTCGCGGCCCCCCTCGGCCACGGGCCCGAGCGACTCGCCCGTGGCCGGGCTGGTCGCCTCGATCGTCTTCCCGTCGGCGGCGTCGCACCACTCGCCGTCGATGAACATCCGCGTGGCCACGATCCGCCCTATCGCGGCGAGGCCGGCACGACCATGGCGGGGCTCATCGACACCGTGGCGAGGATCATAGGAGAGGGCGCATCACCCAGGGGGCTCTCGGGACAACGGCGCGCCGTCGGCCATCGAACGGAACCAGTGGAGCGGTACGCGTGGCGCCCGCCCGTCGATCGCCGGCGCTCCGCGACCGGCTTCGAGGTCCTCGCGGTTGACCGTGCGCAGCTCGACGCTGACGCGGGCCCATTCCGACGTGTTGGGGACGCTAAAGCTCCTCATCGCGCTCTCCGGCGCGGCGGCGCGAGCGGATCTCGTCCAGATCCCAGGCGGCGCTGGTGTCGGAGAGCGGTCGCGACCAGTAGCCCGGGAGGAACGCGATGGTGCGGTCGACGGCGAGCGGGTAGACCGTCGTCCACCAATTCGACTGCTGGGGGATGTTTGACGACCATGTGTCGCGGTGGAGCCCGATCCGCCCGATCTGGCGCTCGGCTCCGGGATCCGCCGGCGGGACCACCCGCAGATAGGGCGAGTCCCAATAGGTGCGGCCGGGATCGACTCCCACCGCTTCGAGGCCGCCGCGAAGCAGGGCCGCGAGCTCAGGGTCCCGCCGGAAGCGATCCTGGACCCCGCGATCGCCTCGGCGTCGGGCTCCCGATTCGCAAGCAAGGGGTTCGCCATGTCGTCGATCAGCCGCGCGGCATCGCACAGGGGCGGGACCTGAGTGAACACGACGATGTCGCCCGCGAAAATCAGCTCACTGCGCCGCTCGTCCTCAAGGGGCTCCCTGCGGATGTGGACGGCGATGCTCAGGAGCCTGGGCTCGACGTGAGCTCCTGCTTCGGCGTCTCCTTCTTCGGGTCGATGAACGGCATCTCCACCACCGTCGCGGAGACGGTGCCGTCGGGACGCTCGACCTCGAGCTCGGTCCCGAGCTCGGACCGCTCGATGGGGACCATCGCGTACCCGATGTTCTTCTCGAGGCGAGGGGAGTAGCACGCTGAGGTCACCTGGCCGATCCTGGAGCCAGAGCTGTGCACCGGGAAGACGTCGATCATCGAGCCGTCGTTGTAGGAGCCGATCGGGTCGCCGCCGATCTCGACCCCGGCCAGCTTGCGCTTCGGCCCCTCGCGCTTGATCCGGGCCAGCGCCTCCTTGCCGATGAAGTCGGAGCCCTGCTCGAGGTCGACCATCCAGTCGTAGCCCATCCCGACCTCGTAGGGGTTGGTGTCGTACCACATGTCCGCGCCGAGGGCGAGGATGCCCCCCTCGATGCGGCGGATGTGGCAGGGCCCGATCACGGCGAGGTCGTGGGGCGCGCCGGCCTCGAGCACCGTTTCCCACAGCCTTGTGCCGTGACTGCTCGACTCATAGAGATAGATCTCATAGCCGAGCTCGCCGGTATAGCCGGTGCGCGAGACCAGCACCTTCATCCCGTCGAGCTCATATGGCCGCAGGAAGTAGTAGGGGATCTCCAGGATGCTCTCGCCGAAGAGGTCCACCATGACGTCCTTCGACCTCGGCCCCTGTACCTGCACCGGTCCGACGTCGAGCTCCTTGATCTCGACGTCGTAGGTCGAGTTGTGCGCTACGCCCCTGGCCCACAGCTCCACGTCGCTGTCGGCCAGCGAGAGCCAGAATCGGTTCTCCTCGACGCGCAGCAGGACCGGGTCGTTGATGATCCCGCCGTCGGGCAGGCAGAGGAATACGTACTTGCACTGCTCGACCTCGCATTTGTTCAGGTCGCGCGCGACGAGCAGGTTGGTGAAGTCGAAGGCGTCGGGCCCGCTGATCTCGATCTGGCGCTCGACCCCGACGTCCCAGAGCGTGACACCGTTGAGCAGCTGCCAGTACTCCTCGACCGGATCACCGTAGTGGCGCGGGTGATAGGTGTGGTTATAGGTGCTGTACAGCGACACGCCGTGCCGCCGCGACGCGTAGAAGTACGGCGACTTCCGGATGCGGGTGTAGAGCAGGACGCCAGGGTGCTCGTTGATCTCTGCCAAGGGTGAGTCTCCTTCTCGTGGTCCTATTTGGGCTAGGCGTGATTGTCCTCATCGATGAGCCGGTCGACGAGCTGCCGTCGCCATTTCTCGGTCCGCGCCAGCTCGTTGAAGGTGTAGACGTGGAGGCCGGCGATCCGAGCTGCGGCGTTGGCGACCTGTGGCGCGAGCTCCCTGATCAGCCGTGTCGGCGTGTAGACGCCAGGCCTGACGAGCCGCCTGACCCAGGCACCATGCGCCTTGAGGAGCCGTGCCGAGTCACCCAGGCCGACCCTGCCCGCGATCCGCAGCAGCCTGCGGTTGCTGATCGTGCCGGCCACCCCGATCCAGATCGGTAGGAGGGTGCCACGGGCGTGCACGCGCCGAACCCAGGTCACGATCACCTCGGCGTCGAAGCAGATCTGGCTGACGATGTAGGTGGCCATCGACTCCTTCTCGAACATGGCCTGGATCGTCGTCTCGTCGCTGATCAGGTGGTGGCTCTCGGGATAGCCCGAGATCCCGATCTCCGCGAAGCGCTCGCGGAGCCCGCCCATCGCCGAGAGCAGGGCGGCGGCGTCCGGGAAGTCGCCGGCAGGCTCCCGCGCGTCGCCGGCGATCACGAACAGATCGTTCACCCCGGCGGATCGAAGGCGGTCGAGCAGCTCCTCGAGGTGATCCTGATCGCGTACGAGCCGCGCTGAGATGTGCGGCGCCACCGCGTAGCCGGCGCCGCTCAGGCGCTCAGCCAGGTCGAGCGTCGGGTCCAATCCCCTGGTCGGGGAGGCGGTGACCGTCACCTTGACCTGGGGCGGAACGTGCGCGACGACGTCGTCGGCGGCGCCCTCGAGCGGGAGGACCTCGTAGCGGGGGTGTTCGACCGCCTCGATCAGGGCCCGCCGGGACTCGGCTTCAGCCGCGGGGCTGGCGCGCTCGGGCGACCTGATCCGGGCCATCCTGCCCTGCGGGGTGATATGCGAAGCTCGTGCCTTCGATCTCGCCGCATATGATGACGACGCGCCGGTGATGCGGCGTTGCGTCGACCAAGGGTGATGCTTCCTGACGCACCGGTCTGACATATCACGTTGCGGGGCGGGCCGCTAGCCCCGAGCTGATCTCTTGGCGGCCGAGGCCCCGCGATCCAGCTCCCTCCCTGCGACGGCCCGCGCGGTCGTGATCGGCGCCGGCATCGTCGGCAACAGCATCGCGTACCACCTCGCCCGACTCGGGTGGCGCGACCTCGTGCTGCTCGACAAGGGGCCGCTGCCGAACCCGGGCGGCTCGACCGGGCACGCCTCGAACTTCATCTACCCCGTGGACCACTCGCGTGAGATGACCGCCCTCACTCGCGACAGCGTCGACCAGTACGCGGAGCTCGGCGTGCTCACGGTCTGCGGCGGGATCGAGGTCGCCCGTACCGAGGAGCGCATGCAGGAGCTGGCCCGCCGGATGGCCTCCGCCGCCTCGTGGGGGGTCGAGGGGGTCTCGCTGGTGACGCCCGCCGAGATCAAGGAGCTCGTGCCGTACATCGACGAGACCGTGATCGTCGGAGGCTTCTACTCGGAGGGCGTGGGCGTGGTCGATTCGCTGCGCGCGGGCACGCTGATGCGCGAGGCCGCCCAGGAGTCGGGCGCCCTCACCGTGTCGGCGAACAACGAGGTGCTCGGCATCGACGTCGAGCGCGGGCGGGTCGGGCGGATCCGCACGAGCAGGGGCGATGTCGAGACGGAGGCGGTGGTGATCTGCTGCGGCGTCTGGAGCCCACGGGTAGCCCACATGGCCGGGGCCTCGATCCCGTTGACGCCGGCCGTTCACCAGATGATCGACATCGGCCCGGTTCCGCGTTTCGCCGACGCGAAGAGCGCGATCGAGTTCCCGATCGTCCGCGACATGGACACCAACATGTACGAGCGGCAGGACGGCAGCGGGCTCGAGGTGGGCTCTTACGCGCATCGCCCGATCCTCCACGATCCCGACGAGATCCCCTCGGTCGAGGAGGCCGCGCTGTCGCCGACCGAGTTCCCGTTCACGCAGGACGACTTCACCGCTCAGATGGAGCACGCGCTCGAGCTGATGCCGGAGATCGTCGGAGACGAGTCGGTCGGGATCAAGTACGCGATCAACGGCCTGCTCTCGCTGACGCCGGACGGCATGCCGATCCTCGGCGAGACGCCCGAGGTAAAGGGGCTCTGGTCCGCCGCCGCCGTGTGGGTCAAGGAGGGCCCCGGCGTCGGTCGCGCCGTCGCCGAGTGGATGGTCAACGGCGAATCCGAGATCGACGTGCACGGCGCCGACGTCGCCCGCTTCCACGAATGCCAGAAGAGCGTCGAGCACGTGAAGGCGCGCGCCGCGGAGGGCTTCAACAAGACCTACGGCATCGTCCACCCCGGGGAGCAGTGGGAGTCGGACCGCCAAGTCCGGCTGCCACCGTTCTACGCGCGCGAACGCGAGCTGGACGCCGTGTTCTTCGAGGCCGCCGGTTGGGAGCGACCGCACTGGTATGAGTCGAACAAGCCGCTGCTCGAGGAGTACGCCAGCCGGGTATCGGAGCGCGATGCGGAATGGGACGCGCGCTGGTGGTCGCCGATCATCAACGCTGAGCATTTGGCCACGCGTGATCGGGTCGCGATGATCGACCTCACTGCCTTCTGCATCTTCGACGTCGTCGGCCCCGGCGCGCTCGAGAGCGTGCAGCGGGTCGCCGTACGCCAGATGGACGTCAAGCATGGGCGGGTCGTCTACACCCCGATCCTCACCCCCAGCGGCGGCTTCCGCGCCGACCTGACGATCATGCGCCTCGGCGACGGCCACTTCAGGGTCGTCACCGGCGGCGCCTCCGGCATGGCGGACCTCAAATGGTTCTCCGACCACCTGGCGGAGGACGGCACAGCCCAGATCGTCGACCTGACGTCGAGCTGGTGCACCCTCGGGCTCTGGGGCCCGAGGGCGCGCGACGTGCTCGCGAGCATCACCAGCGACGACGTCTCGCACGAGGGGTTCCCATTCGCCACCTTTCGGACGATCGAGGTCGACTCCCTCCGCACGCTGGCGTCGCGCATCTCCTACGTCGGCGATCTGGGCTGGGAGCTCTACGTCCCGATCGAGCAGGGCGCCAGGCTCTGGGACCTCGTCCGGGAGGCCGGCCGCCCGCACGGGATCGTCCCCGCCGGCATCGGCGTCTACGGCACCACCGGACGGCTCGAGAAGTGCTACCGGGCCCACGGCTTCGAGCTCGACGGCGAGTACAACGTCGTCGAGGCAGGGATGGCATGGGGCAAGGTCAAGGAGCAGGACTTCGTCGGCAAGGAGGCGCACGTGCGCCACCGCGAGGAGGAGCCGACGGCGGTGCTCTGCACGCTCACGGTGGACGACCACACCTCGAGCAACGGGCAGAAGCGCTACATGCTGGGCGGAGAACCGATCCTGACCCGGGAGGGCGCTCCACTCACTGACCGCGACGGCCGCCGCTCGTTCGTCACCAGCGCCGGGGCGGGCCCGTCGCTCGGCAAGCACATCCTGCTCTCCTACCTGCCACCCGAGCACGCCAACGTCGGCGAGGCGCTGGCCGTCGAGTACATGGGCGAGCGCTACCCGGTGACCGTGGAGCGAGCCGACTCGACGCCGCTGTTCGATCCCGACAACGATCGGGTCCGCTCGTAGTGGCCGACCGCCGATGAGGATCCTCGTCTGCGTCAAGCGGGTGCCGCTGACCGGGGGTCGGATGGTCCTGACCGACGACGAGCGGGCGCTCGAGACGCGTCACCTCGGGTTCACGATCAGCCCCCACGAGGAGTGCGGGGTCGAGCAGGCAGTGCGCTTGGTCGAGCAGCACGGCGGCGACGTGACCGTGCTGACGCTCGGGCCCGCCGAGGCCGAGGAGCAGATCCGCGACTCGCTCGCGATCGGGGGGGATCGCGGCATCGTGCTCGCTACCGGCGGCGAGGAATGGGACCCGCAGGCGACGACGGGGGCGATCCTCGACGCGATCGAGGCCGAGCGCGCCAGCGGCGGGGCTCACGACCTGATCATCTTCGGGAACGAGTCGGCGGACTCGGGCAACTACCAGGTCGGGATCCGGGTCGCGCGCGCACTCGGGCTCCCGGTCGTCACCGGCCTCAAGGGGCTCTCGATCGAGGACGGCTTCGCTCGCTGTGAGCAGGAGGTGCCCGGGGGCCGTGACGTCTATCGCATTCCGCTGCCCGCGGTGGTGAGCGTCCTCGAGGGAATCAACCTCCCGCGCTACCCGTCGGTGCCGGCGAAGCTTCGCGCCAGGCAGAAGCCGGTCGAGACGAGCACCCCCGAGCGACCCGAAGCACGCCTGGAGATGGTCCGCCTCCGGGTTCCGCCGGGCCAGGGAAAGCAGGCGGAGGTCCTCGGTAACGGCCCGGGGGCGGCGCCGGCGGTCGTCGACGTAATGCGCGAGCTGGGGGTGGCCTAGTGGTACTCGTCCTGGTCGAGCACGACGGCGGCGAGGTCGACGAGCTGTCGCTTCAGGCAATCACGCTCGCGCGCGAGCTGGCCACCGGCGAGCCGGTCAGCGCGCTGCTGGTCGGAGCGGGCGGCCGTGAGGCCGCGGCCCCGCTCACTGCCCACGGAGTTGGGACCGCTCATATCGCCGAGGGCGAGCGACTCACCGAGTACGCGCCTGGGGCGTGGGCCACGAGCGTGATCGAGCTGGTGGATCGGCTCGAGCCGAGCGCGGTCGTCGCGGCGGGAACGAACCGCGGGAACGAGGTTCTGGGTCATGTCGCGGCCCGGATGGACCAGCCGTTCGCGGCCAACTGCATCCAGGTCACCGGCGAGGGGCCCCTGGAGGTGACCCGCATGCGCTGGGGCGGGAGCCTGCTCGAGGAGGCGCACCTGCACGGCGACCCGGCGCTGCTCTCGGTCGCGCCGCATGCGGTCGCGGCGCTGGCCGCGGACGGCGCCGATGCACCCGCAATCGAGGCGTTCACGCCCACCCTCGACGATGCCGACCTGCTGGTGCAGGTGGCCGAGCACGTGAGCACGGAGACCAGCGGCGTATCGCTTGCCGAGGCCAAGGTCGTCGTCAGCGGCGGCCGCGGCGTCGGCTCGGCCGAGGGCTTCGGCATCCTCGAGGAGCTGGCGGGGCTCCTCGGCGGCGCGGTCGGCTGCTCCAGGGTCGTAACCAGCTCCGGTTGGCGCCCGCACACCGACCAGGTCGGCCAGACTGGTACCAAGGTCTCGCCCGACCTCTACATCGCCTGCGGCATCAGCGGCGCCACCCAGCACATCGCGGGCTGCAAGGGAGCAAAGAAGATCCTCGCGATCAACTCCGACGCCGAGGCGCCGATCATGGCCAGCGCCGACTACGCAGTGATCGGTGACCTGACCGAGATCGTGCCCGCGGTAACCGCCGAGCTCAGGAAGGCCGGCGGCCCATAGACGAGGTGATCGGAGCGATCGCCCTCACCGCGGCTCTCGCGGTGAGTGGCTTTCTGTTCGGCCGCCGCGCCAAGCTCCTCGCCGACCTCGTCCGGCTCGGCAAGCCCACCGAACGCTTCGACGATCTTCCGAGGCGGACCCGCAACGAGGCGGTGATAGTCCTCGGCCAACGCAAGCTTCTTCAGCGCCTCGTTCCCGGGCTGATCCACGCCGCCATCTTCTGGGGGTTCCTCGTCCTCTTCCCGACGATCCTGATC
>Ga0190271_10000970_pt1 | contig 15644 bp, 14 predicted proteins | sample Popmic356T_FD_133747 | JGI IMG/M metagenome (GOLD analysis project Ga0190271, IMG submission 133747) | Populus adjacent soil microbial communities from riparian zone of Weber River, Utah, USA - 356 T | ecosystem: Environmental > Terrestrial > Soil > Riparian zone | place: USA: Utah | collected...
GAGTCGGAGCCGTGGTGCGAGGCGCCGCCGGTTCCGAGCACCGCCCGGAGCGTACTTCCTGTACGTGAGGACGGAGCGCAGGAAGCGGTGGCGGATCGCGCCGCGGATCCGGCTCCAGGCGTCGCTGTTTTCAGCGACTTTCGGTGGCGACGTTTACGACGATACGATGACCGTCGAGCTCGCTGTGGTGAAGCGCGCTGATGACGCCCGGGGCGTCCTTTCTGTCCGCCATGGTGACGAACCCGAAGTTGCGCGTGGCGCCCGTGCCTCGATCGGTGATCACGACGGCCTCGGCGATCACGCCATGGGGCTCGAAGTGTGCGCGCAGCGAAGCACTGGTGGTGCCGTCGCTCAGGCTGCCGACGAATAGCTTGGTGGGGATGGTCGGTGCGCTGCGCTGCACACGGGTCTCCCCTTGCAGTGACCGCATGACCTCCTCGATGGACCGCACGTTGCCGACGATCTCGGCTGCCGTCACGAGCTGAGGCTCGGAGGGGGACGTGTTGCGCTTGTCGAAACGGCGTTGCTCCTTCTGGCGCGCCTTCTGGTCTCGCTTGTCCTCGCGTGCTCGTTTCTCGAAGGTACTCATGCTCGACCTCCGGAAACGGTTACGCGCGCAAAGTTCAGGAACGGCTTCGTATTGATCAAACTCACCTTCTTCGTATTTGCGCCAACGGGACCAACCGCGGTCGCTCCTGCGCGCGCGAGGCCAGTGTAGCCCATCTGCGCGGCGTTGCGCCCGGCCTGCGCGAACAGGCTCTCACGCGGCCCCGGCGTGGCAAGGATTTTGGCTATCATATCAGGCAGAAGGCGCGCCGAGCTCGGCTCGATATCGACGCGCTTCGCGGGCCGAGGGGCGGAGCGGAGGCGAAAGCAGGTCGATGGACGACGCGCACCGACTTTGGCAGGCTGCCGCCATGGAGCACACCGCGGAGCCACGGCCCGTATGCTGATCAAAGCTGCTTTCCGCTGTGCCGAGGTGCCCGAGCCGATCGAGTACGCGGTGCTGCGCCCCAACGACAGCGGCGACCCACAGCTCCCGCTGCTGCTCATCCTGCACGGCGGCAACCAGTCACGAAACTACCTGGAGCGGGTGAGTCCCGCACTCGCGCGCATGTGGGCAGACGGCGTGCTGCCGCCCTTGCTCGCGGTCACGCCCACCATCTCGCAGCGCTCGCTCTACATGAACTACCTCGACGGCAGCGAGCGCTGGGAAGACGCGCTGCTCGGTCCGTTCATGCAGCACGTGCGGCAGCGCCACGGCGCCAGCAGCGCGCGCCGCACGACACTCATCTGCGGTCCCGCGATGGGGGGCCTCGGCAGCCTGCGGTTTGCGTTCAAGCACCCCGAGCTGTTCGCCGGGGTCGCGGCGCTCGAGCGAGCATCGAGCCCGTGCTCGACTACGCGGACATCGAGCCCCGCGACCGCTTCTGGCGCAGCGACGAGCTGATGAAACACGCCTACGGCTGGCCGATCGATGCGGCCCACTGGCGTGCCAACCATCCGACCGCCATCGCGCACGACCACCCGGACGAGCTGCACGCCTCCGGGCTGGCCATCTACCTCGAGTGCGGCGACGAAGACAGCTTCGGGCTGCACCGCGGCACCGAGTTTTTGCACCGCACGCTGTTCGATCACGGCATCAGTCACGAGTACCGGCTGGTGCGCGGGGCCGACCACGCGGGCGCGACCCTGCCCGGCAGGTTCCGCGACGCGATGCTGTTTTTGGCCAAGGTGCTCAGGCCGCCGCCGCTCGACCCCGCGCTGGAGGCCCTGCGCAAACACGTCGCCGCCCTGAAGCGGCACGCGGGCCTGGACGAAGACACGACGCCCGAGCCGTGAGGTGCGCAAGTAAGGTGCACAGTGTGTACACGTGGCGCACGCGCGCAGCGCACCCGGCCGCAGCGACTGGCTGCGCAAGGTTTGTTCGCCCGGCCACCCTGAGCGCGCGGGAGAGTTCTTTGGACGCTTCTTCTTATTGCCGCGCCAGGGGCCAGCGCGCGACGCGCTCCAGCGCCGTTTGGAATCGTCTCGGAGGGCGCGCTCCGGTACGCTGACTGTCACCTTATGGGAGTTGGCCTGGTACACGAAGCGCGGCTGGTTCGGCTCGACCGGGAGACCGCTGTTCTCGCGGGAGAACGACGAGTCTTCGAGATGATTGCCACCGGTGTCGGCTGGCGGCTGGTGCTCGACTCCATCTGTCGTTTGTTCGAGGCGCAAAACGGCGAGGTGCGCGCCTCCATCGTGCTGATCGCGAACAGCGCGACCATGCACCCGGGCGCCGCGCCCAACATCCCGGACGAGTTCGGCGAGCTGCTGGACGGGGTGCCCATCGGTCCAAATGTGGGCTCATGCGGGACGGCAGCGTTCACCAAGCAGCGCGTCATCGTGGAGGACATCGCCAACGACCCGCTGTGGGCGGTCGCCGCTCCGGACGCGCTGCGTTTTGGACTACGCGCATGTTTCTCGACGCCCGTGCTGGCGCACGACGGCGAGGTGCTGGGCACGTTCGGCATCTATTTCCTCACGCCGCGCCTGCCCGACCCCGAGCAGCTCGAGCTGGCGGACCGCGCCGCCAACCTCGCCTCGATCGCGCTCGAGCGGCGCCGCAACGAGCTGCGGGTGGCCAAGCTGCACGAGGAGCTCGAGCGGCGCATCGAGCAGCGCACCGAGGCGCTCGAGCGCGCGGTGCAGGAGCTCTCGCGCTCGCGTGAGTCCGCCGAGGCGGCGAGCGCCGCCAAGACCGCGTTCCTGGCCAACATGTCGCACGAGATCCGCACGCCGATGAACGCCATCCTCGGCTTTGCGCAGGTGCTGGCACAGAACAACAACCTGACCACGGTGCAGAGCGAGCAGCTGGACGCCATCCAGCGCAGCGGCGAGCACCTGCTGAGCGTGATCGACGACGTGCTGGAGATGTCGAAGATCGAAGCGGGCAGGCTGAGTGGCCGCGTGCACGAGTTCGCGATCGACGAGCTGCTGACCGACGTCGAGCGCATGTTCCGGCTGCAGGTGCACAACAAGGGCCTCACCCTGCTGATGCGCACGGCGCCGGACGCGCCGGCGCGCTGGGTCTCCGATCTGGCCAAGCTCAGGCAGGTGCTGATCAACCTGGTGGGCAACGCGATCAAGTTCACCCGCCAGGGGTCGGTGACCGTCGAGGTGAGCGCGGTCGGCCCTTTGGCAGAGCCCAGTGCGCTGCGTTTTTCGGTGCGTGACACCGGCGCGGGGATCTCCGAACAAGCCAAACGGAGCATCTTTCTGCCGTTCTTTCAGGCAGGCAACGAGGCGCAGCGCTCCGCTGGCACGGGGCTCGGCCTGGCCATCAGCTGGCGCCTGGTCGAGCTGCTGGGCGGACAGATCGAGGTACAGAGCGGGCTCGGGCTCGGCAGCGTGTTCTCGTTCGAGCTGCCGCGCGACCAGGCCCGCACGGAGCTGCGCTCGCCGCTCGCGACGGGGCGCAGAGAGGCGCTCGAGGTGGTCGGTCAGGGCACGGCCCTGTTGATCGTCGACGATCACGACCTCAACCGTCGTGTGCTGGTCGAGCTGCTGCGGCCGTTCGGTTTTCGCGTCTTCGAGGCGACCAACGGGGCCGAGGCACTCGCCATGTTCGAGCAGCACAGGCCTGAGCTGGTGCTGATGGACCTGCGCATGCCCGTGATGGACGGCTACGAGGCGATGAAGCGGATCCGTGAGGCGCCCCGTGGCGCGGACGTGCGCATCGTCGCGGTGACCGCCAGCGCGTTCGACGACGACCTGGCCAGGATCCAGGGCGCCGGCGCCAACGACGTGCTGCGCAAGCCGTTCCGCCGCGAGCAGCTGCTCAGGATCGTCGAGACCCAGCTGGCGAGGCGGCTCCCCGAGGCGTGAAGCTGCGTGTGCGCGGGGCGCAGACGGACAGCCGTGTGCGCCGTGCCACGACACGCGGCGAACAAAGGCGACGAATCGAGCTCGGCAGCTGCGTGCGCGCGGCTCCCGGGTCGGCCCGCTCACAGCGCAGCAGCAGCGCAAGGCCAGCTGCTGAGTAGATGTACTCAACACCCTCAAGTCTTGGCGCTTGGCGACCGATAAGCCACCCAGGCGGTGTGACGATGTCTTCCCGCGCACAGCGTCGCGGTGGGCCAGAGCGCCGATGGGAGTGTGGACACGCATGAAGAGGGACGTTGGCGAGAACGGCGACGGTGCACGCGCCAAGCTGCCACCTGGCGTGCGACGCGAGCTGTTGCTGTACGTCGAGGACGAAGACGACAACTGGGAAGTGGCCGAGCTGCGCCTGTCCAGCAGCTACGAGATGCTGCGTGCCTCGACGGCGGAGCAGGCCTGTCAGATCCTGCGCGCGCGGCGCAGCGAGATCGACCTCATCTTGATGGACATCGAGCTGCGCGGCTCCGACCTCAACGGCGTCGAGCTGACCGGCCTTTTGCGCGGCAACAGCTTGCCGGCCCACCGCTCGTTGCCAGGCTACGCGCGCAACCTGCCGCTGATCTCCAAGCCGGTCATCTACGTGACGGCACACGGCAGTCGCTACACCAGCGTCCAGCTGATGCTGTCCGGTGCAGACCGGGTGATCACCAAGCCGGTGAACTTCGGCGATCTGCGCGAAGCACTGAGCGAGCTGCTGAGCGTGCGCACGGGTGCGTGAGGGGAGGTCGACTTGAGACGTGAAGCACACGTTGTCGCCGTGTCACTGCTAGCGGTCGCGCTCGGCTGTGGAAGCGACGGAGACGACGGCAAGGCCGCACCACCTGGCGGCGACGCCGCGATGTCCTGTCCCGTCCTGGCGGGCACGTGGACGATCGCCAGTCACTGCGGCGCGTCCCTGGTGGGCAGCACCGTGAACGTGCAGCAGACTGGCTGCGACATCAGCACGGTGTTTTCAGGCAGTCCGCTCTCGGGTCCGGTCGAGCGAGACGGCAGCTTCGTGCTCGCCGGCACCGTCTCGGGCACGCAGGTGAACTGCACGGGCAAGGCCAGCGCGAAGCTGATCACCGAGAGCTGCACCGGCAACTGTCAGGTCAGCTTGACGCGCTGAGACCGGCGTCTGTGCTCACCAGGGTGTCTGCACGTTGCCTTTGCGCAGCTGCTGGCTGATCACCATCTGCTGCACCTCGCTGGAGCCGTCGTAGATGCGGGCCACGCGCAGGTCGCGCCAGATGCGCTCGATCATGTACTCGCCGTGGATGTACGCGTTGCCGCCGAAGATCTGGAAACACTCGTCCACCGTCTGCCAGCTCCACTCTCCGCCGAGCAGCTTGGCGGTCGACGACTCGCGAATGGCGAGCTCGCCCTTGTCGAGCAGCCACGCCGAGCGATACACGCACAGACGGGCGGCCTCGGTGCGCGCGCTCATCTGGGCGAAGCGGAAGGCCAGCGCCTGGTGCTCGGTCAGCGGCAGACCGAAGGTCTTGCGCTGCGAGCCGTAGTCGAGCGCGAGCTCCATCGCCTTTTGCGCAGCTCCCACCGAGCGCGCCGCGAGTCCGGTGCGGCCCTCGGCCAGGCAGCGCTTGGCGTAGTCGAAGCCCTTGCCCTCCTGGCCGATCAACGCGTCCTTCGGGATGCGACAGTCTTCCATCACGACTTCGGAAGGGCTGCTGCCCTTGTGACCGATCGTTTCGTAGACCTGCCCGATGTGCACGCCGGGTGCGTCGTGATCGACGATGAACGCGCTGATGCCGCGCTCGGTCTTGGCAAACACCATGAAGTGGTGCGCCTTGGGGGCGTTGGTGATGAACGTCTTGGTGCCGTTCAGGATCCACTCGTCACCCTTGAGCACGGCGTTGCTGGTCATGGCACCCGCGTCGGAGCCAGCGTTGGGCTCGGTGAGCGCGAACGAGCCGATCCACTCGCCCGTGGCCATCTTGGGCAGGTACTTCTTTTTTTGCTGTTCGTTGCCGAACTTGACCAGACCGACGCAGCCGATGCCGGTGTGCACGCTGATGAACGTGGCCAGGCCCCACGGCCCGCGCCCGAGCATCTCGTGCACGAGCGCCTTCTGCACGACCGAGAAGCCGACGCCGCCGTACTCTTCGGGGATGCTCAGCCCCAGCAGCCCGAGCTCGTTGGCCTCAGCGACCAGCTTGTCGGGCAGGGTGCCCGTGCGCTCGATGTCTCGCCACACGGCGTTGGCGCTGTTTTCGACGTAGTCCTTTACGGATTTTTGCAGTAGTCGGTCGTCGTCGGCGAGGCTGAAGTCCATCTTGATCGAGCTCCTGGGGGCAGGGATAGCGCGCTCTGGCTTTCTCGCGCCAGCGCCTTCCACAGCGACTTACCGGGAACTGTCAGATCCGCTCGATGCTGAGCGCGCAGTTACACGCGCAGCAGCTCGACGCCCAGGCGCTCGATGGCCTCGGCGGCCTGGTCGGACAGCTCCGTGTCCGTGATCAGCGTGTCCACGTCGGACAGCGGTGCGACCTTGGTCAGGCCTGCGTGATCCCACTTGGCGGAGTCGGCCAGCACGATCACCTGACGGGCCGCCTTGATCATGGCGCGCTTGACCTGTGCAATCTCGGGGGTGGAGTCGGTCAGGCCGTGCTCGATGTCGAGCGCCTGGGCGCCGAGAAACAGCTTTTGCACCACCAGCTGCTGGAGGTTGTGCTCGGCCAGCGCGCCGAGTGTGCTGCCCGCCTCGCGGCGCACGCTGCCACCCAACAAGATGAGCTGTGCAGTGCTGGTGCGGTTGAGCTGGTAGGCGATCTCGAGCGAGTTGGTCACCACCGTGAGCGGCGTGACATTGCCGAGCAGTCGACTGAGCTCGAGCGTGGTGGTGCCCGCATCGAGCAAGATGGTGTCGTGCGCGGCGACGCGCTCGGCTGCCGCGCGCGCGATGCGCTGTTTTTCGGCCAGACGCAGCGTCGCGCGCGCGCCCACCTCGAGCAGCGAGGTGACCGGCTGCGTCTGTTTGCCGAGGCTCGCGCCGCCGTGATCGCGCACCACGGCACCCTCGCGCTCCAGCTGGTCGAGGTCGCTGCGGATGGTCACCTCCGACACCTGAAAACGGCTGGCCAGCTCGCTGACACGCACGCTGCCGGCACTGCGCACCAGCTGTTCGATCTGCTTTCGTCGCTGCTGCGCCATCAAAAACGCCCCTCCAGTGGTTGCTTGCGTTCTAGCACAAAGCAAAGCGAAACGACAGAAATGAAAGCGCGATTTGCGTCATCTTTCGTTCAAGCGAAAGGTAAGCGAAAGATAAATGAAAGTTTTGGCTTGCCGTAATCGAAACATGGCGCGATGCTTCGAAAGTCGTCGTCGCGCCACCGGGGGAGCCATCCATGAGCCACATCGTCGCCGTTGCCGCGAGTCCACTCAGCCCTGCGCACGGAGCGCTCGCCGCCGGCGCGCTGGCCAAGGTGGCCGCGCTGATGGGCCACACCTTCGAGGTCGAGGCGCCGGGCGCCGGCGCTGCCCACAGCGCACTCACGCCGGGTCAGATCGACGCGGCCGACGTGGTCTTGCTGGCCGTCGACGCGCGCATCGACCTGGTCCGCTTCGCCGACAAGCCGCACTACGAGACGACCACTGGACGCGCCATCGTCGACACGCGCGCAGTGCTCGACGAAGCGCTGCGGCTGGTTCGGCGCGACGCGCCAGAGGTCTCGCCGAGCCCCACAGAGAGCGCCGTCGAGCCGCGGGTCGAGCTCCCGGTACGCGCGCACAAGCGGCTGGTGGCAGTCACCGCCTGTCCCACCGGCATCGCGCACACCTTCATGGCCGCGCGCGCGCTGGACAAGGCCGCCGCCCTGCTCGGCTGCTCGATCAAGGTCGAGACCCAGGGCTCGGTGGGCGCCAAAAACATCCTGACGCAGCAAGACGTGGCCAGTGCAGACGCGGTGATCGTGGCCGCCGACACCAAGGTCGACCTGGCGCGTTTTGCCGGCAAGCCGCTGCTCGTGATCGGTACCAAAGCAGCGCTGCGCGACGGCCGCGCGGCGATCGAGGCTGCGCTGGTCGCGCCGTCGAGCAGCGCGCTGGGGGTCGAGTCCACGCCGGATGGCGCCGCGTCGCTGCGCTCGAGCGCGCGCTCTTCCGCCTACAAACACCTGATGACCGGCGTGTCGTACATGCTGCCGCTGGTCGTCGCTGGCGGCCTGTGCACCGCGCTCTCCTTCGCCATCGGCGGCATCGACGCCGCAACGCAGACCGACACCCTGGCGGCTGCGCTGCACGCCATCGGCGCCGCCACGCTGTCGCTGTTCGTCGCCGTGCTGTCCGGCTTCATCGCGTTCTCGATCGCCGACCGGCCGGGGCTCGCGCCGGGTCTGGTCGGCGGTCTGGTGGCGCAGGGCCTGGGCGCAGGCTTTTTGGGAGGCATCGCCGCGGGTTTTTTGGCGGGCCAGCTGACCCACCTGCTGGCGCGCCGGATTCGTCTGCCCGAGAGCTTCGAGGGGCTCAAGCCGGTCCTGATCTTACCGTTCCTGGCGACGCTCGGAGTCGGACTGCTGATGATCTTTGTGGTCGCGCCGCCGCTCTCGTGGCTCAACCAGGCGCTGTCGAGCGCGCTCAGCGACCTAAAGGGGCAGAGCGCGCTGGCGCTCGGCGCGCTGCTCGGCGGCATGGTCGCGTTCGACCTCGGTGGGCCGGTCAACAAGGCGGCCTACGCGTTTGCGGTGGGTCTGCTCGCCAACCAGCTGTACACACCGATGGCGGCGGTGATGGCCGCCGGCATGACGCCCGCCATCGGCTGCGCGCTGGCGGTGCTGCTGCGCCGACGCCGCTTCGATACCGACGAGCGACGTGCCAGCGGACCTGCTTTGTTGCTCGGCCTGTCGTTCGTCACCGAGGGTGCCATCCCGTTTGCCGCCAGGGACCCGCTGCGCGTGCTTCCCGCGCTGGTGCTGGGCTCGGCCGTGACCGGTGCCATCTGCCTGGCCAGCGGCGCCACGCTGCTGGTGCCCCACGGCGGCATCTTTGCGGCGCTCGTGCCGGGCGCGGTCGGCCAGCTGGGCGCGTTTCTGCTCGCCATCGTGGCTGGCTCGCTGGTCAGCGCCGTGCTCCTGCTGTCGTTTCAGCGACAGCCAATCACCTCCACGCAGCTCGCTCGTTGATGTCTCCTCGCTCGCTCGCACCGATCGGACGGACCCCCATGATTCAGCTCACTTCCCGAGACATCCAGCTACAGAGTCTGGCACGCACCAAAGAGCAGGCGATCCGCGCTGCCGGGGGCGTGCTGGTCGCGGCCGGCCACATCGCGCCCGCGTACGTCGACAGCATGCTGGGCCGCGAGTCGCAGGCCGACACCTACCTCGCGCACGGCATCGCCATCCCGCACGGCATGCAGCAAGACCGCGGTCTGATCCACCGCACGGGCGTGTCGGTGGTGCAGCTGTCGCAGGCGGTCGAGTGGAGCCCCGGTCTGACTGTCAGGTTGGTGGTCGGCATCGCCGCCAGCTCCGATGAGCACCTGGGCATCCTCGCGGCGCTCACCGACGTGCTCGACGACCCGAGCGTGGCCGAGCGACTCGCCAGCACGCTCGACGCCAACGACATCATCGTTGGGCTCACGGCGGCCGCGCCCGGTCTGCTCCCGGAGCAAGAGCCCGCCGCGGGCAGCGCAGCCGACTTTTTTGTCGAGGTCGAGCTGCCCGCGGGAGCGGGCCTGCACGCCCGTCCGGCGACCGTGCTGGGCGAGCTTGCGCGCAGCTTTGCGGCAGACATTCAGCTCTCGTACAAGGGTCGGCGCGCCAGCGCAAAGTCGCTCGCGGCGCTGCTCAAGCTCGCGGCCGAGGGCGGCGCACGGTTACGCGTGGAGGCCAGCGGGCCCGACGCGGCGCGCGCGATCTTGCAGGTGCGCGAGGCCATCCGCACTGGACTCGGCGACGAAGCCGAGCCGGTGCAGAGAGCGCCGTCGGCCGCCCTGCCGTTCGTGCCCGCGTCGAGCGGTCGTGCGATCAGCGCGGTGTCTGCGGCGCCGGGCATGGCCGTGGGCAGGCTGTACCGCCAACAGGCGTTATCCATCGTGGTGGCCGACAGCGTGGGCGAGGTCGCGCACGAGAAGGACCGCCTGAGCAGCGCGCTGCAGACGGCGTACAGTCAGCTCGACGACGCGCAGCGTTTGCTCGCGCAGCGTGCCGGCAAGGCGCAGGCCGCAATCTTCCGGGCCCACCAGGCGTTCCTCGAAGATGGCGAGCTGCTCTCCGAGGTGCTCGCCACGATCGAGGCCGGCCACAGCGCCGCCTGGTCGTTCCAGCAGGCCATCGAGGTGCGCGTCGCGGAGCTGAGTGTCGTCGACAACGAGCGCCTGGCCGCCCGTGCGCACGACCTACGCGACGTCGCGCAGCGCGTGCTGGTCATTCTGACCGGCGTCGAGCGGGTGGAGCCCAGCTACCCGGACGAGCCGTTCATCCTGGTGGCCGACGATCTGTCGCCGTCCGACGCGGCGCGGCTCGACCTCGCGCGGGTGCTTGGGCTGTGCACGTCGGCAGGCGGTCCCACCTCCCACACGGCGATCATCGCGCGCTCGCTCGACCTGCCGGCGCTGGTGGGGGCGGGCGGCGAGGTGCTCGCGCTGATGAGTGGTCTCGAGTGCATCCTCGACGCCACGGCGGGCAAGCTCTACGTCGAGCCCACGGCGCGCGATCTCGAGCTGGCGCGCGCCCACCAGCGCGGCCTCGGGCGCGTGCGCGAGCTGGCCGAGCTGACCCGCTACGAGCCCGCGATCATGCGCGACGGGCACCGCATGGAGGTCGTGGCCAACATCGGCAAGCCAGGCGAAGCGGCAGAGGCCGTGCTGGCGGGCGCCGAGGGTGTGGGCCTCCTGCGCAGCGAGTTTCTGTTTCTGGAGCGCAGTACGCCGCCGAGCGAAGACGAGCAGTTCGCCGCGTACACCACCATGACGCGGGCGCTCAACGGCCTGCCCCTGATCGTGCGCACGCTCGACATCGGCGGCGACAAGGTGGTGCCGTACCTCGACCTGCCGCACGAGGACAATCCATTTTTGGGCGTGCGCGGTATCCGGCTGTGTCTGCAGAAGCCCGAGCTGTTTTTGCCACAGCTGCGCGCCATCTACCGCGCCTCGGCCACCGGGCCGATCAAGATCATGTTTCCCATGATCACCACGCTCGAGGACCTCTGCGCGGCCAAGCAGCTCGCCGAGCAGGTGCGCCGCGAGGTGGGGGTGCCGCCGGTGCCGATCGGCATCATGGTGGAGGTGCCCTCGGTCGCGCTGCTGGCCGACGCGTTTGCAGAGGAAGCAGACTTTTTTTCGATCGGCACCAACGACCTGACGCAGTACACGCTGGCGATCGATCGGGTGCACCCCGAGCTGGCCAAACAAGCAGACAGTCTGCACCCGTCGGTGCTGCGTCTGATCGACCTGACGGTGCGCGCCGCCGAGCAGAAGGGCAAGTGGGTGGGCGTGTGCGGCGGTCTGGCGGGCGACCCGCTGGGCGCGCTGATCATGGCGGGACTCGGTGTGCGCGAGCTGAGCATGAGCACGCCGAGCATCCCGGTCATCAAGGCGCGGCTACGAGACGTGACGCTGGACCAGACGCGCGAGCTGGCCAAACGCGCGCTCGCGGCCAGGACGGCCAGTGAAGTGCGGAGTCTGGTGTCGTGAGTAGTCAACAAGCGCTGGACGCGGTCACGCTCACGCTCAACCCGGCGCTCGATCGCACGCTGCAGATTCCGGGCTTTTTGGCGGGCGCCGTCAACCGTGTCGAGCGCGAGCGCAGCGCGCCGGGCGGCAAAGGGATCAACGTGGCTGCCTGCCTCGCCGACTACGGCCTCTCTGTCGCGGTCAGCGGCTTTCTCGGGCGCGACAACGTGGCTCCGTTTGCCAGCTTGTTCGCAGAAAAAAACATCCACGATCACTGCCTGCGCATCGCGGGCAGCACGCGCACGGGTATCAAGATCACGGACCCCGAGTCGCGTCAGACCACCGACATCAACTTTCCGGGGCTCGCCCCCACGCGCGATGAGCTCAAGGTGCTGCTCGACGAGCTGGCCCGGCTACAGGCCCGTTTTTTCGTGCTCGCCGGCAGCGTGCCCTACGGCGTGCCGGACGGCGTGTACGCGACGCTGATCGCCAGCCTGCGCGAGCGCGGCCAGCGGGTCGTGTGCGATACCAGCGGCGTGCCACTGGCCCGCGCGATCGAGGCCATGCCCCACGCCATCAAGCCGAACTTGCACGAGCTCGAGACGCTGTTCGGCGAGCAGCTGCACGACGAGCGCGCGGTGATCCGCAAGGCGCAGGCGCTGTGCGACGCCGGCATCGAGCTGGTGGTGGTGTCCATGGGCAAGGCGGGTGCGTGTTTTGTGCGCGGTGGCGCCGTGGCTGTTGCCACGCCGCCCGAGATGGAAGTCGAGAGCACGGTCGGTGCGGGCGACGCGATGGTGGCGGGGCTGCTCGCCGCCGAGCTCGCGGGGCTGCCCCTGGCCGAGAGCGCGCGGCTGGCCACGGCCTTCTCCGTGGTCGCGCTGTCGCGACCTGGTCCGCGTGCGTGTAACCGCGACACGGTCGAGCGTGCGCTCGCGCAGGTCAGCGTCAGGTAGCGGCACGTCTCAGTCTGTCGGTTTCCCAACCAGAGGCCACCATCATGGCTCGTCGGCTGCTCGCGCTCGGCGCGTGGCTCGTCCTCGTCTTGTGCGCTGCCGGGAACGCCGAGCGTGTGCGCTCAGAGCTCGCTTGCGGCCTTGACGTGGCTGGTGGTCGCCGCGCGATCGACGCGCAAGGCTGCGCACTGTGTCCACACCTGATCGATCCAGGCGCCTGCGCGCAGCTTGAAGCCGACGACGGCGCTGCCCGCGCTGCAGCGATCGGAGAACTGTGCTTGCACCGTGCCGACGTTGTTGCCGACTGACTGCTGCACCGGGTTGAGTGCCGAGAACTTGTTGGCAGCGTCGACCGAGAGCTCCGCGCAGGTGAGGATCAGCTGCTTGATACTCAGGTCTCCGGCGGCCTGGGCCTCGGCGTTGTAGTACCAGAGTGTGCCGTCGAGGGAGGTGACCGCCTTTCCACTCGGGCAGGGGAAGCTCATGCGCGGCGGCGTCCAGGCGAGGTTGAGCGCGCCCGCCATGGGCGAGGCGTGCGGGGTGCCGAGCACGAGCTTGGGCAACACACGCGTGCCGGTCGTGGTGATGCGCGCGCACAGCGCGGACAGTCCGTAGATCGTGTTGTTGTCGAAGGCAGTGTCGAAGCCGGTGAGCACCTCGTCCACGCCACACAGCAGATCGAACGTGCCGCCACCCTTGCCGCTGCCGTGCACGACGTTGCTCTCTGCCGTGGGCGCACCCACGTGCGCAACGTAGCCGAAGCAGGTGCGTTTTTCGCACGCCGTGACGCCGCCGCTGGGCGCGTCGCAGCGCACGTCGCACGCGCCGCAGTGCAGGGCCGAGTCGCCCAGCGAGACCTCGCAGCCGTTGCTGGCTGCCGCTGCCAGGTCGCCGTCGCAGTCCGCCGCGCCTGCACTGCACAGGTTCCCGCAGCGGCCCTGGCTACAGGTTGCCGTCGTCGACGACAGCGCGCTACAGACATGGCCGCAGCTGCCGCAGTTGAGGGGATCGCTGGCGACGTCGCAGCTGGGCTCTGGGACGCCGACGTCGGGCGCCCTGGAGGCGTCGGAGTCTGTGCTGGGTGTCGTCGCGTCGAAGGCCCTGTCGGGTGCCGTCGCGTCAGCGACGCGGGCGTCGTCGGCGGGGCCCGGCTGCGCCGCGCCCGCGTCCCAGCCCTGCGCGACGCCGTGCGCATCGACGGGCGCACTCGCCGCATCCGGCTGGCGCTCGGGCTGCGTTGCTGTGGGGCCTGGCTGGCTCGGCTCGACGCGCGCGTCGTGGGCTGCTTCGTTGAGGCGGTCGAACGCACTCGGCGCACATCCGAGCGGTCCAAGCAGCAGACCCAACCATGCGACCCGGCGCGCGCGTAGTGGCGAACGAACCGGCAACGCTCGTTTCCGAGGCGCGCGCTGCGCGCGAGCCCGAACTGCCGTCATCATGGCACCCATGACCCTAGATTTAGCGCGATCGTCCGCGACCGCTCATCCCCACCGCGACGAACGCTGAGCGCACAGGGTCAGCCGAGCTTGCTCACGGTTCCCTGCGCGACCGCGCACAGCCGCTCGGCCGAGGCGCTCACGGCAAACACGTCGCAGCGCGCGACCGCCTGACGCTTGCCGGCGTGGACCACCGTGGCCCGCGCGATCAGCCGCTCGCCGACCCCGGGACGCACGTAGTTGATCTTGAACTCCACCGTGAGCGAGTCGCGCAGCAGCGAGCCGGCGGCAAACGTGATCGCGTTGTCGGCCAGGTAGCTGACCAGTCCACCGTGCGCGAAGCCGTGCTGCTGCTGGAGCTCCTGGCGAATGTCGAGCGCGAGCTCCACCTGGCCGGGCGAGATGCTCGTCAGCTCCGTGCCGAGCAAGACCGAGAACGGCTGCTTGGCGAGCGTGTCCCGTGCGAACTCCTCTAGCTCGGTCATGTCGTCCTCCGCGCGCGCCCATGTCGAGCAGCGCGTGATCCGTAACCCTCTCTCTGCCTGGGAGTCAAAGCGAATGGCGTCCTGCGCCAGCAGTTGCGAGGTCCGTGCGTGCAGACCACAACATCGCTCGATGAAGGCGCGCGAGCTCGGGCGGTACCGGTTGAGCAACCTGCAGGTGGCGAGCTCGCGCTGCACCAGCGCGGCAGGCGTGGTGGCCACGCTGGGCGCCATGCAGGCCCAAGACTACGCGGGCGGACTGTGGGCAGTGGGTCTGCGTCTGCCCGGGTCCACGCTGCCCGACATCGAGCGCGCGGTCGCCGAGCGCTCGATCGTGCGCAGCTGGCCGATGCGCGGCACGCTGCACCTGGTGGCGGCGGCCGACCTGCGCTGGCTGCTCGACTTGCTTGCCGCACGCGTGCTCAAGGCGTCGGCTTGAGCCGGACGCGCGCCGCGCGCGAGCTCGGCATCGCCGACCCGACGTTGCGCCACTGGTGCCGAGGCAAAGTCGCCGGGCGTGTTTGAGCGCGTGCACGTGTCCCCAGACGCCGCGCGCTCGGCTCCTTCTGCCGCACCAAGCCGGCCGGCGTTGGTGCTGCGCACGGCGCATGGACGGCGCGGGTCCTACTTCCTAGGAGGCCGACGTCCTGCGCTGGTTCTGAGGTCGGGCACGCCCCCGCAGTGCCGTCTAATCGCGATGTTCTTAGGCGAAGAACTACGCTAAGAGCGTAGCCCTGTCTGCTTCTGTGAGAACGAGGAAGGGCAATGGCTTTTTCTTTCTGTCCGATGTGCGGTCATGAGCTCACGAACTCCGCAGGAGCGTGCGAGTCCTGCGGCTACCATTGGCAAATAGACGGGGCGGAGAGGTCAGCGTCTCTGAGCCCTTCGCGCCACGATGGGGAACGGAAACGTCTGTTGCTCAAGTGGCTGCCGACTCTCTGTTTCGTGGCCGCAGTACTCATGGTGGCCTTCATCATTCGCATGCATCCAGGTCTGCTGATTTTTGTAGTTTTGGCGAGCGCAGCCGCGATCATTTCATTGATCATCGATACGCCGCTGGCGATGCGCCCATTTGTTCTCGCGAATAAAAAGCCCGTGGCGCTTGCAGCGGCTGCGATCTGGCTCGGAGCGCTGAGTGCTAATGGCGCGATAGAATCGGCTCATGAGAAGGCGGCGGCCCAAGCTGCACTCCGCGCGGACGAACAATCCGAAGAGGCGCAACGCCGCGAAGGCGAAAGGA
>Ga0190271_10000971_pt1 | contig 15642 bp, 15 predicted proteins | sample Popmic356T_FD_133747 | JGI IMG/M metagenome (GOLD analysis project Ga0190271, IMG submission 133747) | Populus adjacent soil microbial communities from riparian zone of Weber River, Utah, USA - 356 T | ecosystem: Environmental > Terrestrial > Soil > Riparian zone | place: USA: Utah | collected...
CCTCGACGATGCGGCGGATCTCGTCGTCGATCTCGCGCGCGATCTCGTCGGAGTAGTCGGGCTCGGAGGAGAACTCACGCCCCAGGAAGGGCTGGCCGTGGTCGTGGCCGAACACCCGCGGCCCGAGCTTGTCGGACATGCCGAAGCGCATGACCATCTGCTTGGCCGTGGCCGTGACCTTCTCGAGGTCATTCGAGGCGCCGGTCGTGACCTCGCCGAACACGATCTCCTCGGCGGCACGGCCGCCCAGGGTCATGGCCATCGTGTCCGACAGCTCCGCGCGCGTGGTGAGGAACTTGTCCTCGGTCGGCAGCGAGATCGTGTAGCCGAGCGCCTGGCCGCGCGAGATCACCGAGATCTTGTGGACCGGGTCCGTGTTGTCGAGGAAGTGCGCGACGAGCGCGTGGCCCATCTCGTGGAAGGCGGTGACGCGGCGCTCCTTCTCGGACATGACGCGCGTCTTCTTCTCGGGGCCCGCGATCACGCGCATGATCCCCTCCTCCAGCTGGAGGTGGTCGATCTCGCGCTTGCCCTGGCGGGCGGCGAGCAGGGCGGCCTCGTTGACGAGGTTCTGAAGGTCGGCGCCGGTGAAACCCGGGGTCTGGCCAGCGAGCGTGTCGAGCTCGATCGCCTTGGCGAGCGGCTTGCCGCGCGTATGGACCTCGAGGATCTTCGTGCGGCCCTTGCGGTCGGGGCGGTCGACGACGATCTGGCGGTCGAAGCGGCCCGGGCGCAGCAGCGCCGGATCGAGGATGTCCGGGCGGTTGGTGGCCGCGATGAGGATGATGTTGTCCTTCATCTCGAAGCCGTCCATCTCGACGAGTAGCTGGTTGAGCGTCTGCTCGCGCTCGTCATGCCCGCCGCCGAGGCCGGCGCCGCGGTGGCGGCCCACCGCGTCGATCTCGTCCATGAAGATGATGCAGGGCGAGTTCTGCTTGGCCTGCTCGAACAGGTCACGCACTCGCGAGGCACCGACGCCGACGAACATCTCGACGAAGTCGGAGCCGGAGATCGAGAAGAAGGGCACGCCCGCCTCGCCCGCGACGGCGCGCGCGAGCAGCGTCTTGCCGGTGCCGGGCGGGCCATACAGCAGCACGCCCTTGGGGATGCGCGCCCCGAGCGCCTGGAACTTCTTCGGATTCTCCAGGAACTCCTTGATCTCCTGTAGCTCCTCGACGGCCTCGTCCACCCCGGCCACGTCGCGGAACGTGATCTTGGGAGCGTCGACCGACATGCGCTTGGCGCGCGACTTGCCGAAGGACATGACCTTCGACCCGCCTCCCTGCATCTGGTTGATGATGAACAGCCAGAACAGCAGGAAGATCACGAACGGCAGGATGTAGGTCAGGGCCGTGAGCCAGCCCGATCCACCCTTCGGCTTGACGGTCACCGCGACGTCGTTGGCCTGGAGCGTGTTGACGAGGTTCTGCTCGGTGTCGTTGAGGAACGCCGTCTGGTACTTGCGGCCGCTGTCCAGCTCGACGTCGACCCGGTTGTTCTTGGTGTTGAGCGTGACGCTCTCGACCTGGCCGTTCTCGACCTGCGTTATGAAGTCCGAGTAATTCGGATCCTTTTGGCGGTCACCCGGACTGATCAGCTTCTGGGCGAAAAACGCCAGAACGACAACGATCAGAATCGGAAATGCCGCGCTCTTGAAGAATCTGCTCACGGACTACTGAGACCTGCTTCCCTCACGACCAAACCTGCCCTGCGGTGAAACGCAAGCGTAGCAAGGGGGTATTCGTCCATTTGGCCTGTTTCGGATGCCTCGTCGCGGCGCTTTAAGGCTCGTTCAGCACTGCCACGTAGGGCAGGTTCCGGTAGCGCTCGGCGTGGTCCAGGCCATAGCCGATCGCGAAACGGTTGGGGATCTCGAAGCCGACGTACCTGATCGGCAGCTCGATCTCGCGGCGTTCCGGCTTCGTGAGCAGCGCGCAGACCTCCAGCGAGGCGGGGTTGCGGGCGCGCAGCATCTTGAACAGGTACGAGAGGGTGAGGCCCGAGTCGACGATGTCCTCGACGATCAGGACGTCCTTGCCCTCGATCGGGGCGTCCAGGTCCTTGAGGATGCGCACGACGCCCGACGAGTCCGTCGACGCCCCGTACGAGGAGACGGCCATGAAGTCGACCTCGCAGTCCACGTCGAGGTTGCGCATCAGGTCGGCGAGGAAGAAGACGGCGCCCTTCAGGACGCCGATCAGCAACAGCTTGCGGCCGGCGTAATCGCGCGAGACCTCCTCGCCCAGCTCCTTGACGCGGTGTGCGAGGTCGTCGCGCTGGACGAGGATTTCTCCCAGAGCGGGGTCGGCCATGTGGAGGCGCGATTTAAGCAGCCGGGCTCGGCACGGGGTCGCCCGCGACCCGCACCTCGGCCACGCTCTCCTCGCGCGCAAGCGCGAACAGGGCCCCGAGCGTGCGCTCGGGCGAGTCGCTGTGGCGCAGCACAGCCTCGAGCGTCGAGGCGGCCGGCGGGCGCACCAGCACGAAATCGGCCGCGCTTCCCGGCGAGAGGTCGCCGACCTCGTCGAGGCCGAGCGCCAGCGCCCCCGCGCGCGTGGACAGGTAGAGCAGGTGAGCGGGGCCGATCGGCGGCGGGTCTGGGCGCAGCATCTGCAGCTGATAGGCGGTGAGCGCCTCCTTCAGCACGCTCAGCCCAGTGCCCGCGCCGACGTCGGTGCCGAGCGCCACTTGCACCCCGTGGTCGATGTGCCGGCTCATCGGGAACAGGCCGCTGCCGAGGAAGGCGTTGCTCTCCGGGCAGTGCGCCACGCTGGCGCGGGCGGCGCCGAGCCGGGCGAGCTCGGCGTCGCTCGGATGGGCGTTGTGGGCGAGCACCGTCGACTCGCCGACGAGCCCGAAGTGCTCGTAGGTGTGGAGGTAGTCGTCGAACTCGCCGAAGAGGCCGCGCACCGCCGCCACCTCGTCGACGTTCTCGTTCATGTGGCTGGTCACGAGCGCTCCGACCTCGCTGTGCAGGGCGCCGCACGCCTCGAGCATCCCCTCCGTGCAGGAGAGCGAGAAGCGCGGAGTGACAGCGTAGCGCAGGCGCCCGCGCCCGTGCCAGCGATCGGCGAGCTCGCGGCCGGCCTCGTAGGCGCTGTCGGGATCCACGTGAAGCTCGGGCCGCAGGTTGCGATCGGAGACGACGAGGCCGCTCGCGATCCGCAGGCCGGAGCGCTCGGCCTCCTCGAACAGCGCCTCCTGGGCGGCCGGGAAATGCGAGCCGAACACGAGCGCCGTCGTGGTCCCATTGGCCCCGAGCCCCGCAACGAACTCGCGCGCCACGCGGCGCGCGTGCTGCGGGTCCGCCATGCGCGCCTCCTCCGGAAGCGCGCAGCGCTCGAGCCAGTCGAGCAGGCCGAGCCCCATCGACCCCATGATCGCGAGCTGCGGGAAGTGGACGTGCGTGTCGACGAGGCCCGGCAGCAGAATCGCGTCGCGCTCGTCGCGGACCTCGGCCTCCGGGTAGGCGCTACGGATCTGGTCGAAGCTCCCAACCGCGTCGATCTGCCCGTCCGAGAACGCCAGCGCCCCGTCGGAGAACGCCTCGAGCGCGTCCTCCTCCGCGAACGGGTCGCGCGGCGTGTGCATCACCTGCGCGCGCCAGATCTCCACGCTCACACGTCCTCGCGGTCGATCCACTTGGGCGTGAGCGTGGCCGGGTCGAACCCATCGAGCCGCTCGAGCATCGCCGCCGGCTCTTCCTCGACGATCACCATCGCACGGTGGTCCTCGCGCACGAAGCGCTCTGCCACCGCGTGCTCCAGGAAGGTCATGAGCCCGTCGAAGTAGCCCTCGACGTTCAGGATCCCGATCGGATTGCGGTGCAGGCCGAGCTGGGCCCAGGTGTAGATCTCGAACAGCTCGTCGAGCGTGCCGAGACCGCCCGGGAGCGCCACGAAAGCGTCGGCCAGGTCCGCCATTCGCTGCTTGCGCTCGTGCATGGTGTCGACCACCAGCAGGTCGGTCAGGCCCAGGTGCGCGATCTCACGATCGACGAGCGCCTGCGGGATCACGCCGATCGCCTCGCCGCCCTCGGACAGGACCGTGTCCGCGAGCCGGCCCATCAGGCCGACGGTCGCGCCGCCGAACACGAGCGTGATGTCGTGCTCCACGAGCAGCTGACCGAGATCCTCGGTCGCCTCGGTGTACGCCGGGCGGGCGCCGGGACTCGATCCGCAGAAGACACAGACTCGCTGCACCCGCTGAGCGTAGATTGTCCGCCCCATGGAACCCACGGCCCGCCCGCGCGTGAAGGTGTGCTGCATCAAGAGCACCGCGGAGGCCTGGATGGCGATCGATGCGGGTGCGGCGGCGCTCGGGCTGGTGTCGCATATGCCGAGCGGCCCCGGGGTGATCACGGACGAGCAGGTTGCCGAGATCGCGGCGGCTCTGCCGCCCGGCGTCGACTCGTTCCTGCTGACCTCGCTGCAGGACGTCGAGGCGATCGCGGCTCATCAGCGCGCTGCGGGCGCGCACACGCTGCAGCTGGTCGACGCTCTTCCGGAGGGCGCGCACGCCGGCCTGCGTGCGGCGCTGCCAGGGGTGAAGCTCGTGCAGGTGATCCACGTGACCGGCCCGGAGTCGATCGCGGAGGCAGAGGCGGTGGCGCCCCATGTCGACGCCCTGCTGCTCGACTCGGGCAACCCCGCGCTCGCGGTCAAGGAGCTCGGCGGCACCGGCCGGCGCCACGACTGGGAGCTGTCGCGCCAGATCCGTGCGGCCGCCGGCGTGCCGCTCTTCCTCGCCGGGGGCCTGCGCCCCGACAACGTGCGCGAGGCCATCGAGACGGTCGGCCCGTTCGGGCTCGACGTCTGCTCGGGGCTGCGCTCCGGCGAGGGCTTCGACCTCGACCCCACCAAGCTCGAGCGCTTCATGGCCGCCGTGCGCGGCTAGGCGGCGCCTTCGACGAGCGCACACATCATCCCTACGGCATCGGCCTCGGTGAGGCCCTGCTCACGGGTGAGCGAGCTCCAGGTCGGGAAGGCGAGCGCGTGGCCGATGGCCGCGCGCGTCTTGCGCGCGGGGCGCCCGCGCAGGCGCCGGCCACCCATCAGGGCGTCCTGGACCGAGCTCAGGTAGCCGTAGAACTCGCCCAGCCTGCGGTGGACGACCGGGACGAGCGGCTCGTCGCGCAGCAGGCTCGTGAACATCCCCTCGGTGCGCCGGTAGAACGCATATAGCTCGCTCAGCGCAGTCTCGGTGCGCTCGGCGGGGTCCTCGATTGCCGCCCAGGCGTGCGGGTCCGGGGGAGGGTTCGCCGCTCCCCAATGCGCCGAGCAGGCCGCGAACAGCGCCTCCTCATCGGGGAAGTGGCGGTACACCGTCGAGCGCCGCACCCCCGCCCGCTCGGCGATGGCGCTGATCGACGCTCGCGCCGGGCCGAGCTCCTCGTGCAGCGCCACCGCGCTCTCGGTGATCCGCAGCCGCGTCTGCTCCCCGAGCACTGCCCGCTTCTTCATTCGATAGGGGCGCTTTTGATCGGACATATGTGTCCTGTGAATATTGACAGATGCCCCGATCGCGCCTACGCTTTCACGCGACACTACTGTCCAACGAAAGTGAGAACACGATGACGACGTCGGCTGCGGTTGTGAAGGTCGTTGGTCCCGAGGGTGCGGAGGAGGGTTTCCTGGGGTCGATCGGAGTCCGCTTCATGATCGACGGGTCCGAGGCGAGCGAGCGCTTCTCGCTCGTCGAGCACCCGATGTCTCCGCGCGCGCTCGCCGCGCCCCTGCATCGCCACACGCGCGAGGACGAATACAGCTACGTCCTCGAGGGCCGTATGGGCGCCCTGCTCGGTGACGATGTCGTCGAGGCCGGCCCGGGCGACCTGGTTTTCAAGCCGCGCAACCAGTGGCACACGTTCTGGAATGCGGGCGACGAGCCCTGCCGGATCCTCGAGATCATCTCGCCGGCCGGCTTCGAGGACTTCTTTCACGAGCTCTCCGACATGGGCGGCGTGACACAGGCGAACGAGCAGGCGCTGGCCGAGCTGAACGACCGCTACGGCCTCGAGATGCGCCCGGAGACGGTGCCCGGGCTGATCGAGCGCTTCGGGCTGCGGCTCGGCGAGCCGCTCTCCGGCGGCTGGACGCCGCCCGCCCGCTAGGCGGCGCGCCAGGCGAACGCCATCGAGATCGGGTGGCCGCGGAAGCGCTCCCACTTGGGCTTCAACTCGAGCCAGCGCTCGTCGATGACGCCCTCGTGCATCTCGGCGAGTGTGAAGCCGGCCTCGAGACCCGAGCGCACGTGGTCGCTGATCAGATGCACGTGCGTCTCGATGGCGAGCGGCTCGCCCGACGAGCCCGTGAAGTGCGTGGGCATCCCCGAGGCCATGATGAAGTGCGGGTGGAAGGCGACCACGACGAGGTGCCCGCCCGGCGCCGCGAGCCTGGCCGCCTCGGCGTAGAGCGGCTCGAGTGCGGGCAGGTGCTCGTCCACCAGCGACGCGATCACGAGGTCGTAGGCGCCCGCGTCGAGCCCGGTGTCGGCGACGTCCGCCTCCACGAGCCGCTCGTGCAGGCCGCGTTCGCGCGCAACCTCGAGCATCTCCGGGGTGAGGTCGACGCCGTCGATCGGCCCTACGCCGTGACGACGCAGCCAGGCGGCGGTGCGGCCGGTGCCGCAGCCGAGGTCCGCGACCCGGCCGACCGCCTCCCAGGCGGGCTCTGAGAGCTCGTCGAGCAACGCGATGTCCATCTCGTCCTGAACGGTGTCCTCGTAGGTCGGCACCCACTGGCCGTAGCCCGTCCGCACGTCCACCGTCCGGTATCCGCGCCGGTCGAAGTCGGAGAACTCGGGCATCTCAGACGAAGGGCTCGCCGGGCAGGCGCGGCGCGGCCCGCCCGGTCAGCCGCTTGAGGACACTCGCGCCGACGTCGGCGAGCGGGCCGTCGTGGCGGCGCCCGCCGTCCCCCTCGAAGCGAGCCAGGAGCGGCGAGTACTCGCGCGTGTGGTCGGTGTGCGGGGCGTTCGGGTCGACGCCGTGGTCTGCGGTCACCACGAGCAGGTCGCCCTCGCGCAGCAGGGCGAGCCAGTCCGCGACCGCCGCGTCGATCTCCTTGAGCGCCTCGTGGAAGCCCTCGACGTCGTGGCGGTGGCCGTACACCTGGTCGGTGTCGACGAGGTTCACGAACACCAGCCCCTCGTCGAGCTCGCGCAGCAGCGCGGTCGTTGCCGCGATTCCCTTGGCGTTCGTGCCGCCGTCGTGCTTCTGGTCGATGCCGACACCTGTGAACAGGTCGCGGATCTTGCCGATGCCGTGCACGCGCATGCCCGCGTCCTGGAGCTCCTCGAGGTAGGAGCGCCCAGGCGGCAGCGCCGCATAGTCGCGCCGGCCCTCACGGCGCTGAAAGTGACCGGGCTCGCCGTCGAAGGGCCGCGCGATCACGCGACCGACGGAGTGGTCGCCGGTCATCAGCTCACGCGCCTGTTCGCAGATGGCGTACAGCCCGGGCTCGTCGAGCACGTCCACGTGGGCGGCGACCTGCAGCACCGAGTCGGCGGAGGTGTAGAGGATCAGCTCGCCCGTCTCGAGGTGGTGGCGGCCGAAATCGTCGATCACCTCGGTGCCGCTGTATGGCTTGTTGCAGCAGAAGCGCCGGCCGGTCGCCTGCTCGAGCTCCTCGATCACGTCCGGCGGAAAGCCGTCCGGGTAGGTCGGCAGCGGGTGCTCCGGCACGACCCCCATCAACTCCCAGTGACCCGTGGTCGACTCCTTACCCGGGCCGAGCGGGTGCAGCCGGCCGTGCAGGGCCGGATGCTCGGCCGGCGCCACCCCCTCGATCGGGATGATCGAGCCGAGCCCGAGCCCTTGCAGGTTCGGCAGATCGAGCCCCCCGACGCGCTCGGCGAGGTGGGCGAGCGTGTTCGAGCCCGCGTCGCCCGCATATTCGGAGGCGTCCGGCAGGGCGCCCACCCCGCAGGCGTCGAGGACGATGACGGCGGCACGTGGCATTGCGGCGCGATTATGCACCTGCCCGGACCCGCCATACTCAAGGGGTGATTCGCAGGCTCCCCCACGTGGACCGAGTCGGGATCGAGGAGCGGGCGGCGCTGCTCGCCAAGCGCTCGATCAAGACAAGCGCGAAGCAGCAGGGCATCAGGCTCGCCGTCTCGATGACCGACCTGACGACGCTCGAGGGCGCCGACACCGCCGGCAAGGTGCGCAACATGTGCGCCAAGGCGGTGTGCCCGTCGCCCACGACGCCCGAGATCCCCTCGTGCGCGGCCGTGTGCGTCTACCCCTCGCTGATCGGGATCGTGCGCGAGTCGCTCGATGGCACCGGCGTGAAGGCGGCGGCCGTTGCGACTGCCTTTCCGAGCGGCCAGGCCTCGCTCGACGTGAAGCTGCGCGACGTCGAGGAGGCGGTGGCGGCCGGCGCTGAGGAGATCGACATGGTGATCTCGCGCGAGGCCTTCCTGTCGGGCGACGACACGCGCGTGATGGAGGAGATCGTGCGCGTGCGCGAGGCCTGCGGGGACGCGCACCTGAAAGTCATCCTCGAGACCTCGGAGCTCGGCTCATACGACCACGTGCGCCACGCGTCGATGCTGGCGATGGAGGCGGGCGCGGACTTCATCAAGACCTCGACCGGCAAGTCGACGGCCGGCGCGACGCCCGGCGTCACGCTCGTGATGCTCGAGGCGATCCGCGACTACGCGGAGCGCTCGGGCCGCGCCGTCGGGATGAAGGCGGCCGGCGGGGTGTCCAACAGCAAGGCCGCGCTACACCGGCTCGTGCTCGTCAAGGAGACGCTCGGTGACGAGTGGCTGACCCCCGAGCGCTTCCGCCTCGGCGCGTCGTCGCTCCTCAACGATCTGCTCATGCAGTACGAGAAGACGCAAACCGGCCACTACGCGCGACCCGAGGACTTCTCGAGAGAGTGAGCACGCAGGAGACACGCACCCGGATCGTCTGGGACTACGCGCCCGCCCCGGAGTCGCCCGAGCACGTCCGACTGCGCGACTCCTACGGGCTGTTCATCGACGGCGACTTCCGCGCTCCGCTGGACGGCACGATGGTGCCGTCGATCAACCCGGCCAGCGAGGAGACGCTCGCCGAAGTGGCGTTCGCAGGCGAGGAGGACCTGCGCCGGGCGGTCGACGCGGCGCGCGCCGCGCAGCCGGGCTGGGCCGCGCTCAGCGGCCTGGAGCGCGGCAAGTACCTGTTCCGGATCGCACGCCTGATCCAGGAGCGCGCCCGTGAGCTGGCGATCGTCGAGTCGATGGACGGCGGCAAGCCGATCCGCGAGTCGCGCGACGTGGACGTGCCGCTCGCCGCGGCCCACTTCTTCCACTACGCCGGCTGGGCCGACAAGCTCTCGTACGGGGTCGCCGGCCGCGACGTCGCGCCGCACGGGGTCGCCGCTCAGATCGTGCCCTGGAACTTCCCGCTGCTGATGGCGGCCTGGAAGCTCGCCCCGGCGCTCGCGTGCGGGAACACCGCCGTGCTGAAGCCGGCTGAGACCACTCCGCTGACGGCGCTCTTCCTCGCCGAGATCTGCCAGGAGGCGGAGCTGCCGCCCGGCGTCGTTCAGGTCGTCCCCGGGGACGGCTCGGCCGGGGCGGCCCTTGTGCGCCAGCCCGGCATCGACAAGGTCGCCTTCACGGGCTCTACGGGCGTCGGCAAGGACATCCAGGCGGCGCTCGCGGGGCGCGGCATCCCGCTCACGCTGGAGCTCGGCGGCAAGTCGGCGAACGTGATCTTCGAGGACGCCGCGCTCGACCAGGCGGTCGAGGGCATCGTCAACGGCATCTTCTTCAACCAGGGACACGTCTGCTGCGCCGGCTCGCGCCTGCTGATCCAGGAGAGCGTGGCCGACGTCGTGATCGGCAAGCTCTGGGAGCGCATGGGCCGGCTGCGGGTCGGCGACCCGCTCGACAAGAACACCGACGTCGGCGCGATCAACTCGCGCGAGCAGCTCACCCGCATCCAGGAGCTCGTCTCCGCGGGCGAGGAGGAGGGCGCGGTTCGCCGCAGCGTGGCCTGCGAGCTCCCCGAGCGCGGCTGGTGGTTCGCCCCGACGATCTTCACCGAGGTCGCGCCCGCCCACCGGATCGCGGTGGAGGAGATCTTCGGGCCGGTCGTATCGGTGCTCACCTTCCGCACCCAGGCCGAGGCCATCCAGAAGGCGAACAACTCGGCCTACGGCCTCGCCGCGGGCATCTGGACCGACAAGGGCGCGAAGGCATTCGAGGTCGCGAGCGCTCTGCAGGCGGGCGTCGTCTGGCAGAACACCTACAACCACTTCGACCCGACCGCGGCCTTCGGTGGCTACAAGGAGAGCGGCTTCGGCCGCGAGGGCGGCCCGGCCGGGCTGCGGGCCTACCTGAAGGTGTCATGAGCCGGCTCGCCGTCCCCAAGACCTACAAGCTCTACGTGGGCGGCGCCTTCGTCCGCTCCGAGTCCGGTCGCTACGACCGCGTCCAGGACCGCAACGTCCCGCGCGGCTCGCGCAAGGACGTCCGCGACGCCGTCAAGGCAGCGCGCGCAGCGGCGGGGCCCTGGGCCGCGCGCACGGCGTACAACCGCGGCCAGATCCTCTACCGCGCCGCGGAGGCGCTCGAGTCGCGCGGCGACGAGCTCGGCGTCGGGCGCCCGGAGCTCGAGGCCTCGATTGACGTGCTCGTCCACTACGCGGGCTGGACCGACAAGCTGCAACCGGTGCTCGGCGGGATCAACCCGGTGGCCGCGCCCTTCCTGTCCTTCTCGCTGCCAGAGCCCACCGGCGTGGTCGGCATCGTCGCCCCCGAGGAGCCTGAGCTGCTGGGCCTCGTCGCCGAGCTGGGCCCGGCGCTCGCGGCCGGCAACACCGTCGTCGCCGTGCTGTCGGAGCTGCGCCCGCTGGCGGGGCTCGACCTCGGCGAGGTGCTCGGCGTCTCCGACGTGCCGGGCGGGGTCGTCAACCTGCTCTCCGGGCGGCGCGCCGAGCTCGCTCCCGTGCTGGCCTCGCACCGCGACCTCAACGCGATCGTCGACGTGTCGGCGGATGCCGAGCTCGGGACGGAGATCGACCGGTTCGCCGCGGATTCGGTCACGCGCGTCCGGCACGCCGCGCCGACGACCAGCTACGACGACGCCGTCGCCGACGCGCTCGGCCGGCTCGAGTCGGTTGTCGAGCTGAAGACTGCCTGGCACCCGGTCGGAGCGTGACGCGCGCCCGGGCGGCGGCCGGGAGCCTCGTCTTCCTGCTGCTCGCGCCGGGAGTGGTCGCCGGACTCGTGCCGTGGCTCCTGACGGACTGGTCCGTCGACGACTCGTTCGCGTGGCCGCCGCTCCAGATAGCCGGCGCCCTGCTCGTCCTCGCCGGTACGGCGGTGCTGCTGCACGCGTTCGCGCGCTTCGTCGTCGAGGGGCTCGGCACTCCCGCCCCGCTGGCCCCGCCCGAGCAGCTCGTGGTCGGCGGCCTCTACCGCCACGTGCGCAACCCGATGTACGTGGCTGTGGCCTCGACCATCATCGGCCAGGCCCTGCTCTTCGGCAGGCCCGTCCTGCTCGCCTACGCGGCGCTCTTCATGGCGGTAGTGGCCGCCTTCGTGCGCTGGTACGAGGAGCCTGCGCTCACAGAGCGCTTCGGCGATCAATACACGACCTACCGCCGGGCGGTGCCAGCCTGGCATCCGCGGCTGCAGCCTTGGCGGGCAGAGAACTCGTAGTCCGTTCGCCCAGGGCGGGCAAATCGGCTGACTACCGAATGATCTTCGAGCTTCACGGCTGATCGCCGAACGTCCGCGGCCGTGCGTGGGCGTGAGCCGCATCGCTAAGTAACGTCTGTGCCATGGACTTCATCACGATCTTCTTCATCGCCATGGTCCTTGGCACGATCGTGCTGGCTCCCAGGTACGGTGCGGAGAGCCGCCCCGGATTCGTCCGGGCCGACCTCAAGCCCCGTGCCGGCTGGTCGCCTGCACGGCCGTGGAGCTCGGGCCGCCGCTAACGGCAATCAACCCGCAGGCATCAGGTCGATCCCGCGGCTGCCCGCGTTGCCGCTCTCGTCGAGCCAGTTGACCCGGCCGCTGTCCCATTCCGGCGGGATCGGGATCAGGTAGAAGTCGCCGTCCTCGCCGGGCGGGCCCGGGAAGGGCTCGATCGCGCGCCGAGTCTTGCCGTCGGCGTCGGTCACTACATCTTCATTCGCGCGACCGCGCGAATTGTGACTGTCAGTCGAGCGCGCCCTCGAGCCGCAGCACTCGCCGCAGGATCGCCAGCGACGAGGCGTAGGTCGAGTCCATTCCGAAGTACGAGAGACCGCGCGCGCCGAGCGTGCGGGCCTGGGTGTAGGGCGTATCCGAGGCGTAATGGATGATCCCGAAGTCGATCGGGAGCTTCGAGAAGTTGACCGCCTCGCCGACGGGGTGGCGATCGGCGTCGGCGATCTCGTAGATGGCGTCGCAGTACGGGCCAGCCTCCATCTCCACGACCGTGAACGCCTCGCGGTAGTAGAAGTCGAGGTAGGCGCGGTTCTGGAGGAAGGTGCTCTTGACGGTCACGGCACGCTGGTTGTCGAGGCCGGTGCCGAAGCGCAGGTCGGCCATCAGGTCCTCGACGCCGAACGCGTTGTCGAGCCAGTAGGTCGAGCCGGAGTGCTCGTCGTGCACGACGCTCGAGAGCATCACGTCACCCACGTCGGCGTTCAGCGTCGCTGCCTTGCCGAGAACGTAGACGCCGCGCAGGGCGGCGCTCGAGACGGCAACCTCGCGCAGGATGTTGTACGCGGCGACTCCGAGCGGGTAGTCGATGTTCACGATCACGGCGTCGCTGTCCGCGAGCGCCTCGGCGTCGACCGCCCCGAGCCGCGGGTCGAGCCGATCGGGCAGGAGCTTGGCGAGCGGGATGATCTGCGCGGGCACGCGCAGCGCGGTGCGCGACGGCAGGTGGGCGACGCCGCTGAGCGCCTCGGATTCGCGCCGGACGCGGCGGCCGTCCTCGCCGTGGCTGTCGAAGTACAGGCGCGCGACGAAGTAGAGGTAGTTGTCCCAGGACCCCTCGGCGCGCCCTTCGCGGAACGCCTGCAGCTCCTCGCGCAGGATGTCGTCCTCGGGCATGCTCTCGACGTACTCGATCAGCCGGTCCTCGCGCTCGCGCGCGGTGCCGGTGACGATGTTGACGAGGCTGTGCGTGTTCGAGCTGACGAAGTAGGTGGGTGCGTCGATCAGCCCCTGCGCGTTCAGCTCGTTCTGGACCGGCAGCCACCAGCGCCGCGTCATGCGGGCGTAGCCGACGTGCGTCCCGCCCAGCATCCGCACGCGCAGCGACATGCTGCGGTCGGAGATCAGCTGCAGGCGCTCGAAGAAGCGGTCGCCCCAGGCATCCCGCAGCCGGGCCCAATCGTCGGCGGAGCCGCCCAGCGCGGCGGCGCACTCCTCCGGCGCCGGCTCGGTGGCGGGCGGCCAGCCCGCGGCGCGCTGGCGCACGCGGATCTTGTTCCACTCGATCTGCATGGCCACGAGCGTCGGGATCAGATCGTCGACGTCCGAGGCGCTGGCCAGCAGCACCGCGTGCATGCCGCCGCCGCTGTCGTGCCAGCGCCGCCGCCGCGCGGGGGCGTTCGCCTCCTCCCACTCGTCGATCACGATGCCGTTGCGGGCGAAGACCTCGGCCTCCTGGCCCATGATCACGAGCTCGGCGCCCGCGATCGCGTCGGGAAGGCGCCGGATCGCGTAGATGAGCGCACCGAGATCCGGCTCGTCGCTGGCGGCGAGCGGGTGCAGGCTCGAGCCCATCGCGCGGTGCGACGACTCGAGCACGCGCAGGGCCGTCTCGCCGCTCGAGCGCAGCAGCGTGTTGTAGGTCCGCTGGTAGAGCTCGACCTCGTCGCTGAGGCGGCCGGCCTCTTCGGCCGGGCTCGTGAGGACTAGCCGTGAGACGGTCACTCCATCACTCCTTGACGTACGGGATGCCGATCGAGGCGGGCGGCCGCGAGCGCGCGACGACACCTGCGACGACGATCAGCGTGAGGACGTACGGAAGCGCCTGGAAGAGCACGGCGGTCGACTCCGAGAACTCCGGCAGGCGCTGGGCGAGGGCGCTCGAGAAGCCGAACAGGAGCGCCGCGATGAGCGCGCCGAAGGGCCGCCAGGCACCGAAGATGACGGCCGCAAGCGCGATGTAGCCGCGTCCGGCGGTCATGTTCTCCGTGAACGAGCCGAGCAGCGCGATCGACAGATACGCGCCGCCGAGCGCCGCGAGAAAACCGGAGACGATGACCGCGACGTAGCGCGTGCGGATCACCGACACGCCGACGGTCTCCGCGGCGCGCGGCTTCTCGCCGACCGAGCGCAGCCGCAGCCCGCGCGGCGTCCTGAACAGGAACACGCTGGTGAGCACGACGAGCAGCAGAGCGACCCAGGTGAGCAGGTTCGCGTTGCCGATCGCCTCGCCGAAGAAGCTCACATCCTCGATCCCGGGGAGCGACAGGTTGGGCACGCGCGGGACGTCGCCCGGGGTGCCCTCCGCTCCGTAGTGGGCGACGAAGACGTAGCCGGTGATCCCGAGTGCGAGGAAGTTGAGGCCGAAGCCGCTCACCACCTGATCGGCGCGAAAGCTGACCGACAGCACGGCGTGCAGGAGCGCGAGCGCCCCGCCGGACGCCATCCCGATCACGCAGCCGAGCAGCCACGAGCCGGTGAGGTCGGCGCCGAAGATCCCGAAGAACGCTCCCATCAGCATCATGCCCTCGAGGCCGATGTTGATGACCCCGCTGCGCTCGCAGAGAAGCCCGCCGAGCGCGGCGAAAACCAGCGGGGTGGCGAAGCGGAGCATCGCCGCAAACAGGGCCGACCAGACGAACACGGAGTCGAGGCTCGACTCGTTCGTCTGCGTCGCCGCCACTGCGCCGACCCCGGCGAGTACGCCCACCACGATCGCGATCCAACCGAGTCGCTTCTCGCCCTCGCGCACCACGTACACACCCGCGACGACGGCCGTTACGGCGAGCACAAGGGAGGGCACGGGTGTGCGCAGCATGATCGGCGGCAGTGCGATGAAGGCGGCGAGCACCCCCAGCACGAGCGCGGCCCAAGCGATCTCCCTCGCCCCGACCCGGCTCGGAACGGCGGCTTCGGCGAGCGCGCTCACGGACCCGGCTCCGGAGGTGGCGCGCCGTCGGAGCGGGCCGCCACCGTCGCGGGGGCGGGACCGGATCTGCCGGTGCCGCGGCCGATGAACCCCCTGCCTCTTCGGAGCAGGCCGAGCACCAGCACGTCTGCGCTCACGATGACGATGACGAGGCCCTGGATGATGTAGGTCAGGTTCGCGGCGAGCTCCGGCTCGAAGACCGTGGCATCCAGATTCCGCTGCGAGGTTCCGCTGAGCAGGGCACCGAAGAGCAGCGCGGCCGCGGCCGTCCCGAGCGCCGTGTTGCGGCCGAGCAGCGCGACGGCGATCCCGATGAAGCCGACCTGGGCGATCTGGATGTCGTTGGTGGCGAGCCGGAATTGCCAGCCGAGCACGTCGAGCGAGCCGGCCAGGCCCGCGAAGGCGCCGCAGGCGGCCATGACGAGCACGTAGTTCCTCCCGACGCTCATACCGCTGTAGCGGGCGGCCTCGGGGTTCAGCCCGACCGCGCGCACCTCGTAGCCGGTGGTGGAGCGGTTGAGGACGATCCAGAACACGAGCAGCGCAGCGATGGCGATGAA
>Ga0190271_10000972_pt1 | contig 15624 bp, 20 predicted proteins | sample Popmic356T_FD_133747 | JGI IMG/M metagenome (GOLD analysis project Ga0190271, IMG submission 133747) | Populus adjacent soil microbial communities from riparian zone of Weber River, Utah, USA - 356 T | ecosystem: Environmental > Terrestrial > Soil > Riparian zone | place: USA: Utah | collected...
GTTATGAGGGGGTTCCCCCCGACCCGACAATGAGAGGAGGGCCATCGTGCCCAAGTTCAAGGTAGAGATCGAGTTCGATCTGGAAACCCAGATCGAGCCAGACGGAATCCGGTTCGATGAACCGGAAGGCGTCGAGGACTACGAGGATTCCTCGTACTTCCAGTCGGCAGCGGTCGAGGTCTACGGCGGAGCCGTAGGGTTCGACGTGGAGGCCGAGGACGAGGACGCCGCCGAGCGGGTGGCACACGATGTCGTCTACGACGGCATGGAGGTCGAGGACGACGTTGGCCTGACTTGGCAGGCCGTGAACGTGAAGTTCACGGTCGAGAGGGTCATCGTTCCGATGACCCAGGAGTTCGCCGTCGCTCTCGTCCAGAAGTTCATCGCTGAGATGGAGGGAATGGACGACGAGCTTCGGGAAGCCTTCGGCTTCCTGCTCTCCACAGTCGTCAACCAGGCCCAGATGATCTCCGATCACAGAGCGGAGATCACCCGGCTCGACAGCGTGGTCGCTCGGCAGGCAGGCGAGATCGACCGCCTGACCAGTGGGCCGGACGGCAGCGAGGCTGTCACCGCCTGACCGCAGCATGGAGCGGCCCCTCTGGGGCCGTTCTACGGTGCCGTCCGGCATCACCGACAGGAAGGGAGGCTCTATGAGCCTGCTGAGTGGGATCTCGGCTCGTAGAGCCGAGAAGAAGGCTAATCAGGCTGCCGAAAGGATGCTCCAACGCGAGCAAGCACGGCAGGCAAAGCGGGATCGAGAGGCTGCAAGGCAGGAGGCTCTCACGGTCTGGATAGTCAAGAGGCTTCGCAAGCTCCCCGAAGGGGAGTGGGTGCCGTGGAGCACCCTCTGGAATGAGGCAGATGGAGCCAAGATTCCGAAGGACTACTCGACGCCCGACTACTGGCGCGACCGAGAGCCAGACAAGAGTGCGGCAATCAAGATTGCCGTGCAGAGAGTCGGGATGCTCTCCGAGACTGAACCTGGGAACCTTCGTAAGACGAAGGGCAAGAACAGTCGATGGGTCGGCCACGGCAGCACCACCTACTACTGCCGCTGGACGAAGGAGGGTTCCCCTCCTGAGTCTCCTGCCGCTCCTGCCCTGCGGCGGATTGCCGCTGCTTCGCAGCGGGAGAAGGAGAAGCGGGCAGCGAAGCTGCTCCGCCAGGAGGCACAGCGCCGGACTCACAATCACGTCCGCCGATCTCGGGAGCTTCAAGCTCCCGGCGAACACTCAACAGCCGAATGGCTGCTGAAGCTGGAGGAGTTCGGCCATCGCTGCGCCTACTGCGGCACCGAAGGTGCCGACTTCCACCGCGACCATCTCGTACCGCTGGTCGATGGTGGTTCCAACACCATCGGGAACATCGTTCCCGCCTGCCCTCCTTGCAATCTGAGCAAGGGCGGCAAGAGCGGAGCAGAACTGCTCCGCTGGATAACCGACAGGAGAGGAGTCACAAGGTGACCCAAGAGCAGACCATGATCCTTCAGGATCACCTGAAGGACGAGACGATCACGATGAGGGGGATCGAGTACCCCTCTCATCCGCAGATCGAGTTCGATCTGCCGAAGAACCCGAATAGCTGTCTCAAGCTGACCACGATGGTCGTGGTCAACGAGGTCAGCCGTACCTGGGTGGACTGGTACTCCGAGGACGGAGTACGGGTCAACGGCCGCGAACTGGTCGATCTCTACAACGTCCCCACCTTCTCGGAGAGAAGGGATGGCGTCGATCCGATGGGGCCGGAAACCGCCAAAGGCGGACTGATCGGCCAGCAGCCGTACTGATCGCAGCATGGAGCGTCCGGCAACGGGCGCTCTACGGTGCGTTCGGGAACGCACGGCTTACACGCCGCTCCGCACCTGCCCTCGCGCAGATGCGGGCCGCGACTTTCGGCCGTGCGCTCCCACGCCCATCGTGCCACGCGCTCGACACAACCTCTTGCGCGAGACACAACCTCTTTGTCGGCCTGCTATAATGATGGCCGACACAACCTCTACCAACAAGGAAGGAGGATCATGCCGACGACCCGGATCGGCCCTGAGAAGTTCAGGGAGGAGGCAGAACGCCGACTCATCGACTCGTTCGACCTGATGATCTTGCTTGGGCTTCGCTCCAAGCAGGCCATCTGGAAGCGCGTCGAGGAAGGCAAGCTGCCACGCCCTGTCTACGTCAGGCCGAACATCACGGCCCTGTGGGACAGGGACGAAATCGCAGTACCCGACTAGTGAAAGGAGGCAGCCTCAGATGGCTGTCCACACCACGCTCGACGCCCTCATTCGGAGGGTCATGGAGGAGGACGAGCGCAAGTTCGACCTTCTCGCAGACACACGGCGCATGAGCGTCGAGGCCGAGACAGAGGACGGCGATGTCGTTCTCTCCATCGACCAGCCCACGGGCGTCACGTCGCTCGCTCTGAGCGACCACGCCCTCGGGCAGATGGCAACGGATCTGGAGATCCCGAAGCGGTACTTCGACCGGATGAAGGTCGAGGCTCCGGGTCTGTTCCAGACCAACGTGCATCACTGGCTGTACGACAAGCCCGAGAAGCCCCGGCGCAAGCTGGTCAGGGCGTACAAGGGTGAGCCGGAAGTGGGGAGAGCATGGCTCTCCGACCGCTACCGCCGCCTCGACAACATCGAGATCGCCAAGAAGCTCCTGCCCGAGTTCGACGGTCTGGGCCAGGAGGTCACCTTCCACAACGCGGCGATCACGGACACGAAGTTCTATGTCCGTGCGCTGTTCCCGCGTATGGAGGCCGAGGTCAAGGTCGGTGACGCCGTTCAGTGGGGCGTCCAGATCAAGAACTCGGAGGTCGGTGACGGCCAGTTCGACATCTCCAACTTCGTCATGCGCCTCGTCTGCATCAACGGCATGGTCGTGGCGAAGGTGATGTCCGCCCGTCACGTTGGCAAGCGCCTCGGGGAGAACCTCTCCGACGAGGCCGTCCGCGCCGACGACAAGGCGTTCTGGCTGGCAGCGAGGGACGAGCTTCGTGCCTCGATCAGCGAGGAGCGGTTCCGCACGGTGCTGAACACGCTGCGTGAGACGACGGATGGCGAGACGATCTCGGCACCCATCGCCGCCACGGAGCGCCTCGCCAAGACCCTCGCTCTCTCCGATGGAGAGAAGGAGGCCGTGCTGCTGGAACTCGCATCCGGTGGGGACATGACCCGCTGGGGCGCGTTGAACGCAGTCACGGCAGCGGCCAAGGGCGTCGAGTCCTTCGACCGCCGCGTCGAGATGGAGGAGCTTGGCTGGAGCATGGCCGAGATGTCCGAGAAGGAGTGGTCGCGGATCGCGGTCGCTGCCTAACGAGTGCGAATGGGGTGTCCCTCTGTTCTGTGGAGGGACATCCCACAACCTTCTACCCAGTTGCCGATTATGGCAACTAGTTCGGAGAGTCCTCAGATTATTTTCGACGCCCCAACCCGACGTGAAAGGAGAGCCATGCCGAAGGCGAAGGTCAAGCTCTCGCAGTTTCGATGCGCCCTGTGTGGGCGCAAGCTCCCTGTCGAGCAGTACGTCTACTCGCGCCACACTGGGGCGAGGTACTGCTTGCCAACGGAGGCCAAGTGCAAGCCCCGGCAGAAGAAGGAGAGCGAATGAAGCGACAGCACATCGCACAGCACGAAGCAGCGCACGCAGTCGTCGCGCAGAAGATGGGCCTGCCCGTGTCCTGGGTCAGCATCGACTACGGCATCGAGGAAGGCATCCAGTTCCAGGCGGCGGTGAAGATCCCCGACGAGGAGATCGACCGCGAGCGGGACAAGCTCGCCATCTGCGTAGCGATGGCCGCGCCGTCCCACATCCAGACGCACCGCATCGTTGCCCGTGACCTCTGGGACTACGCCCAGCTTGAGGCGAACCTCGCCTACGAGATCGCGGGTCGAGGCGGCATCGAGTTCAAGGAGGTCTACGACCTCTCGCTCAACACGCTGGACGACTACTGGCCCGAGGTCGTAGACCTCGGCCACCGACTGGAGGACGAGGGCAAGGTCGTATTCGCCCTCGTCTAGATGTGAGAGGGGGACAGCCGAAGCTGTCCCCCGTCTCCCCGACAGTGAAAGGAGGGCGCGTGCGCCCACCCAACGCTGTTCGGCAACGGTACCACCACCCGACGTGAAAGGAGGACACATGGCTGAGTGGGCAAAAGCAGCCGAGGAGCAACTCAGCCAGCATCGCTGGTTGACCTCCGAGAAGGGACGCCTGTGGCTTCGCCACTGGATCATGGGCGAGCGCCAAGCGGAACCCGCGAAGGGCGACATGTACCAGATGCTCGCTCTCGGGGAAGCGCAGAAGCTCTTGACTGCGGACTCGATCTGGGTGGACGACGAGATGAGTGAACTCATCACCGTCTCCCGCGAGGACTTCGCACCCGAGCCGTTCTTGCAGGAGGATCTGCTCGTCCACACCGGCTTCGTCTACTTCAAGAAGCCACTGTTCATGCTCGACCGCAACAAGCGCAAGCTGACCATCGGCGCGTTCTCATGGTGTCCTTTCCGGGTCACCGCCGACGAGCTACCGAAGGTCGAGGCAGAGAACTGGGAGATCGAGCGGCAGGGGTCGGAGATCATCTCCTACGGCTCCGACGTGACGGAGGATCTGAAGGGCATCGCCCTCTGCCTCTACACGTCCACGGTCACCGAGGAGGACGACTACTTCGGTGCCATGCAGTCCGTCCGCCGTGAGTACCAGGCCGAGGAGCTACTGCCGCTGCACTTTACGCCCGTGTTCTTCGGCACGGATCTCGATGAGGGCGACATGTACGACGAGCATGGCCGCTACACCGGGGCCGACGAGTGGTGGATCACCGTTCAGGTGACGCTCAGGCTCATGCAGCAGCACATCACCACTCGCACCGACGCGGTAACCCCGCGCCCGACTCGCCGCCGCTGGGAGAGGGCGGGGTACTCACCGCCGAAGGACATCTGCGTCATCCAGCTTCGACGGGCGACCGTGAAGCACGACGACGACGAGGAGGGTGCGTCGGGCAGGACGCTCACGCACCGTCACTTCCGAGAGGGCCACTGGCGTCGTCAGTGGTACCCGAGCCTTCAGGCTCACCGGCAGATTCGGATTCAGCGAACCATCGTTGGCGACCCGAGCCTGCCACTCATCATCAAGAGGAGGTACTACAAGTGGGATCGCTAGAGGACGCCTCGGGCTACGAGGAGGGCTGGACGATCAACGAGTTGATCGACCGGCTCGTCTTTCCTGGGTACTGGCCTCCGGGCCTGCCCGATCAAGTGCTTCGCTGGCTCAAGGCGGGCAACTACGACCCGGCCACGATGCCCAAGCTCCAGCTTGCGAAGAACCCGGACGGGAACGTCTCCCTGCTGGGCTGGTCGTCAACGGACAGCGACGGTGGCCCGAACTTCATCCAGGCCGTCCGTGGGTTCGGCCTCACCGAGCAGGAGTACGCGGTATCGAAGGCGTGGCCGAACGCAGAGTGGTGCCCGCGCTGCTGGATAGAAGCCTTCGTCCCCTACGGGGCCGAGGACAAGGAGAAGGGCTACGCCGAGGGGTTCACGCCACCCGCCCTGTCACGCATGGACAACGAGACGTACATCTGCTCCGACTGCGGGCAGGACGAGGCCATGCGCGACTACCGGGGCGACCCGCCCATCCCGCCGAACGAGTGGCCCATCGGCCGCAAGGGATTCGGATGGGGTGGCCCGACCTTCCCGGCAGGGATGGTTCGTGGCCCCTACGGGACGAACGAGGGCGACAAGTGGATGGCTCCTGGCTCGGACGTGCAGGCACGGCTCGACGCCGAAGGCGAGGGCATGGTGCTGATCCACGAAATCATCGACGGGGAGGAGAAGCTCTACACGACCTCCGACCCCGACCTCATCCGAGAGGCGCTTGAAGGACACGACCTCTGGATCGAGGAGGAGAGGAGGAACAACTAATGCACGGACTTGGACTGGACGGCTCACGCGGCTGGGCGTCGAACGTGTGGGGGATGCTCACGGACGGAGGCGTCTGGGGTGTCCCCCGCTGCGGCCTCATGTACCGCAAGGAGGAGGAGGCCAAGCGTCTCGTCCTCTACGCCCGTATGCCGTGGGAGGAGGGGATGCCCATGACGCGGGAGGAACTCATCGAGTTCCAGACGGACGACCACGAAGGAATCGTTCGCATGTTCGGGAGCATCGGAGTCGAGGTCGTGGATGACTCGTTCGCCATCCGCATCTGAGATTCCCGCAACGTGCGGGGAAAGCGAAGGGGAGGGCGTTGACCCTCCCCCGCTCACCCAGTTATCCTCGTCATTCCCCAATGTCGAGAATGGACACAGCCTAACGGTCGGCCGACACATTGACAACTCCTGCGAGAGCCGAGTCGAGGCTCGTCAAGCGGAAGGATCGCCCTCCAAGGGACACCGGCTAGGGGCGTGCGGCGAAGGAGATGTGACCAGCGGAGCGAATACGTCACCGCGACTACCTCCCAGACCAAGAGGGGCTTGACGAAGAAGCGAGTGGGATCCGCCTCTAGACCTTGGACGCTGAGAGATACTTCGCCCCGGCATCCCTATCAGGGATAGACCACCCCCGGCAGTAAGGAGGAGCGATGGCAGAACGTGAGCGTGACTACTCGTTTGAGGCGATGGTCGATGTGTGCGGCATCGTCTACGCCGAGATCACCGAGCTTGAGCGTGGGCGAATGAACGCTGCGCTCAAGCAGCTACGCGAGGTACACCCGGACGACTACCTGCTCGCGGATCTGATCTTCGACCGGGCGAAGATGTACCGCGACGTGTACGAGGGCGCAGCCCTCACCCCGCAAGCTCTTACCGGCAACTGGTCGCAGCTTCCAGACAAGCACGACGAGTGGCGCAAGTCCCAGGTGGTGCATACAAACGTCCACGCAGCAGACGACGGGTGCGAGACGTGCGGCGGCGACAAGCTGATCGTGTACTCGCAGCGGCCCGCTGGCATGGACGGGGTGCCGGGGCAGATCCACACCTACGAGGAGTTCGCCCCCTGCCCGGACTGCAACGGCGGTGCGAACGTCGGCTTCTGGCGGCACGACGGGACGCGCTTCAACGCGCCTGAACCCACGCAGGTACGAAGGAGGATCCAGGGATGAGCGACACGCTGTTCGACCCCGGCCCACCCTCCCACTGTCCCGTCTGCGGAGGGCGTGGCTGGATCTACAACCGGGCGGGCGAGCAAGTGCCCTGCCCCGAGTGCCAGAAGAAGGCAGCCGCCACTAGCCCACTCCCAAAGGGAGGCGAGAACATGACGCTGGGCGAAGCCCGCCGTGTCCTCGACGCCGAACTGAAGGACGGCGCTCGCTGCCTGTGCTGCGGGCAGTACGCACAGATCCACCGCTGGACGCTGTACGGCACGGCCGCTCGCCTGCTCGTCCGCCTCTACGCCATCGGCGGCACCGAGGAGTTCGTGGAGTCGAAGCCGATCAAGCGCAAGGGCCAGGGCGACGGCGCTCGCCTGCGCTACTGGGGCTTGGCCGAGGAGGAGAAGGTACGGCGTCCCGATGGAGGGAAGTCAGGCTGGTGGCGGGTGACTCCTTACGGAGAGGACTTCATCCTCGCTCGGGCCACGATCCCCAAGTACGTCTACGTCTACGACAACACCGTCCTGCCCTACTCCGACGCTCATTCCCAGGGTGGGCGGCACACGATTTCCGACGTGCTGAAGGAGACATTCCACTACGGCGATCACATCCACTGGGGCGACTGAGTGGAGCGGATCGGTGAGCAAGTCGAATCGGAACTCAGTAGACTGAGAACCCCGGCAGACGAAGGAGGAGTGATGTCAGCAGCACCCCAACCAGACCAAGAGATCGTCAACGGCACCGTGGCCGGTGTCATCGCCAAGGGCGGCGACAAGTATCAGGTCGAGGTCAACGTGGGCCAGCAGAATCCACGGCGCTTGTGGACGAAGGACTTGGAAGTCGTCCAGCAGATGCAGGCGATGATCGGCCAGCAGTTGAGCTTCCTCTGTGGCGTGAGCCTGTGGACGAACAACCAGAACCAGCAGGTTCGCTCGCTCTGGATCAACGGCTTCGGCGCACCGGGACAGCAGCAGCAGCCGGTCGTCCAGCAGCAGCCCGTGAACCAACCCGTCTCGGCGCAGCCGCAACAGTGGCAGCAGCCCCAGACTGCGGCGCAGCCCGCACCCTCAATGCCTGCCCAGACACAAGCGGCTGCGCCGCAGCGTGATCTACGCGAGGAGAAGATCCACCGGCAGACCGCTACCAAGGTGGCCGTCGATCTCCTGAAGTACCTCGCTCCCGAGCATCACACGTTCGACACTCTCATCACGCTTTCTGAGCGCCTCGTTGCGTACTACGAGCAGGGCGTTCAGTGGGGAGGGGGAGAGAACCAGGGGAATCCGTCCGAACCTGCGGTGTCGGACGGAGATCCTGGCCCCCAGGGTGTGCCTCACACGGACGACGACATACCCTTCTAGCCGTGTCGTCCATCGAGGTATTCCTGGGGACGCCGCCCCCCGAGCTTCAGCCACCCATCCCGCAGCCACGCACGCTGGTCGGAGCGCACCTTCACCACCTGAGCGCGTCGTCGCTCGGGATGGTGCTGCGCTGCCCGCGCCAGTTCTACCGGCGCTACATCCTGGGCGAGAAGCAGCGGCCGGGGGAGTCCATCGTCATCGGCTCCTTCTTCCACGAAACGCTCGACTGGAACTACCAGCAGAAGATCGCCTCGCACGCCGACAACCCGCTCTCCGATGCCGTGCAGTACCTCCAAGACGAGGCCGTACCGAAGGTCATCGAGGAGGAGGGCGGCGTGGACAACATCCTCTGGGACACCGACCTCGACTTCGCCCGCTCGGATGCGGAGCGGATCATGTCGGCGTACTACCGCCACGTCGTCCCGAGGATCCAGCCGGTCGCCACGGAGGAGCGGTTTGAGATGTTCTTCCCCGGCGTCGAGGTACCGATCATCGGCTTCGTGGACGTGCGGGACGAGTCGCGCATCCTCGACACCAAGACGGGCAAGCAGGCCACGCGCAAGGTGAAACCGTCCTGGCAGCTTCAGGGCAGGCTTTACGCGCAGGCCAGGGGGATGCCGGTCGAGTACCACTCCGTCTCACGGGCCAAGACGCCCACCATCGTCACCGGCTTGGAGTCGGAGGACATGGTTGTGCCGGTGCCCACCGTCCAGCAAGCTGAGAACATGGCTCGCACCGTCAAGGCAGCGTCCGACTACATCGAGTACTTGCTCGGTGCCTACGGAGTAGAACAGGAGTGGCCCGCCCTTGGAGCCGTACCCGACTTCACTCGCAACATGCTCCCGTGCGACTTCTGCGGCTGGCGAGAGGGGTGTCCGGCATGGGCATGACCATGAACGTGTGGACGAGAAGCCGTACAAGCGGTACCCGCCCGAGACGGGCTGCATCGTGGCCCTGTGCTGGTGCATCGTTTTCTGGATCCTCGTCGCATGGCTGATTCTCTGGCTGATTGGGCCTTGATCGGCCTAGTCATCGGCATCGCCATCCTCACCTACTTCGGGCTATCGAACATGATCGACGGCCTCATCGACTACTGGCGCTCCCGAAAGGACGACCCATGACTCTTGCTCCGCTCGTCAACCCGACCGTTCACGGAGTCCCCGGCAAGCCGGGGATTCTTGGCTTCCACTGTGCTGCGCCGACATGCCGCCGACCAGCCCAGCAGCGACATCACATCTGGCCCAAGTCGTTCTTGCGCGGGCAGCCCTACGAATGGGTGTCGGTCAACGGCATCGTCTTGCAGAACTCCTGCGGCCTGTGCATGGGCCACCACACAGAGGTCACCGGGGATCCCGGTGGTCACGCCGCCAAGATCGTGTTCAACGAGGGGCTGCAAGTCCTTGAGTGGTGGGAGGCGCTGCCCCATGACGACTGGGCGTGCCTCGGCCTGCTCGACGGCGAGGAGGCTCCGCTCATCCATGCGACGGAGGCGTCCCGCGAGCGCGAGAAGGAGGGGCTGTGCCCTACCTGCGGCAAGGCTGACCGAAAGGAGTCGAAGCCGTTGCCGAAGCGCAAGACGAAGAAGTGGTCAGTCGAGGTTCCCGACGATGCAGAGGACGGTGCGCTCGTACTCGATGAGTACGTCGATGACCTGTCCGTCGCACTCGGGTTCGGAGACGAGCGCAAGGGCGTGCGCCGCTTCCACGTCCTCGCCAACGTCCTGCTCTGGGTGACGCAGCAGAAGCCCGAGTTCCTGGCCGACTGGGAGGAGGCAGGCAGAGCGTGACCCCAGCGCAAGAACTCATGCTCGCGCATCTGCGTAACGCACATGAGCGTTGCGCTGCGTACAAGGAGCGGGTGGACTCGCTGACGAACACGCTCAAGCGTGTGCGAGAGTCCCGCGACGAATGGAAGCGACGTGCCATCCTGTACCGCGAGCAGAAGGATTCACTTCGCAACCGGCTCCGCGATGCGCGGGCGAGCCGTGACCTCTGGAAGCACCGCGCACTAACCCGACAGGAGGAAGCCAATGCCAACAGTGGGCGAACGACTAGACGCATCGCTGCGTGAGATCACGCAGCCGCTCATTGCTCAGTTCAACGAACTGAAGCTGGAGATCGAAGTGCGGGAAGCCGAACTCGCGGAGCTTCGTGCTGCGCGACTGAAGCTGACCACGATCATCCGGCAGATCGACCCGGAGCTTGCTCCGAAGAAGGAGCAGCCGAAGAAGGCGCAGCAGTTGATCTCCGACGAGAAGGTGAACGAGGTCTACGAGTGGCTGCGTGGGAACATGAACGGCGAGGAGTTCTACGCCTCGGGGATGCGAGCGCAGGGCTTCGGCCTCGTCTCGCAGTCACAGTTGTCGAAGGCGCTCGCTGTCCTGCATGAGCGTGGGCAGATCCGCCTCGCCCGTCAGGGCAGCGGTGGCTCCAAGCACTTCAGGCTCGTCGCATGAGCTTCACGGTGTACGACATCCGCGACCTCGACCTCATGCTCAAGGTCGCTGACCTGACGAGCGTGACGGCGAAGGATCTCGTCAGGGAGTTCGGCGTGGACGGGGACGGGGGGCAGCACATCGCCTCACGCCTCGCCTGGATGAAGCGGTACGGGATGCTCACCCTCGGTGAGAAGAACCGGGAGTGGTCACTCTCGGACGCTGGGCGGCGGGTGACCAATGCCCAGCTACGGGCTGCGGCCAAGAGCCAGATCGAGCGCATCCCCGACGAGGAGATGATCGAGGTCATGGCTCACGTCACGTCTCGCGTGCGCCTGGGCGATCCCATGACCGCAGCGATGCTGCGGCGTGAGTTCCAGTACGGCTCGCGTCAGCGGTAGCTGGTCGAGTAGTCGAGATGCACATGCGGGGCTGCGTGATCGGCGCTGATCTGCGCGATCACCTGGCCCCGCTTCACCTTCACGCCTGCGGGGAAGTCGGACTCGATGTGGCCGATCCAGTAGGTGCGCCCGTCGTCGCCCTGGAAGTAGATGGACGACCCGCCCTGCGCGGAACCGTGGCGGATGATCGTGCCCGACACCGGGGCAGCGACCGGCGTACCGGGCTTGCCCATGATGTCGATGGCGTGGTTGAAGCCCGAGTCCTCCAGCCCTGACGTGGGGTGCGTGGACTTCCACTTCGTGGGCAGCACCATCGTCTTGCCCGAGTACTCCAGGGGCACACCCTCGCCGCCATGTTCGTGATCGTGGGGGGCTGCACCGGGAGCTTGTCTTGCTCCGGGGGAGGGAGAGGCTCCCGGTGCAGCGGGGGGAGGAGGGGGAAGTCTGAAAGAGGATTGGACGACGCCCGGTAGCTGCGTGAAGTCCATGCTCCCCCCCGATGCGTACTGCCCCAACACTGTACTCGCATAGGCACCGGGGTCAAACACGGCTCGCCGGGGTGGAGGCGGCGGCTCTCCTAGCTGGCGTCCCTGCGCGGGGTTTGCCCTTCCCGGCGTTGGAGACAACGGGAGCGTCTGCCCGTAGGAGCCTGCGATCTTCTGGACGTAGGGCGTCATCCCCGGCGTTCGCTTGCCCGAGAGCCAGCGGTTGAGGTCGCCCTGAAGGGCGGGGTCTTTGAAGTCCACCTGGCCTGACGCCATCGCCCGTGCGATGGCCGGGTAGCCCGAGCGCAGAAGCTCGGCGGTGCGCTTGACGCCTGCCTGCATGTTCGGCATGGCGACCACGCCCACGCTGTTGATCGTCGGCAAACCTGAGCCGGGTGCTGTCAGATTTAGCGGGTTCCACGTCGCAGAGTTGGCGGTGTGCCCGCCCTCCCACCGCTGCCAGGAGCCAAAGAGCTTCTGGGCCTGCTTCGTAGGCTTGCCGCCGAGCGCCCCGATCAACTGTACGCCGAAGTCTCCGAGTGAGCCAGCCATCTACTCGCCCTCGTTGAGTCCGACCGGAGCCACCCGCAGCGAGCGAAGCAGCGTGTTCCAGAAGTCGCGCTCCTCCCACCGCTCGGACGGCTTGCGGAGCGGGTAGGCCAGGTACGCCGGAAGCGGAAGCTCCTGCCGCAGAATCTCCTCGGTCGGAGCCTCGCGGCCCCAGGCGTTCTGCTGGTTGCCCAGCATCCAGAGCGTCTGGATGACCGGGTTCAGGTAGCCCACCGGCTTCTGGACACCAACCTCGGCGGGGCCACGCGCCTGCATGAGCGACTGGAGCAGCCCTGTCGGGGTGTTGAAGGGGGAGAAGGTGCCGACGTTGACGTATCCCCCCGGCCCACGGGCATAGCCCGACAGCCACTCGGGAAGCTCGGGACGCTCTCCGAGAACTTCGGTCGCAGCCTTCTCGCCCTGCGCTCCGAACTCCATCAGCGCCCCCGCCGTGATCGGGCGCTCCCCGGCGAACATGAGCGGGTACTTCGTGGACGCCTTCAGGAACGGGTACAGGAAGATCGCCCGCTGGAGGTACCGCTTCTCCCAGGGGGAGATCGAGTCGAAGTCGAGCATCAACTGCTCGGCCTCGTCACGGATCTTGGAGAGGTCGCGCTCGGCCTTCGACTGCTGCCTGCGGATGTCGCTGCGGAACGGACGCTGGATCGACTTGTCCCCTCCCTCGCCCATCCCCAGGAGCTTCTCGACCTGGGCATCCGTGCGGTAGCCCATCTTCGCCGCCGACTGCCGCCACGCAGCCACGCGGAAGCTGTCATCAATGACCCGCCCGGAACGCCGCCCCCATTCTCCGAGGGCACCTGACGTGACCTCTGCGGCTCGCCCCACCCTGCTCCCTCCCGGCGAACCAGGCTGGGCAGAGAAGATGTCGCGGGTGGCCTGGGCCGAGAAGTTCCCCTGCGTCGGGCCACGCCCCATCTCCACGGAGACACGCTGCCACAGGGACTCGGCAGCCTCGGGGCGGGTGGAAGCCTTCAGCGCCTCCTGCATCGACCACGGCAGGAAGCGGGTCGCAGCCGGATCCTTGAGCATCATCATGGCCGAGTTGCCGATGATGTTCGTGACGTAGAAGCCGGGGTTCGCGTACAGCAGCAGGCCACGGAAGGTGTCGAGAGTGGCATCCATCACCTTGGTCGCGGTGTTGGCGGGCTTCGTCGCCGCCCCCGGCTCCTTGCCGGTGACGTACTTGAACAGCATGTCCACCAGCTTCTTGTCCACGACGTAAAGCTGGGACTCGCCCTTCCACTCCTCGTACACGTTCTTGTCGTCGGTGATGTGCTTGTCGATGTAGGTCTTGATCTCGTTGCGGATCTCGACCGGATCCTCGGCAGACTCCAGGGCGTCGAACATGGGCTTGTCCACGCCCCGGCCTGCCCGCTTGACGACGTACTGCGTGTCGAAATCGGGGTACGTCCCCGGCTCCAGTACCTCGCCCATGTCCAGCACCGCTTCGCGTAGCTGGTTTGCCCGTGCCAGGGCGACCACGCGGTTCGTGTGTTCGATAAGCGTGCGCGGGTCGTCGTACAGCATCCCCGAGCGCATGAGGCCGAGCTTGTTCTTGGCGAAGATCGGGATACGCGAGAGCGTGCGATCTCCGATCTCGCGCTGCGCCCTGGGGATCCCCCTGGTCGTGCGCCCACCCCCGAGGTCAGGCTCGGCAGCCCGGTGTGGGATGAAGATGTCCGGCTCTCCTTCGGAGCGGAACAGGGTCGAGAACACACGCTCCACGTTCGGGTCGAGGTCAGGGTTGACCCGCTTCTCACGCTCCCAGACCTGGCGGATCCATGAGGAGAGGCGGGCGAACACTGGCTCCAGCGCCCGAGTCGGAGCCTTCCCGTCGCGGACGTACTGCTCAAAGGAGCGGGCGAAGTCCTCATGCTGCATCTCCGTCCACTCGGGGAAGCCCTTGCCGCCTGCGAAGTGGCCGTTGAGGACACCCTGGTCGTCAGCGGAGAGGTCGTGGTAGGCGACGTGCCCGAGTTCGTGGATCCAGGTGGACACGTCCCCGTCCTTGAAGATGTGGATGCGGCTCTTGCCGCCCGCGAATAGCTCGACCGCTCCCTTCGGGAGAGCGTCCCAGTCAGGGGTGCGCTGGTACATGGACTTCGGCTTCATGGCGTTCGTGCGGAACTCATCCGTGACCTTGAACACCGTCCCCGGCAGCTTCCCCTTGGCGACGGCGTTCTCGTTGTACTGGGCGCGGTACTCACCCGTGTAGGCGTTGTCCACCTTCTCCCCCGGCACCCCAAACTCCCGTGCCCACACCTTGGGGATGTCCCGGTCGTAGGAGATGAACGAGTCGTGGCTGGGCGGGTTGGCCTTGAGATGGGCCGTGACCGCCTCGGCCCCGTCCCCGTGAATCTTCAGCCAGGTGGCGGGATCGACGCCCTTGTTATTTCGCATGAGTTGAACCTCACGCCCGATGAGGATGACCTCATCGACATCGTTCTCGACGGCGTGGCGGGCGATCCAGCGGGTCGGGGAGTTCAGGTAGCTCGACCGCGCCGACTTCGTGCCCATCCCCAGCGGCGGGGGCGGGATGTTCCCGAGGCCGAACTGAGAGTCGAGGTAGTTGAAGCCCCGGTTGAGATCCCACCACTGGTTGTCGAGGTTGTCGATCTCGTCCTGATTCGCGTACCACTCGTCCTCGTTGTTGCGGATGCCGTTGCGGATCTCGGCGTCAAGCTCCTCCTGTCGCTCCTTCAGTTCCCGTGAGCGCACCGAGAGCGCCTCGATCTCCTCACGCAGATCGTCAATCTGGCGCTGCTCCGCATCGGAGGGGTCGCGGTAGACCCGTCCTTCCTGGCGCTGGTCGATGGCCTCGCCAACCCAGTCGGACTGGATCTCCTCGACCACCAGCTTCCGCACCCCATCCTCATCGAAGATGTGGAAGCGGAAGTGGACGGCCACGTTCTCCTTCTGCCAGTGGCGGTTCTTGTCCATGAACGCCCGGTCGCGGCCCTCGCCCGGAAGCTCAAAGCGGACTTCGTGGTACTCGCCCTTCCCCGGCTCACGGGAGATGTACGTCCCGCCGCCACGCTCACGGTCGTAGATCGTCCCACGCCCCTCAAAGAAGGCGTCCTCGGTGTTCGTGAGGATGACCTGGCGCATGTTGTAGGCGTTCGTGCGGTTGGCGAGCAGGAGCTTGAACTCCTGCTGCGTGACCATCGCGTCGTCGGGGAGCGCGTCGAACCACATGTCGAGGCCCGAGTTGTAGAACTCCTCCCTGGGGATCTCCTTCTCCAGCGAGCGACGGAGATCCAGGGCGGGCATCCGACGTGGCATCTTCTCGTTCACCCA
>Ga0190271_10000973_pt1 | contig 15620 bp, 6 predicted proteins | sample Popmic356T_FD_133747 | JGI IMG/M metagenome (GOLD analysis project Ga0190271, IMG submission 133747) | Populus adjacent soil microbial communities from riparian zone of Weber River, Utah, USA - 356 T | ecosystem: Environmental > Terrestrial > Soil > Riparian zone | place: USA: Utah | collected...
AATCGCTCTTTGGCGGCTTCGTCCAAGCCTTGCATCGTGCGCTCGAAGCGGCCGAGCGGATCGGTGGTGCCTTCCGGATGCGGATAGTCGCTCGAGAACATGAACAGCTCGGGACCGGCATCGCGGATCATGCGGCCCACGTCTTCCGCGGGGAACGGCGTGAACTTGATGGCGCGGCGCAGATACTCTGAAGGCAGCAAATCGAGCTGCTTCAGGTAGGGATCGGTGCGGCCGAACGCGCGATGGCCGTGGTCCAATGCGCGCAAAAATTCGGGCACCCAACCAGCCGCGCTCTCGATGACACCCCCGCGCAGCTTCGGAAAGCGCATGAACACACCATCGTAGATCATGGCAGTCAGGAAGATCTGCGGCGCGACCCATAGCATCGGGTAGTCACAGAATCGCAAGTTCTCTCCGCCGCCGTGGAGATCGGGCGCGCGCTCGCGACCGTTGTTGCGGAACGCCTGTGGCTGCGTGAGCGTACCGTGCCCGATGTGCAGCATGAAAGGGACGTCCCGCTCGCAAAGCAGCTCCCAAAACGGATCGAACATCGGATGCCCGGGGGACACCTCGCCCGGCGCCGCGTTGGAGAACATGATCGCACCGCAGCCAGCGTCCAATGCCTCGTTGGCGCTCAAGAGAGCGAGCTCTACGTTTTCGAGCATGACGTACGCCACGGGAATCAGGCGCGGATCGCTGGCACAGAACGCGGCGATAGAGCGATTGTAAGCTCGGCAGGCGACGTATTTCGTAGCCTCGTCCGGTGCGGCTCTCAGCGGCCCGAGCCCCGCCGTAGGGAAGACGAGCTGCGACGCGAATCCGAAGTTGTCCATGACCTGTTTGCGCTCGGCCGGATCGAACGCACCGTATGCAGTCCAGCCTTTCGGGCCGGCGATCGGGTTCTCGGCTGCTTTCGCGTCGGCCGCGGGGTCGTGTTTGCGTAGCCGAGCCTCATCCACGAGCTTGTCGATTCGCCCTGGCTTCTCGCCGAGCACCGGTTGCAACTTGCCCGCGTAGCTCGACTCGATGAAGGGGTCGAGCCATTCTCGCGTCTCCATCACGTGGCTGTCGGCATCGTGAATCACGCGGCTATTGGCGTAGGTCATGGTCACTCTCCTGTACTTCGATGTCCTAACTGCGTGCGTGAGTTAGCGCATTCGTTAGTGAGCTAAAGTTCAGCACGGGTCTGCGACGACGCTCGTGTGCATTTCGAGAATGTCGTGCCACGGCAGCAGCTCCGCAGAAGCGTGCATCCTTGCCGACCCCATGCACCCTACGAGGGTTGTAATGCCAGTAATGGCGTGACGTTTCAATTACTGACGACGTCAAAAGCGCGAGGAAGCCAAGAGCCCGGAGCGACACGCTGGGGGTAGACTACACGTTGCGGGGCTCTTCAGCTTGGCTGTCCTAGCCTGTGCTCCGGGTTTTCTCTACCACGTCCGGCTGTTCCGCTCCGATACACAGCGCGTCCCCAACCGTGGGGCCTCGTGATCTGGGGCAGACAGCTGGGGCCTCGTGACACAAGTGCATGCGCGTCGTGGTCGAGCAGGACGAGCGCGAGTCGCACGCGCCTGTCGTTACGCCTTCGCTGAGCGTGCTGACAGGCCAGCATGCTGCATCCAATACCCTCTGATTGTTAGGATCGTTGGTCGTACGAACAGTGTGTGCGCTCTGCGAAGGGCGCGCTGCCACCGCTGCATACATGGTGGGTTCCGTCGGGCATGGGCACGTGCTCCCCGGCGGTCTGTTCCAACGAGCGCGCTCGCTGGGCGCGGCAGAGCCGGCCGGCGCTGCGAGCTGAGCGCGCTGCTGCCAGTGCGCGTGCTCCGCTGGCGTGCCGGGGTATCTCGACTAAGCTGCGCTGCGAGGCCGTGCGTGCGTGCGGCGATGTATTGTGTGTCCGGCGTTCCGGCGTCTGATAACGTACACGTACCGTCCCCGTGCTTTGCGCTAGAATCGCGCGCAGGGTGCCTGCGCTCTATGCGCGCTTCGCGCCGCAGGAATCGTAGCCATGATCAGTACCGAGCCTCAGGTCGAACTCGCGATGTCTTATGCCGTGGATACGGTCGCTCGGGACGAGCGACGCATTCTGGAGCTGATCGCCACCGGTGTGGCGCTGCCACTGGTGCTCGACGGCATCGCGCGGCTCTTCGAGGCGCAGGTCGCATCTGTGCGCGCTTCGATCACCATCATCGAGAACGGCACCACGATGCGACGCGGTGCTGCTCCGAGCCTGCCTGCAAGCTATGGGAGCGACATCGACGGCCTGCAGATCGGCGTGGGTGTGGGCTCATGCGGCACCGCTGCTGCGACCAAGCAGCGGGTGATCGTTCAGGACATCGCAACGGATCCGCTCTGGGCGAACTGTAAAGAGCTGGTCTTGCACCTCGGCCTGCGCGCCTGCTGGTCCACGCCGATCCTGGCTACGGATGGCGAAGTGCTCGGGACGTTTGGCATCTACGACGAGGTCTCGCGCGCGCCCAACCGAGAGCAGCTCGACCTGGCCGACCGCGCGTCGCGCCTAGCGGCGATCGCGTTGGAGCGTCAGCGCGGCGCTCGACGCATCGAGTTGCTGCACGAGCAGCTCGAAGAGCGGATTCGCGAGCGCACGCAACAGCTCGAGGCGGCCGTCGAGGAACTGCAGCGGGCGCGAGAAAAGGCCGAGGCTGCGAGCACTGCGAAGAGCTTTTTCTTGGCGAATATGTCGCATGAGATCCGCTCGCCGCTCACCGTGGTGCTCGGCTTCTCCCAGCTGCTGGGCAATGCTGGCGAGCTCGCCCCGAAGCACCGTGAGATGGTGAGCGCGATTCAGGCCAGCGGCGAACACCTGCTCACGCTCATCAACGGCGTGCTCGAGATGTCCAAGATCGAGTCCGGCCACTTGGCGCTCAACAGCGCGGAATTCGAGCTGCGCACTGTGCTCGCCGAAGTCGAGTGCATGCTTCGGCTCGCGGCCGACAAGAAGGGGCTCGCGTTCTCCATCTCGGTGAGCGAGGAGGTGCCGCATGTCGTCGCGACCGATGCAGGCAAGTTGCGTCAGGTGTTAGTCAATCTCATCGGCAACGCCATCAAGTTCACGGACCGCGGCAGTGTCTTCGTGCGTGTGCAGGCTGCACACCGGCGAGAGCGCGATGAGTGCCGCGTCGAGCTCGGCTTCGAGATCGAAGATAGCGGCACCGGCATCTCCGAGGATGGACAGCGCATGTTGTTCCGCCCGTTCGTGCAAGTCGGTATGGGCAAGCATCAGCCCGGCGGCACGGGGCTCGGCCTCGCTATCAGCAAGAGCTTCGTGGGCGTCATGGGCGGCAGTATTTCCGTGCACAGCCGCCCCGGCGAAGGCAGCACGTTTCGCTTCCGCATCCTCGCCGATGTCGCCGAGGTGGGCTCGCCCGAGGCGGCCGCGGTCCTCGCGTCGACTGCCACCGCGCGCGGACGACCCGCGTCGATTCTCGTGGTCGACGACAGCGAGATGAACCGGCGCTTACTGCTCGAGGCGCTGCGGCCCATGGGCTTCAACATCAGCCAAGCGGCCAGTGGTGTCGAATGTCTGCAGGAGCTCGAAGCGCGGTGCCCGGAGCTCGTGCTGATGGACCTGCGCATGCCCGGCATGGACGGCTACCAAGCCATGCGGCACATCCGCACGCGCCATGGCGCCCAGTCGATCCGCATCATCGCCGTAACGGCCAGTGCATTCGAAGAAGATGCGCCGCAGATCGCGCAAAGTGGCGCCGACGAGCTGGTGCGCAAGCCGTTTCGGCTGGACGAGCTGGTGGGTGCGATTCGGCGCCAGTTGGCAGCTCTCGGCGCCGACGACCGCGGGTTCTTCCCCGCCGACTGATGTGCGGCCGCGATAGGCTCGGCGCCCGCATGTGCAGTCATCTCCACGTGATATTGGCCGATCCCCCCTGCGGCTTTACGTCGACCTGACGCTGCGCCCGCGCGCGGCAGGCATATGTCTGGTACTAACGGTGGGCCGTTAGGCCTGTCCAGCCGTGGCAACACACAGGAGAGGCCCGTGCGCGAGGAAACACCAAACCCCGGCGATACCGCTGCGATCGTTGAACACCTCGCGTCCAGTGATCGGCAGGGGGCCGAGCAGCACCAGACGATACGCGACAAGCTATTTCCCATCGTGGGGATCGGCGCGTCGGCGGGCGGGCTGGCGGCGCTGAAAGCGCTATTTGCGTACATCCCGCACGACACCGGCCTCGCTTACGTGATCGTGGTGCATTTGTCCCCCGAACACGAGAGTCATCTCGAGGAGCTTTTGCAGCCCCACGTCCAGATGCCTGTGCAGCAAGTGAGGGAGACCGTCGCACTGGAGCCAAATCGGGTTTACGTCATTCCACCGAACTCGAACCTCGACACGATAGACACCCACTTGCGCCTCACGGCACTGGAGGCGCGACGCCATGAGCGAGCGCCCATCGACCATTTTTTTCGCACGCTCGCCGATGCACACGACGGCCTGGCGATTGGCGTTGTCCTGACCGGCACGGGCACGGACGGCACGCTGGGGCTGCGGCGCATCAAGGAGAAAGGTGGGCTGACCGTCGTCCAGGATCCTGCAGAGGCGGAATACGACGGCATGCCGCGGAGTGCCATGATCGGTTCGCCGGTCGATCTCGTCCTGCCACTCGCGGAGATTCCTCAGGCGATCCTTCGCTTCGCGAAGACCGAACCGCGCGTCAGCGTGCCGGACGACGAGGAAGACCCCGATCGGATCGCGCAGCGCCTCTTGCAACGGGTGTTTGCTCAAGTGCGTGCACAGACCGGGCGCGACTTCAGCCACTACAAGCGGTCGACGTTGTTGCGCCGGATCACACGGCGCATGCAGTTCAGCCACCTGCAAGAGGCAGCCGCGTATGAGGCGTTTCTGCGCGCGCATCCGCAGGAGGCGCAGGCCCTCGCCGACGACCTGCTCATCACCGTGACGAGCTTCTTCCGCGATCGCGAGGTGTTCGAGACGCTCGAAAAAGACGTGATCCCCGCGCTCTTCGTCGGGAAGGGTGCAGACGACACTGTTCGCGTCTGGTCGGTGGGTTGTTCGACTGGCGAGGAGGCTTATTCGTTAGCGATTCTGCTCTTGGAAGCGGCCGCACGACATGAAGGCGCGCCTGGGCTCCAGATCTTCGCTTCGGACCTGCACCCCCAGTCACTCGCCCGGGCGCGCGAGGGTTTTTATCCGGGTGATATCGAAGCGGACGTCGGGCCTGAGCGCCTGCGGCGCTTCTTCCTACGAGAGGACGGTGGTTACCGAGTACGCGCGGAAGTGCGCGAGCTCGTTATCTTCGCACCGCACAACCTGCTTTCCGATCCGCCTTTTTCACGCCTCGATCTGGTCTCATGCAGAAATCTACTGATTTACCTCGAGCGCGACCTGCACCAGCAAATCGCTGTACTCTTCCATTACTCGCTGCTGCCGGACGGCTACCTTCTACTCGGCACATCGGAGAGTACCGATACCGCCGAGTTGTTTCGGATCGAGAACAAGACTGCTGGCGTGTACCGCCGGCGCAATGTGCGGGCACCTGAGCCGAGGCTGCCCGTCTTCCCGCTGTCGCGCCTGCCCGCCTCCAGTGGCACGGCCCGTGTCGAACCGGCCCGCGGACCCGCTTCGTACGGAGCATTGCATCAGCGCGTGGTGGAGCTGCACGGGCCGGCGAGTGTGTTGGTGAGCCCAGAAGACAACATCGTCCATTTCTCTGCGCACGCGGGCCGCTATCTCGTTCACCCCGGCGGCACGGCGACCACGAGTGCGCTGAAGCTCGTTCGAGAAGAACTGCGCGTCGAGCTGCAAACGGCGCTGCGCACTGCGCGCACGCACAAGAAAGGCGTCCGCACCAAGCCGATCCTCGTGCATTTTAGCGGCGACTCGGCCCCCGTAGTGCTCGATGTGCGGCCAGCGTTGGAGCCTGCCCAAGAGGGTTTCATCCTGTTGATCTTCGACGAGTGGCCGACCGTCGACGCGCCGCCGAAGCTCGAAGACCCCGAGCTCGATGCAGCGCGCCCGAGCCTCTCGAGGTTTCGCGAGCTGGAAGCAGAGAAACAGCTGGCCGAACAGCGCTTGCAGACCATCGTCGAGGAATACGAGACCAGTCAGGAGGAGATCCGCGCCTCGAACGAGGAGCTGCAGTCGGCGAATGAAGAACTGCGCTCCACGCTCGAGGAGCTAGAGACCAGTAAAGAAGAGCTCCAGAGTATGAACGAGGAGCTTCAGACGGTGAATCAAGAACACCGTCACAAGGTGGAGGAGCTCGGACAGCTCTCGAGCGACTTGCAGAACCTGTTGACGGCTACCGACATCGCCACGCTGTTCCTCGACCGCGAGCTGCGCATCCTCCGCTTTACGCCGAGGATTGGTGAGCTCTTCAATATGCGGCTCACAGATCGTGGACGCCCGCTCTCCGATCTCACTCACCGGCTCGGTTACCGAGCTCTGCAGACCGACGCTAGCGAAGTGCTCGAGCGGCTCGTGCCGATCGAAAGCGAAGTTCAGGATGAAGCTGGGCGTTGGTTCCTCACGCGGGTGCTGCCGTATCGCAGCGCCGACGATCACATCGCGGGTATCGTCGTCACGTTCGTGGATATTACTCGGCAAAAACACGCCGAAGACCAGGTGCGGCAAGCGAAGGAGAACTCCGAGCGCATTCTCGAGACGCTGCCTCAGCCCTTGCTGGTCTTGACCGCGGACCTCACGATCCAATCGGCCAATCTCGCGTTCTACAAGCACTTCAACGCGGTTCCCGCACAGACCGAGGGTCGTAAGGTCTTCGAGCTCGGCCACGGCCAATGGGACATCGAACCGCTGCGAGTACAGCTCGCAGCCGTGTTGTCCGAGAATCGATCGTTCGACGAGTACCACGTGGAACAGAAGTTCGAAGACCTCGGCGTGCGAGTCATGTTGCTCAACGCTCGGCGCTTCCATGACCGGCAGCTGATCTTGCTCGGGATCCAGGACGTCACGGCCCGCTACGAGGCGGAGCAAGCCTTGCGCGCGAGCAAGCTTCAGCTGGCGACGGAGCTCACGGGTATGCAGCGACTGCACGAGCTCGTGCGCCGATTGCTGGCTTGCTCCGATCGTGAAACGGCACTGCACGACGTGCTCGTGGTCGCGATGGAGATCACGCGCGCGACCCAGGGGCAAGTGTACGTGTTGGATAAGGCAGGCGACCAGCTCTCGCTCGTGAGTCACCTCGGCTTCGATCGCCAGCCGCTCGAGAAGCTCGCCGCACTCATGAACGACGAGCGCGCGGAGTACGCGCATGCGGTGCGCGGCAGCGAACGTGTGATCGTCGAAGACGTCCGTGCGGAGCCGCAGTTCGCCGAGCTGCGAGCGATCGCCGAGTCGTCGGGATTTCGCGCCGTGCAAGCGACGCCGCTGGTGAGTCGTGACGGAACGGCGCTTGGCGTGCTGTCGACGCACTACACGGATCCGCACCGGCCGTCCGAGCGCGACTTGCGGCTTTTGGATCTGTGCGCGCGGCAGGCTGCCGATTTCCTGGAACGCCTGCGAACCGACGAGGCACTGCGTCTGAGTCAAGATAGGTTGGCGGAGGAGAACCGGCGCAAGGACGAGCACCTCGCCATGCTCGGCCACGAGCTGCGGAACCCGCTCGCGACGATCCGCTCCGCGACGGAATTGTTGATGGGGTCGTCCGCGCAGGACCCCAGCCTGGGAAAAGCCTACGCTGCTCTCAACCGGCAGTCGGCCCATGTGTCGCGAATCATCGATGGCGTGCTCGAGGTCACGCGCATGGCCTGGGGCAAGGTTTCTCTCGTGTTGGCGCCGTTGGACGTGCGCGCCGTGCTGGACAGGGTGTTGGAAGACAGTACGACGATGATCGCAGGCCGTGACCTCGAGCTACACGCGCAGCTTGCGGATGAGCCGCTCTGGGTTCGAGCCGACGAGAATCGGCTCGTGCAAGTGTTCGACAACCTGATGGTCAACGCAGTCAAGTTCACACCTCCGAGGGGACACATCACTGTCACGGCCGAACGAGACGGTGCCTCGGCGGTGATCCGCATCCGCGACACCGGAGTGGGAATTCGTCGCGAGATGCTCCCGCGCATCTTCGAGGCTTTTCAGCAGGAGAAACAACACGTGGATCGTCCGACCGGCGGGCTGGGCCTGGGGCTCGCCCTCGTCAAAGGGCTGATTCAGCTTCACGGCGGGACCGTCGAGGCACATAGCGAAGGACTCGGCAAGGGAACCGAGTTGGTTGTCACGCTACCTCTCACGCTCGCGACGCCCGGCTGGCAGACCGCCAAGGTAGCGGCTGAGGTCTCACCTCGCCGAATTCTCATCGTCGAAGACAACGCTGACGCAGCCGAGATGTTGAGCGACTTACTGCGCAGGCGCGGGCACCACGTGACGGTGGTAGAGACGGGTGACGAAGCGCTCGAGGCGCTCCGTGAGCACGGGGCCGACCTCGTGTTATGCGATCTCGGCCTACCTGGCATGAGCGGTCATGAGCTCGCGCAGGCGATTCGCAAGGACTCGGTGCTGCAAGCCATTCCCTTGGTCGCTTTGACAGGCTACGGCCAGCCCGAGGACCACGCACGGAGCGCCGAAGCTGGCTTCGACGCGCACTTGGTCAAGCCAGCAGGACTCGCCGCCCTCGATGACCTCGTACGACGTTTCGGGGCGGGACGCGTGGCGAGCTAGAGCACCGATCGGCTTGAGAGCCGAAGGGGATCATTCGGGCTTCAAGCCGATCGGTGCTCTAGGCTGGATCGAACGAGCGTCCATGTCAGTGTCAGCTCGTCGTGATCGACACGGTCTTCGTCACGAGATAGGCCTCCAGCGCTTCCGGTCCACCCTCGGACCCGTAGCCGGAGTCTTTCACGCCGCCGAAAGGCATCTCGGCCGAGGGTGTAGCCGGCTGGTTGATCCACAACATGCCGAGCTCGAGACGCTGTGCGAGCTGATGAGCCGTGCGGAGCGAGCGCGTGAACGCATAACCGGCGAGGCCGTACGGCAAGCGGTTCGATTCGGCGATCGCTTCGTCGAGCGTATCGAAGGCCCGCACCGCGGCGACTGGGCCGAACGGCTCGTGGTTGAAGACGTTGGCGTCGAGCGGTACGTCGTTCAGGATCGTGGGCGCAAAGAAGTTGCCCATGGTGCCGACGCGCTCGCCACCTATCAGCACTTTGGCCCCGCGCTGGCGCGCATCGTCGATGACTTGTGTCATGGCAGTCAGGCGCCGACTGTTCGCCAGTGGTCCGAGCGTCGTGCCTTCAGCCAACCCATCGCCCAGCTTCAGCTTCTCCGCTTGCGCGACGAAGGCCTTCACGAACTCGTCGTGCACGCTGCGATGGACGAGAAAGCGCGTCGGCGAGATGCACACCTGCCCGGCGTTGCGGAACTTCGCTGCACCGGCGGTGCGCACGGCGAGGGCGATGTCGGCGTCGCCGGCGACGATCACCGGCGCGTGACCACCGAGCTCCATCGTCACGCGTTTCATATGCCGGCCTGCGAGCGCGGCGAGCTCTTTGCCTATGGGCGTCGAGCCGGTGAATGTGACCTTTCTGATCACAGGGTGTGGGATCAGGTAGCTCGAGATCTGAGCGGGATCGCCGAAGACCAGGCCGACGGTACCGGCAGGCAGTCCTGCTTCGACGAAGGCGGCGAGCAGTGCGGCTGGCGAGGCCGGCGTTTCCTCGGGAGCTTTCACGAGGAACGAACAACCCGTGGCCAGCGCAGCTCCGAGCTTGCGTACGATCTGATTGATCGGGAAGTTCCACGGCGTGAATGCTGCGACAGGCCCGACTGGCTCTTTCAGCACGAGCTGCTGAGCCGCGAGATTGCGCGAGGGCACGATGCGGCCGTACACACGGCGCCCTTCGTCCGCAAACCACTCGATGATGTCCGCGGCCGCCAACACTTCGCCGCGAGCTTCGGCGAGCGGCTTGCCTTGCTCCATGGTCAGAAGGCGCGCGATAGCGTCTACACGCTCGCGCACGAGCCCGGCGGCACGACGCATCATCAATGCACGCTCGTTCGCGGGCAGCCAGCGCCAGGCCTCGAAGCCACGCTGCGACGCTGCGAGTGCGCGATCGAGATCTCGCGTCGAAGCATGCGCCACGCGCCCGATGCGCTCGCCCGTCGCGGGATTCAGCACGTCTAGCGTTTTGCTGTGTTCGGCGTCGACCCAGGCGTTGTCGATCAGCAGCTGGGTATCAGGATAGGTGAGCGTCATGAGCGGCCTCGTGAGGAGCAGGGCTGGAGCACTGGGGGGAAGTGCTACCCGCTGCCGGCGTCCACGTCCAATGGCATCGCCCGATGGGGGCGCTTCCACGGCCGTACGACCCCGCGTTGCCCGCGCGTGCCAGCCGAAGGCGGCGTGCAGTGCGCCTACCTTTGGCATCGGAACGCGCGAATCCGGGCGCGCGAGGTCGCTCGAGGCGAGTCAGGGACGGCGCCTGGGGCTTACAGTCTCGCTTCGACTGCCAGCAGCAGCGAGCGCTGCGCAGGTCTGCGCGTCGCGCGGCGCGGCATGCGGGCCCGCGCTGCCAGCACATTGTTGAGCATCGTGATGACAACGAACGGGATTGCGAGCCAGACGGCCGGCATCAGGAGCAAGACGAGCGGTGCGGCCATCACCGCAACCAGCGGTGGCAGAAGCAGCACGGCGATCACCGTCTCGAACAAACGTAGTCCGCCGCCTGTTTGACTCGAGCGCACGACATCGACTCGGTTCATGTCAACCTCCCGTTCGAAGCGAGGTGCCTACGCACCTGCGAGTGCCAGCGTGTCTGGAGTGGTCGTCCCGTGCAGCCGATCAAGCTGTCTTCGGTCTCACGGAGTCCACCACCAAGCCAAAGCGTTAGGCTAAGACGGGGGCGTGTAGTGCCTGTTATGCGAGTCGCGGCGCGCGACAAACAGAAGCAGAAGGACCACGCGTACACCCGAGGCTATTGCCTGTCGAGACCGCAAGCCGGGGCACGAGCTCTTTTCTTTGTGTCACTCCTATCTATTTGGTTTCGGACTCCCAGGTCGTTTCCACACGCTGCATGTTAGTGCCAAACAAGAGTGGGCCGTGTGCGTGTCGGCTGGAGCTACAGCTGCGGAAAGGTCTGGTTCGTTGTTAGTTTCACGAGTCGAGCGGCAGCGCGAGACGGTGATCCTTGCTTGTGCTTGCGTCACGAAGCTCGCTTGGGACTCGCCGCTTTCGGGCGCGCTGGGAGCCCCCGGACGTGCCAGCCGTCGTGCGCTGTGCTGTGAAGCGGCGTTCCCAACGCTGCGCCGCGGACGTGCCGAAGTCGCTCGAGGCAGGCGGGCTGTTGCGTGCTGGTCGACCGCTCTACGCTGTTCCATGCGGGGGCTCGGGGCGAGGCTGGCTCGCCAACCGGTCTGTCGGTGCCCGTAGCAGGCGCCGAGGCCGGGAACCGCCGAGCTGGGAGCGGCGTGCGCTGGCCCGAGCTCGAGCGCTGCCACGGGGCGTACAGACCTCCTCCTGGAGGCCAACACATGCGGTGCGGCGGGGGCCAGCAGCCGGCTAGAGGCCGGACGTGCAGAAATGCAAGGTCGCCCGGCTGTGCTTGGTAAGCTGGCACGAACGTCCTCAATCTTCGGCAGCTAGCGCTAGGCGGACCGCACTACATAGGACTCGCACCTAGGATTCGCTTGATGAAATTCGTGGAACCCTCATTTGCATGGCGGACCGCCTTCCAGGACATGGCGCGGGAATGCGAGGCGACCGGCCTGCATCGCTACGGGCTCGCGCTGCGCGACTTTCATGCGTACCTCTGGCGGGTCGAGGAGAATCGGCGAGGAGAGCGCCTGGTGGACGAACGCGGCCCCGAGCTCGAGTTCTGGCTCGAAGAGCGCCACGCCATCGTCGGGTGCGCGCGCCTTCGCTTGACGCTTACTCCCGAGCTGGAGAAGGAGGGGGGGCACATCGGCTACGACGTGCGGCCCTCGATGCGCCGCCAAGGGTACGGCACGGCGCTGCTCGGCCTCACGCTACTCGAAGCGCGCAGCCGCGGGATTCAGCGCGCACGAATCACCTGTGATGTCGACAATGAAGGCTCGAGCAAGGTCATCGAACGCAACGGCGGTAAGCTCGCCGGCATGGCGCAATCGCCGGAGTCCGGTAACACGGTGAAGCAGTACTGGATCGAGCTGTGATGGGATCGCGCTTGCTGCTGGGCTCTGGTCGAGAGAGCTCCTGCTAGGCGAGCGCCGAGCCGGTATCCCGCGTTCGCCAAGGTGCTCGATGAGCTCGCGTCCGGCTACGACCTCGATTTAGATGCAACTTTGGAGCAGGGGCTCGGCCTGCTGTTGGATGGTATCGCCGCTTGGATCGAGCGCCGCGGAGCCTAAACCAACGCTCAGGCAAGCTCCAGGCGACTGGCGACTGGCTACTGGCCGAATGCACTCGTCGCGCCCTCGGTACCAAACGCCACGAGCTCGGTGAGAGACGGGTTTTTCCCGATGCTCTGGCTGCGAACGATGCCATTGATCGGCACGGCCGGGTGCATCCACACATCGCTGTGCTGCTGGTAGGGCCCGACGCTGATGTCCATCCGCCGCTTGAAGCAGCCCCCGAACACTCCCGCGCTGGCGTTTACGTCCTCGCGCGGCGCGCTCGCGGTCCAGTCGATCACGAAGCTGCTCAGAATCGGCTTCCACAGCGCCTGCATCAGCTTCATCGTCCCGGGCGGATAGTCGAGGAGCTTGTCGTTGTTCCGCATCTGCACCGCGTGCACCTTGAACGACGCCGGATCGCTGCGATCGCCAAACTCGATCAGCATGCGGGTCTCTTGCTTGCCGGTGTACGTGGTGAGCGTGGTCTCGACCCAGAAAGCCTCCCCCTGCTGACCCACGATCTTGTACGAGACGAAGCCGGGGCGCTTGTTGGAGCCCGTGAGCCTGTATTCCGCCCATTGTCCGACGGCCAAGGCCGGCGGCGCGTCGTCGTGCTGCGGATAGCTCGCCGAGCTGGCATGCAGTGCCGCGACGTGATGGTCCACTTCGGCTTTGTATGTCTCATTGATCCGGCCACAGGCAGCCGCGGCGAAGAGGCAAAGCGCGAGCGCGCTCACGACAAATCGTTTCATGAAACTATCCCCGCTTTTATGCACGCAGCTCGTCGCGAGGCGTGCTCGGCTGGACCATAACGCAACTCCGCGGTCGCGGCGCGTTGTTTAGAGGCGACTGCGGCTGTCGGCAGTTCGGGTTACAGTTGTAACGCAAAAGACGTCATAAGACTGCTCAATGCGAGTCGTCGGGCTTCGCCTGGCACCACTCGGCGCGCGCCCCGAAGGGCTACGCAAGCGGTCTGGCGCGACGAGTGGACCGGTTGCGTGTCCGAGTCCGTGTTCATGGAGCAGACGCGCCGCCGAAGTGGAGCTCGCGCCGCATGCCACGACGATAGCCGAAGCTCGGCGTACATAGCGCTGCTGCCGCTACGAGCGGCGACGATAGATGCCGTGTGCGCGAGTGTCTACGCCGCTCTGCAAGTCGGCAGCGTCGGGCAGCGGAGCTCCAGGTGACCGATTGTGCTGCTGGCATGTGCGTTGCTAAACAATGACCAGCGTGCAACATGGGAGCTATCGATGACTCACTCTGACACAACCCAACGCGGCCTCGCTCAATCCAGCACGAAAGCGCTTGGGAAGCGGGCATTGCGAGCGGCGCTGCGTGTGCTCCCGGTAGCTCTCGGGCTCGGCTGTGCGGCCGGTGGTCAGTCCGATGCGGCCAAAGCCAAGGCCGAGCCGGGTGCGTTAGGAGGCGATAGCTCACAACTCAGTCCGGAGGTGCAGCTGTACGCGCAAGGCCTTCAAAACCAGCTGAAAAGCGCGCGGGCCGTCGGTGTGGACGAGCTGGAGAGTCAGCACGCGCTGCCGACGCACGAGACGCTCGGCTACGACCCGCTGCAAGCGCAACATCTGGACCTGATCCAAAAGTCGGCCCTGCAGCTCGGGACTGCCGAGCTAGACGTGCTCGCACGCAACGGTTTCGTGATCTCGAGTCGCCAGCAGTTCCCGAGCTTCACTTACGGCTACGCGACTATCTACAGTCAAGACCTACCCGTGTACATCTCGGCGGACTCGATCCTCGACGCCGTGCACCGCTCTTACGACACGATTCTCGCGAGCGTCGAGTACAGTCTTCTGCATGGCGAGTTGCTCGGACTGCTCACGGACTTGCGTGCCAAGCTGGCTCGGCAACCCGAGAGCCGCATGCGCTCGGATCTCGACATCTACCTGGCGGTGCCTGAAGCCCTGCTCGGCGCAGATAGCGTCATCCCCGCAGCAGCACGCGCGCTGGTGACACAAGCGGAAATGGCGACGGGGACAGCGACGATCAAGCTGTTTGGCGTCGACCGCATGGAAGATTTCTCGCAGTTCAAGCCGCGCGGTCACTACACGCGATCGTTGCCGCTCCAGCAGTACTTTCGAGCCATGATCTGGCTCGGCCGCTTGGACTTCAGGCTGGTGGAGACTGTCGGCTCGCCGCCCGAGCAGCTGCTGCGCCGGCCGCAAGTGGAGGCCATGCTGCTGCTAGCGTCGTTGTTCGACGAGACCGCGCTGCAGCGCTTTACGCGCATCGACGAGACCGTGCGCATGTTCGTGGGCGAAAGCGACAACATGACGCTGCCGCAGGTGCCCGCGCTGCTCACGGCGCTCGGTGTCCACGACTTGAGCGAGTTGGCCGGCATCAGCGACGCTACGCTCAAACAGGCGCTGCTGTCGCAAGGCTTTGGCAAACAGCAGATCATGAGTCACCTCATGGCAGGTGGGCTCGACGCGCCGGTCCCGCTCAATACCAGCTTCATGTTGTTCGGCCAGCGCTACACCGTCGATTCGCACGTGTTGTCGAACGTGGTGTGGGATCGCACGCGCCAGCAGCGCATGATGCCGAACCCGCTGGATGTGAGCTTCGCCGCGCTCGGCAACGATCAAGCGCTCGGTCTGCTGAAGCCGGAGCTCACGAGGTACGAATATGCCGGTGACTTGGCTGCCATGCGCCTCTTGGTCGAGCAACACGACGACGCGTTCTGGCACGCCAACCTGTACAACGACTGGCTGAGCAGCCTGCGCGCGCTGTCGCCGCAAGCCGCATGGCTCACGGATCCCGCGGGCGCCGGCATGCCTGCAGTGACGACGACGGCGGCCTGGGGCAGGCGCATCCTCGACACGCAGCTCGCATCGTGGGCCCAACTGCGGCACGACACCTTGCTCTATGCCAAGCAGTCGTATTCAGGCACCGCCGCGTGCGAGTTTCCGGATGCGGCAGTCGACCCATATCCCGAGTTCTACGCGGGTATCGCACGCTTCGCCGAGCACGGTTCGGTGCTCGCAGAGGCGTTGAAAGGTGCCAGCGACGTCACTGGGTCAGACTTCGCCGGTCAGATCGGTGCGTACTTCCGACGGCTCGGATCTGTCGCGACGAGCTTGCAGGGCATCGCGCTCGCACAGGCCTCACATACCGCGCTCAGCGCGGAGCAGCTGGCGTTCATCAACGACGCTGTGGTGATCAAGAAAGTCTCCGTCGTCTGCGCCTCGATAGACCAAGCCTCGGGTTGGTACGCGCGGCTGTTCTTCACGCCATCAGACCCGCTGGCTTTCGACCCGACGATCGCCGACGTACACACCCAGCCGACCGACGA
>Ga0190271_10000974_pt1 | contig 15620 bp, 14 predicted proteins | sample Popmic356T_FD_133747 | JGI IMG/M metagenome (GOLD analysis project Ga0190271, IMG submission 133747) | Populus adjacent soil microbial communities from riparian zone of Weber River, Utah, USA - 356 T | ecosystem: Environmental > Terrestrial > Soil > Riparian zone | place: USA: Utah | collected...
TCGCACAGGTCGGGAACGACCGCCGTGATCGGGAGGTCGGGCTGGTTCGGGAGGTCGGCCTGGATCGGGCCTTCGGCCGGATCCGCGGGCGGGCGCCCGCCGGTCACGAGGTGACGTGTTCGATTCCGGCGCGCGCCGGGCTGTCCATCAGTTCCACCATGACGCCGTTCGGGTCGGCGATCACGGCCAGGCGGACCCCGTCCACCGTCACGACCCGTGGTTCGCCACCGACGCCGAGCTCGGCGCAGCGGGGGAGGACCTCGTCGAGGTCGGCGTACATGGACAGCAGCATGAACCCGCAGTCGGGGAGTTCGGAGGTGGCCGGCACGCCTCCTTCCTCGTCGTCGAGGAACTCGACCAGTTCGACCATGGCCTGGTCGCCGTCGGCCTCACCGAGGAACACCGATCGCAGCCTGTTCGTCCGGGCGCCGAACAGCGTGGCCCAGTCCCCGACGAACTTGTGGTCCATGAGGACGTCGAACCCGAGGCCGTCGCGCCAGAAGGTCAAGCTCCCCTCGATGTCGGTGGTGCAGATGGCCGAGTGGTGGATTGTCGACACCGGTTCCCCCGATCGTTCGCCCGGTACCGGTACCGGCACACCATATTGTCCAGGGCGCGATTGTCCGGGGCGCGATTGTCTGGCGCGATTGTCTGGCGCGATCGTGCCGTGAGTGGCGGTCGTGGGGTGGTCCGACCATCCGAGACGAGGGGGACGTGATGGAGACGAGGGACGCCCGGCGATCAGTGGTCGTGGGTGGGGCGTCGGGCATCGGAGCGGCGGTCGTGGACCGCCAGCGGCGTGCGGGGCTGACGGTCGTGTCGTGGGACGTTCGCGGTGACGCCGACGTCGAGTGCGACGTTGCGGACCCGGCGTCGGTGGACCGGTCGATCGAGGAGACGGTGGATCGGATCGGGGTGCCGGAGCTCGTCACCGTCACCGCCGGGGTGGGCCACTCGGGGATGCTCCTCGATGTGACCCCGGACGAGTGGGACCGGGTGATGGGCATCAACACCCGTGGACCGATGCTGGTGATGCGCGGGTTCGCGCGAGCGATGATCGACGCCGGAGTTCCGGGATCGATCGTGGCCACGTCCAGCGTGAGCGCCCGCCTCGCGGATCCGACCATGGGGGCGTACTGCGCATCGAAGGCTGCCCTGAGCATGGTGGTGGCGGTGGCTGCCGCCGAGTGGGGTCGTCACGGCATCCGCGTCAACGCCGTCGGACCGGGGGTGACCAACACGCCGATGCTCGGCGGGGTCCCCGAGGAGTCGAAATGGCTGACCGCCGTCGCACGGCGGACACCGCTCGGTCGGGTCGGGCAGGCCGACGACATCGCCGAGGTGATCACCTCGCTCCATGAGCTGGGCTGGGTGACCGGCAAGGTGGTCGAGTGCGACGGCGGCCTGGCGGGTCACAGCCCGATCGACCCGATGGGCCTGGGCTGATCCGAGGACCGACCAGCCGGTCGGCGTGGGTGCCCCGTCAGTCGGGGGTGACCGACGACGTGCCGGTCGCCCATGCCAGGAACTGGTAAGCGGCATGTTCGAGGACCGCGATGAGCTCGTCCCGTTCGATCGCGTGGGTGTTCAACCAGTCGAGCGTGAGCTCCTCGACCGATGCGATCCATCCCCGCAGGAAGAGCCGCAGCCTGGGTGAGACGGTCTCGACCCCGAGCACGCCGCCGATGATGTCCACGACCTGGTTGCGCGTGTCCTCGAACACGGATCCGAGGGCGGTGTCGCCACGCGCATTGCGGGCGAAGGACGCGAACGTGTTGGGCTGCTGCTCGATGTAGGCGATGAAGCGGTCGAGGCCCTGGGTGAGACGCGCGACGTTGGGCAGCGAGTCGTCGGTCGTCGAGAGGAGCTCCACGAGCTCGTCCGCTCCGGCCCGCGCGATGGCGGCGTGGAGGTCGCCCTGGGTGGGGAAGTAGTGGAACACCAGGCCCTTCGACACGCCGGCGGCCTCTGCCACCTCTGCGGCGGCCAGCGCGTTCACCGATTCGGACTTGGCCAGGCGGAGCCCGGTGGCGACGAGCTGGCTCCGGCGTTCGTCGGGGGACAGCCGGCGACCCTTCTCCGGAACCTCCGGAACCTCGGGAATCTCGGAAATCTCGGGCATTGAGGCCGCCTCGACGTCGGGTCCCTTGGTCACCGTCGTCATGGCCGGAGAATAGTTGACCGCGGGTCGACGGCCACCCGTCGCTGTCGTGATGACGGCCGACGAGCGGGACGACGGATCCGCCGTCGTGTGGTCGAATGTGGTCATGGCGACCGATCGACTGCCCCACAATCCCCTGGTAGAGCGCACCCCCGCGGAGGAGCGGTTGCACCGCAAGCAGCGGCTCGCGGCTGCGTTCCGCATCTTCGGCCGGCTCGGGTTCGACGAAGGTGTGGCCGGCCACATCACGGCGCGGGACCCCGAAGAGGTCGACACCTTCTGGGTGAACCCGTTCGGCATGAGCTTCAAGCAGATCCGGGTGCGGGATCTCATTCGGGTCAACCACTCGGGCGAAGTGGTCGAAGGGACGTGGCCGGTCAACCAGGCGGCGTTCGCGATCCATTCGCAGGTCCATGCCGCGCGCCCCGATGTCGTCGCCGCCGCACACTCGCACTCGATCTACGGCAAGGCGTTCGCGTCGCTCCACCGCCACCTCCGCCCCCTGACCCAGGATTCCTGCATCTTCTTCGAGGATCACGGCCTGTACGACGGCTACGGCGGCGTGGCCAACGATGTGGAGGAGGGCAAGCGGATCGCGGCCGCGGTCGGCGACACCAAGGCTGCCGTGCTCGTCAACCACGGTCTCATCACGGTGGGTCACACGGTCGACGAGGCCACGTTCTGGTTCGTGACGATGGAGCGGACCTGTCAGGCCGAGTTGCTGGCCATGTCGGCCGGCGAACCGAAGCCGATCGACGCCGGCACCGCCCGCGAGGTCTACCAACAGGTCGGCTCTCCCATCGCCGGGTGGTTCAGCGCACAGCCGATGTTCGACTGGATCCTGGCCGAGCAGCCCGACCTGCTCGAGGACTGAGCGCTGCCGGGCCCGGGAGTGGGTCCGGGCCGCTCGACGCCGCGGAAACCCCGACCTCGATGAGCGGGGCGACCGCTCGGGTCGGCCTGGTCCGCAGGTTCGACGCGACCACCGAGGTCGCGATCCCACAGATCACGATCAGCCACCACACCTGACGGAAGGCGTCGAGGGCGCTCGTCGGCGTGGCATCGGCCACGAACGCGACCACGAGGGCGACGCCCAGCGTCGCGCCGAGGTTGCGCACCGCCTGGTTGACCGCGGATCCGGAGCCGAAGCGGTCGGGTGGCAGTCCCTGGACCGCGGCCGATGACAGCTGCGGAAGGCACAAGGAGACGCCGACGGCGGTGAGCACGATGGACGGGAGGTATGCCCCTACGTAGTCCGGCTCGACACCGACCTGGGCCAGGAGTGCGACCCCTCCCGCGGCCCACACGATCCCGCCCGGAACGAGCAACGCCCGCTGGCCGATCCTGGCTGCCAGGCGACCGATGAACGGTGCCGTGACGGCCACGATGACCGGTCCGACGGAGATCGCGAATCCGGCCTTCAGGATGGAATAGCCCCAGACCTCGGTGAGGAACAGCACGTTGCCGAGGAACATGGCGTTGAACCCGATCATGAACACGAGGGTGGCGGCGTTGGCCCACGAGAAGTTCCGGCTCTCGAACAGCGTGAGGTCGAGCAGTGGGTTCGGGACGTGCGCACACCGCCACACGAAGACGGCCACGAGCACGAGGCCCCCCGCCAGGGTCAGCAGGAACGGGGTTCCCCAGCCCCACGACCCGGTCTTGACGATCGCGAACGCGACCGTGGCCAGCCCGGCCGCCAGCAGGGCGATCCCGAGCGGGTCGGGCATCCGTCCGGGGTTGGACTCCCGACCTTCGGGCAGCACCCTCGTTCCGAGCGTGAGGCTGATGATCCCGACCGGCAGGTTGATGAAGAACGCCCAACGCCACCCGAAGTTCTCGACGACGAGTGCGCCGAGCGTCGGTCCGGCGGCGCCCGCCACCGCACCGACCGCGCCCCAGATCGCGACGGCGATCGGCACCTTCTCCTTGGGGAAGGTCTGGAGCACGAGCGCGAGCGACGCCGGCACCATGGCGGCCGCGGCCACGGCCTGGAGCACCCGGAAGGCGATCAGCCACTCGACGCCGGGAGCGAGGCCGCACAGCATCGACGCAAGGGTGAACGCCACCACGGCGTAGAGGAAGGTCTTGCGCCGCCCCACCCGGTCGGCGAGTCGACCGGCCGGGATCAGCGACGCGGCGAAGGCGATCGTGTAGGCGTTGAGGACCCACGACAACGTGGATGCGTCCGACGACGAGAACGACTCACTGATGGAGGGGAAGGCGACGAAGAGGATCGTCGTGTCGAGGAAGACGGCGAAGACGGCGAGGCTGGTCGACCCCAGCACGAGCCACGGGTTGCGGGGCGCACGTGCCACGCTCGACCGGGAGCTCATGACGGTGACCCGGTCGGGTCGAACACGAGGCACGTGGTGCTGGCGTGGGCGTACAGGGTGCCGTCCGGACCGGTGAGCCGGGCGTTCGCAGTGGCGACGCGGCGTCCGACGGTGACAACCTCGGCCTCGGCCCGCACCCGCTCGACCCGGGTCGTCAGCGCCCGGTCGAAGTTCACCTTGAGCTCGAGCGTCGTGTACCCCTGCCCGGGGGCGAGGGTCGAGTGGATGGCGCAGCCGAGCGCCGAGTCGAGGACGGTCGAGATCACGCCGCCGTGGACCGAGCCGATCGGGTTGTACTGGTGCTCGCCGACCGTCAGACCGAACACCGCGTGGCCGATCTCGAGCGATTCGATGTCCATGCCGATCAGGTTCGCCACCGGCGGCGGCGGCAGCGTGCCGTCAGCGATGCGGCCCAGCAGCTCGATCCCGCTCAGGCCCGGCGCTGCCGCGGTGATCACGGACGGATCGGACCACTCCACGACCCGCCGGCGGGTCGGATCGACCGCGTTCGCGGTGTCGCCATCGGCAGTCAACGCGGGTTGCTGGACGGGTGCGCTGGCGAGATCGGTCATGGCTCGACTCCCGAGGCATCGACGGTGCTGCGGCCGGCGCCGATCGCCGACTGAGTTCGATGACAGGACTGACTGTAGAGGTAGTGAGTTCTATCACGCAACCAACTAGGCTGTGTGACATGCGTCGGACCAGCTTTCGCGACATGAACTGCTCGGTCGCCCAGTGCCTCGAGGTCGTGGGCGAGTGGTGGACGATGCTGATCGTGCGTGACCTCTTCATGGGCGTGCGTCGATTCGACGACTTCCAGGAGCGCCTGGGAATCTCACGCAACGTGTTGACCGAGCGCCTCAACAAGCTGGTCGAACAGGGGATCGTCGACCGACGGCCGTATCAGGAGCGTCCGACGCGCCACGAGTACGTCCTGACCGAGAAGGGCATCGGCCTGTGGCCCGTCCTCAACGCGATGCGTCAATGGGGCGATGAGTGGGAGGCGCCGAACGGTCCCCGCATCGACATCGTTCATCGGTCCTGCGACCACGTCACGACGGGGGTCATCGTCTGTGAGCACTGTCGGGCCGAGATGGGTGCGCGTGACGTGCGAGCGGTGCCCGGTCCGGGGGCCGACGCCACCAGCCCATCGCCCGTGCCAGTCCGTCGTACCTGACACGGCGAGAACGGTTCGTCGTCCGGCGTCGCGTCGGCGGACGGGCGTGGGATGGACGAGACTCACCCGATGGCGAAGTGGACAGCTCTCGACATCCCCGACCAGACCGGCCGCACGATCCTGATCACCGGGGCGAACAGCGGGCTCGGCCTGCGCTCCGCCGAGGCGCTGTCGGCCAAGGGCGCCACGGTCCTGATGGCGTGCCGGAACGAACAGAAGGCCGCCGTCGCGCTCGAGTCGGTGAAGGCGGCGGCGTCCGGCGCCGAGCCCGAGGTGGTGAAGCTGGACCTGTCGGACCTGGCCTCGGTGCGGGACACCGCGGCGGCGTTGAACGAGCGGCTCGACTCGATCGACGTGTTGATGAACAACGCCGGGATCATGGCGGTCCCGTTGGCCCGCACCGTCGACGGCTTCGAGTCCCAGATGGGAACCAACCATCTCGGCCACTTCGCATTGACCGGCCTGTTGCTGCCAACCATCCTCGCCGCGCCCGCGCCGCGGGTCGTGAACGTGTCATCGACCGGTCACCGCATGGGGCGCATGGATGTCAACGACCTCAACTTCGACCACCGGCGGTACACCCGCTGGGGCGCGTACGGGCAGACGAAACTCGCCAACCTCCTGTTTTCCGCGGAGCTGCAACGCCAGGCACTCGCCGCAGACACGTCGCTCGTGGCCGTCTCGGCCCACCCCGGCTACGCCGCAACCAACCTCACCGCCGGCCCTGCGACGGGCGCCCCGGGGTTCTTCGCCCCGGTCCTGAGCGCGGCGGACGGCATCTTCGGTCAATCGGACACGATGGGTGCCCTACCCCAGCTCTACGCGGCCTCGATGCCCGACGTGCTGGCCGACGACTACTGGGGCCCCGACACCTTCTTCGAACAGCGCGGGCACCCGACGCGTGTCGGGCGCACCAAGGCCGCCCGCGACAAGAACACCGCGAAGCAGCTGTGGGACAAGAGCGAGGAGCTCACCGGCGTCACCTACGCGTGGTCCTGAGTCGTTCCATGCGCTCGCCGGCCACGTTCGACCCGTCCACCTACCTCGACGATCCCGATGCCGAGCTGCGTCGTTGCGCGGCCGAGCACTGGTACGCCGACGGCATGGACCTCGCGGGCAACTCCATGCCCTGGGTCCTCGACCACCACGGGGTGCACACGGTGCTCCGCGATCGACGGCTCACGCCCCGGTCGTTCGTCGACGACATGCTCGCCAGCGGACTGTCCGAACGGACGACGTACCAGCTGACCCCCCTGTTCCGCCGTGATGGCGATGAGCACCGTCGCCACCGGGCGCTCCTGGCGTCCGCGTTCAGTCCTCGAAGCGTCGAACGACTGCGTCCGACTGCGGCCGCGGTCGCAGCCCGCCTCGCCGACGAGATCGTTGCGGCGGACGGACGGTGCCGGTTCGTCGAGGCGTTCGCCGGGCCGCTTCCACCCGAGGTCTTCGCGGTGCTCTTCGGCCTCCCGATCGAGGATCGGACACGCGTGGCCTCCTGGGCCGCCGCGGTCACCCAGGCGTTCCTCCCGGGCATGTCCCCGGAGATCGTGGCGTCCATCGAGTCGGCTGCGTCCGAGCTGCGGGCCTACTGCGACGAACTGATCGCCGTGCGGCGACGAGAGCCCGCCGATGATCTCATCACGGGCCTGATCGAGGCCGAGGTCGACGGTGAGCGGCTCGACGACGTCGACATCAACGACACCATGAGCGGGTTCATCTTCGCCGGGGCGGAGACCACGAGACGTCAGATCACCGCGATGATGCTCGCCTTCGCACCCTGCCCGGATGCGTGGCGTCGCGTGGCGGGCGACGTGTCCCGCATCCCCGGCGCGGTGGAGGAGGTCCTCCGCCATCGTCCGATCGTGCCTGCGCTGACCAGGGTCGCGGTCGAACCCTTCTCCCACGAGGACCTCGAGGTTCCGGTCGGCGATCGCCTGCTCGCATCGTTCACGACCGCCAACCACGATCCCGCCGTGTTCACCCATCCCGACGACTTCGACATCGACCGGTCCAACGCCGGAGACCACGTGACCTTCGGATGGGGGCCACACTTCTGCCTTGGTGCCGGCCTCGCCCGTGTCGAGCTCCAGGAGTCGCTGCGAGCGCTGACGGAGCGATTCGGCCCGCCCGAGATCGTCGACGTCGCGGCCACCACCGGGATGGTGGCGCCGGACGAGGTCGAACTGATCTTCGGACGGCGGTGAGCGACCGTGGCCGATCCCCTTCGCCTCCAGTTCGTCACCTCCGCCGATGACATCTCGCGACTGCCCGACACCCGCGCCGAACTGGCGGTCGCCGGCCGGTCCAACGTCGGCAAGTCGTCGCTGCTGAACGCCTTGAGCGGTAGGGAGCGGGTGGCGAAGACGTCGAAGACTCCCGGTCGAACCCAGCTCCTCAACTGCTTCGAGCTCGGTGACGGCACGACCATCGTCGATCTGCCGGGCTACGGCTACGCGAACGTGCCCGCCCGGGTGCGCGAGACGTGGCAGCAGATGATCGAGGGATATCTGCTCGAGCGCGAGGCGTTGAAGATGATCCTCGTGCTCGTCGACGGCGAGATCGGTCCGACGAAGCTCGACGTCCAGATGCTCGAGTGGCTGCGGTCCGAGACGCTTCCTCATGCCGTGATCGCGACCAAGCACGACAAGGTCAAGCCCTCCAAGCGGGACAAGCGAAAGAAGGAGCTGGCCGCAGCGTGCGACCTCGAGCCTGCCGACGTCGTCTGGGTGAGTGCGGCCAAGAACGTGAACATCGACCGTCTCCGGACCCTGTGCCGGGCGTGGCTGAAGCTCTGATCGACCCGCTCTGACGACTCGCTCCGGCTCTGACCCGAACAGAACAGGACTCGGGTGCTACTCGGGGACCTGGAGCGGTCCGCCGTGGCGCTGCTGGTAGTCGGTGTAGCGCTCGAAGAAGTCGGCGCCGAAGGGATCGTCACCGGTGAGCTTCATCCCGGCCCGCCAGATCGTGAAGTCGTCGGGTGCCAGCGCATCGGCGTTGGCGATGTGGGTCGCCGCAGCCCCGTCCTCACCCCGGCGGAGGAGCTCGAGGGCGAGGCGGAACTCGGCACGGGCCAGGCGTTGATCGGCGCTCAGGTCGCCGTTCCAGGTGGGGTCGACGTCGGGCTCGTCCGGGAGGACGTCCTCTCGCACCCACCGGACGAGCGCATCACGGTGAGGCCCGGAGGCCACTCCGTGGATCTCGGTGAACGAATCGTCGGGGAACTCGGGAGCGGGCTCGCGCACCACGCGTCGGTCCTCGTCGAGCCAGATCACCGTTGGGACGTTCGTCAAGCCGTACGCATCGGCGAACCGGCGGTCGGTGTCGACCAGAACGGGATACGTCAGGTCCTCGGCGAACGGTGCCACGTCGGCGGCCGACTCGTCGATCGCGACTGCGACGACGTCGAACGGCTCATCGGCGAGCTCTTCCCGGATCTCCTGCCAGCCGGGAAGGTCGTGGCGGCAGCCGCACCAGCTCGCGAAGGCGACGAGGAGCGTCTTGCCCGTGCTCTGTTCGAACAGCTGGTGCGGTTCACCGTCGAGGCCCAGGAGCTCCACATCGGGTGCGATCCCGGACTCGAGCGTCGACGCCGCGTCGTGCCGGTTCCCGATCACCGCGATGCGGTGGTCCTCGTCGACCGCGAACGCGGCTCCGAGCGCGGCCGCCACCACCGCGGCCCGGTTGCTCGGAGCTCCGGCGGCGTCGCCGATCACGGAGGCCGGGATGCACTCGGCTCCCCGGCACCAGCCCTCGGGTTTGGAGATCCAGCCCGTCACGGCGGCCAGGTCGGCGGCGTCGAGCACCGGTTCGAACCCGGTTCCGCCACCGGCCGTCCCGGCCTCTCCGAGGACGGTCCACCGGTCGCCGAACCCCTCATCTGTGGTCGTGTCCGGCCCATCGGTGCTCATGCGCGCACCCTACCCATCATCTTCGACACCGCTCTGGGTAGAGAGCAGTGGACGGCGCGTCGGTGACACTTTGCGTGCTCACGCTGTTACCGTCCGTCGTGTCGGTTCGTCACGTCGGTCGCTTGCGGCGGACCGCAGAAGGAGCTGGACCTCGACCGATCCGGGCCGGGGCCCAAGGGGATACAAGGGGGCAGGAATGTCAGGAACACGCAAGAGGATGGCGGTCGTCGCGCTCGTTGCAGCGGTGGCGATCGGACTGGTTGCCTGTGGGGACGATTCGGACGACTCGTCGACCGATTCCGACTCCGGTTCGGGCGAGGCGACTGTCACAGTGACGGCGGCGTCGTTCAGCTCCGACTTCGCGGCGATGGAGACGCTCAAGCCGCTGGCCGCCAAGGGCAAGGGCAAGATAGCGGTCCTGTTGCCCGACACGACGACGTCGGCCCGCTACGAGTCCTTCGACCGTCCGTACCTCGAGCAGGCCTTCGAGGCCGCCGGGCTCACCTCGAGTGACTACAAGATCGACAATGCCCAGGGCAGCGCGAGCACGATGCAGACCCAGGCCGAAGCGGCCATCACCGACGGCGCCAGCGTCCTGCTCGTCGATGCCCTCGACTCCGGGAGCGGCGCCGCCATCGAGGCCAACGCCACCTCCAAGGGTGTGAAGGTCATCGACTACGACCGCCTGGTCCAGGGTGGCGCCGAAGGTCGCGTCTACGTGAGCTTCGACAACGTCAAGGTCGGAGAGCTGATCGGCCAGGGTGAGATCGATTGCATCTCGGAGTGGAAGGTCGAAAAGCCGAACCTCCTGATCATGAACGGCGACCCGACCGACAACAACGCCAAGCTCTTCGCCGAGGGATACAACGGTGTCCTCGAGCCGAAGTTCGATGACAAGTCCTACGTCAAGGTCGGCGAGCCCGCTGGCACGTGGAAGCCGGCGGAAGCGGCCACGACGTTCACCCAGCAGTACACCGCCAACCCGGAGATCAACGCGGTGGTCACCCCCAACGACGACAACGCCAATGCCGTGATCGCCCAACTCCAGGCGCTGAACATCCCGCCCAAGACGTTCCCCACCACCGGTCAGGACGCATCGACCTCCGGGCTGCAGAACATCCTGAAGGGCTATCAGTGCGGCACGGTGTACAAGCCGATCTACCTCGAGGCCCAGGCTGCAGCTGCGATCGCCCTGTACTTCCGGGCCGGGGAGGAGCCCCCGAAGGAGCTGATCAACGGCACCACCGATGACGGCGGCACGGACGTCCCGTCGGTCCTGCTCGAGCCGACGTGGGTCACGACCGAGAACATGGCCGACACGGTCGTCAAGGACGAGGCGGTGACCGTCGCCCAGCTCTGTGTGTCGGCAGTCGAGACCGCCTGCAAGACGGCCGGGATCGGCTAGTTCGGCCTCTCGAGTGTCAGTCGACTCCTCCGTCCAGACGACAGACGCCACGGCTGGAGCAGCTCCGCTGCTCCAGCTCAGTGGCGTCGAGAAGCACTTCGGTGCTGTCCGGGCCTTGAACTCCATCGACCTCGACCTCCCGGCCGGTCAGGTCACCGCGCTCGCCGGTGACAACGGGGCGGGCAAGTCGGTGCTGATCAAGTGCATCGCCGGCATCCACACCCCGGACGCGGGCGAGATCCGCTTCGACGGTCGGCCCGTGCACATCCGTACTCCGCGGGATGCTTCGGCTCTCGGCATCGAGACCGTGCACCAGGACCTGGCCCTCGCCGACAACCTCGACATCGTCCAGAACATGTTCCTCGGCCGGGAGCGACTTCGGCACCTGATGCTCGACGAGAACTCGATGGAGCAGGCGGCGAACGACACGTTGGCGAGCCTGTCCGTGACCACCGTCCGATCGGTTCGCCAACCCGTCCAGTCCCTGTCGGGCGGGCAGCGCCAGTCGGTCGCGATCGCCAAGGCCGTGCTCTGGAACTCGAAGCTCGTGATCATGGACGAACCGACGGCCGCGCTCGGAGTGGCGCAGACGACCATGGTGCTGGACCTCGTCCGACGGCTCGCCGACCGGGGGCTGGCCGTGCTGATCGTGTCGCACAACATGAACGACGTGTTCCAGATCGCCGACCGCATCGCCGTGCTGTACCTCGGTCGGATGGTGGCGGTCCGACCGGCCGCCGAGATGGACCGCCAGATCGTGGTCGACCTGATGACGACCGGTGCGTCGACCCGGACCAACGGTGGAGAGTCGCCATGACGTCATCCGACGCACCAGCCCCCCCGTCAGAACCACCGGCGATCGACGACCTCCCGGCGGCTGACGAGCGAGCGGCCCTGGCCATCGACCCGGCCGTCACCGCCAACTCCCTGGGCGACTACAGCCGCGCCACGCTGGCGCGGATCCGGGGCGGCGAGAGCGGCGCACTTCCCGTGATCGCCGGTCTCATCCTGATCTCCATCCTCTTCCAATCGCTCAACTCCAACTTCCTGACGGCCGGAAACATCGTCAACCTGCTGATCCAGGGCGCGCCGTTCATGTTGCTGGCGTTGGGCGAGACCTTCGCCCTCCTGCTCGGCGAGATCGACCTGTCGATCGGGTTCGTGGCCGGCATCGGCGGAACGATCGCCGCCGAGCTCGTCAAGGAGTCGACGGGGTGGCCGTGGTGGGCGGCGGTGCTCGCCGGGCTCGTCGCCTGTGCGGCCATCGGCATCCTGCAAGGCACCATCATCACCCGGCTCGGACTGCCGTCGTTCGTGGTCACGCTCGCCGGCCTGCTCGGATGGCAGGGCGTGATGTTGCTGATGCTCGGAGAGGGCGGCACCGTCCCCATCAACGACCAGACCATCAACGACATCGCCAGCCGCAACCTGGCGCCGACCACGAGTTGGATCGTGATGCTCGTGCTGGTCGCCGTGTTCGGCGCCTTGGTCTGGATGCGTGAGACACGCCGTCGAGCGTCCGGTCTCGTTGCCCCACCGGTCAGTGTGACGTTGATCAAGATCGCGGCCGCGCTGGTCGCGGGCGTGGTCGTGGTCCTCATCTGCAACACCGACCGCGGAATCCTCGTTCCGATCGAGGGCGTGCCCTGGGTGGTCCTGCTCGTGCTCGCGGTGCTCGCGGCCTGGACGTTGCTGTTGAACCGGACCAGGTTCGGTCGCTACCTGTATGCCATCGGCGGCAACGCCGAAGCGGCGCGACGCGCCGGTGTCCGCCTGTCGAGGATCCGGACGGCTGCCTTCATGTTGGGTTCGTTCACCGCCGGCATTGCGGGGATCGTGCTCGCATCGCGGCTGAGGTCGGTGTCGACGGCGCTCGACGGCGGCACGCTCGTCCTCTATGCCGTCGCCGCTGCGGTCATCGGCGGCACCAGCCTGTTCGGTGGCCGAGGCAAAGCGATCAACGCCGTGCTCGGCGGTCTCGTGATCGCGGCGATCGACAACGGCATGGGACTGCAGGGGTACAGCGCAGCGGCCAAGTACGTGGTCACGGCGCTCGTCCTCCTGGCCGCGGTCACCATCGACGCGGTCTCGAGTCGCGGTCGCGTCGCCCGCTGATCCGGCGATCCCGACCGGCCGTCGCCCCGGCCGCCGGCCTCACGGAGTCCGACGTTCGGTGAGGATCCCGTAGCGATGCATGGTGCGGCTGATCGCCTGCTCTCGCACCCACCGTCGCAGCTCGACCCGACCGTCGGCGACCGGCCGGTCGTCCATGACGTCGATCCATGCCGCGTGGGCGGCGCGCACCGTGTCCTCTGTGAGCGGCGAGCCAAGCACGCGCAGGCGGGTCGCGTTGGAGTCGCGTAGGCGGGTCGTGGTCGAGCCACCCAAGCGGGCGACGAGCCCGGCCTCGGTCTCCTCCGACGCCCGACTCAACTCGATCGGGGTCCCGGTCGTCCGCGCCGCGAGCTGGCAGAGGGTCACGTCCATAGGGTCCGCATCCGGTTGCACCCGGACGATGACCCCCGGAAGGGGACGGTGACGCAGGAGGTTCGCCTCGCTCCGCAGGCCTGACATCTCCATCGGGCGGCCGAGGTCCACCCATGCCCGTCGGTACGAGTCGGTCGCCCGGGCCAGTCGGTCGCCCGGCCGGTCGACCCAACGGCACAGTGTCGCGACGTACCCGGGACCGCCTGCCTTCGCGCCCGGCCCGACCGCCGAGCGCTTCCAACCGCCGAAGGGCTGTCGACCGACGATGGCGCCGGTGATGTGGCGGTTGACGTACGCATTTCCGACCTCGACCCGTTCGAGCCACCGATCGATCTCGAAGGGGTCGAGCGAGTGGATGCCACCGGTGAGCCCGTAGGCGGTCTGGTTCTGGAGGTCGATGGCGTGGTCGAGGTCGTCCGCTTCCATGATCCCGAGCACCGGGCCGAACCACTCCTCGAGGTGACTGCGTGAACCGGGGCGCACTCCCACCTTGATGCCGGGCGTCCACAGGTCGCCGCCGAGGTCGCGCGGTTTGAGGAGCCACGATTCGCCCGGGCCGAGCTCGGTCAGCGCCTGGTGAAGCCATCCCGACGGCGGTCGGATGAGCGGCGGGACGTCCGTCGCCGGGTCGGTCGAAGGTCCGGGGTGGAGGGTGTGTGTTGCGTCGACCAGTTCGGCCAGGAGCCGGTGGTCCTCGAGCGCTCGTCGCTCGATGATGGCCAGGCTCGCGGCCGAGCACTTCTGGCCGGCGTGCGCAAAGGCGGATGTGACGAGGTCGCGTACCGCCAGGTCGCGATCGGCGGTCGCGGTCACGACGAGGGCGTTCTTGCCCGACGTCTCCGCCAACAGCCGCCGTCGGGGCGACCACTCGAGGAACATCGCCGCGGTCTCGGCCGCTCCGGTCAGGATCACCGCCCCGACATCAGGGTGGGTCACGAGCCGCCGTCCGACGTCGGTGTCGGGAACCCGGAGCAGCTGGACGAGGTCGGACGGAACACCCGCCTCAAGGAGCTGACCGTGCAACAGGGTCGCGGTCCCCACCGATTCGGGCGCCGGCTTGAGGATCACGGCGTTGCCAGCGGCGAGGGCGGCCAGGACGCCACCGGCGGGGATGGCATAGGGGAAGTTCCACGGTGGGGTCACCACGACGACGCCGAGCGGATGCGTGTCGGCGTCGGCTTCGTCGAAGAGATGGGTGCTGTGGGCGTACCACCGGGCGAAGTCGATGGCCTCGGACACCTCGGTGTCGGCCTGGCCGGGTGCCTTGTTGGCGTCGAGCGCCATGCACGCCACGGCGCGGCCCCGTTGAGCGGCCATGACGTCCGCGACCGAGTGGAGCAGCGATCGGCGATCGGCCGTCGTGCTGCCGGCCCATCGCGCACCGGCGGCGACGGCTCGTCCGACCGCGGAATCGACGCGCTCCGGCTCGTCCACCAGCTCGGGTTCGTGTGGTACCGCGGCGGAGGCGAGGTGGGTGGCCAGCCAGGCCCGGTTCTGGCTGACCGACCAGTCCGTGTCCGCCTCGTTGGCGAACACCTCGTTGGTGAACGCGCCGGGGGGGGACGACAGCCCTATCCCGCTTGCGCGGTCCTGGTTCCGCCGCGGAGTCAGGTCGAGTTCACCTCGCCGTCGCACTGCGGATTCGAATCGGCGGCGCTCGTCCTCGAACGCAGGTGTGCCCGGAGCCAGCTCGAACAGGTGCGGAAGGAAGTGGTCGGGCTCCGTCCCTTCGTCGAGGCGACGGACCAGGTAGGCGATCGCGGCCTCGAAATCGGAGCTCTCGACGACCGGGGTGTACAGGCGGGGCACGGACCCGGTCTCCGCCCGAACGGCCCGGGCGTGACCATCCGCCATGCCGGACAGCATCTCGACGTCGAGTCGGTCAGCGGTGCCGAGCTGGTCGGCTCGCACGAGGGCGAAGGCGATGTCGAACAGGTTGTGGCTGGCCGCCCCGACGCGTAGGCCGTCGGAGAGGTCGGGATCCAGGAGTCGTTCGACCAGTCGCTTCCACGACGAATCCGCCTCGGCCTTGGTCGAGAACGGCGCCTGCGGCCAGCCGTGGATCTCGGCGTCGACGCGCTCCATCAGCAGGTTCGCCCCCTTCACCACCCGGACCTTGACCGTGCCTCCGCCGGCGGCCCGA
>Ga0190271_10000975_pt1 | contig 15611 bp, 21 predicted proteins | sample Popmic356T_FD_133747 | JGI IMG/M metagenome (GOLD analysis project Ga0190271, IMG submission 133747) | Populus adjacent soil microbial communities from riparian zone of Weber River, Utah, USA - 356 T | ecosystem: Environmental > Terrestrial > Soil > Riparian zone | place: USA: Utah | collected...
CAGGGTTAGCTTGCTTCATAGCGATAGCTTTCTCCTTATTCCGTCTTGCTGCTGTGATGTAGTCGACACCGCAGCTGCAGGCAGCTTCAGCAGAAGCATCGCATTTCTCGCAGTATAATTTTTCCATCTCGATCTCCTAAAAGGAAAGCGGGGCGGCCCCGAAGGAACCGCCCCTTACTCCTACTCATCCGTCTGGTGGGTCACTGCCTGAGCTGCGGCTGCAGCCCGGGCCTCCTCCTCGGCCTTCAACTTCAAGGCCGTGATGCGGAGCTGCTTGGTCGACTCCTTCGAACGCCGCTTGGCCAGCATGCGATTGAACGAGCCGACGAGGCTGTCGTCCGGGATCGTGATGATGTCTTCCATCATCTCCATATCGTTCGCCAGCAACTTGAGCTTGTCGACGATGCGGACCCTGGAGACCATCAGCGAATGGCCGTTCTTATAGTTCTGGACGTGGCTTCGATATTCCACGTCCTCCTCCTGGGCCTTCTCATGGAGGATCTGCAGCTTATCCGTGATGCTGATCGTCCGTTGCGATGTTCGAGTCGCAACGATCTCCTCACGGGTGCTGGGGACCTGCACGACGGGCAGGTTATCCCACTTCGATTTACGAGGCATCTTCCTTACTCTTTCTGCGGGATGGTCCCGCTGCTGTGGTGGTACTCTTTACGCTGACACTACCGAGCTGATCTTAACCCCGGATAAAAGAAAAATAAACCCCCCCGCCTTAGAGAGGTTTCCCACTCATGAAATGCTCGAACACTTCGGTGCAGCCCGGACAGAGGTGAGTTGGTGGCGTGGTCGTCAGGTCATCCAGCCGCAAGGTCATCCAGCCTTCAGGAGGCAGCATACGGGCTGGAGTATTTGCCAGCACGACGTTGATCTCGACAGTACAGCGATCGCACTTGAAGCGGGTCTCAGGCTGAGCCGTCATGGGAAGTTCCTCCGGAAGAGTTCAACGAGCCTCGCCGAGCTGGCCTCCCGCTCGACGGCCACGACCGGTGACCTCAAGGCCTTCTTCGGCGTATCGGCTACACCAGGAGGGAGGTCATCACGGAAGAGGTCGCGCAGATGGTTCTTGTCCCGTCGAAGGTGCCAGGGCAGCGCGAGAGCTGCCTGGGCTACCTTGCGAGCCAGGAAGGGCGAGCGGACCTCGACCCGGTTCCTCATCATCACCCGATCCAGGCGAGGGAGATGCCAGGCCACGAGCTCATGGAACACATCGGACTGCTGGGAGTCATAGCGGGAGGCCCGACCGTAGCCGCCGAAGAACTCGTCGGCACCGTCGCCGGTGAGGCAGACGGTCTCCCGGTCGGCTATTGCATCGCTCAAGGCAACCTGAGGAAGGAGGGAGCCCAGGTCAATCGGCTCCTGCATGTAGGCGAGGGCCTGGTCCAGGGATACCTCATCGAAGCCAAGGGTTATGGCGTCGGGTGCTACCTTCAAGAGGTTCTCGGTCTCACCATTCAGGACATGATAGGGCTGAACCTCGCCGTAGCGTTGGGCCAAGGTGTAGACGATGGCGCTGTCCACGCCGCCGGAGACCAGGGCGGCCACGGGAACATCGGAGGAGATGACCCGACGACGGACCGCCTCCTTGATCTCGGTCTTGAGGTCGAGCCCGCCAATGGGCCAAAGCGGATCAGTGAAGGTGGATTGAAGCTCGCCCTTCTCCGTATAGACGAGGCACTGGCCAGGAAGGGTCTTCCTCACCTCGTTGTATGGTGTGCGCCACGTCTCCGGGCAATAGCCGAACTTGATCACGCTCGAGAGATAGATTTCATCGAGGGTCACAGGGCCAGCCACGAGGACTGCGTCAGGCTCCGACGCTGCGATCTGCTCGTCGGTTCGATAATACAGCGGCTTCTGGGCCAGGTAGTCCGTGAAGAACCAGAGGTCGCCGGAGACGTTATCAATGGCGACTACTGACCAGAAGCCATCGAACTTCTGGAAGCCCGCGGGACCTTCCTCGATGAAGGTATCGATGACCAGGCCCAGGTCGCAATCGGCCTTGGGGTCACGGTCCCTGAAGTCGAGGAGCTGGCCAACGAAGGCTATGGTCCATTGATCGCCGACCTCGAGGCCAATGGGCTGGTCATACTCGAAGCCCAGGCCAACGATGGGCAGACGGGCATGGGCAATGTAGCCCTTCTTCGTCTCTATCGAGTTGTAGCGGGTCCCTCTATGAAAGAGCCGGTCCATGGCCTTCTTGAAGACGTGCCGCGAGATTACTACACCACACATTATTTAGTCTTCCTTACGTAGTTGATGAAATTGATGGTTGATGATTTTTCTTATTGTGTCCTCATCCGTTTTATAGCAGAGAGATTTCAATGTGTCAGCTAGCCAGTTGACCCGGGCCTTCAATCGGTCGATCTCATTTGCTGCCTCGAAGGCATCCCCACCGCCTCCTCGAGAAGGGTCACGAAGCCTCTTTACTAAATCATCCATCAGTGTCTCCCCTTCTTCTCGCAGTCCTTGACGGCCTTATTGATGAGCTTCCGGATCGTGGCCACGGTCCACTCATGGTCGGACTTCTCATCCTCCTCCATCAGGTGCTTGAAGACCTGCTGGATGAAGTATTCATGGAGGAACTCGGGCACCCGGTCGCCGACGACCCGGTTGATGAGCTGGACCTGGTACGTATCGCCGTCGAGATCGACGATGAGCTTGGGGTGCTTCATGGCAGGCGATCCGTCACGCACTTGGCGTAGCCAATGATATCGTCCCAGTGATCCCGGAAGTCAGACTTGCCGCACATGATGCGGGCGATCTTGTGGGAGATCATCTCAAGCGATGTGGCCTGGACCGGTGTGAGCCTGTCCCAGCCTACATGATTTCGCAGCACGTCCTTGAGGGCCTGGTCAAGCTCGGCCACACAAGAGTAGTCGCCATGGGTCGAATGGCGGGCCTCGATCAATTTTTCGGTATCCACTTTTGCACTCCTCTCTTCAAACCTGTCGAGGAGCCTAGCAAAAAGCCGCCGTCAATAGAAATGAATTCCTTGCCTCTCTGAAAGCCTATAGCCTTTGGCTCTTTTCGAAGCGGGGAGTGTACGGCCATGGCAAAGCCGAGGCTGATTATGAATGCCCTGGACCAATTGAAGCGTGATCCAAAATGGGTAGCATGGAAATACGAGCAACGTGGCAAGAGCGAGAAGCCGACCAAGCCACCGATCAATCCGCACACAGGACGGAAGGCGAAGATCAACGACCCTTCCCACTGGTCGAGCTATGATGAAGCCGTTGCGAGGAAGCAGCGGGACAAGCTCGCTGGTGTCGGCTATGTGCTGACCGACGACGATGATCTTACCGGTGCCGACCTCGATGATGTTCGTGATCCCCAGACGGGAGAAGTCCAGGGCTGGGTCATGGATATCCTTGAGCTCGGTGAGAGCTACGCCGAAGTCTCTCCCAGCGGGAAGGGCATACGGATCTTTTGGCGGGGGAAGGTCGAGAAGGCCACGACGAACAAGAAGAAGAACGTCGAGATTTATGGCGACGGAAGATACCTCACGATCACTGGCGACCATATCGAAGGAACACCGCTCGATATCCGGCCTGCTCCCAAGACCTACGCTGCCCTTCTGGCTCGAGCTGAGCCGGACCCCGAGGAGAAGAAGGAGAAGGAGGACGAGACTGAGCTCACGGAGTGGCACGTCATCAACTCGAAGGCCCTGAAGGAGCTTTCCCTGTGGGTCACGCCGCTCTTCGGCTCGGCAGCCCGCCGCCATGTGAATGGAACCTGGCGCGTCTCATCGAAGGACCTGGGCCGGGACCTCCAGGAAGACCTCAGCATCAGCCCGGAGGGGATCGTTGACTTCGGTATTGCGGACATGGGCGACCCTCGCCACGGGAAGCGCACACCGATCAGGCTCGTCGAGGATTATCGGAAGTGCACCTTCAATGAGGCTGTGGCATGGCTCTGCGATAAGATCGGCCATGAGAGGCCGCCGATCCTCCTCGACCCCAAGGACCCCGTAGCCAGCGCGAGGGAGATGAAGTGGAAGACCCTCACGCTCGATGATGGCACCTCGACCTTCCACCGCCACCTCGGCTTCTCCTGGCAGTACGATCCGGAGGCGGGGAAATACATCCAGCTCAACGATGAGCAGGTCCATAGCCTCATCCGGAAGTTCCTCGAGACGGCTGTGCGGAAGGAGAAGCAGGGTAAGAAGATCAAGGTCGTCCCCTTCAAGCCCATGTCGTCGAACGTAAGGGAGATCGCCGACGCTGCCACGACGGTCTTCGAGGTCAGCGCCAAGATAACCCTGCCTGCGTGGATCGGGACCGAGGAGATGCCGCCGGCCCATGAGTTCCTCGCCTGCGGCAATGGCCTCCTTCATCTCCCGACCAGCCAGCTCTTCTTTAAGACTGCGAGCTTTTTCAATACGGTTGCCACGGATGTGAAGTACAGCGAGGAAGCCCCTGAGCCAGTGAAGTGGCTGGCCTTCCTCGACCAGACGATCGTGGATACGGATGGGATCGAGGCCCTGCAGGAGTGGATGGGCTACACCCTCACGGTCGATACCAGGCAGCAGAAGATATTGATGTGCCTCGGTCCGAGGAGGAGCGGCAAGGGGACCGTGGATAAGGTCCTCACGCGGCTCCTGGGAGAGGGCTCAGTCACGGGCTTCTCTATCAAGGACTTCGGCGAGACCTTCGGCATACAGCATCTCATCTCGAAGTCTCTGGCCGTGGCTGCCGACGTGCGGGTAGATAGATGGATCAACCGGGCCTCGGCCATTGAGAAGCTCCTGTCGATCTCAGGCGAGGATGAGATCGCGATCAACCGGAAGAACCTTGGCGCGTGGTTCGGTCGGCTGCCGACCAGGCTGATGATCCTGACGAACGAGGCACCGAGGCTCAGCGATGCATCTGCTGCCCTTGCCTCGAGGTTCCTCGTGATCAAGTTCAAGAGGAGCTTCCTGGGCCAGGAGGATATGGACCTTGCCTCGAAGCTCATGGAGGAGCTGCCTGGGATATTGAACTGGGCCATCGAGGGATACAAGCGGCTGCAGAAGAGGGGGAGGTTCGTCCAGCCAGAGGCGGGCAAGGAAGTGGTCCAGACGATCGAGGCCCTGAGTGCTCCGATTACGGCCTTTGTGGAGGACAGGTGCGAGATTGGCGAGGGGCTCGAGGTCTCGACCGACCTCCTGTGGGACGAGTGGGTCGCTTGGAGCACAGGGAATAATAGCCATCCGGGGACCAAGATCAACTTCGTGCGGAGCCTCCGATCGGCCTTCGAGAGCATCGAGATTATTCAGCGACGTGAGGGCGGGAAGAGGCCGAAAATCTTTTTAGGTCTTGGACTTAACCAGGAAGAGGACCCTCTGTGAGCCCGGCTCAGATGGGGCCAACCCGGCTCAGATGTGGTCCAGGGGTTTAAGCCTGCCCTGCTTGCATTTTAGCTGCCCGGCTCAGATGGCTCAGATGGTTTTTGGTTCTCCCTACGTATACGTGTTTACGCGATACGAAGCGAATGTGAGACCAGAGAGTGCTTGTGTGCGTAGAGTTGATTTCATCTGAGTCATCTGAGTCAAGGGGGATAAAAAGACGACAGAGCAGTAACAAATGCCCGGCTCAGATGGTCTAAATGATGTGAGCCAATCTGAGTCATCTGAGCCAGGGTTTACTTCTGTCACGGAACTGAACTAGGTTCCCGCCTGGCACCAATCAGGTTCCCCGCCTGGTTCGCGGCCGAAAACTCTCACCTTACGAGAGTGCGGCAGCTTTGGCAAGGGGCCATATGTTTTCCTGGTACGTAGCAACGACCCACAGTCAGTCGGAGCTGTTAGCGTCAACGAACCTTAAACTTCAGGGCTTCAACGTTTTCAATCCGCGATGCAGGGTCCAACGATTCCTCAGAGGACGGCGGATCATCTTCTTCAGGTCCTACCTTCCTGGCTATCTCTTCATCGAGTTTGATGAGGGCGATGAGATGTGGCGGACGATCCATTCGACTCGTGGTGTCCGCAACGTTCTCTCCTCTGGTCCGGAGGAACCGCTGAAGCTGAAGCCGGGCATCGTCGATGAGTTGAAGTCTCGCTGTGATGGTGAAGGCTTCCTCCTCGAGAAGGAAGTTGATGAGGTCCTGATTCCTGAGCTTCCTTCTGGCTCGGTGGTTCAGATCGTTGAGGGACCGTTCCGAGGCTTCAAGGGGATTGTGAGGGCTTCGAGCCAGACGAGAGTGCAGCTGATCCTGAAGAGCCTTCTGGGAGGCGGCGCACCAATGGAGATGGCGCGGGAAAATGTGAGGATATGAGCCCCGGACCTCCCCGCGCTCTGTGCCCCGTGGAGCCTGAATGAATCTCGAGAAGTGTAGACCCTTTAGGGTTTCGCCTGAAAAACAATCACGAGGAATCAACGATGCCCCCTGGTGGCGCTAGACCCAACGCTGGTCGGAAGAAAGGATCAGCGAATCGCTTCAACACCGAGAGCCGAGAGAAGGCGAAGCTGAGTGGCCTCCTCCCGCTGGACTACATGCTCGGTGTGATGCGGGACGAGAGACTGCCGAAGCCTCGTCGAGATGAGATGGCGAAGGCCGCGGCTCCCTACCTCCACGCTCGCCTGGCCTCGATGCAGGTATCGGGCAACCCCGATGCACCGCTCGAGACGATCACCCGCATCGAACGGGTCATCATCCGACCGGAGGACGCGAAGCCGGAGGTCAAGTCGAACGGCCACGATGCCGACCCTACAGATCAAGACCCTTCCGGTATTTGAGCCCCTCCTCCAACCGGCTCGCTACAAGGGGGCGTGGGGTGGGCGAGGGTCGGCGAAGTCTCACTTCTTCGCTGAGTATGTGATCGAGCAGTGCGTGCACAACCCGCCGATGAGAGCGGTCTGCCTTCGTGAGATACAGAACTCGTTGAGGCAGAGCGTGAAGCTCCTCATCGAGGACAAGATCCAGAAGCTCGGGGTCGGCCGGTCGTTCCGGGTCCTCGAGGATCGGATCGAGGCTCCTCGAGGAGGCATGATTATCTTCAACGGGATGCAGAACCACACGGCCGAGTCGATTAAATCCCTCGAGGGCTTTCGCATCGCCTGGTTCGAGGAAGCCCAGTCAATGTCGAAGTTCTCCTTGGGCCTCCTTCGACCGACCCTTCGAAACGACGCTGAGCTTCTGTTCAGTTGGAACCCGAGGAAGGCGTCGGACCCGATCGATCAGTTCCTCCGCAGCGGTGATCTCCCCAAGCGAAGCATCGTGGTGAGGACGAGCTATGAAGACAATTATTTTTTCCCCGATGACCTCCGCGACGAGATGGAGTACGACAAGCGGCGGGACCCGGACCGCTACGCCCACGTCTGGCTCGGCGAGTATGAGAAGCGGAGCGAGGCGAGGGTCTTCCACAACTGGAAGGTCGAGGAGTTCGAGACGCCGAGTGATGCACGGTTCCGGTTCGGTTGCGACTGGGGCTTCAGCATTGACCCGACCGTCCTGGTTCGGTGCTTCATCAAGGGCCGCACGCTCCTCATCGACCATGAGGCATGGAAGATCGGCTGTGAGATAGACTACACGCCAGCCCTCTTCGCTGGCAACGATACGGCCCGCAATCCCCCGCGGTGGCCCAACCCCTACGGCTACAAAGGCATTCCTGGCTCGACCACGTGGCCCATCATCGCTGATAGTGCTAACCCCCAAAGCATCTCCTACCTGGCCCGGTTGGGCTTCAACATCCGATCCTCGATCAAGGGCGCGGGCTCCATCGAGGAGGGCATCGAGTTCCTCAAGGGCTACGATATCGTGGTCCATCCCCGCTGCAAGCATACGATCGATGAGTTCTCGACCTACAGCTACAAGGTAGACCCGAAGACGGATGAGATACTGCCGGTGCTCGAGGACAAGAAGAACCATGTGATCGATTCAGTACGGTACGGGACGGAGCCCGAGAGACGGGCCCCTGCCGTACCGCTCTTCACCACTCAATCTCTTCATCCCTGAAAGGGAGACCACGATGGCTCGCGATAAATCCTCGGTAGAGATTGGCTCGGATGGGATGCCCCGTCAGTCAAAGGATGTTCCTCCGAATGGCTATGATAAGCCGGAGGGCAAGGCCGTGAAGGGTCCGCACCGCAGTGATCCGGACTTCGGCCACCAGGCCTCCATGTCCAACCCCCAGACCGTGAAGAAGGAGGAGGGCCGATGAGTCCTCCCTACAAGTTCGTCGACGAGGCAACCGGCCAGACGGTCGAGACCGACGGCGAGAAGTGGGAGGGGATGGACGTCAAGCCGGGAGACACCATCGAAATCTACAACACCTCGGCCCCTGATGGCGCACCATGGGCCCGCATCTCTCCCGGCGAGCTCACGAGACCAGGAGGCACAGAGCCTCCCATTGAGCCGCCGATCGAACCTCCGATCGAACCGCCCATCACACCGCCCACCGGGAGCAATGGCATGGACACCGTCACCAACGAACGCGAGCTCAAGGACGCTCTCACGACCTACGCAAACGAGATGCGGGTCGGCCAGCTCTATGGCAAGGGAGTGATCGAGGTCAACGATACCATCAACATCCGCCAGTACACCCACGATGGTTGCCCGTGGGGCGTCAACATGAACCACACCAAGATCCAGTGGAAGGGACCCGCTGGCCGCGACGTCCTGGTCTATCAGGGAGTGGATGGGATCGGCAACCGTTGCCTCTTCCTCGAGAAGTTCGTGATCGATGGCAATGGCTACGGCGGCTCACCGGCCGGCGCCTGCCTGAAGATTTACGCGCCTGACGGCGATCCGGGTTGCATCTACAAGTTCACCGTCCGAGATGTTTTCACGGGCTGGGCGACGAATGGGATCGCCCTGGTTGGGGCCGTCTTCGAGGGCCTGATGGAGAATGTCCACGCTGAGAACCATACGAAGGATGGCATCCTGCTCGAGCACATCTACGAGCCCAAGTGGTCGATCGTCTCGAACGTGATGATCGTCCACCCGAACTCGAGCCGCAACTTCGGCGCGGGCCTTCGCCAGGTCTACAGCGTCAACTCCATCTTCGGCTCCTACGTCCTGAACGCCGAGGGTGGGATCAACGCCCCTGAAGGGATCAGGTCCGTCCTCGCCTCGAACGGCGAGAACACGGGCGAGTGCCTCTTCATGCTGGGGACGAACGGCTATGGCTCCGTGGTCCATGGCTGCGAGGCCTCGACCAATGGCGAGACCGTTGCCCGCAAGTATCAGAACGGCCAGTGGGTCGATGTAGGGAAGCCCATGCTCTACGGGATGAATCAGCCCGGCGGGGTCTATGAGGAAGGTAGCCACGTCTCGTACTATGGCTCAGGCGGCCACAACGTCCGATGGGTCAAGTGATGCTGCGGGTCCTCTTCACCCTCCTGGTCGGGGCGTGCTCACCGGCCCCCAGCTACACACCCTCGCCACCAACACCGCCGCCGGTGGCGTGGCCTGCGCCGGCCTTCGAGCCCAGCACCTATCGCAACTACGACGACTGCGCAAACGCAGCCGTCCAGGCTCGAGCTCAGGTCACTGACTGCAACAAATGGTTTCCCCGGAGGAGTTAGCTCATGGCCGTCGAGAGCACCCTTCTCCCCGCAACGATCGGCACGGTCACGTATCCGAATGCGGGGCTGTGGACCGGCGGTGACTCGAACCCGGACACACCATCGAGCGACTACACGATGATGAAGCCCTACTGGGATGCCGTCGAGACGATCATGGACGGTGCTCCGGCGGTCCGACGGGCCGGCATCCTCTATCTGCCGTCGTTCCCTCATGAGAGTGTGATCGACTATGAGTACCGTCGCCGCAATGCCATGTTCTCGAACATCTATCGAGATATTGTCGAGGGCCTGGCAGCCAAGCCGTTCGCCAAGGAAGTGATCCTCGAGGACGGCACGGCAAGCGAGGCGGTGAAGGAGCTCGCGGAGGATATCGATGGCCAAGGGAACAGCCTCCACGTCTTCGCAGCCCACGTGTTCTTTCAAGGTATCAACGACGCCATTGATTGGATTTTTGTGGATAAGCCTGTGGTACCCGCTCGAGCCAGCGTGGCCGAAGAGAAGGCGATGGGGGCTCGTCCCTACTGGGTCCACATCCCGGCCAAGCGGATGCTCGCCGTCTACAGCGATATCATCGCCGGCAAGGAGGAGATCGTTCACGCCCGCATCCACGAGCCCGACAAGATCAGAACGGGGTGGAGCGAGCGGGTGGTCAATCGAGTGAGGGTCCTCGATCGGCCCTACCTGGCTGATGGGACCTACGGCCCGGCTACCTGGACGCTCTACGAGGAGGTCAACCAGCCCAACCTGCCGACCAACAAGACCTTCATCATCGTCGGAGGCGGACCTATCGCCATCGGCGTCATCTCGCTCGTCCCCTTCATCGTGGGCCGCCGTAAGGCAACCACTTGGCAGTTCGTCCCGCCGATGCAGGACGCGCTCTTTCTCCAGATCGAGCACTATCAGCAAGAGACGAACTTGAAGTCGATTAAGGAGCAAGCAGCCTTTCCGATGTTGGCCGGTAACGGTGTTACTCCCGTCCTGGATTCAGGCGGGAAGCCGAAGCCCGTGCCGACGGGGCCAAAGTCTGTTCTGTATGCTCCTACGGGGACAGATGGCGCGGCGGGGTCGTGGACCTTCATCGAGCCGGCCTCGACTTCCCTCACCTTCCTGGCCGCGGACGTGAAGGCCACGGAGGAGAAGCTGCGTGAGCTCGGCAGGCAACCTCTCACGGCTCAGTCGGGCAACATGACCGTGGTCGGCACAGCCTTCGCCGCGGCCAAGGGCAACTCGGCTATTCAAGCGTGGGCCTTGAACCTCAAGGACGCTCTTGAGCAGGCCTTCCTCCTCACCTGCCTCTGGATGGGCGACCCAAGCGAGCCCGAGGTCGTCGTCCACACCGACTTCGCCATCGACCTCGAGAGCGACAGCGCTCCCAACTTCCTGCTCGAGCTTCGGAAGAACAAGGAGATCAGCCGCAAGACGATCCTCAGCGAGGCCCAGCGCCGCAACTACCTGTCAGCGGACTTCGACGAGGAAGAGGACATGGAAGAGATACTTGATGAGGAACCTGCTGAACCGTCCCCTGCCGAACTCTTGGCAGCAGCAGGTGGAGCAGCACCACCACCGGGACAACCGCCGAAGAAAATGATTCCACCGAAGGAGCAAAATGATGCCTCGTGAAGCATGGGTCCTCGTCAAGGCTATGGTCTCTGACACCTATCCCGACAACTCGCTGCCTGGTCCGCAGCCCCCGTTCCCTGGTGGCGGTGGTCAACCCCCAGGTATCTGGGGGCCGACCGATCCGCGTCCCTCACACCCGATTGCCCAGCCACCGGGTGGTTGGGGCGGTGGCGGCCAACCCCCAGGTATCTGGGGGCCGACCGATCCGCGCCCGACCCACCCGATTGCCAACCCTGGCAATCCCAACTGGCCGGGCGGACCCCCGGGCATCTGGGGGCCGACTGATCCGCGACCGACACCGCCGATCTACATTCCGATTGTGCCGCCGCCGACTGATGGCAACCCGCATCCGGAACATCCGATTTATATTCCGGTGCCGATGCCGCCGGACGGCATCTGGGGACCGAACGATCCGCGCCCGAGCAACCCGATCACCAATCCTGGCGATCCCAACAATCCTGGTGCAGGCCAGCCGCGTCCGCCGATTTCTCCGGAGGTGATTGAGAAAATCAAGAAGCTCGTTGACTTCTTGTACGGCAACCTGCCGGAAAATCCCAATCCGGTGCCGACACCGGTCGCTACGCCGCCAGCGGCCTAGTTCTTCCTGAAGCAAACTTCCCGGCGGTCAATCTCGGCCGCCGGATTTTTTCTCGAAGGAGCCAACATGATGATGCCCCCTGAGCCCAAGCCCGAAGACGAAGAAGATGTGCCGGAAGAGGACGGCGACGAAGAGAAGAAGCCCGAACCGGCTTGATCCAAAGGGGGCTTCGATGCCCCATCCAATTTTCCACACTCTCAACATGAAGGCCGTAGGTGTTACGTTCTACAGCCGGGAGTGCTGCCAGTTCCGGGCCATGGTAGACCAGGCAAGGGACGGCCAAGAGAACGGCCTGGTGCCGAAGAGCGCGAACCTCGAGGGGTTCGTGCTGAACTACCAGGCAGAACACCTGTACCGGTCGGCATCGGAAGGTGAAGCGTAGGAGGAGGGCGGACGCCCTCAAGGACGAGGAGGGGCCGGACGGCCCGAAGACTAGGATAGGGCGGACGCCCACAAGGAGACGATCGATGCAATTGAAAACCGTGACTATTGACAACAAGGTGTATGCCGAGGTCCGTAATGACCTGCCGGTGTACATCGAGGAAGATGGCAAGGAGATTGAGTTCGACGCGAAGAGTGCGAGGGACAAGATCAACGCCAACGCCACTGATGCCAGGATCAACCGCAAGAAGCTCGAGGACGCCGAGAAGGCGCTCAAGGTCTTCGAGGGGTTGGACCCGGACAAGTCACGGGAAGCTCTCAGGACAATCGAGAACATCAAGGACGGCGAGTTGGTTGCAGCGGGCAAGGTCGAGGAGATCAAGCTCAATGCAAACAAGGCTGCCGAGGATCGAGTAGCGGCCGCGAACAAGGCTAATGAGGAAGCCCTGGCAACCGCGAGGACCGAGGCCGAGAAGTTGTCCAAACAGCTGCATGCCGAAAAGATCGGGGGCAGCTTCGCTCGCTCGAAGTACATCGCAGAAAAGACACTGCTGCCTGGTCCGGCAGCGGAAAAGATATTCGGCGATTATTTCAAGATCGAGGACAACAAGGTTGTGGCCTACGGGACGGACGGCAATAAGGTCTACTCTCGCTCGAAGCCGGGCGACGATGCCGAGTTCGAGGAAGCAATCGCTATGCTGATCGACGCCTATCCTTTCCGCGACAACATCCTCAAGGGTGCGGGTAGCGGGAGCGGAGCTCGCGGGGCCAATGGCACTGGCGGGACCGGCAGCAAGACGATGCTGCGGCAGGAGTTCGAGAAGCTCGATCCACAAGCCAAGATGAAGCAGATGTCTGAGGGGTTGCAGGTCGTCGACAGCTAATGACCCTTTGCCAGAAGCACAGGGTGGATGTGGCCGGATGGCCGCGCGTCTAGCGTAAACCCCACCAACATCAACGAGAGGCCATCCGATGGCGAATACCATTTCCGCCGTCCTGCCCAGCTTGTACGCTGCGCTGGACGTTGTCTCACGGGAACTGATCGGGATTATCCCCGCAGTTCAACGCAATACCTCCATGGAGCGGGCCGCAGTCGGCCAGGTGGTCACGATCCCGGTCGTGCCTCCGGCAACCGGCGGCAACGTCACTCCCGGCTCCGTCCCTCCGGATGATGGCGATGCCATCATCGGCACGCAGGCTGTCGCGATCACGAAGTCGAAGTACAGCCCCGTGCGGTGGAACGGCGAAGAGCAGCTTGCCCTCGGGCCGGCGGGCACATACAACACGATCCTGGCGGATCAGTTCGCCCAGGCCATGCGGTGGCTGGCGAACCAGATCGAGGTCGATGGCGGCATCGCTGCAGCCAACGGCGCCTCGCGGGCTTATGGGACGGCGGGGGCTCCTCCGTTCGGCACCGCAGGCGACCTCACGGACTTCGCGGGCATGAACAAGATCCTCGATGAGAACGGTGCCCCGCAGTTCAACCGCCGCATGATCCTCGGACCGGCAGCCCGGTACAATCTCGAAGGCAAGCAGAGCGTCCTCTTCAAGGCCAACGAGGCCGCGACGACCGACCTGCTGCGCCAGCGCATCGTCACCCAGGTGATGGGCTTCGGCATCGGCTTCTCGATGGGTATTCCGACCCACGTGAAGGGCACTGGCACGGGCTATGCGGTCGGCGGTTCTCCTGAGCCGATCGGCGATCAGATCATCGCAGTCACGGGCGGCACGGCCGGCGCAACCGGACTTGCTACTGGTGACGTGGTGACCTTCGCGGGTGATACCAACAAGTATATCGTTGGCACCCCGGGCTTGAACGCCGCAGCGGGCAACATGCCCCTCAACGCTCCGGGTCTCATGGCCGCGGCAGCAGGCGGCACCCTGGTCACGATCGGCGCGAACTTCGTGGCCAACCTGGCCTTCACGCCGAACGCTCTTGTGCTGGCGGCGCGGGCTCCTGCTCTTCCCACCGGCGGAGACAGTGCGGACGACCGGACCTTCATCGTCGATCCAGTCTCCGGGCTGGGCTTCGAAGTCTCGCTCTATCGCGAGTATCGCCGCATCCGTTACGAGGTGGCGATGGCGTGGGGTTGGGGCGTGGTGAAGGAGGAGCACATTGCGATCCTCCTGGGCTAGAACCTTCTGGCCCAGTCAGCGTTCATCATCTATCGTCAACTCAGAGGAGGCCCATGATGGCCGAAGAGATTGAGACCATTCGCGTCGTTGACAAGCGGACCGGTCGTGGTCCACTGCTCATGAACAAGTCAGACTTCGAGGGGCAGAAGGAGCAGTATGAAGTCTATCAGGACCCGGGTGGGGTCACGATGAACAACATGCCGGTTGGTGTCGACCCGCTGGGCCGCAACACCAGCGGGACCTACTCGGAGCCGACGCCGTCCGATATCCGCTTCCCGGACAAGGACGCAACCGAGTTCGAGAACAACCACGGCGCGTTCCTCGCCAGGGACGCGGCCTCGATGAGGAAGGCCGTCGGCCAGCCGGATGAGCCGGGTGGCGTGGTCGGTCCTGATGATAGCCTCGAGATCGAGAACGGCCTGCCGCCGGATACCGGTGAGAAGCCGCCACCGGGAAGCGGCGGAGGTCCCTTGTCCATGAAGGAGACTGAAGGCACGAAGTCCTTGGTCACGAAGGGCAAGGACGGCAAGCGCCAGGTGGTCCTCGGCGGCCTGAGTGAGGCTGACGTTGCTCACTATGAGAGCCTCAAGGGCGATCGCACGAAGCGGCTCGCCTGGATTTCCCAGAAGCGGGCATCTCAACCCAAGACCCTTCCCACACCAGAAGAGGTTGAGAAGTCCCGTGGCGGAAGCGGCAAGTCCGCCCGCCGTCAAGAGGAGCAACAGCGCCGTCCCGGCGGGGCGGCGCCTGCCCAGCCGACTTCCCCGGGGGCAACTCCTCCGAAGCCCTAGTTCGAGGGGCGATTATCGAGGCCGTCATCTCCCAGACGGCCTCGATCTTTTTTCTGGAGCAAGCCATGTCCTTCGTGCCGGCTTTTGGCGTGGGCGACTTCGTTAAGATCAAGCCGCTCGAGGGTCGCCATGGCCGGGTCATCGAGCTGATCCGATATGATGATGCTTGGCTCTTCGTCGTACGCTACATGCGGGACGGCGACGTGAAGATGATGCGATGCTTGGTTGATGAACTCGAACCAACGGAGGCCTGAGATGACCCTCGGTCTCGCCTACTGGATCCTGATGCTGATCTGGCTCGTCTGGGGTATTGTCTGGCATAGCGGTTACATCGCTTCGCCGATCGCTCCTGCGGGAAATTATCTGTTGCTGTTCCTTCTGTTCGGCCTTGTTGGCTGGCAGGTGTTTGGTCCCCCACTGCGGAGGTAGACGATGGCTGTTCAACTTGGTGTCGCGACCCGTAATGCGCGGCTTGATGCAATCGAAGGTGCGGGTGGCTTGGGCACCTCTCCCATCATGACGATCAAGACGGGTGCCCAGCCAGCCAACTGTGCCACGGCAAATTCGGGC
>Ga0190271_10000976_pt1 | contig 15610 bp, 9 predicted proteins | sample Popmic356T_FD_133747 | JGI IMG/M metagenome (GOLD analysis project Ga0190271, IMG submission 133747) | Populus adjacent soil microbial communities from riparian zone of Weber River, Utah, USA - 356 T | ecosystem: Environmental > Terrestrial > Soil > Riparian zone | place: USA: Utah | collected...
CATGGTCCCGGTCGCAATGCTCGCCAACCCTTGTCCGAGCATCAAGCGCCCCATTCCGCACATGGCGTTCCACGCGACCGGAGATCAGCTGACTTCGTATGAAGACGACGCGGCGCTCGCCGAAAACATGGTCGAGCTTAACGGGTGCGACCCCACGCCCAAGACGGTCTACTACGGTGGGCCTAACACATCGACAGAGATCGCCTGCTTCAAAGAGCCCTACGGGGTAGGCTCGCCCGACGCCAAGGACCCGGAGAACATTCCTCTGTCGGCTTGTCCCGCGGATCGTCCGGTATCGAATTGTAAGGTGTGGAGCGGCTGTAAGGAGGGCGTCGAGGTGCAGTTCTGTACAGTGGCCGCCAGCACGCAAGAGTTAGGTGGACACCTGCTCTACCGCAACGACACGAGCTTGGCCTTGGGCCCCCTCGCGTGGTCGTTCCTCAAGAAGTTCTGGAAGTAGCCGGACGCCCAAGCCCGTAGTCGCTACCGGCGAGATCGATCGCGTGAAGAGCCTGCGCTTGGTCGTGGTACTGCCGGTCTCGGGGTCGAACGCGATCAACTGGTTCGGCTAGGTCGCGACGATCAGCACGGGGCTCTTTGCGGGGATGGCACGTGCCGCGCAGCTGTCGGCGGCGGGTCGCCCACTGCAGCCTGACCGCGCTATCCCTCCTGGATCGAGCGGGGGATCTCGCTTGAGCCGACCGGGGCCAGCGAGGGTCTCGGCGGCAAGCGAACTGTCGGAAAAGCACAACACCTGTCGCAAACTGAATACAGAGCGGGCGTTGACCTGCCGGTGTTGATCGGGGTAGCGCGCTAACTGAGGTTTGCTGCTCCAGCTGGGGGCTGGGCGGCTCCCTGAACAACGCACCCATAGAAACATGAAGTCGAACCATTCCCTGCAGTTGGCTCCATTCTCTGTCGGATGTTTGCGCGCGCGCACTGTGCGGCTGCTGCTCTTGGCAGCCGTCGCGCGGGGAGCTCTCTGGCCCGACTCGGGCGTCGCCCAGCCCGCTGCTGAGCGTATCCAAACGGTGAACACCGCCGCCATCACTACGCCGCATCCCGATGACTGGCCGAGCTACGGGTTGGACTATCGCGAGCAGCGTTTCAGTCCGATCAAGCAGATCGATCGCAGCAACGTGGCTTCGTTGGGATTGGCCTGGCACTTCGACGCCGACTACGCGCGCGGCATCGAGGCGACGCCGATCGTCGTGGACGGGATTATGTATGTCACCGGTAGTTGGAGCGTCGTCTACGCGCTCGACGCCAAGACGGGTCAACTGTTGTGGAAGTTTGATCCACAGGTTCCGAAGAGCGTCGGCGCATCTGCTTGTTGTGATGTCGTCAATCGCGGAGTCGCGGTGTACGAAGGTCGTGTGTTCTTCGGCGCGCTCGATACGCGTTTGTTCGCGCTGGACGCCAAGACGGGCGCGAAGTTGTGGGAGGTGCTGACCGCCGATCGCAACAGAGGCGACTACACCGTGACTGGCGCACCGCGCGTCGCAAACGGGCGCATCTTCATCGGCAATGGTGGTGCGGAGTTCGGGGTGCGGGGCTACGTGAGCGCATACGCTGTGGAGAGCGGCGAGCTACTTTGGCGCTTCTACACCGTGCCTGGAAACCCAGCAGATGGCGCAGCCGACGAAGTCGCAGCGCGCGCCGCAGAAACTTGGTCGGGCGAGTGGTGGAAAACTGGTGGCGGCGGAACAGTCTGGGATTCGATCGTCTACGATCCGGAGCTCGATCGTTTGTATATCGGTACGGGCAATGGCTCACCGTGGAATCGCCGCCAGCGCGGCAACGGGGGTGGCGACAACTTGTTCTTGACGTCCGTCGTCGCACTCGATCCCGCGACCGGCAAGTACCTCTGGCACTACCAAGAAGTGCCCGGCGAGACCTGGGACTACACTGCGACGCAAACCATCATGCTGGCGGAGATGCCCTGGCAAGGGAGCCTGCGCAAAGTGCTTTGGCACGCGCCCAAGAGCGGCTTCTTCTACATCATCGATCGCAACGACGGCAAACTGCTGTCAGCCGAACCTTACTCGCGACAGAACTGGGCCAAAGGCTACGATCTGACTACGGGGCGCCCTATCTTCGATCCGGCTGCGGACTGGACGCTCACGGACAAGGCTGTGACGGTCGTTCCTGGACACGGCGGCGCGCACAACTGGCCGCCCATGGCGTACAGCCCGCTTACGCGCTTGGTCTACATTCCGGAGCAGGAGTATCCGGTTCAATACCAGCGCCGTGAACGCAGCGGGACGCACCACAACGTCTACGACGTCGGCACGCAGGTGACCTTCCCAACACCTGATAGTCCTCTGCTTTTGGAAGCGCTCACGCATGAAGCGCTCAAGGGCTACTTGCTAGCCTGGGATCCCTTCACACAGAAGGTCGCGTTCCGCGTTCCGCATCCGAGCATCGTCAACGGAGGGCTGTTGGCGACGGCGGGGGGCCTCGTGTTCCAGGGCGTCGATGGCGGGGCCGCGCGTGAGTCCGCGCTGGTCGCGTACGACGCAAAGGACGGCAAAAAGCTCTGGAGCTACAACACGCAAGAAGTTCCAGTCGCGCCACCGGTGAGCTACTCCGTGAACGGGGAGCAGTACATCGCCGTGGGAGTGGGCCGCGGCGGCTCGTTTGGATTCATGCAGGCGTCGCAAGACATGTTGCCGCCGAATGGCCGCTTCATGGCGTTCAAGCTCGGCGCAACAGCCAAGCTCCCGGCGCCCACCATACCCGTCTCGTACGGCGACCCTCCCGCACCGAGCGAAGCACAGCGCGAGGTGTCAGCGCGCGGCGAGGAGCTGTTTCGCGCGAATTGCGTGCGATGCCACGGCCTAAAGGGCGCAAGCAATCGGCGCGTTCCAGATTTGCGGCGCTTGCCGCGCGCCTACTACGACAGCTTCGAGTCGATCGTGCTGGACGGCGCGGCCGACTCCGCTGGCATGCCTGGGTTTCGGCAAACGCTGAGCAGCCAACAAGTGGCAGACATCAAAGCCTACGTGTTGGTCGAAGCTGATGTAGATCGTCAGCTGCGCGCACAGCCCCGATGGTGGGTCAACTTCAAGCTCAAATGTTACGCCCTGTTCGCGAAGCTGGTGCTGCCCTTGATGTAGATCGCTTGGCTCTTTGGAAGTCAGAGCGCTAGATGCGGTCCGTCGGGCACATGCATCGCAACCGCGTTTGCGTCGGTCGCCGAGCTCTCTCCGAGGCCTCCCAAGCTTCATCCTGCCTTGCTCCACGATGAAGGCAAACGGGTCGGCGTCTCGGAGCTTGCACCACGGTTGATTCGTCGAGTCGCGCTGATTCCGCGTCGGCGAGGTCCATTCGGCGGTCGCAGAGCGAAACCTGCCGCGCCATCTCAGAAATAAAACCGCGTCGGTCCCCGTACTAACCTCGCCGCCGACAGCGGCAGTTGGCATGAACGTCGAGGTGTGCGGACGATACGGAGTCGACTGGACCAAACCGTGAGCTTACTCTGGCTGGTCAGAAATGCGTGTACCCACCGTAGCGGCCTACTGTTGAGTCACGCCCGCAACGAGCCACTCGCGGCGCACCAACGTTCCGGCGGAGGAATACACGGCTGCCGATCACCCACGCCGGCGCCAGCCGGCCTTCGTATCGCCTATTGTAAATGCCGGCGTAAGCCGCCCGACTGCCACGAGCGGCAGAGCGTCGCGACAAGACTCCGCAGCACGGGCATCGCATTCTGCCGTGTCATTTGTGTCCTCATGACACTCGTCATGGAACACGTTGATGCCTGCGTGCGACTACCGCGTCTGACAAGTCCGGCAAACTGTGTCAGCGCAAGTCAGCGTCGATGGTCGTTGCTTCTTGAAATGCGGCCCGTAAGACTGCTCCGCGTGACATATACTCTACCCACATGTCGCTGGCGACTCGCGCTCGTTGTGATGCATGTCATGGCCTCGTGCACCAACGACGCGCCATCGTTCGTCGATGCGGGCCTCGGGACCGACGCCGAAGCAAACCCTTCCGATGCCGCTTCCTCGCTCAGCCGCGCCGACGCGGGCGCTGACGTCCCGTCCCAGGTATTCGCTGGCAGCCCTGCGACGCCAGATGGCGGTCTAGCCAATCTGCGCGATGCGAGTCTGCCCAGCGTGCTTGGTGATGCGGGCGTCCAGAGCGGTGCCAGCGTGAGTCCCCCAGCAGACGCCGCGAACGCGACAGTCAGCAAACTGGTCGACCCCGGTGCAGGCCCCTGGACACAGGTGAATCGCGAAGATGTCGCCCGAGTATGTCACCTGGACATCGCGTTGCTCGATCAAGCTGACAAGACGCTGCAGAGCTACAATGCGGAGGGCGTGCCATGGGCAGTCATTCGCTATGGTCGCCTTTGTTATGTGTCACACGCCGACGCGGCCGCGGATGAAGCGTATTCCACCACGAAGACGCTCGGTGCGCTGGTGCTCGGGATCGTCAGCCACGAGACGCGCGACCTGCCTCGCACCGGGCCGAAGACCGGGCCCCTCACCGACGAAGATCGCGTCGATCAGTGGCTCGAGGACTTCCCGTACAACAAGGACGCACGCGTCGCTCACGTGCTGAGTATGGTCGCGCACAACGCGAACCTTTCGCTTGGTCAAAAGACCATGACCTACGACACCACGGGCGGGACACAGATCAATAGCCTGAGCAGCGTGATGAACGCGGCCATTCAGCAAGACGCGACCCGGCTCGGACAAAACTTGGAAGAGCTCGTCCAGCGCTTTCTGTTTGGACCGCTCGGGATGAAGGACAGTACCTGGAGCCTCGGCTCGGCCAACAAGACGCTGGGGTATTCCTGGAACACCACGGCGCTCGACATGGCGCGCCTGGGACTGCTGATGCTGCACGGCGGCGTGTGGAACGGCACGCGCGTGCTCTCGCAGGACTACCTGTACCGAATGACGCACCCAGCGTTCGAGGATGCCAATACCGGCTACGGCTATCTCACCTGGCTGAACGCCTCTTCCAATTTCACCTTCGGGAGCATTCCGGGTGCACCTTGGGGCAGACTGCAGACGGCCGCCACGCCAGGGCCGTGCGCTCCGGTCTCAGTGCACCGCGAGCATCCACACGGCTTGTCCGACTCGCCAGACTGCAACTACGCGGCACCTTACTCTTGCACGCAGAAGTATGATGTCGGCGCATGGGCCGCTGTCGGGTTGCTGGGTCAGGTGATCGCGGGCCATCCAGGCCTCGACCTGCTCATCACAGCCAAGAACCTCACTCCGCTATTGGGTGAGAGCACGACGGACCTTGGCTTCGGCCCCGAGACGCCCAAGATCGTTTGGGACGCGGTTGTCCCCGCGATCATCGCAGGCGACCCCACCTACCAAGGCGATGCGCCGGCCTTCTGCGAGGCGTACGGCGCCAACGAGTACGCACCCGATCTGAATGTGGACGAGACCAATCGCTAGACTAGGCTCGACACGCTCATAGTCTAGACTCTTCGTGTGGCGCCCTGATAGGCGCCGCAGGTGCCGTTGTCGCCAGGACGAACATTCGAGCTCTAACAGTACGCGGGACACATTACATTGTCCAAGGTGCCCACGCACCGCTGTCAGCGGCCGCGGGGTGGCAGAGGCGAGGTCCGTAGCTGATCGCTGGTCGCGACTTGCAGCCTCCGACACATTGCGTCCACGTTCCACGAAGGTGGCGACATGCACACGTTCGATGAGACAGTGAATAAGTTGCGCTGGTGTGGCGTGACGCTCGACGATGTGATCGTCGGCGCGTTCGATCGCGTTCGCGCGGCGATCGTAGAGATCCCGCTGCGAGAGTTTCTGGGCTCCGAGTTCCCGCACCACAGGGCTCGCTATCTGCGTCGTGGCGACGACTGCTTCTGGGATCGCGGTTCGCCCACCCGGCCCCCTCCGGCGGCCTCTGCGCACCGCACCGGTGGCACGAGACTGCGGTGAGCACCTCGGCCGGCGACACTGTGACGCTCCTCCTGGCCAGCGATGTCATGTTGATGCGCGGCATGGATGAGAGCGCGAAGACGAAGATGGTGCCGTTCGTATCGAGTACCTCGGAGCAAAGCTCTCGTCCCGCGCTTTCGCGAACGACGCGCGTGTAAGCCCGGGAACGATCGGCCAGTGGCAACTGCCGATGGACCTTTTCCACGGCTGCGTGCGAAAAATCGGCCCATCCCGGCATGGCGTAGCGCACCCACTGGAGCCGATCCGGCTCCGAGACACATCGAGAAAGTGTAGACGACCATGCCCAGACTCGTTCACGCAGAGACCCGCTTCGGCTTGGAGCTTACCCACGAGAAGCTTCGGACTGTCGGGACACCGCGCTTGCGGAAGGTGACTGGCGCGCTCGGCGCATGTTTCGCCGGTTTGCTAGCGTTCGGCGCATGCGACGAAGATGACTCGAATGGCGAAGCCTCGAACACGGCTGGGGAGGTGGGTGGCAAAGCTGCGGCAGAGACGTCCCACGCAGGCAAGTCCGCTGCTGGGTCCACAGCCGGTGCGGCCAGTGGGGCGGGTGCTTCGGGGGTGAAGATCGAGGCCGCAGACGCTGACAAAAGCCGTGCCGGCAGCGGCGCAACCGCGACGCGCGGTCGCAGCCCCACGAGCCGTCCCGCTGCCAACACGCTCATGCTTCCCACGACGATGGAGCACCCAGACGTGGCGCCGTGGTTCAACATCTATCGTCCCGAAGATCTCGATGCGACCGGGAGCCCGCTTCCAGTCATCGTGTGGGCCAACGGAGGCTGCTATCGGAGTGACTTTACCTGGGAGCCGTTGTTCAAGCGCTGGGCTGCCGGCGGTTTCGTCGTGCTCGCGCTCACCGAAGACCCTGAGAAGGGCGCAATGGTGCAGACGAACGTCGCTGACCAAGCCGGACTCGTCGAATGGGTGTTCAAACAGTCTGATACGATGGACAGCCCCTACGCAGGCAAGCTGGACACAACCCGAGTCGTCGCGGCGGGAAACTCCTGCGGGGGAGTCACTTCGCTCGGCCTGACAGCGCAAGAGCCCAGGATCGCGGCGGTCTTCGTGTTGTCCGGCTCGAGTGCATTTGCAGGCGCGAATCAAGCGGTGATGAGTAAGATCACGGTGCCGGTTGGCTACATCGTCGGAGGCAGCCAAGACATCGCGGGCGCCAACGCCACAGCGGACTACGATGCACTGGCCGATGGCATCCCAGCGATGATCGTCAGCCGCTTCGAAGGAGACCACAGGACCGTGTCGACGGATCCCGGCATCCTGGCACATGAAGCCGAGATCGCGCTCAACTGGCTCGACCTCGCGCTCTATGGCACCCAGGCTGCGCACGACGAGCTGACGTCGGAGACGGTGTGCGCAAGCTGCGAAGCAGGACACTTTCAGCTCAAGTCGAAGGGCCTCGAGACCTTGCTTCAGTAGCGCATGCTGGGGTGCGCGACGCGACCTACTACGAATGCGCGAAGGCGTCGATGAGCAGGCGCGCTCCTGAATCACCGACGCCTGCCTCGGTTCGACACCGTCGCGCATCGTCTCACTGGAGGCTTTCGAGCTCTCTCCGCTGAACCTTCCACAGCGAGCTCGGCCCACACAGCCCGCAGTCAGACCCCACGGACAATGCGCGTTGCGTTTTGTCACCTGTCAAGCGCCAGCGGAGCCAGCCGACCATAGCGGCGAAGTTTGCCTTCTTCTTCGCTTGGTATGCCGCTTCCATGGACTCGACGCCGCGCGGCCTCTCACACGTTGTGACGCCGCGCGTTGTCGGCGCGGTATTGCATCGGTGAAACGCCCTTCCAGCGCCGGAATGCGCGCACAAACGCGGTGACGTCGGAGAACCCGAGCGCGATCGCGATGTCGGTCGCCGACATCATCGTGAGGCCCAAGTACTTCTCTGCCTGTGCTCGGCGCACGGCTTCGCGAATCTCTCGAAAGCTCGTGCCTTCCGCGCCCAGCCGACGCGCGAGTGTTCGCGGCGTGATATCCAAGCGCGCGGCGATCCCTTCTGCGCTTTCGCCTGCGAGACCCAAGCCCAAGAGCGCCTGAACCGTATTGGCGAAACCAGTGACGGGCGTAGCTTGCAGCATCGATGTAGCCTGCTGCTCGAGCGCGTGCACGCGCTCACTGTCGCCGGTGCGCACGGGTGCGTGCAGATGTTCGCTCGGAAATACCAACGCGTTGTGCGTCGACCCAAAGCGGATCGGCGCGTGCAAGCATTCTTCGACTGCGCGCGCGTAGCTGGGGCGCGCTGGAATCACGCGATACTCGATGCAGTTGAGCGCTTGACCTGTCAGCTTGCGCCCCGTGATGCCGATCATCACCAACTGACACAAGATGCCTTGGAGATGCAGCAACGGACCTGCGTAGCGCGGTTCTTCGAGGATGGCGCGTTCGCCGTCTATCGACAGACGCATATCGAAGCCGACGCCTAACAACCGGCCAAAGCGCGCGAGCCGGATCAGCGCGTCTGCGAGCGTCGCACTGTGCGTGACGATCTCGCCGACGACGTCGTACATCTCGCAACACAGCTGCTTGCCGACATACGCGCCGATGCGCGGTTCGCCCTTGAGTCGCAGCGCCTCTTCCCAAACCTGGTTGTGCAGCTCGATCGGTACGCGTTCGGGCAGAGCGTTCAGCCCGCGAAGCTCGAGATTCAGGCAGCGCAGCAGCAACTCGCTCTCGACGCCGAGGCCGCTCAACGCATCCATGATGCTTCGCAACACCGCGACCGAACGAGTCGGCGTACTCACGATCGCGTCTTGCCCTGCGTTCACCGTCCAGGATTCTAAGTCAGGCTGGCGGCCCCGCAAGCACAGTGGACGCAGCGAGGACGCAGCTGTCACGGAGCGCGGGACGTCTCTATCGGCGCAACGGCGACGCCATCATTGACAATTTGGGACATTACGCATGCTCTTCGCGACAACTCGAGGTTTGGGGCTTTGGGCCGCATCATATTCTCCGCAAGGATAGCGCCCGTAGTTTGCGCAACGGTGGCCTCTCCATATGGTGACACAACGCGTGGTGACGCCCCCTAAATGGGGATTCGTCGCCAAACCGCATACCGTGAAAACTCAAAACGAATGGCTGTTGAGGATGTCCATGTGTGGGGTTGACTCAGGTCTGAGGAGCCGCTGTGGTGCCGCCACGTGGTTGGCACTGTTCGCCATGTTAGTCGCCTGTGCGAGCGAGCCACCGGCGAGAAACACCGCGAGAGGCTCGGCAGTCGCAAGCGGCGCGACGGCGGTTGCGGGCACCACGCCGGCACCGACAGGCGGCTCGTCGTTGCCGAGCTACACCGCGGGCCAATCCAGCCTCGGTGGATCACCGGGATTGATCTTCGACAGTGGTCCGCCCGCCGATGCAGCCGCAGGTTGTGCGGCCACGTCTGTCACGGCTCCTCCGCCGAACAATCCGGCCGTCGACATCATCTGGGTCGTCGACGCTTCGGGCAGCATGCTCGACGAGCAAAAAAAGATCGGCATGAACATGACCGCGTTCGCCGACGCGATCTCGAAGTCGAACATCGACGTGCGCATCGTAATGATGACGACCTCGTCGGCGATTCCGGTGATCTGCCCTGTGACGCCGCCCGATCCACTGACGGGTACCGCGCTCGCGGGCGACCCACGCTACAAATTCATCGACAGTCGTGTCGACTCGAACAACTTGCTCGATGTCGCGACGGCCAGCTTCCCGATGTACCAGAGCTTCCTGCGTCCGGGGGCGAGCACGCACGTCGTGACGGTGACCGACGACGAGAGCCGCTACCAAGGGCTGCCAGCGGCGAACGATCGCGCCCAAGCATTTTACAACGACATGAAGATGCTATTGGGTCACGACTTCACGCAGCACACGATCGCGTCGGAAGGTCCCACGCCGTGCGGCGACCCAAACTGCATGCCCGACGTCAACACGGGCATCTGCGTGTTCGTCATGCTCGGCTGCGGCGCAGCTGCACCGGGCGATACGTATTACGCGCTCGCTGACATGACCAAGGGGCTCACGGCATCGATCTGCCTGAGCGAGTGGACGCCGATCTTCACGAAGTTGAGCGAAGCCGTCATCAAGAGCGCGCCGCTGCCGTGCAACTTCGTGATCCCACCCTCGCCTGCAGGTGAGACTCTCGATCCGTCGAAGGTCAACGTCGAGTACAGCGCGCCTGGCGCACCCGCGCCGAAAGTCTTCGGCAAGGTGAGTGATCAGGCTGCGTGCAGCACTGAGCCCGGCTGGCATTACGACAACGCCGCGGACCCGAAGCAGGTGATGTTGTGTCCTTCCGCCTGCGACCAGGTGTCCACCGGCGGCGGCACGATCGGCCTTGCGTTCGGGTGCGCGACGATCGTCCTATTCTGACGCCTTCTGACGCTCACTGAACCTGTGAGGGCGCGCTCCGCGTCCCCTCCTGCTCACGGAGTCTTCAGGGCCTTCCCCAACATCGCGCGCACGTCTCGCCAGCGCTCTTCGAGGCTTGATCCAGGCTCTGCGGCGGGGACAGCAGCTAAGCGAGTCGCGTCCGAGACAAGGTCTGCGAGCTCGGCGAGGTCGATGCCGCCGGCTTGCAACCACGCGCGCAGCTGTCGATCGATGCGGTCGCGCAGAGGGTCAGGCAACGTCTTGCCGACGCCGTCCGGCGCTTGGCTGGGTGACGCCGTTCGATGAAGCGCAGCTTCGTTCGTCTTTCCATACAGCTCGGGGTGCAGATACCGCCCGCGCTCCGCATCCGTCTTGTCTCGCTCGACGACCAGCGGATTCGCGCGCGCCCAGGCATCGCGCCGGACTCCCGTGACCTGCCAGCATACCTTGATGTGCGGTCTGGACGTGGCGACCGTGAAGCGATGACCACAGATTTCCTCTTTGACGATCGCATGGGCGAAGCGTGAGCCCACCACTGTCAGTTGATAGCGGAACTCGTGATTGAGCGCCTCGCAGTAGTCTGGCAGCGTGACACAACATTCACCGTGTTTGTCCGTCGTCAGAGTGCCGCTGTAGACGTTGAGCATGTCAGGCGACTCGACAAACGAGTGCGTAAGAAAGCGTGCATCAGGCGCGAGTGGATGGTCGATTTCGAAGCCTCCACCACCTTTGGTGAGCGGGCCTGTGACAACCACGCGGCCCACGAACACGCCTGCAAAGCCACCCGCAGTGTTTTCACCCACGACTGCCTGCCCTGCTCGGTCGCGTACGATGCCGTGGACTCCAGTGGTCCGGCCTTCGCCGCGCACTCCAGTCGCACTGAAGCTGAACCCGTCCACGCCATTGCCGAGCACACTGGTGCCTGCCGTGCCTGGAGCCGACGAGTTTGAGAAGCTCAGGCCGTTCGCACCGGGCGCGGAGCCAAAGCTGACGCTCGAGCTGCCGAAGCTCTCGACGCTCTGGGCAAACACACCGATCCCCCGCGTGCTAGCGCCTTTCACGCCGGCGGTGTTCTCCGACTGGCCGAGTACGCCGGCAGATTCGCCTCGAGCGGCAAAGGTGGTGCCCGCGACACCATCCAGCTCGCCAACGCCGCGCACGCCGACACCGCGGACACTACTTCCGATCACGCCGGTTGCGCTACCCACGAATCCGACGACGCCGTCTGCGCCGGTGACGCTCGAGCCGAACACGCCCGCGCCGCTGTCATCCGGACTGAAACTCACGCCGAGCACTCCGGTGCCGCCCTCGCTGCGCCCGAGCACACCGCCTGACTGCTGACTCTCGCCTGTAACGCCGAAGTCTTCGATGCTTCTTCCGAAGACTCCCACGTGTGCAACGCTATGCCCTTCGACGCCGGCTATTGCCGCGGGGATTTGTGCGGTGCCGACGGGCAATACCCCGTTAGTCCCAAGCACGCCGATTCCATCGTCAGAATCTCCCCAGACGCCGACTGTGACCGGATTACCATTCTCATCGACTGGAGTCTGACCGGTATGGTTGGTTTCGAATCCTTCTACACGTGCCATGATTCCCCCTGTTGTTTGGTCGCGATGCGACCAGTCATTCAAGCGATTGGAAGCATAGGCTCGGCGCGCGCAGCCGGAGCGTATCGGAAGCGCCGGCGCGTGCGCGTGCCAGGGTCTCACTCAAAGCACAGCTTGGAGAGCGCGCGCCGCGAGTTACGCGAGCCGTCAACGCCCCTGATAAGCTGCCGCTGATGTGTCAGGTATCATCAAGCTTGATTCGAATTCTTTGTGGCACGCAACCGCATTCAGAGGAATACGTGCGCACGCTCGAAGGAGCACTGCGCTCTCAGCTGCGACGCTCCAGCCCAGACAGCTCTTCGCCGGTTCCTAGCCTGGCAAGACCGGTGCGTTCACGTCGCTCGTGTCGTAGTCACTTGGTTGCTCGACCACTTCACGACTGAACGCCACCGTTACTCAAGCAGCGACACGGGATAGCATCGCACTGCTGCTGATAGCGGCAGCACAACGTAGATCCGTTCAACACTCTACGAGCCCGAAAGCGGCTCCCTGCGGGTCATCGCAGGCTGCGATGCGACGACCGTCCGGGAGCTCGGTCGGACCGATCACCTCGCCGCCATGCTCACGCACGCACGCGAGTGCCGCGTCGAGTGATCCGACCGCGAAGAAGTACTGCCACTGCGGGTGGACTTCGGGACGGCCAGCGATATCGCCGATCGCTCCCGCGTTTGGGTCGCCCGCGCGCCACGCGAACTGCTGGAACGAGCCGCTCGACCCCAGCTCGAACCGCTCGGTCAGCACCCAGCCGAAGAGCTCGACATAGATCTGCGCCGCGCGGCCGGCGTTCGGAGTTTGCAGCACGTGGAAGGCGACGCCAGCATCCACGAGCTCGGCAGAGTCCGTGAGCGCGAGCATCGCCCCGCCCGGATCGCGCACGACGGCGCCGTCACCCACGCGCGCACCGACCGGCATGGCACCGTGCCCATGCCAGCGCTGCAGAGCGACGAGCGAGCCACCCAGTTCCGCCGTGCTCAAGTACCCGAGCCAATGCGCCGGCGCGCCGCGCGTTCGTGCGCCGACCGGCAGCTCGCGGATGATCAGGTCCCGGCGCCCGAACAACGCAGCATAGAACTCGGTCGCGGCGCCCACATGGGTGGTGCGCAGCTCGTATCGGCAAAAGCGCGAGCTCATGGGTGGAGCACCCTAGCCGCTCAGGCGCGCCTTGCCCACGGCGCAAGGCGCCCGTGCCGCGCGCCGGCCCAGCTCGACGCGCATGCGTCACTCGTTCAGCGCTTCGAGCGCACGTTGCTGCACGGCTCCTAACGCGGCGGGCACGGCGTGGCTCGCGCTCGGACCGCATCTGCACTTGGCGTTCGTCGCGTGTGTCGCGTTCGCAAGCTTCGAGGTGCGTTCGGCCGCGAGCGTGCGCTGGGCGAGTACTCGCTCGCGCTGCTGCTGATAGCGGCATGCCTATACAGCGTCGCCTGGTTGTGCACCGTGCTCACGCGCGCCACGTCGCGACCCGTTGTGCGGAGCGAGCCGAGCAACCGCTTGTGCGATGAACCAAGCCGCGGACATCGAGGCGACTCAAGCTTGCGACCGCGGCTTTGCCCCACTCGTCCAAAACGCACCACGGCGATTTCCGGTGCCACAGCGTAGCAGTCACGCCTTACGCAAGGTCGATAGCAAGCTTCTCAGGTCGGACGAATCCCCGATGCTTTCTCGCACGTGTTGCGTTAGAGAGATCCCGGCGGAACGTTGCGCGATCGAACGGTGCACGGAGCGCTAGTTGGCGTGGTCCACAACCGTGAGCGCTTAAAGGGTCGGGGTGTTCACGTGGAACTTGGCAGGCGAGTCTCCTCGCAATCCGATGTCGTAGTGAAGCAACAAGCTCGAACTCTGGAGGGCCAGGCACCATCGGGGTCGCCCGACTCGGGGCCGGTGCCGATAGTCGGCGTCGTTTCGCGTCTGCTTTCATCGCGCGGAACGAATCCGCAGTTTGACCCGAGCTCCGTTCCCCCACCCGACAGCGCAGCGCAACCGCCGACGCCGACCGGGCTGCATCGCAAGCAATGCCCGACCTGCGGCGAGCGCTTTCCGGCAGCGTTTCGGCACTGCCCTCGCGACGCGGCGCAACTCGTCGAGGCCTCGACGGCGGATACCGACCCGCTGCTCGGCCTCGTTCTCGGCGACACGTACCAGGTCATGCGCCTGATCGGCGAAGGCGGCATGAGCCGCGTCTACGAGGCTCGACATTTGCGCCTCTCGACCAAGCGCGTGGCGGTCAAGGTGTTGAACGGCGAGCTGACACGCGAACGTCAGGCCCTCGGGCGATTCCTTCGCGAGGCCGAGGCCATCGGCGCGCTGCAGCACCCGAACATCGTGGGCGCAATCGACGTCAACGAGCTGGCGGACGGCCGGCCTTATATAGTGACCGAGCTGCTCGAAGGAGCTCAGCTGGCGTCCTACTTCGAGCGCCGCGGCAAGCTCGTGGCCCCGGAAGCCGTCGCCATTTGCCGGCCCATCTGCCGAGCGCTCATCGCCGCGCACAACAAAGGTATCGTGCACCGCGACATCAAGCCCGAGAACTTGTTTCTCGTGGGAGAGGGCGCGGCGCGCACCACCAAGGTCCTCGACTTCGGCATTTCGCAGGTTGGCGCTCAGCAGAGCAATCTCACCAAGACCGGCACCGTGATGGGCACGCCCACGTACATGCCGCCCGAGCAAGCGCGCGGCAAGCGCGTCGATCACCGAGCCGACGTGTATTCAGTCGGAGCGATCCTCTACGAGGCGCTGACCGGCCGGCGACCATTCGAAGGCGACGAGCCGATGGCCACGCTGGCTGCAGTCCTCACCGAAGATCCACCACGCCCCCGCAGCCTCGTGCCGAACATGCCGCCCGAGCTCGAGCTCGTGGTCCAGAAGGCGATGGCGAAGCTCCCGAAGGATCGCTACGCCACGATGCGCGAGCTCGACGACGCCCTGGCACCGTTCGATCCGCTCGCGAGCACGGCCATCTCCGGTGCGGCCCGGCGCGGCGCACCGACGCACCTTCTTCGGCCGGGTCTCGAGACACAGTTCTTCCGCATGTGGGGCGGCGTGTACAACCACCTCGAGCAGGCGCGCACCAGCCTCGTGATCTACTCGGTCTGCAGCGCGCTCTACTTGTTGTTCGGTTCCTTGGAAGTGAGCTTGGGCGTCGTGCGCGTGGTGCGCGGTGCAGTTCCGCTGACCAGCGCGGAGATCGCCTTCGCCGGGCTTGCATCACTCGGCCTCCTGGTGGCGCCGGGCATCGGGTGGACGTGGTTTCTAGCCAAGCACGTCTGGACGAGCACACCGCGCGTGATGGAAGTGCTGGATCGGCTTCGGCATGTGCTCGGGGCGAGCCTCGGGACGTATGCGGGTCTCACCCTGGTGATTCGCATCCTGGCGAGCACGTTGCACATCGATCCGAGCGGGATCGCGTGGCCGGGCTGGGGCGTGTTGTCGTTCCTGCTCGCCGCGGTCGTGGGAATCATCGCGGCACGCGGGACGCTCCAAGCGCGCAAGCTGGCGGAATAAGCGCTGGCTGCACGGGCTTGCTGGCAATGCACACGTCCATTGCCGTCGGTGAAGAGGTGCGGAGGCCACCGCATTGGCCTCCGCACCGAGTGCGGTGTGACGCGAAGGTGCCGGAGAGACCCGCGCGCGCTACACCGCGAAGCGATTCACTTGATGACGCCGATATGGTCGGCTTGACCGCTGATCAACGACGCA
>Ga0190271_10000977_pt1 | contig 15607 bp, 9 predicted proteins | sample Popmic356T_FD_133747 | JGI IMG/M metagenome (GOLD analysis project Ga0190271, IMG submission 133747) | Populus adjacent soil microbial communities from riparian zone of Weber River, Utah, USA - 356 T | ecosystem: Environmental > Terrestrial > Soil > Riparian zone | place: USA: Utah | collected...
ACGGTGTGCTCCGGGTTGACGTACAGCAGCTCGGCCATGCTGCCGCGGGTGTCGAGCACAGCGCCGACGCATTGCTCGCACTCGCGGGTGAAGCCGTAGTTGGCCATCCATTCGTCGTCGAACACGCGAGAGAGGTAGCCGCGGCCAGAGTCCGGGTTCAGCACCACGACGATGTCGTCGGGCCTGGCTCGCTTGGAGACCTGGATCGCTGCGGCAACGGCGAGGCCACCGGAACCGCCGATGAGGATCCCCTCCACCTCCGAGACCCGCCGGGCCGTGAGGAAGCTCTCCTTGTCGCTGATGGCGATCACCTCGTCGTACAGGTCAGGATCCCAGGCCGCCGGGAAGAAGTCCTCGCCCACGCCCTCGACGAGATACGGCCGGCCCGAGCCGCCGGAGAACACGGAGCCCTCGGGGTCGGCGGCGACGATCCGGATCTGCGGGTTCTGCTCCTTGAGGAAGCGCGCCGTGCCGGTGATCGTGCCGCACGTGCCCGCGCCGGCCACGAAGTGGGTGATCCGCCCGGCCGTCTGCTCCCACAGCTCCGGGCCCGTCGTCAGCTCGTGCGACAAGGGGTTGTTCGAGTTGGCGTACTGGTTGGGCCGGAACGCGTTCAGCTCTTCGGTCAGGCGGGCGGCGACGGAGTAGTAGCTCTGCGGATCATCGGGCGGCACGGCAACCGGGCAGACCACCACTTCGGCGCCGTACGCCCGTAGCAGCGAGATCTTCTCCGGAGCGACCTTGTCGGTCATGACGAAGACGCAGCGGTAGCCGCGCTGGGCGGCCACGATGGCCAGCCCGACGCCCGTATTGCCGCTCGTCGGCTCGACGATCGTGCCGCCAGGACGCAGTTCGCCGTCGTGCTCGGCGGCGCGGATCATCTCGAGGGCGGGTCGGTCCTTCGACGAACCACCCGGGTTGCTGGTCTCCATCTTCATGGCCAGCACGCAGGGCAGTTGGTCGAGCTCGCTGATCCGTTTCATCCGCACCAGCGGTGTGTTGCCGATCATCGCAAGCACCGAGTCGGCAATGGCGGTGCCCGCCAGCCGCTCATCAGCCATGCTCGGATGGTACCCCCGCGTTGCGTCCAGGCATCCGGGGCCGCATCAGATTCGGCGACCGCGTCGTTGTGAGGTGAAGACCCGGTTCGGCACGCCGGCGCCTCCAGGCGCTTCGGCGGCCGCATCAGATTCGGCTCGCAGCCGCCGAGCCGTGGGCGGTGTCGAGCGCTCCCGTCGGGATCGGGAAGACTGGTGGCGGAGGGGGTCCGGTGAGCAGCGCTGACCATGTGAGCATCTCGGTGCTCGGTCCGTTCAGCGTCGACGGTGACGCGGGGTCACTCGGGCCACGCGACCGGGTCGTGCTGGCGGTGCTGGCGTTGCGACCCGGTGAGGTGGTGAGCGCCGAGCGGCTGGCCGACGCGATGTGGGGCGATGTCCCTCCCCCGACGTGGAACAAGGTCGTGCAGGGCTGCGTCGTCCGTTTGCGGAAGGTGCTCGGAGTCCGCACCATCGAGACGTCACCAGCGGGTTACCGCCTGACGACGCCGCCGGACCAGGTGGACGCGCATCGCTTCGAGCGCATGGCTCGGCGTGGCATGGAGCTGCTCGCCCTGGGCGAGTACGACCGCGCCGCCTACATGAGTACCGAAGCGTTGACGCTGTGGCGTGGACCGCCGCTGCGCGAGCTCGAGGACTGGGACCCGGGCCGGATCGAGGCCTGCCGGCTGGACGAGTTGTGCCTCGACGTCGAAGAGGTCCGCGTGGAGGCCGCCCTCCGTGCCGGCCATCATCGGGACGTCCTTGCAGAGGCGCAGGCGCGCGCCGCCGAGGCTCCGCTGCGCGAGCGCAGGTGGGCGTTGTTGGCGCTGGCGCAGTACCAGGCCGGTCGGCAGGGTGATGCCCTGCGCACGTTGCACCAGGCCCGCAAGACGCTCGTCGCCCAGCTCGGCATCGAGCCAGGCTCGGAACTGGTTGCGTTGGAGCAGGCGATCCTCCGGCAGGACCCGTCACTCGTCGTGGCGGCCGCCCTGCCCGCGCCCAGCCCCGTCTGCCCGTACCTGGGCCTGGTGCCCTACGACGTCGCCGACAGCGAGAGCTTCTTCGGGCGAGAGCGCGAGATCGATGGATGCCTGGAACGCCTGACCGCGGTCGGCGTGCTCACGGTGGTCGGACCGTCCGGGAGCGGGAAGTCATCGCTCGTACGTGCCGGCGTGGCAGCCGCGCTGCGACGCCGAGGCCGTCGGGTCGTGGTGATCACCCCTGGGGCGCGCCCGATGGACGCGCTCGAGGTCCTGGCGACGTCGGGTCCGGCAGCAGTACTCGTGGTCGACCAGTGCGAGGAGGCGGTGACGGTCTGTGATGACCCGTTCGAGCGAGGAGCCTTCTTCGCTGCTCTCGCCGATCATGCCCGACGCGGAGCGCTGATCGTCGCGCTACGCGCCGACAGACTTGGCGAACTGTCAGCGCATCCCGATTTTGCCAAGCTGGTCGAGCCCGGCCTTCACCTGTTGAGCGCGATGACTGAACCGGACCTGCGGACGGCGATCGAGGGCCCGGCCAGGCAAGCCGGACTTCTGCTCGAGCCGGGGCTGGTCGATCTGTTGGTGCGAGAGGTCGAGGGCGAACCGGGAGCCCTGCCCCTGCTGTCGCACGCCATGCACGAGACGTGGCAGCGCCGCGAAGGCCGCACGCTCACGGTCGCCGGCTACCAGGAGAGCGGCGGCATCCGTGGCGCCGTCGCCAAGTCGGCTGAGGACGTCTACGCCCGGATCCCCGTCGAGCAACGGCCACTGCTGCGCGACCTGCTGCTGCGCCTGGTGACGCCCACGCCGGAGGGCGAACCGGTGCGCAGCCGGGTCCCCCGGCGCACCGTCGCCACCGACGACGAACACGAGTTGCTCGTCGAGCTGCTTGTCGGCGCCCGCCTGGTGACCAGCGACGATGAGACCGTCGAGCTGGCCCACGAATCGCTCGCCAGGGCCTGGCCGCGCCTGCAGACGTGGTTGGACGAGGATGTCGAGGGCCAGCGCATCCTTCGCCATTTGGCCCTTGCCGCTGACGCCTGGGACAGCATGGATCGCACGGACAGCGAGCTCTACCGCGGCCTGCGGCTCGCCCAGGCACTCGAGTGGCAGACACAGGCCGACCCGGACCTCACCCCGACCGAGAGGGCGTTTCTCGACGCCAGTGGTGAACGCGAACGTGCCGAGGCCGCCTCGACAGAGGTGCGGCTGCGTCAGCAGACACGCAACAACCGACGGCTGCGAGCGTTGCTCGCCGGGGTCGGCGTGCTGCTCCTCGCCGCCATCGTCGCCGGGCTGCTCGCCTTCCGGCAGGCCGACCGGGCCGACCGGGCCACAGTCGCCGCCGACGCCCGCCGCGTCGGTACCCAGGCGCTGCTCGCCGATGACTTCGACCACTCGCTGCTGCTCGCCGTGGAGGGCGTGCGCCTCGACGACTCGTTCGACAGCCGATCCAACCTCCTGGCCGCGATGGCCAGAGGCCCGGGGTTGATCGGGACCACTCGTGCTGACGGACCGCCGCTGATTTCCGTCGAGGCGAGCCCCGACGGCAAAGTCATCGGAGGGGGGCACGCTTACACTGGCCTGTCGTTCTACGACACCACGACGCGACGGCTTCTCGGTACGTATGACGCGACGCGGGTGTGGAAGTTCGAGTTCCATCCCGACGGCACGCAGTTCGTCATCAGCACCAACCTTCCCGCGTCCGGACCAGGTGAGCTACCACAGCCGTCGGTGCGCCTCGTCGATGCCGCCACGTTCGAGGATCAGCGGGTGCAGCTCGGCGCAATCCCCGAGAGCGAGTACGTCTCCGCGCCTCACTACAGCGGCGACGGGCGGTTCGTTGGGGCGACGTTCGAGGGAGTCGGCGGCGGGGAGGACAGTGCCGTCGCCGTGTGGGACCTGGCGTCGCCAGAGCGGCCCGTTCTGCTGCAGTTCGACCTTCCCGGCCCCGAGTACGAGCTGGCGCTCAGCCCTGATGGCAGCCGCCTCTACCTCGGCCACCTCGATCCACCATCACTGACGGTCTACGACGTCGCCAGCGGCCAGCCCCTTCGCTCGGTGAGCACGCCGGCGGCCTGGTTGGAGGTCAGCCCCGACGGTTCACTGCTCGCCGTCACCGGTGGCAGCGAGATCGTGCTCCTCGACACCGCAACCCTCGTCGAGCGCCGACGGCTGCAGGGTCACGCCGAGTTCGTTCGGGTGATCCGTTTCTCTCCCAGCGGCGAACTTCTCGCCTCGGGCTCGGACGATCGCTCCGCCATCGTCTGGGACGTCGCCACGGGGGAACGACGGGAGGTCCTGCCGGGCCACTCGGCAGAGGTGTGGGGTCTCGCCTTCGGTGCCGACGACGACACGCTCTACACCGGGGTGCGGCAGACGCTGCTCACCTGGGACCTGGAGGGGAGCCGCCGGTTCATCGCCCGCCGCCCGCTCGCCGCACCGGCGGAGCGCGCTGTAGTGGCCGTGCCGTCTCCCTCGGGCGCAGCGGTCGCCTACACCGGGTGCGGCACGGTCGGCGGTCGTGCACCACTGCAGTTCCTCGACGTCGGGTCCGGTCGCGCCGGGCCCCTCGTCGAGGTGGGCACGTGGTGCGACGGCCCCACCACATGGCGGCCCGACGGGGCCCTCTACGCAGACGCGGGCGACGACGGGTCCGTCCGGGTCTGGGACTGGCGGACTGCGCAGGTGATCGCCGAACGGCACGTCGCGGCCGGACCGATCACCGGGCTGGCCTACACCGGCGACGGCCAGCGACTCGTCGTCGCTGAACGGACGGGCACGACGTACGCGATCGACGCCGAGACGCTTGATCCCCGCGGCACGCCCGTGGGGCTCGATCACGCAGTGCTCAAGCTGTACGCCAGCCCGGACAAGCGCACCACCATTGTGCTATCGACGGACCGCTTCTCGGTGGTCGACGTCGACAACGGCAGGGTGCTCAGCGAGGGTGACGTCGTCGAGCCGATGTCCGGCGCGTTCTCGCCGGACGGCCGGCGGTTCGCTGTCTCCAGCTCGTCCGGTGACGTTCGCCTGCTCGACGTCGAGACCGGCGAGTGGGCGGGACCGCCGAGAGTGGGTCATGACGGACCGATTCTCTCGGTGGACTATGCCCCCGACGGTTCCACCTTTGTCACCGGCGGCCTCGACAACGAGATGGTGATCTGGGACGGCCGCACCGGCGCGCCACTGACCACGGCGCACCCGGGACGACCCGCCGACGGAGAGATGTACCCGACGTTCCTCGCCGACGGTCGCACGGTGCAGATCGCCTCGTCCGGCGGGGCCGTCTACACCATGGACACCCGGCCAGAACAGTGGATCGAGTTCGCGTGTGCCATCGCCGGCCGCAACCTCACCGAGGACGAATGGCGCGACGCGTTCGACGACCGCCCCTACCGCGAAACGTGCCCGCCGAACTGACGACAGCGGTCAGTACGGCCCGGGGTTCTCCAACGTCACCCGGTACAGCCGTTCCGGCTGCGTGATGTACAGCGTGCGGCCGTCGGCACCACCGAACGCGCAGTTGGTGCTAGGCACCGGGATGACGCCCCAGCGTGTGCCGTCTGGGGCGAAGACCTCGACTCCGCCAAAGGACGCCACGAACAGGTTGCCGGCGTGGTCCACCGCCATGCCGTCGGGGCTGTCCTCAATGGTCACGAATGTTCGGGCCTCGGACAACGAGCCATCTGCGGCGACGTCGAACACCCAGACCAAGTTGTCGGCCTGGTTGGCCACGTACAGAAGGGTCTCGTCGGGCGACAACGCGATCCCGTTGGGCTGCTCGGTCAGAGCGCCGCGCCGCTCAGCGGTGAGCGCGCCGTCGGAGGCGATCCGGAAGACGCCGTGGAAGTCGAGGTCTCGGGAACTTTCGCCGTAGTAGGGATCGGTGAAGTAGATGGTGCCGTCCGAGCGCACGGCAATGTCGTTCGGCTCGTTCAGCGGCACGCCTTCGAACTGCTCGGCGATCGGTGCCACGGTGCCGTCGCTTTCGGTTCGGGTCACCCGACGCCTCGTCTTCTCGGCGGCGATGAGTCGTCCCTCGGGATCGAGCGCCAGCCCATTGGCGCCGTCGCTCGGCTGGCGGAATACGGAGATCTCGTCATCGGCGTCGACCTGGTAGATCGTTCCCGAACTGTCGGTGAACAACAGCACGCCCATGTCCGGCATCCACTGTGGTCCCTCGGCCCAACCGAAGCGGTCCTCGATCAGCTCCAACTCGCCCATGCCGGCCAGCGGACCGGTCGTACTCTCGGCCACGGTCGTCGTCGGCTGATTGGTCGTCGTCAGGGCACTGGTCGTCGACCTGGCGACGGTCGTCGTGGGCGCCGGCGATGGGGTCGCCTCCTCGCTGCCTCCGTCGCCGCAGGCAGCGGTAACGACGAGGAACGACAGGACGACGCCAAACGGTCGTTGCTGCATGGTGTTGGCTCCCTCCGGTCCGAGCGGACCGATTCCTCATCGCACGATGCGGTAACAGCCTGGTAACGGACCCCTGCGAATGCGCTCAGCCGCGGATGGTGGCGACGGCGGCCACGATCGCGAGCGCAGCAAAGATTCCGGCGGCGATGCGCCGCAGCACGTGCTCAGGCAGCACGCGCAGCACGGCCCGACCGGCCAGCACACCGATCCCGGCCACCGTGATCATCGCCGCGGCGGCACCGATGAACACCGAGAGTGCCTCGCCCTGTGAGGCCAGGCTGGCCGTGGCCAGCTGGGTCAGATCACCCCACTCGGCCAGGAAGACGACGGCGAACACGGTGGCCGAGATGCGCCACCACGGACGGCGATCCAGTGCGGCGTCGGCCGTGGCATCGGCGACGTTCGTCTCCTCGTCACCGGTTCGCCACAGGATGACGGCGCCCACGGCGAACAGCACGGCGACCACTGCGCTGACCAGCCGGCCCGGGAGCAGGCTGAGCAGATGTCCCGCCGCGGCGGCGATGATCATCTGAAGGGTCAGTGCGCTGGCGGCGCCGATCCACACCGCCATCGGCCGGCGGAAGCGCGCCGAGAGCACGATCGTGGCGAGCATCGTCTTGTCCGGCAGTTCGGCGACGAACACGGTGGCGAACGCGGTAGCGATCGTCGCCGGGTGCACGACCGGCCAGTCAATCGGCTGGCCGACGTTCGCGCTGACACCCCCTCGGTAGGGTCCAACCCGTGAGCGAGCGCAGCGAGCGCACGGCCGGCCGCGCGAGCGCGAGCGAGCCGGACGGCGATGGGGTGTGGGGGCGCAGCCCCCACGATGTGTCGTGACCTGGACGATCGAGCAGGTGATCGCGATCGCTCCGACGCCGGCCCGATTCGTCGCGGCCGAGGTGGCGGCCGCGCCGGCACGCTGGGTCGCCCTCGGCGCCGATGACCACGCCGCGTGGGGCCGCTGCCGGGGCTCGGGCCGGGAGCCCTACGACACGATGGTCGACCACGTCCACGTCGCTTGGCGGTGCACGTGTCCCAGCAGGTCGCAGCCGTGCAAGCACGCGCTCGCGCTCCTTGCCATGTGGGTCCGTGGTCAAGTCCCGTCGGCGACCGCGTCAGAGCGCGTCACCACGTGGGTCGAGGCTCACGCCCGCCGGGAGTTGGCTGCCGTTGCGCCCCCCGCCACGGCAGCGAACGGCGAAGGTCCCGAGCCCGAAGATGCCGCCGCCGACCAGCCGCCTGGCCGCACTGACCTGGATCGCAGCCGCAACGAGCGGGTGGCCCGGCTGCGTCACGGGTTGGTCGAGCTGGACCGTTGGCTCGACGATCGGCTGCGGACAGGCCTTTCGGACCCGGCGCTCGCCCGCTACGCCACGTGGGATGCGCTCGCGGCCCGCCTCACCGACGCTCGGGCCGGCGCCATGGCCAACAGGGTGCGCCGCATGGCCGGGCTCGTGGGCGCTCGCCCGGACTGGCACGAGCTCGTACTGGCCGAGCTGGGCGTGCTGCATCTTCTTGCCGAGGCCGGTCAGCGCCTCGGCGACCTGCCTGCTCCGCTCGCCGATGCGGTCGCCACGGCATGTGGCTGGCAGGTCCGGCAAGCGGACGTGTTGTCGGGAGTCCCTGACACCGACGAGTGGATCGTGGCCGGTCGCAGCGACACCCGCGAGGATCGCATCGAGGTGCGCCGCACGTGGCTCTACGGTGAGTCCAGCGAGCGCTGGGCGATGGTCCTCTCCTTCGCCGCCTATCGCCAGACGCTCGACTCGTCGCTGCGCATCGGCAGCCGCCTCAGCGCTGACCTGCACCGCTATCCCGGCCCCTCGACACGAGCGCTGATCGGCACCATCCACGACGGCCCGTCCGGCGACGCGGCCGCACCGCCCGCCCTCGACATCGCTCGATGGTGCGACCACGCCGGCAGCGCTCTGGCTGCCGAGCCGTGGGTCGATCGCGTCGCGGGCACAGTGCGGGCGGCGCCGACGATTGACGGCGGCAGATGGGTGTTGACGGACGAGACCGGAAGCCTTGCCCTGGCTGCCGAAGGGCCGGGCCTGGCGACGGTGGTGGCCGCATCGGGCGGACGGCCCGTGCCCATGACCGTCGAGTGGACGGTCGACGGGGTCATACCCCTGAGCGTCCACCTGCCCGACCGAGTGCTCGACGTCGGTCCCCGCGCCGACCCGTCGTTCGTGAGCGCCGCTTGATGAGTGTCGTCGCGGAACACTGGCACGAGCTCGTCACGGCGGCGCTGCTCGGAACGGATCGGCGCGACCCGCCGGACGCGCCGCCTGGCCCGCTCGCCGATGCGGTGGCTGACTGCGCCGCTCCGACGCCGTCGGGCCGCATGCTGGCAGCCGTGGCGACGTGCACCGCGGTGCGCAGGGCCGGTTTGCGCCCACGCCCGCCCGTCACGCCGTTGGCTCCGCCCGAATCGGACGATCGGCCGACGGTGAGTCAGGCGGCGGCCCGCCGCTGGCGATCTGTCGTGGCGCAGTGGCCCGTGCTGGAAGACGAATGGCTCGCCGTCGTCGAGTCATGCAACCGGCGCCTTCCCCCCGACGTCCTCGTCGGTCTCCTGCAACGCCACAGTGGGGACGCGATGCGGTGGTCGCGCGTGATGCGGATCGGCGACCCGCTCGCCTCCTGGCTCGTCGAGCAGCAGCCGGACCTGGCGGCGCGCGCCGGACGGCCTCGCCGAGCGGTCGCCAACGAGCCTCCCACTCTTCCGGTGCCACCATCTCTGGTGCCCCTGTTGGCGGCCGACACCGACACGATCGTTCGGGTGCTCGTCGGCGGCGTCCTCGACGGCACGTTCGCCGCCGCCCATCGCGCCGTGCTCGTGAACTTCCTGGCCCGCATGCGGCCGGATGCCTGCCACCCCCTGGCCGTTGCCCTGCGCGATGCGGATCCACCTCACCCCGTCGTCTCGCTCGTCCACCTCCTCGCCGACCTCGCCGAGACGCGCCATCAGATGCTGGAGGAGCTGGCATGAGCGCTGGCGGACCCAGTCCGCACATCCTCCGGCCGCACGCCGAGGATCAGTACGCCGGCGAGCTCGTCGCGCTGGAGACGGTCGACGACCGCCCCCGCCCGCCCAACTGGCGGCTCTCACCGTGGGCGGTCGTCACCTACCTCCTCGGTGGCGCGCTGCGTGACGGGACCTCGATCTCCCCGAAGTACGTCGGCTCGCGCCGACTCGTCGAGATCGCGGTCGCCACGTTGGCCACCGATCGGGCACTTCTCCTCCTCGGCGTCCCGGGTACGGCGAAGACCTGGGTCAGCGAGCACCTGGCGGCTGCCATCTCGGGCGACTCGACCCTGCTCGTGCAGGGCACGGCGGGTACGACCGAGGAGTCGTTGCGCTACGGATGGAACTACGCCCGGCTGCTGGCCGAGGGGCCCAGCGAGGCGGCGCTCGTGCCGAGCCCGGTGTACCGCGCAATGCGCGCCGGCCGCCTCGTACGCATCGAGGAGCTGACCCGGATGCCCTCGGAGGTGCAGGACGCGCTCGTCACGATCCTCTCCGAGAAGGTGCTGCCGGTCCCCGAACTGGACACCGAGGTCGCAGCCGTGCAGGGCTTCAACCTGATCGCCACGGCCAACGACCGCGACCGGGGCATCAACGAGCTGTCGAGCGCGCTGCGCCGGCGGTTCAACACGGTCGTCCTGCCGCTGCCTGCCACCGCCGAGGAGGAGATGGCGATCGTCGCCCGGCGTGTCGCCGAGCTCGGCCAGACACTCGGACTGCCCGACGTGCCGGCCGCCGCCGACGAGATCCGCCGCGTCGTCACGATCTTCCGGGAGCTCCGGGAGGGCGTCACCGCTGACGGCCGCACCAGCCTCAAGTCACCGACCGGCACGCTGTCGACGGCCGAGGCCATCTCTGTCATCACCAACGGCCTGGCGTTGTCCACCCACTTCGGCGACGGAAGGCTGCAGCCGACCGACGTCGCCGGTGGCATCGTCGGCGCCGTCGTGCGCGACCCGCTGCACGACGATGTCGCGTGGCGCGAGTACCTCGAGGGGGTGGTGCGCGAACGCGATGGCTGGGACGACTTCTACGACGCTTGCCGCGACCTCACCTGACGGCGCCCGGCACGAGCATCTGCACCTTCTCGGCATCCGTCACCACGGTCCGGGATCGGCCCGTTCGGTGCGCCGGGCACTCGACGACCTGAAGCCGGACGTCGTGCTCGTCGAGGCGCCCATCGATGCCCAGGACGCGCTGCGCTGGATCGGGCACGAAGGGCTGATTCCACCTGTGGCGTTGCTCGGCTACGTCGTCGCCGAGCCGGAGCGGGCGGTGTTCGCACCGCTGGCGTCGTTCAGCCCCGAGTGGCAAGCCGCCTCGTGGGCGGCGGAGCGCGGCGTCGAGCTGCAAGCGATTGACCTCCCGCTGGCAATCACACTCGCCGAGCGATCGTTCGCTCGCCACGGGTCGCCGATCGACCCGCTCGCCGAGCTGGCGGCAGCCGGCGGCGAAGGCGATCCCGAGCGGTGGTGGGACGACCTCGTCGAGCATCGCGGCGACGGTGAACCGGTCTTCGAAGCGGTTGCCGGCGCGATGGCCGCCGTACGCGCCGGTGTGCCGACGGGCGGCGACGACGTACGCCGCGAGGCGCACATGCGCCAGCAGATCCGTAGCAGCATCGCTGGCGGCGCCGTCGTGGCGGTGGTCTGCGGCGCGTGGCACGTCCCTGCCCTCGATCCCGATGTTGCGACGGAACGCGACGATGCCGTCGCGCTCCGCGGTCAGACCCGAGCCAAGGTTGCCGTGACGTGGGTGCCGTGGACGCACCGGCGGCTCCGCCGCGCCTCTGGCTACGGCGCAGGAGTCGTGAGCCCGGGATGGTACGACCACGTGTTTCGCCACCCTGGACCAGAGGGCGTGTCGCGGTTCTTCGTCGACGCGGCCCGCACGCTGCGGGCCAAAGGCATGCCGGCCTCACCCGACCATCTGATCGCTGCGTCGCGCGTCGCCACGTCGCTGGCCGCGCTTCGCGATCGACCGCGCCCAGGCCTGGCCGAGGTGCTCGATGCCGCCGATGCCGTCCTCGGTGGCCTCGAGGTCGTCCGCGACGAGCTCGTCATCGGAGACGCCATCGGCGAAGTGCCGGCCGAGGCGCCACAGGTCCCGCTGGCGCGCGACCTCGCCGCCGCCCAACGTGCCGCCAGGCTGAAGCCCGAGCCGGTGCTGAAGACGATCGAGCTCGACGTCCGCACGCCCAACGGTCGGCGCCGTTCTCACCTGCTGCATCGGCTCGTCGCCCTCGGCATCCCTTGGGGCATCGTCGAGGAGGGGCGCGGCTCGAGCGGGACGTTCCGCGAGACCTGGCGTGTCGCCTGGGATCCGGAGCTGTCCGTGCGCGTCGTCGAGCAGGCCGGTCACGGCACCACCGTCGCCGGTGCCGCGACGTCCGTGCTGGTCGAACGCGCCGCCGCGGCGACGCGCCTTCCCGAGGCCACCGAGATCGTCGCGCTGACGCTGTTGGCCGACCTGCCACAAGCGATCGGTCCGGCCGTGCATCGACTCGGACAGCTGGCCGCCAACGCCCCCGACGTCGCGGAGCTGATGGACGCCATGGGGCCGCTGGCCACTGCCCTGCGTTACGGCGATGCCCGAGGTACCGAAGCGGCGCAACTGCGGGTCGTGTTCGACGAGCTCGTGGTGCGCGTGTCCGCCTCCCTGTCGCGCGCGACCGTCGCCATGGACGACGACGCGGCGCAACGCATGGTCGAGCGCCTGAGCGCGGTCCAGGCGGCCCTGGCCGTGGTCGACCACCCGGCACGCCACGGCATCTTTCCCGCCGTGCTCGAGCAGCTGGCCGACGCGCCGCGCGTCCACGGTGCGATCCAGGGGCGGGCGGCCCGGCTGCTGCATGACGGTGGCCGATGGCCACCCGATCACGTCGAACGACGGCTCTCTCGCGCCCTGTCGCCTGGCACCGCACCGGGCACGGGTGCCGCATTCGTCGAGGGGTTCCTCGCCGGCAGCGGAACCGTGCTCGTGCACGACGCGCAGCTGCTGACCGCCATCGATGCGTGGATCGGCTCATTGCAGGCAGATGTGTTCGAGACCGTCGTTCCGTTGCTGCGCCGGACGTTCGGCGGTTTCGAGCCGGCCGAGCGCCGCCAGCTCGGGCTGTTGCTGTCCACCGGGCAGGTCGAGCGCACGGCCGCGATGGGCGACGACATCGACGAGGCCCGGGCGCTGGCCGCGTTGGCGACCGTGCGGGCGATGCTCGGGCTACCACAGGCCGGTCCCGAGGGCACACCGTGACCGCCCGCGTGTCTGAGCGGGAGCGGTTGCGCCGCTGGCGGCTCGTGCTGGGGGGCGGGGAAGCCGACGGAACGGCCGTTCGGCTGGCTGGCGACGACCAGCGCGTCGACCAGGCCCTCGGCGCGCTCTACGACCGGACGGTGCCCAGCGGTCGCGGCACGGGGCGGTCGGCGGGACTCAGCCGATCGGCGCCGTCGGTCGCCCGGTGGCTCGGCGACATCCGGCGGTACTTCCCGACGCCTGTCGTCCAGGTCCTCCAGCGCGACGCCGTCGAGCGCCTCGACCTTCGCCAGTTGCTGCTCGAACCGGAGCTCCTCGGCGAGCTCGAGCCAGATCTGCACCTCGTTACGCTGCTCGTCGAGCTCAACCGGGCACTCCCCGAGGAGACGAGGGCGACCGCTCGCGAGGTCGTCGCACATGTGTTGGCCAAGCTCGAGGAGCAGCTCGCAGACCGCACCCGCCAGGCCGTTCGCGGGGCGCTGGCACGGGCCAGCCGCACCGGTCGGCCCCGCGCGGCCGACATCGACTGGTCGCGGACGATCCGCGCCAACCTGCGCCACTACCTGCCCGACCACTCCACGCTGATCCCTGAGCGGCTCATCGGTTACGGCCGCCACCAGCGCAGCCTGGCCCGGGACGTCGTGATCGCCATCGACCAGAGCGGCTCGATGGCCGGGAGCGTCGTCCACGCCTCCGTGTTCGCCTGCGTGCTGGCCCGGCTCCCGACGCTGCGGACATCCTTGATCGCCTTCGACACTGCCGTCGCCGACCTCACCCCGTTGTTGTCGGATTCCGTTGACGTTCTGTTCGGAGTCCAACTCGGCGGCGGCACTGACCTCGGCGGAGCGCTGACGTACTGCCGCAGGGTGATCACCCGCCCACGCGAGACAGTGCTGGTACTCGTCACCGACCTCTTCGACGGTGGCCCACCCGGCGTGTTCGAAGCTCGCGTCGCCGAGCTCGTGGGCGACGGCGTCGCCGTCTTGGTCCTGCTGGCTCTGTCCGACGACGGCGCACCCGCCCACGACCATCATGTGGCCGAGGCGCTCGCTCAGCTCGGCGCGACCGTCCTCGCCTGCACGCCGGAGGAGTTCCCGGATCTCCTGGCTCAGGCGCTCTGACCCTGCGTGCCCACCTTGAGCTCTCGGAATGGGCTCGTCGTGTCGATGCCGGGATCCTTCGGAAGGCCGAGCACCCGCTCGCCGACGATGTTGCGCATCACCTCGTCGCTGCCGCCGGCGATGCGCAGACCAGGGACACCCATCACGAGCTGCCCCCACGAGTACGTCCCCCACTCGCCGGTGTCGGCGATCAGCTTGGGACCGAGAACCTTCGCCACGAAGTCCGTGAGCCGCATCGAGAGCTCCGTGCCGGCCAGCTTGGCGATGCTCAACTCCGGACCCGGCGTCTGCCCTGAACGAATGCGATCGAGGGCGCGCTGGTTCGTGTACCCATTGACCCGCGAGCGGATGACGATGTCGGCCAGTGCCTGGCGAACCAGCGGATCGTCGGCGAGCCCGAAGGCCTTGGTCATCTCGATCGCCCTCGCGACGAGGCCGACGCCACCGCCACCGCCGCCCGCTCCGATCGCCGCCCGTTCGTTCATCAGCGTCGTCAAGGCGACAGCCCAGCCGTTGTTGACGTCGCCGAGGCGGTCGTCATCGGGCACCCGTACCTCGTTGAAGAACACCTCGTTGAAGCTGGCGCCACCGGTCATCTGGCGCAGCGGGCGGATCTCCACGCCCGGCGCCCGCATGTCGACGATGAACCCAGTGAGACCCTGGTGCTTGGGCAGATCAGGGTCCGTCCTCGCGATGATCTCGCCGATGTCGCTGTACTGGGCGCCCGACGTCCACACCTTCTGCCCCGTCAGCACCCACTCCTCGCCGTCGCGCTCCGCTCGCGTCTGCAGGCTGGCCAGGTCGCTGCCGGCGCCGGGCTCCGAGAACAGCTGGCAGGCGACGAGATCTCCCCGATACAACCGGCGTAGGTAGCGCTCCCGGGCCGAAGAGCTGCTGTGGGCGAGGATCGTCGGGGCGACCATGCCGAGGCCGATGATGAAGAAGGACTGGTTGGGAACGTCGTAAGAGCTTTCGAGTTGGTCGTACGCCCGTTGGTGTGCCGCCGACAGCTGGCGGCCGCCGTATTCCGGTGGTCCGGTGATCCAGCCGAGTCCGGCGTCGAACCGCGTCGCCCGCCATGACTTGGCGGCGGCGAGCGACGCCTGCTCAGCAGCCCGGTCGCGCTCCTCGAACATCGCGACCTTGTCGGATCCGCGTCCCCAGACGAAACGCTCCTCGGCCTGCTTCTCCTCGGCATTGGCCTTGAGGAACGACGTCACCTCAGTCTGGAATTCTTCGATCCCGATCACGCCAACCGACCGTAGGGGACTATGAGCAACGACAGCGACCTGGCGGGGGGTTCGGGGGGCAGAGGCCTTGGCCGGGCCCCCCGTCGGCGATCGATCCGGCTAGGCCGGTCGATCGCCCGACGGTTGGGTGGCGGCCGCCAGGCCGGCGCCACGCGAAGATCGCCTCGCAACCTGTGGTTGCGAGGCGAAATGTTCCCGCTGCTACTGGTGGCGGCGGAGGTTCACGGCATGGACCGCAATCCGCCAGGGTGCGAGGGGCGGGCGGACAACCTCACATCCCCGACGGGCGGGCCACTCGGCCGAACGTTGCGGACTTGCTCGACCAACCACTCACCACCGCCGCCACGAAGTCAGTCGACTGATGGCGCGTCCCACGGGCGTCCCGTCTCGTCATCTGGCGCCAGGAGCTGGACCGAATAGCGCACCACACCGGCGGCCCGAATCAGCGGTGTCGCCAGGTCAACGGCTACGACTGCGATGCTGCGGCGGGCCAGGAGCTGGATCAACG
>Ga0190271_10000978_pt1 | contig 15605 bp, 13 predicted proteins | sample Popmic356T_FD_133747 | JGI IMG/M metagenome (GOLD analysis project Ga0190271, IMG submission 133747) | Populus adjacent soil microbial communities from riparian zone of Weber River, Utah, USA - 356 T | ecosystem: Environmental > Terrestrial > Soil > Riparian zone | place: USA: Utah | collected...
CCACCACTGATGTTCTGCCCGGGCCGGTTCGTGTCCGCGACCCACAGACCCCACTTCGTGTACTCGCACTGGCAGAAGGTGGTTCCCACGGCTTGCGATGCCGCTTTGGACAGTGCGCTGCCCGGTTTGAATTCAACCACGCCACCATTAAACTGACTCAGCAGTTGATCGTTCACGACTGCAGCATAGGCTCCGCCGGAGCCCGTGGCGGGCAACAACACCTGTGCTCCGGTTGCAAGTTCGTCGATGTCGACGTTGGCCACTTCGGGGCCGTAAAGGAACACACCGCCGTTGAAGCGATCCTGCGACGTCGCATAGGGATTGTACGGCGCCGAACCGATGCTGCCGGCGTTTCCGATACCGAAGCCGGCGAAGCTGATCTGCCCCTGCTTGTTAGTGTCGACGACGCCGAACCCCAGTGCGGCGATCACCGCACCGAACGGACCATAGTTGTTGCGGTTGAATGCAAGACCGCCAGTGAACGCCGCAAGAGTTTGAGCCCCGGTCTGCTCGCCGCTGCCGTGAGGCTCGCTACGCGACTGGACTGCCGTCGTCTGGATGGTCTGATTGATGTTCGATGCAGCATTGTTCAGCGTGATCGTACTGAACGGCTGGTTGACCACGTTCTGCACGTTGGTCGCAATGTTACCGCCCGTCGAGCCGCTCGCGTTGGTCCGGGCCTGATTGACCTGGCCTGACGAGGCGCGTGCGCCACCGCCCTGCCCCGCCTGGCTCTGCAGCATCGCCAGTACCGACTGCAGGAAATTGGCCGGCGGCGCGCCGGGATTGGTTGGAGGCGTGTTGCCACCGAACGTCTGGATGAACTCGCCCGCGGTCAGATTGAGGTTCTGTCCACCGGATTGCACATTGCCCTGGCCGTAGCCGATATAGACCGAGTTCGGTTGGAAAATGCCGACGCCGCCGCGAATACCAACCACCGCGCTTGGCGTGGTGATCTGCGCATTCCCGGCGTGGCTGATCTGGCCGCCGACGAAGCGCATGACGCCCTTCGACAGCGTTGCGGCCAGTTTGCCGGTGTTCGAAGCCGGATCGTAGACGTACTCGTCAATGGCGAGGTCGCTGTTCGGCCCGATCGTCATCGACGTCTTGTCGAGGAACAGCAGCTGCACGGAGCCAGCGGAGGTCGTCTGGATGCGTTCCTTGTGAGCGATCGATTGCCCCATCACGATGGTTCGTGAACCGCCCGCCCCGCGCGCCTGCGCCGCCGGATTGACCGCGGCCGCGGTGCCGACCTGCTGCTGCGCTTCAACCGCTCCGCTCGACAACGTCGCCGCAATAAGGACTGCGATCATCCCCGTGCAGTTGCGTTGCGAGCTTCCGAAAACGATCATGCCCTTGCCTCAAAAGCGTGCCGTCGGCCCGAAGGCCACGGCGAAGTTGTTCATGTCGTAGTTGGGAATATTGGACATGATCCACGTTTGCATGACCGTCGTCCGCAATCCCCAGTTCTGATAGAGCTGTACATCGATCACGCCGCCGACCCGCGTCTCCTTGTCGAAGCGGACGAGGAACGGGTCGATGATGAAGTTCGGGTCGTCGAAGCGCGTCTCGCTGTAGCCGTAGGTTGGCGTGATGATGATCTGCCGCGGAGCACCGTCGAATCCCGGTACGCTGAACTCGATCGGCACGCCGAAATCGATCGAGAAGCGATTGTAGCTGTTGAAGTCATACAAGGTGAAGGCATGGTGGCTGCGGGTATTGTTGCGATCGTAGCCGAAGCGTGACGTCAGCCGCGCCCAGCCGAAGCGCAGCTCGGCGTTGACCGCCGCCGTCGTCAGATGGCCGGTCTGATCGCTCGCGGTCGGAAATTCGTCTGAATCGAAGAAGCGGCGAAAGCGGTGCTCCACAAAGCCCTCGGCCAACCCGAAGTTGCCGAGCGGGCCGCGAATTGAGAATCCGGCGCCGCTCGATTCGAGGTACTTGTGGTGGGCCAGCGTCGCGCCCGCGCCAATGCCGTAGAGCTTGAACGACGAGGATTGATCGATCGCGATGCGCGGACCGGCAGTCAATTCGACCAGCCCGAGATCGAACTGTGTGAACTTGTGCTGCTGCGAGGCGTAACCGGTGAAGATCACCTCGAACGCATCGCCGCGCTTGTTGATCTTGTGGATGTACTGCATGGCGGCCAGCTGGAACCAGTTCCAGTCGGGCGCCTTGGCGAACTGGTTGGCCAAAGTCGCTTGCTGCCCGATCGCCAGAACGGTCAGGCTGTTGGGCCCGACATTGGCGTTGCTTTGCCAGCGCGCGCCGGCATGCAGCAGCGCGGAGAACTCGTAGGGCGCCTGACGGCGCGCAATTTCCGCCAGATAGGCGTTGACCTGGGCGCGGATGTCGTCCGGTACGCCGGGTCCGTTGATTGCATCCTGGAAATAGCCGCGCGCCAAATCCCAGGAACCGAGCTTGAAATACATCACGCCGAGTTCGAGCTTCACCCGCGGCAGGTTCGGATTGAAGAACAGCATGCGCTCGAGCGCGCCGATCGCCGCCTCGTAGTCGCCGCGTGCGGCCGCCTGCTCGGCGAACTTGAAGCTGACTTCCAGGTTCGACGGGTTCGCGAACATCTGTTTGAACAGCGCTTCGTAGTCATTCTGCACGACAGCAGCCGCGCTCACAGGCTGAACGGGCGGGGTCTGCGCCAACGCGCTGCCGCAGCCGAACGCCAACGGCGTTGCCAGCAAGAAAGCGGCCGCGACAAATTTCGCCAATTTCCTCACGCCTGAAATGCCCCTTCGGCGAACCCCGTGCGACCTGCGGACAATCCGGCAGTACCCGCAGACTCGACACTCGACCGCTGGAAATGATATTTCGGCAGCGTCAAAAGAAAAGGAATATTAAGAGTTTGTCGGGAAATGGCGGGAGACCGTTACTGATTCGCCACAGCCTTTTGCCGCGTCTTTGCCGGGGCACTCGCTCCGCGGTATTTGCGTGCTCTGCTGTCCCATTTAAGGGCAGAATCAGGTCTTCGCGGTCGATCTCGATGCTCAATCCATTGGCAACCGGCGACTGAGCGATGTTGCAGAACCGGCTCTCTCGCGCCCTGCGTAACTACACCTCGGCAGTGGCCGCGGGAAAAGTCACCCTGGCCAACTACATCTCAGTGTTCACCGGTACCGGAATACTTCTGTTTCTGACCCTCGACACCTCCTACGCACTCACCCATCAGACGATCGGCGGGATCATCTGGATCAACATCGCCTATTTCATCTGGGAGTGGGTGGTCCGCCTCCGTTACGCCGCGCAGCGACGCGAACTGCGATCCTACGTTCTGTCAGGCATGGGCTTCGTCGACGTGGTGAGCGCAATCGCCATTCCGCTGGCGATCGCGGCCGGCGTCGCCCCCCGCACCGCGTTCCTGCTCGGCATCATCTGGCTGCTGAAGATCGCGCCGGACTTCGCCGGCTTCAAGCAGCTGCGGCGCGTGTTGTCGCAGGAGGCCGAACAGCTTGGCAGCGTGCTGATCATCTTTGCGCTGGTGCTCTATGCGGCCTCGGTGATCGTCCATGTTCTCGAGCGTGAGGCGCAGCCGGCGACCTTCGGCACGATTCACGGCACACTGTGGTGGGCGATCGTCACGCTCACCACCACCGGCTATGGCGACGCCGTTCCGGTAACGGGGCTCGGCCGTATCGTCGCCGCCATGGTGATGATCTGCGGCATCGGCGTGCTCGGCATGCTGGTCGGTGTTCTGGCAACCGGTTATGCGGCCGAAGCGCGCCGCGCCCATTTCATCCGGACATGGGAGTTGGTGAGCAAGGTGCCGTTCTTCTCGAACCTCGCGCATGGCGCGATCGTCGACGTCGCCAACACGCTGCGGCGACTCGAGCTGCCGCCCCGGGCTATCGTGGTGCGCAAGGGGGCGCCGGGCGATTGCATGTACTTCATCGCATCCGGCGAAGTCGCAGTGGAATTGCCGGACCGGAAAGTCCCGCTCGCAGCCGGCAATTTCTTCGGCGAACTCGCGCTGCTCAGCAATGCGACCCGCAGCGCAACCGTCGTGACGACGACCGACACCGCGCTGCTGGTGCTGGACCTGCTGGATTTCCGCACACTGATGGCGAAGCATCCGGATCTCGCCGAGGCGATCGACGTGGAAGCAAAGCGCCGGGTGCAGGAAAATCTCGAGCACGGCGCTGCTCACTAACGCGTGACGAGATCAGGTCCCATCGCGCTTCAGGTCGAACCTTACTTGCCTTCCTTCAGCAGTCGCCTGATTTCGTCATACATCTGCAAGGGATCACGGGAACTGTCCGGCGCGGGCGCCTCCTCGCTGATGCCCTGAATTCCGGCGAGCTCGCGCTTGACCTCGTCGACCTTGGCCTGCAGCCGGCCCTGGCGCTGGTCGATGTAGGACAGCACGTCGTCCTTCGCGAGCGGCCGCGAACTGACCGCCACCGTGCCGCTGCCGACCGTCTCGTCGACGATGAACATGCCGTCCGGCCGAATGCGTGCCGTCCACTTGAACCGGAACGCACCCGACGTCGCGGGACCGATATGGGTGTAACCGTCGCGAACGTCGTCGGCCGCGAGCCGCTCGGCGATCTGGATGATCGCCTCGATTTGCTCTTCGCCTTCGCCGTTGTCATCCCCGGATGTCATGACCGCCTGGTCCGCTGATCGCGCTGCCCGACCCTCACGCGGCGACTGCCACGCGCAAGATTTGTGCAACGCGCCACCTTCGCTGCGGCAACGACGCGCCCCGCCGTTGCCTGAGCGAGACAATATCACGCTGATTAATCGGGCGAATTAACGGCAGCGCGGCCCGGATCAGCAATTGCATACAATGGCACAGGCCTTGCTTGACCTGCTTCCCAATCGAACGATCGGGTAAAGGCTTGAGCGATGCCGCCAGTCAAAGGCCTTGTTGATGCAGAGCCCTCTGCGCTCGAGCTCGTTTGGGCCCAGACGGCGCTTCTGATCATCGACATGCAACGCGACTTTCTCGAGCCTGGTGGCTTCGGAGAAACGCTCGGCAACGACGTGTCTCTCCTGCAGACAGCGGTCGCACCTTGTCGCGACATGCTCGCGGCGGCACGCGATGCCGGCATGCTCGTGATCCACACGCGCGAAGGTCACCTGCCCGATCTGTCGGATGCGCCGCCGGCGAAGATCGAGCGCGGCGCGCCAAGCCTGCGCATCGGCGATCCCGGCCCGATGGGGCGAATTCTCGTCCGCGGCGAGCCGGGGCACGACATCGTGCCCGAGCTCTACCCGCACGCCGGAGAGATCGTCATCGACAAGTCCGGCAAGGGCGCTTTCTACAACACCGACCTCGATGCGCTGCTGCGCGCCCGCGGCATTGCCAATCTTCTGGTTTGCGGGGTCACCACCGAGGTCTGCGTCAACACCACCGTGCGCGAAGCGAACGATCGCGGCTATCGCTGTGTCGTGCTGGCCGACTGCTGCGCATCCTACTTTCCGGAATTTCACGAGATGGGGCTCAGGATGATCAAGGCACAGGGTGGTATTTTCGGCTGGGTGAGCGCGTCGGCAAAACTCATCGCGTTGCTGGCGGTTGACCGGTCGCCGCGCCGCGCGATCGGGGGCGGACGATGAGCGCCGCCGGTTCGACGGCAAAGCCGGCCCTGTGGACCGCCGGCGACTGGAACGCGTTCTTCGGCTTCGGCACCAACATTCTGGTGAACATGCTGGTGCTTACCGGCCTCCTTCGCTTCGTGCTGAAGATGCCGGATTCGCTCGTGTTCGGGCGCATCCTGCCGGCGCTCGGCCTTATGATGTGCCTGTCGACGCTGTACTACGCGTGGCTTGCCTATGACCTCGCACGCAAGACCGGCCGCAGCGACGTCTGCGCATTGCCATCCGGCGTCAGCGTGCCGCACATGTTCATCGTCACCTTCGTGATCATGCTGCCAATCTCGCTGAAGACAAACGATCCGATCAAGGGCTGGGAAGCCGGCCTCGTCTGGGTGTTCTTCCAGAGCTTCATCCTGATGGGCGGGGCGTTCATTGCACCATACATCCGCAAGATCACGCCGCGCGCGGCGCTGCTCGGCACGCTCGCCGGCGTATCCGTCACCTTCATCTCCATGCGGCCGGCACTTGAAATGTTCATGACGCCGGTGATCGGCCTGACCTGCTTCGCCATCATCATGGTCAGCTGGTTCGGCGGCGTGCGCTATCCGAAGGGAATCCCTGCCGGTCTCGTGGCGATCGCGGCTGGAATGCTGATCGCCTGGGGATCGAACCTGTTCGGTCTCAACGTCGGCGGGATGAGTGTCGCGAAAGTGAGCGCCGCCGTCTCGAGCTTCGGCTTCTCGGTCCCGCTTCCGGCGTTCGGCCATGTCTTCTCCGGCTTCGAGTTTCTGGGAATTATTCTCGTCACCGCCATTCCCTTCGGCATTTACGACCTGGTCGAGGCGATGGACAACGTCGAGAGCGCGGAAGCAGCCGGCGACCATTATCCGACGACGCGCGTGCTTACCGCCGACGGCGCCGTGAGCCTCGTCGGCTGCCTGATGGGCAACCCATTCATCAATGCGGTCTACATCGGCCATCCCGGCTGGAAGGCGATGGGCGGACGGATCGGCTATTCGGCCGCGACCGGGCTGATGGTGATCGCGCTCAGCTGGTTCGGCATCATCTCGCTGATGCTGGCGCTGATTCCCGTCGTCGCCATCTCGCCGATCCTGCTCTACATCGGCATGCTGATCGGCGCACAGGCGTTCCAGACCACGCCGACAACGCATGCGCCGGCCATCGTCCTCGGACTGACGCCGCATCTCGCCGCTTGGTGCAAGACGCTGATGGACGGGGCGCTTGGAGCTGCGGGAACGAATGCGGCCGCGATCGGCATGGAGAAACTCGGCAGCATGGGCGTGCTCTATCACGGACTCGAGGTGATGGGGGGCGGCGCGATCCTCTCCGGCCTCGTGCTTGCTGCGATCGGCGTCTTCGTCATCGAGCGCGAATTCGCGAAGGCTGCCGCTTTCGCCGCCGCCGGAGCGGCGCTGACCTTCTTCGGCTTCATGCACGGCGAACAGGTCGGGATCGCGGTCACACCCAGCGTGGCGCTTGCGTATGCGATCGTCGCCGGCGGGTTGTTCGCGCTCGCAAGTTCGGCAACGTCCGGCGCCGCGAAACCCGCGGCAGCGCCGGCCGAATAGCGCAGGGCGGACCCGCGTCAGGCTGCCTGCTTGTGAATTGAAATGCTCGCGCGGATGACTTCGGCCAAGGCCAGCGCCTCGCTGCCGGGCGGCGGCGCGAACAGCAGGCCCATGCGGGAGGTCGGCAGTTCCGGCAAGCCGTCGGAGGGACCCAGCACCTTCATGCCTTCGCGCACGGCGCCGAGCGGCAGGACGCTCATCGCCAACCGCGTCCTGATCATCGGCGCGATGGCGGAGTAGTTATTCGAGACCAGCAGAATGCGGAATTCGCGGCCGGCTGCCTGCAGCGCCTCTGCAGCCAGCTGCCGCCACTGACACGTGACGGCCCCAAGCGCCAGCGGCAGTGGCTCGCCGGGGACGATGGCGAAGCGCGGATGCGCGACCCACACCAGAGGCTCCTCGCGCACGATCTCGACGTTGTGGATGGCCGCACAGTCGGTGACGAGAGCGATGTCGAGCTCGTGGCTGCGGACGCGCTCGGCAAGAGCGAGCGAGCCCTCGCAGATCACCGAGACCTCAACGAAGGGATGCTTGCGCGCGAACCCTTCCATGATGCCGGGCATGAACACTTCGGCGTAGTCGTCGGGAATGCCGAGCCGCACCTGGCCCGCAAGCCCCTTCTGGCCCACATGCATCATTGCGGAGGCTTCGATCCGCAGCATCTCGCGCGCGAAATCGACCAGCCGGTCGCCGTCGCCGGAGAGCTTCATGCCGCGCCCGTTCTTCACGAACAGCGCGCGGCCGAGCTGCTCCTCGAGCCTGCGGATGTGCATCGACACCGCCGACTGGGTCTTGTGGACGCGTTCGGCGGCGCGCGTGAACGAGCCGGTGTCGACGATGGCCATGAACGAGCGGAGCTGGTCGGTGTCGAGCATGTCTATCTATCTCCAAAACCGATGGATTATATTATAAACATTCGTTAGACCGATCAATAGTGCGCTGCCATATTGTTCCAGGAATTGAACTCCAGTGGCCGCCCCCGCCGCCGGAGGCAGCCAAGGAACAAGAAAATGTCTTCTATAAGCAGTGACTTCCACAGACTTGAATGGGTTCAGCACAGTCCCTCGCGGTACCTCGTCCTGGTGTTGAAGGCGATCGGCCATTCCCTGCTCTGGCCGGTTCGCGTCTATCGGGCCCGCCAGACCCTCCACCAGCTCTCGCAAATGGACGCGCGCGAGCTGAGGGACATCGGATTGACGCCCTACGACGTCCGGTCGGCGCACGGCCTGCCGCTCGACACCGACCCGACCAAACTGCTCGCCGATCGCGCCCGCGACCGGGCGCGGAGCGTGCTCTCCTTCCATTGAACGCAAGGCGTTGCACTGGAATTCAAGCAAGCTGTAAGGTCTGAAGGCGCCATCGCCACCGCAAGGGCGATGGCGTTTGCTTTCAGGGACCTGAATGAGCGACGACAACACGCCACCGGAAACCAAGCTCACGCGCACCAAGGAAAAATGGGCGCGTGAGGGCCGGTTCCTGACCGGCCGCATCGCGCGGCAGGACGCCGAGCGGCTGCCGCCGGGACAGCATCTCACCAACGACTGGCCGGTGCTCGATCTCGGCGTGACACCGGATATTCCTGAAACACGCTGGCGCCTCGACATTCATGGCGCGGTGGACAATCCGCTGTTCTGGGATTGGGCCGAGTTCATGCGCCAGCCGCAAACATCGCTCACCACCGACATTCACTGCGTTACGACCTGGTCGCGCTACGACAACGCCTGGCAAGGCGTTGCGACCCGCGATCTGCTCGACCTCGCGCAGCCGAAGAGAGACGCCGGCTTCATCGTGCTGCACTCCGCCGACGGCTACACCACCAACCTGGCGCTGGAGGATTTCGCCGCCGAGGACGCGATGCTGGTGCACAGCTGGTCGGGCAAGCCGCTCGAGGCCGAGCACGGCGGGCCCGTGCGCCTGGTGGTGCCGCATCTCTATTTCTGGAAGAGCGCGAAGTGGCTGCAGGCGATCGAGTTCGTGTCGAAGGACGCGCCGGGCTACTGGGAGGTGCGCGGCTATCACAACCGCGGCGATCCGTGGCGGGAACAGCGTTACACGGACAGCGACTAGCTACTTCCTCCGCAGCTCCTTGCCGGTCCAGGTGTAGGCCAGCGACTTGCTCGGCAAGCGGATGGTCAGCGCAGCTCCCTTGCAGGACACGCTAACCACCTCGCGCGGCGGAACGTCGTGACGCAGCGCGAGCTCCAGCAGTCCCTGCACGGTCTTCGCCTCATCCACGCCGACCAGCAGCAGCGTGCGCGTCACCCAGATGCCGGGCTGCGGAAAGCGCGCCGGCACAACGGCATAAACGTTCTTGCCGGCGATGGTCGGTTTCGGGGCGAGAACACAGGTCCCGAGTTCGACGCCCTCCTCCTTCCTGACCAGCTCAGTGAGGGTCTCGGCGCGCGCGCCAGGCGCGAACGACGTGATGCAAAGGGCCGCAGCCAGAACGATCCTTCGTTGCATCTTCCGCCCTCCGATCCGGTGTCCGGGCCGCTTGCCCGCCCCTGCACAAGTCTCCTAACATCCCCACAAGAAGCAAGAACAGTCCGCTGACCGCAGCGGGCGCGGGAGTCGCATGAACTACATCGAAATCAACCGCGCCGGGTTGCGCTACGACCTTTCGGGCGCAGGCGCGCAGACGCTGGTGCTCGTGCATGAAATGGGCGGCACGCTGGAAAGCTGGGACGAGGTTGTCCCGCGCCTCGCCGGTTCGCGACGGGTGCTGCGCTACGACACCCGCGGCGCCGGCATGTCGCAGAAGATCCGCGGGCAACTGCACATCGACACCATGGCGGACGACATCGCCGGCCTGCTCGATGCGCTCGGCATCAGTGGCAAGGTGGCGCTGGCCGGCGTCGCCGTCGGCGGCGCGACCGCGCTGCATTTCGCCGCGCGCTATCCGCAGCGCACCAGCGCTGTCGTGGCGGGAAGTCCGGCCACCGGCCTTCCACCCGACCGTCGCCCTGCGGGACTCGAACGCGCCGCGAAAATGGAACGCGACGGCATGAGCGGCGCGGTCGAGGACTCGATGGCGAGCGGTTACGCGGTGGAGCTGCGCGGCAACGCCGAACGCTTCGCCAGATTCCGCGCACGCTGGCTCGGCAACGATCCGGGCAGCTTCGCCACCATCTACCGCATGCTGGCAACCACCGAGATGGAGAGCGAGCTGCGTGCGCTTGCTTGCCCGGTGCTGGTGATCGGCGGAACTTACGACCGCGTGCGGCCGCCGGCCGCGGCGGAAGCGGTCGCCAGGGCGATCCCGAACGCTCGCTATGTCGAATTGCCGACCACGCATTTCATGGCGGCGGCGACACCCGAACTGATCGCCGATACAATCGGCGACTTCCTGACATCTGTCGGCGCCTGAGCCGATCCTGCCGGAGACGATCCATGACCGAGCCTGCCCAGCAAATCCCCGGCGTCTACCATCGCAAGATCGGCGACATCGTCGTGACCGTGATCAGCGACGGCTACCTCGACGGCAACCTCGACGTGATGCGCAACGTCGATCTGGAGCAGGCCCACAAGGTGCTGAAGGACGCGTTCCGCCCGGCGCGGCGCACCAGCGTCAACACATTCCTGATCCAGTCGAAGGGCAAGCGCGCGCTGGTCGACACCGGCTCCGGCGACTACCTGCAGAAGAGCGCAGGCAAGGTGCAGGCCAATCTCATCGCCGCCGGCATCGATCCGAAGTCGATCGACACCGTGCTGCTGACGCACATGCACCCGGATCACTCCGCAGGCCTGACCGAAATGCCGAGCGGCCGGTTGTATTTCCCGAATGCCGAACTCGTCATGCACGAGAACGAGCTGCCGCACTGGTATGACGACGCGGCGATGTCGAAGACCGACGAGCGGTCGCAGAAGATGTACTTCCTCGCCGGCCGCGAGCAGGTCGGACCCTACAAGAAACAGACGCGGCTATTCAGGCACGGCGAGGTTTTCCCAGGCGTCACCGCCGTGCCAAGCCCCGGCCACACGCCGGGCCACACCGCCTACCTGATCGAGTCGGGCGGCGAACAGCTGATGATCTGGGGCGACACCGTGCATGTACCCGAGGTGCAAACGGCGTTTCCGGACGCAGGCATGGCCTTCGACACCGATCTTGCGGCGGCCGCCGCCTCACGCAAACGCATGTTCGATCGCGTCGCCTCCGACGGCGTGCTGATCGCCGGCATGCACCTGCACTTCCCGGCCTTCGCGCGGTTGGCGCGTGATGGCAATGCGTATCGGTTGTATCCGGAAGCGTGGGTGCATTCGTTTTAAGGCGGCATGCACTGAGACGACCCTCATCCTGAGGAGCGCGAAGCGCGTCTCGAAGGATGGGCCACTTGGTTCGAGTCGCGGCGCTTCGCACCGTGAGGGGATAGGTTCGTGGATGCGCTTACCGCACCCCGTGCCCGGCCTTCACGCCAGCGATCATCTTCGGCGTCACCACCTTGTCGGAGGTGATGACGTCCCAGACCATCGCGGTGTCGCCCTTCTCGTACTCTTCCATCAGGCCCTTGAGCTGCTTGACGTCGGTGACAGTCGCGCCGCGCAATCCAAAGCCTTCGGCAATCGCCTTGAAGTTCGGCCGGCCGAAGATTGCGCCGGTCTCGTCGATGCCTTCGTGGCGAAGCTTGTGGATCTCAGCGCCATAAGCGCCGTCGTTGGCAATCACCATCAGCACCTTGATGCCGTGCCGGCGGACCGCCTCCAATTCCTGGATGTGCATCAGCAGGCTGCCGTCGCCTTCGAACAGCACCACCCGGCCGGTCTTGCGGGCGGCGGCCACGCCGATCGCATAGGAGATCGAATTGCCGATCGCGCCGAAATCGCGCATCGCATGATACTTCGTCGGATCGCCGCCGCGCATCACGGTGTGGAAATACGAATGATGGCCCGAGCCTGAGACCACATCGTAGTCCTTCGGCATCACGACCTCGAGTTCGTCGAACACCCGGCGCGGGTCCAGTTCGCCCGGCGCAACCTCGTACTGCGTCGCATCGGCCGGCTCTTCCTTGATGCGCTTGGCGAGCGCCGGCGAGCGGATGCTGGCCGCGGTCTTGCCGGCCGCCTTGACGTGCTTGAGCAGTTCCAGCGTCGTCAGCTTCGCGTCCGACTTCATGTAGATGTCGGCGGCCTGGTTGCCGTGCACGAGACCGAGCGGATTGAGATCGACCTGCACCATCTCGGCCTGCGGGCACAGCGTGTCGCCGTCGACGGTGTAATACGTCAGGCGGGCGCCGATCGCGATGACGAGATCGGCCTGCCGGAATACTTCACGCGCAATAGCGCGGGCAAAGCCGCCGGCGACGCCGAGCGAGAACGGATTGTGGTCGTACATGCCGCGGCCGAGCAGTGTCGTCGACAACAGTGCGCCGCTGGCTTCCGCGAGTTCTTCCACATCCTTGCGACCATCCGACCAGACGACGCCGCGGCCAGCAATGATGATCGGGCACTTCGCCTTGATCAGTTTGTCGGCGACCATTTTTGCCTGATCGGGGTTCGGCGGAACCGGCGCGACCACGGGGGTAATGTCGCCGGCCGGCTTGTATTCGCCAATGTTCGGCAGCGGCTGCAGCTGCAGATCGTAGGGAATTCCGATCACCACCGGCTTGCGCTCGTGGCGGGCGATGTGAAACGCCTCGCGCACGTATTGATACATGCGTTGCGGACTATGCGCGGAGATGTAGTGGGCACCGCAGGCGGCAGCGAGCGGTTGCTGATCGAGCAGCTGCCCGTACCACTTCGCGCCGATTGGCGTCTCGCCGGCGAACACGACCATTGGAACCTGGCTGCGCGCCGCAGACGTCAGCGCCGTCATGATCTGGGTAAAGCCCGGGCCGCAGGTCACGGACGCAACGCCGACCTTGCCGGTAGCGCTGGTGTAGCCCATCGCCATCGCGCAGGCGCAGTGCTCGTGCCGTGCGTGATAGGTGTTCATGCCGTCGATGTCCTTCATCGCGGTCACCCAGTGCATGTTGCCGTCACCCATCAGGGCGAAGTGGTGATCGACGCCCTCGGCCGCGAAGGCCTGGGCCAGCGCCACGTAGGTCGGCATATTGCTCATGAAGATTTCCTCTGGGCGTTTCTTGCTTGTTGCTTCGTTCCGGGCGGCGGACCGCCCGAACAGGTGCGAACGGGATTAGTTCAGGTCAGGTCGCAACCCGCAGCGTGCCTCATGGCTTCCAGTGCCAGTGCACGCCGAATATCGGAACGGCTTGCGACTTTCGAGCCTCAAACACATGATAACATTCGCGACCATCGGCGCAACTCCGGCTCCGGGACGCCTGCATTTTATGCAGTCAGCGATGCGGTTTTTCATTGCACCGGACCCGCCCTGCGCCCGGTTGCACACAACGTGGTACGGATTTGCGAATGGAAACGCGGTCGTTCGGACGCACTGGCCTCAAGGTTTCGCTGCTTGGCTTCGGTTGCGGCGCAGTCGGCGGCCTGATGGTGCGCGGCACACAGGCGGATCAGGAGCGCGCGTTTGCGCGCGCCATCGATGCGGGCGTCACCTACTTCGATACGGCGGCGATCTACGGCGATGGATTATCAGAGCAGGCGCTCGGCCGGGTGTACCGGCAGCTCAAGCCGCCTGATTTCATCTACGGCACGAAAGTGCGCGTGCACCCTTCGGAAAAGACCAACATTCGCGCGGCCATCATGGCGTCAGTGGAAGCGAGCCTGAAGCGGCTCGGTCTGGAACGCGCCGACATCCTGCATCTGCACAATCCGGTCACGAACGATGGCGCCGGAAATTTCCTGACCGCGGAGCAGGTGCTGCAGGAGGTGGTGCCCGCGTTCGATGCCCTGCGGCAACAGGGCAAGATCGATGTCAGCGGCTTCACGGCCACCGGTGACACGGAGGCCCTGCTCAAGGTGCTCGATGCCGGTGTCTTCGCGAGCGCGCAGGTGAGCTACAACCTCCTCAACCCGTCCGCCGCAACGCGGCTTCCGAAGGACTACCCCGCACAGGATTATGGACAGATGTTCGAGCGCACGCAGGCGACCGGCGCCGGCGTGATCGGCATCCGGACGCTCGCGGGTGGCGCGCTGTCTGGCAGCGCGGAACGGCAACCGAACGCATCTCCCCCACCCGATCCGATCGGTTCGGCAATGAGTTTCAACAGCGATCTTGCGCGCGCGGGCCGCTTCATCCCGCTGGTCGAACAGGGCTTCGCTGGGAGCCTTGCCGAACTGGCAACGCGTTTCTCGATCTCGAGCCCGGCCATGGGTACGTCGCTGATGGGTCTCGCCACGCTCGACCAGCTCGAGCAGGCGATCGCCGCGGTGGAAAAGGGGTCGCTGCCCGCGACAGCACTCAAGCAGATCGCCGCCATCCAGTCGTCGTTCGCAGGCGAGCCGCGTTAGCGGCGAAGATCTGTGCATGGCCGAAGCCGCTGCAACCGAACGCGCGCCACTCGACCGGAACGCACGACGCGTGGCCCTGATCGTAGCGTCCGCCTTCTTCATCCAGCACATCGACGGCGCGATTATCAACACCTCGCTGCCGCAAATGGCCGAGTCGTTCTCCGTGCAGCCGGTCGATATCAATATCGGCATCACCGCCTATCTGCTGTCGATGGCCGCCTGCATTCCGCTGGGCGGCTGGATCGCCGACCGCTACGGCGCAAAGCACGTGTTCGCAACGGCAATCGTCATCTTTGCGCTCGCTTCGATTGCCTGCGGGCTCGCGCAGACGCTGCCGCAGTTCACCGTCGCGCGCATCGTCCAGGGCATCGGCGGGGCGCTGATGGCGCCGGTCGGCCGCATCGTCGTGCTGCGCAACACCGAGAAGTCGGCACTGATCGACGCCATCGCACTGACCGTATGGCCCGCACTGATCGCGCCCGTGATCGGCCCGCTGATCGGCGGCCTGATCACCACCTACGTGTCCTGGCGAGCGAACTTTCTGATCAACATTCCGCTTGGTGCCGCCCTGCTGGCACTGGTGCTGCTTTACATTCCGAACCATCGCGAGGAAGCCCGCACACCGTTTGACGTCACGGGCTTCCTGCTGACCGCAGCTTCGCTGATGGCGCTGCTCTACGGCCTCGAACGACTGGCGCTTGGTGGCGAAGACCGGCTGCTGGCCTTTGCCCTGATCGTGGCAGGCCTGATCATCGGCCTCCTGAGCGTCCTCCATTTGCGAAGGCACAGGACGCCGCTGCTCGATCTGACGACATTCCGGATCCGCACCTTTCGCGTTGCGACCCTCGTCGGTGGCATCACCTTTCGCCTGAGCATCAACGCGACGCCGTTCCTGCTGCCGTTGATGCTCCACGTTGGCTTCGGGCTCAATCGCTGGCAGGCGGGACTGTATCTCCTGATCTACTTCGGCGGCAACCTGGCGATGAAGTCGGTGACCACGCCGATGCTGCGCGGTTTCGGCTTCCGCAATGTGCTGATCGGCAACGGACTCGGGGTCGCCGTGTCGGTCGCGGCCTGCGGCGTGCTGACGCCGGCGACGCC
>Ga0190271_10000979_pt1 | contig 15598 bp, 10 predicted proteins | sample Popmic356T_FD_133747 | JGI IMG/M metagenome (GOLD analysis project Ga0190271, IMG submission 133747) | Populus adjacent soil microbial communities from riparian zone of Weber River, Utah, USA - 356 T | ecosystem: Environmental > Terrestrial > Soil > Riparian zone | place: USA: Utah | collected...
GTCATCCTGCGCAAGGGCGCGCGGCTCGGCTACCTGCCGCAGGACCTGTCGGTCGAGGGCGGCAAGTCGTTGATCGACTTCGTGCTGGCCAGCGTGCCTGGCCGGCTCGCGCTCGACGCCGAGCTGGCCGAGACCGAGCTCGAGTTCGAGCGCATCAACAGCGAGGGGGGCAGCGAAGAAGCGCTGATCGACGCCGGCGAGCGGCTGGCCGAGCTGCACGAGCGGATCGGCCACTTCGACGAGCACTTCAGCGAGCACGAGGCGCTGAGCATCCTGGCGGGCCTGGGCTTCAAGGAGGCCGACCGCGCGCGCGACATGGGCGAGTTCTCCGGCGGCTGGAAGATGCGCGCGGTGCTGGCGGCCCTGTTGTTCCAGCGGCCCGATCTGCTCTTGCTCGACGAGCCGACCAACCACCTCGACATGCAGACGGTGACCTGGTTTGCCGCGTTCATGCAGCGCTACCCGCGCGCGTTTTTTCTGATCTCGCACGACCGAGACTTCCTCAACGAGCAGATCTCGCGCGTGGTCAGCTTCGAGGTGGAGGGGGTGCGGCAGTACCCCGGCAACTACGAGCGTTACCTCAAGCAGCGCGCCGAAGAAGAAGAGATCCTGAGCAACCGCGCGCGCAACGTCGAGCGCGAGCGCGAGCAGACCCAGCGCTTCATCGACCGTTTCCGCGCCAGCGCCAACAAGGCCAAGATGGTGCAGAGCCGCGTCAAGGCGCTCGAAAAGATGGAAAACGTGGAGATGCTGGAGAAAGCGGCGGTGATGCGCTTTCGTTTCCCGCCCACCGAGCGCTGCTCCAACGACGTGCTGGTCGCCGAAAACATCGACAAGTCGTTCGGGCCACGCCGGGTGCTCGACGGCGTCGACGTGCGCGTGTCGCGCGGCGAGCGCATCGCCATCATCGGCCCCAACGGTGCCGGCAAAACGACGCTGCTCAAGATCCTCGCCGGCGAGCTCGCCGCCGACAAGGGCACGGTGCAGCTCGGTCACCACGTCAAGCTCGGCTACTTCGCCCAGCACCACGCCGACAAGCTGCACGCCGACAGCACGCCGTACCAGGAAGTCAGCGAGATGGACGCCAACGCTGGCATGACGCGCGTGCGCACCGTGCTGGGCGCGTTTTTGTTCCGCGGCGACGACGTCGACAAAAAAATCAAGGTGTTGTCGGGCGGCGAGCGCGCCCGCGTCGCGCTCGCGCGCTTGCTGATCAACCCCGGCAACTTCTTGCTGATGGACGAGCCCACCAACCATCTCGACCTGGGCTCCAGCGAGAGCCTGGCCGAGTCGCTCGCCTCGTACGACGGCACCGTGATCGTGGTCAGCCACAACCGCAGCTTCGTCAAGTCGCTGGCCACACAGATCTGGAACCTCGAAGACGGCAAGCTCGAGGTCTACCCGGGCAAGCTCGACGAGTTCCTGTACGCGCTCAAGCAGCGCCAGGAGCAAGGCAACGCCGCCCAGGCGGCGAGCCAGGCAGCGACCAGGGCGGCTGCCAACGCCGGCGCCAGGCCCCCGGCCTCGGCGCCCACCAGCAAGACGGCAGCCGCGGTCGTCGCGACACCAGCACAGCCCGTCGACCGCGCCGCCGACAAGGAGCGCAAGCGCCGCGAGGCCGAGCTGCGCCAACAGCGCAGCAAGGTGCTCAAGCCGCTCAAAGATCGCATCGCCGCACTCGAAAAAAAGATCGAGCCCGCGGAGCTCGCGCAGAAACGGATCACCGAGCAGCTGTCCGACCCCGCGGTGTACAGCGACACCAAGAAGCGCGACCAGCTGATGGGCGAGTTCGAGCAGCGCAAGTCCGAGCTGAGCAAGCTGACGGCGGAGTGGGAAAGCCTCAGCGAAGAGCTCGAAAAAAAAGAAGCCGCCCTGACCTGATACGCCCAGCGATCTCCGCCACCGCAGCGCGCGAGTCAAAACAGTGACGGATGGAGTCGGAGCGGCGGTGCGAGGCGCCGCCGGTTGTGAGGACCGCCCGGAGCGTACTCCTGTACGTGAGGACGGACCGGAGCAAGCGGTGGCGGATCGCGCCGTCGATCCGGCTCCAGGCGTTACTGTTTCGCGACGCCGGGCATGTTGTAGACAAACGCGAACGTCAGACGCAGGTAGCTATCCGTACCCGCGGTCGGCAGGGTGATTTCCGCGTTGTTCGACAGCCCAAAGTCGTACTTGTACCGTCGGAAGTCGAGTGCCGTGCGCACGCCGTACGTCTCCTTGAAGCGCACCAGCACGCCCGCGCCCGCTTCCCAGGCGCCCGTTTCGACCTTGTCGCCGTAGCGCGGCTCGCTCAGCTCGCCCGTGCCCAGCACCGGCAGGTAGGCAAAGGACACGTCGATCGACAGCCAGTCCACCAGGTTGATCGCCGTGCCGAGGCCGAGCCGGATCGCCGTGTAGTCGATCGAGGGCAAGAGGGCCGGCGGCGGCAGGTCCACGTCGAACACCTGCTTGACGAAGCCGACCCGGAAACGCGGCACGAAGTCGCCCAGGGGAATGCGGTACACGGCACCAAAGCCCACTTCATAGGCCGTCGTGCTGTACTCTTTGCCGTCCTGGTCCTTGGACTTGAGTCCGATCGCGTAGTCCAGCTCGAAGTCGGCTCCGAGGTCGGCGTACCAACGATTGCTGAAGTGTGCGCCCGGAAAGTACTGCGCGCCCAGGGCCAGGTTGAAGGACGGGCTGCCTTCGTCGGTGCTCTTGTAGCTGTTGAGGTTGGTGTCGCCCTCGTACTTCAGCGTGCGCCACATGATGCGCGGGCCAAAAAACGCGCTGAGCGCTGGATGCAGCGCCGACTTGTTGCCGCGCGCCGAGCGGCGCGCGGGGCGGTCTTCTTCCTCTTCGTCTTGTGCGTGCTTTTTGCTGGGCTGCTCTTCTTCCTCTTCGTCTTGTGCGGCCACTGGGGGCGGCTCTTCTTCCTCTTCGACGACCATCGGCTTGGGCTTGGCCTTGGTCGGCTTGGGCTTGGCCTTGAGGGGCGCTGAGCTCTCTTCGACGGCCGGCCCGAGCGCCGTCCACACGGTGGGCTTGATGGTCTTGAGGGCCGAGCGGCGCTTGCTCCAGGTCTCCTCGTGGATGACCTCGCCGGTCGACGCGTTGCGCACGCGCACGTTCGCCTGCAAGTTGCGGCCGCGCTTCTCGACCTCGCCCTCGACGAACGCGCTCAGCTCGAGTGCCTCGCCCACCTCTTTGTAGTCGCTGGCGGACTCCAGCGAGTTGCCGAGGCGATCGGTCGTGCTCTTCACCTCTTTGCTCGAGACCAGCTCGACCTCGGAGCGCGCCTTGAGTCCCTGAGAAACTTGCGCCTGGACCGCGCTCGCGCTCGGACCCGTGAATTCCAGCACGGCCACGCGCTTGGCGTCTTGTGCGGCGGCCGAGCCCTGGCTCAGCAGCGCTGCGACGAGAACCAGCCAAGCAGCAAACCAAATGTTCAGCGATCGAATCACTCGCTTCCCTCCTCAAAATCCACGCCCCGCCGAGTGCGCCGCGTCCACTATAAGACGCAACGTCACGGCAAACGGGGTCAAAAACCGCGCGTTAGGTCAGGCCGAGCGGGCTCGTCAGGGCAGCGACGGCGGTCAGCGCAAGCGAAGCCAGGGCGCACGGCAAGATGGCGGGCGCCACGCTGCGTCCACGGAGCACACACAGGCTGGGCACGGACCAGATCGCGATCTGCAGCAGCGGGAGCGCGAGCGCCAGCACGGGCACGGCCTGCCACAAGCCGCTCAGCAGCCAGAACGCCATCAGGCCAGCTGCAAACACGATCGAGACCTGCGCGGCCCCGCGATTGATGCGCTCGTAGCGCGGCGGGGTGCGATCGGGCGCGACCAGCGCCAGCGCCACCAGCACGTACACAAATGGCACCACTGGGGCCATGTACAGCGGCTCCTTGGCGATGGGCACCGACAGAGGCACCAGCGCAAGCAAAGCGCCGACGATCGCCGCACACATGGCGCGCCGCGCGCGGCTCATGCGCCGCGTGGCTGCGGGCAGGCCCAGCACGAGCGGCACCAGCAACGCGCCGTGATCGCGCAGCAGCCAACCCCCGTAGGCCCACGCTGAAGCGGCACCCGCTGCAGCACCGCTGAGCTTGGTTCCCGTGATGCCGCGCCCGCTGAACAGACCGAGGTAGACCCACTCTACCCACGCCGTGAGGTCGTGCGGCGCAGTGAGCGCAACGAACGCGAGGTGCGTGAGCGCGAACAGAGCGGTGCTGACACCGAACCCCACTGCCGTCTGTCTGAGCTCGCGTCGCGTGCTTGGGTCACTGCCGTAGGTATGTGCCGCGAACAGCGCCACACAGGCCAACAAACCTGGCAGAAACAGCCACATCTTGGTGGCGAAGGCGAGCCCGATGGCCGCGCCGGCGAGCGCGCCGAGCAGCGGCTTGTGTTTGTGTAGCGCCCGCGTCGCGAGCGCGAAGCCGAGCAGGCACAGCGCGGCCACCAGCGGCTCGAACTCGCGGCGCGAGTAGGCGCCGATCAACGCAGGCGAGCTGGCCAGCAGCAACGTGACCGTGTGCGCGGCGCTGCGATCGATCGGCGCCAGCGCGACGAAGCCTGCCACCAGCAGCAGCGCAAACACGGACAGCGAGACGAGATCGACGCCATGTCCGTCCAGCGGCGGCGCCAGCGCGAGCAGCAGCGGGTAGAGCGGCGTGTTGCCGATCGCAGGCAGGGCATCGCGCTGCCAGTCGGCCACCGGTCCGCGCGTCAGCGACGGGTGCACGAGGCCCTCGAAGCCGTCGCGAATGTTGTCGGCCATCACCACGTTGACCTGTTCGTCGTGGCTGCGCGTCGGCGGCGCGAAAACGTTGAGCCCGGCAAACAGGGCGAGCGAGAGCAGCAACACGGCCAGCGTGGTGGGGCGCCGCGGGCCCACGTCGGGCGCCAGGCTGTCGCGCTCGCCCGGCGTGAGGCGCGGACGATCGGGGGCGAACGCGAAGTACTTCACGCCCACGAAGTTGATCAGCGTCGCGAGCGCGATGCCGATCACGCTGAGGATCAGGTAGCCGCCGCCGCGATCGAGCCGCGTCATGCGCATCATCGCGTCGATCGCGAGCATGCGCACGGTGAGCCCGACCAGGTTGGCGCCCACGTACGCGACGTAGCTGCGTAGCAGCGGCGCCTCGCGTGCGTGCGCGAAGCTGTAGCGCCGGTTGATGGCGTAGTTGAAGGTGACGGCGGCCGAGAAACCGAACACCTGGCACAGCCGGGTGTCGACCTCGTAGCTCTGCTTGAGCCCAAACACGATCGCGAGATCGACCAGCAGGCCCAAAAAGCCCACCACGCAGAACTTGAGCAGCTCCACGAAGGTGGGAAAGCGGAACTGGTACAGCTTGTAGAGGTGCACGAGGTACTGCTCGAGCACGCGTAAACTTTGCTTGCTCTCGCCGAGCTCGCGGTCCGCGAACACGATCGGCACCTCGGCCAGCCGCGCGGGGTGCGCCTTGACCACGGTCTCGAGCACGATCTTCCAGCCCACGGGGTCGAGCGCGAGCTTGTCGAGCAGCGTGCGGCGCACCGCCATGTAGCCGGTGGTCGGGTCGGTCATGCCGCTCAGGCCGATCGCGAGCGAGGCGGCAAAGCGCGACTTGAGCTGGGAAAACAGCGGCCAATCGGTGGAGCCGCCGCCCTCCACGTGGCGGCTGCCGACCACGATCTCGGCCTTGTCCGCGAGGATCAGGCGCACCATCTCGGGCAAAGCGTCGATCGGATGGCTGCCGTCGGCGTCCATCACCACACACACTTCCGCACGCGACATCTTGAAGCCGGCGATGACCGCCGTGCCCAGTCCGCGCTCGTGTTTGCGCTCCAAAACGCGCACGGGGAAACGTCGGGCGAGCTCCTCGGCCACGTCGGCGGTGCGATCGGGAGACGCGTCGTCGACCACCACGATCTCGCCGCGCAGCTGTGCGTTCGCGAGCGCGGCGACGATCCGCGGCACGAGCACGGGCAAAGATGCCGACTCGTTGTACGTCGGCAGGACGACCGACACGTCGAGTCGCGCTTCATCCACCATGGCGCCGCGTTGTAGCACGGGGTAAACGCGTGATACTTTTGAGCGCAGACGACCTCGCCATGGGTCACAGTTTAAAAGCCGATGGCCGACCCGAACCGCACCACTTCACTCGTCGTACGAGCCGCCGCCATGGTGGTGCTGCTCGGCGCGCTGAAGCTCGCCACGCAGCTGGTGGTGCCGCTGTTACTTTCTGCGTTTCTCGCCATCGCTTCAGCGCCTTTGATGTTCTGGCTGATCCGCCGCGGGGTAAATCGGTTTGTTGCGGTGGGCGCAGCGTTGCTTGCGGATATCGCCTTTTTTGGGGCGATGGTGGCGCTCACTGCGCGCGGGCTCGACGCGTTCGTCAGCGCCGTGCCGCGCTACCAGGCGCGCGTGGGCCTGCTGCGCGGCGAGGCCTCGGTGTGGCTGACCAAGCAGGGGCTGCCCGACCTCGGTGAGCTGTTGCCCACCGCGCTCGGTGGCGAAGACGCAGGTCGCATCGTCGCCACCGCGTTCACCGAGGTGGCGCGCGCCCTGTCGTCGCTCGCGCTGGTGCTGCTGATCGTGGCGTTCCTGCTGGTCGAGCTGCTCGGCATCGAAGAAAAGCTGCGCTTCGTGTTCAAGCACCCGGAGCTGGGCATCGAGCAGTTTCGGCGCGCAGCCGCGCACGTGCAGCTCTACATCCTGGTCAAGAGTGGTGCGAACTTGCTGACCGGCATCCTGGTCACCTTGTGGCTGGCGGCGTTCCGGGTCGACTTTGCGCTGCTCTGGGGCGTGTGCGCATTCATGCTCAGCTACATCCCCACCATCGGCACGCTGCTGCTGGCGGTGCCGGTGCTCGCGGTCACGCTGCTGCAGTATGGCTTTGGCACGTCGCTCGTAGTCGGATTGGGCTACGTGCTCATCAACACGGCGATCGGTGCGCTGGTCGAGCCGCGCGTGTTCGGGCAGGCGCTCGGCCTGTCGCCGCTGGTGGTGTTCGTGTCCATGGTGTGCTGGGGCTGGCTCTGGGGCCCGATCGGCGCGGTGCTGTCGGTGCCGCTCACGGTCGTCGTCAAGATCGCGCTGGCGTACGTCGAGGGCTACGAGTGGCTCTCGCGCATGTTGGGGCCCGTGGTCGGAGCCAGCGGCGTGGGCTCGCCCAGCGTGCCGCCGCACGTGTTCAGCAACCTGCCGCCCAGCGTGGTCGCCAGTGCGGCCAGCCTCTCGCTCAGCGGTCGTCCGATCAGCGCCAGTGGCCTGTCGCCGGTGGTCATTCCCACGGCCCCACCGACGCCCAGCATCTCCAGCATCGGCGTGTCGGTCACCAACAAGACCGCGTTTGCGTCCAGCGTGCGCGACGACGACAGCGAGAGCTGAGCGCGTTTCGCGCTACGGCGGCGCCGGCAAGATCCAGCGCTTGTTGGCGAAGCTGTCCTGCTCGTGTGCGAGATCGACGTGCGGGGCGATCAGGCGCGCGGGCGCGCGACCGTTGAGCGCGACGAACACGTCGGCGTACACCGCGGCGTCCCGCCCGAAGGCACGCTCGCGCGCGGCCAGCTCGTGCGCGAACGCCAGGATCATGTCCGGCTGCGTGGCCATGGCCTTGGTCTGCGAGCGCGTGAGGATGCTGCGCGGGTCGACCAGCCGGCTTTGTTTGGTCGCGCGATCCACGACGCGGAACTCGGCCGAGCCGGACTTCTCCATCAGCATCACGTGCCACGAGAAGCGGTAGCCTTGCTCGCTCCAGAGCACGTTGCCCGGATAGGCAAGACGGCGCAGCGGAAGCAGCAGCTGCAGCAGCACGTACAGCGCGACCGGCACGTACACGCGCGGCCGCAAGGTCGCGTGCACACCAGATGCAGACGCCGACGCTGACGCGTGCGCGCCCGGCTCGCGCCGCTTGTGCCACAGCGACCGCAAACGTGCGGGCCAGTCCGGCGCCAGGAACAGCAGCGAGCCGACCATCATCAAGTACGGAAACAGTCCGATGTTGAACAGGCGCGCGGTCAGCGCGTGAAAGGCCAGCACGGCCAGGTACGCGTAGGGGCGCGCGCGGCGCGAACACAGAGCAAACGGGATGCTCAGATCGTAGAAGGCGGCCAGCCAGCTGAAAACGAACGGGCCCCACGCGGTGGTGAACAGCCCGCCCAGCAGCGGCAGCTCGGTGCTCGCTGCGAGCCACGTGCGCAGTGGCTCGGCCGCACCCAGCCAGTCGCTCTTGAGCTTGGCGACGCCGCCAAAAAAGTAGACCACGCCGAACTGAAACCGAAACAGCCACAGCACCCAGCGCGGCACCAGCTCGGGCGCACCGGCGACCTGCGAAGGCAGCAGCGCGAGCAGACCGCTGAGCAGGCTGACCAGGTAGTAGTGGTTGAGGTAAAACGTCTCGTCGACGAAGTGCAGGTAGCTGAACAGCAGACAAAACAGCCCCGCACAGACACGCGTCGCACGCCCGAAAGCCAGACCGAGCGCGAGCACGCCCAGCAGCGCGTACAGCGCGTAGGTGTACACGCCGGGCGAGCGCACGAAGGCCAGGCCGTAGTACGGGAAGTGGTAGCTCGGCGCACGGAAGGCCTGCTCGATCACACCTTTTTGCCAGCTGCGCAGCAGCGCCCCCAGCAGCAGCAAGCCGAACAGCACGCGGAAGGCCCGCAGGCTTGCGCTCGACACCGGTGTCGACGCGGTGGCAGCCAGTCGCGCGGTCGCCTCGACCCAGCTGCGTCGCGGGAGCGAGCGAGCGGCGCGCATCAGTCGGTGTCGCTGAAGCCGAAGCCGATGCTCGCGCCGAGCGCGCCCGCCACGTCGGTGACCAGCGAGCTCTTGAGTGCACGAAAGGCCTGGTAGGCCGCTTCGACCGCCGGCCGGTTCTGGGTGAGCGCGCTGCGCAGCGGTGGCGGGACCGCATTGAGCGCAGCCACCGTGGCCTGAAGCGCCGCCTCGAAGCGTGTCGCGGCCCCCGGGTTGATGGTGCGTACGGCGCTGCCGAGGCCCTGTCCCGTCAGCGCGCCGCGCTCGCCGCTGTAGATCGCCTGGATGCCCGCCAGGTTGTTCTGCAGATCGCGGAGCGAGCTGTCGCTGCGCGGCCCCTCTTCTTGCGCCGGCTGCACGACGTTGTTCATGTCGACGCCGAGCGGCTTGGACAGCTTTTTGAGCACCACCAGCTCGCTCAGGTAGACCAGCGCCGTGACGACCTTGTCGACGCCCTCGCTCTGCGCTGCGTAGAGCGAGCTGCCGACACCCGCCTCGGCGAGCTGATGGCCGTAGCCGGTGGGCCCGCCCAGCGCATCGGAGACGCGCTTGCAGACGATGGTCAGGTCGCTGGCCACGCTCTCGGCGAGCTCGGCGCGGCGCGCGCCGCTGCCTGGCTGGGTAAAGCGCGAGAGCACCTCGGCGTCGCTGACCGCGCTGTCGAACAGCAAGTACTCCAGCGCGGGCAGGCCGCGCTGGTTGCTGCCGAGCTTGCCGACTTCGACCACGTCGAGTGGACCTGTGCCGGCAAGCAGTGCCTCGAGCTTGGTGCTGTCGGCCGGCCAGGTGTCGATGGCTTCTCCGGTGATGGCGAGGTCATCGGCGGGTCCGAGCCGGTACGCCTCGGTCGTCTTGTACTGTGCGCGCGCAGCGCGGTACGCGGTCTGCGCGCTGGCCAGTGTGTCCACGCTGGGCGCCGCACGCAGCGCACGGATGGCGTCGACCAGCGTCGCCGTGCTGCTGGTCACGTCGTTGTAGCTGGGCACGATCACGTTGTTGACCAGGTCGCGCAGGACCTGCTGGCGATCGGCGTTCGGGGCGTCGGGCTGGACCTCGCAGGCCGCGAACGAAAATGCGCCGCCGAGCATCGCGAGACACAGCCCGCACAGCAAGACGAGCAGCCTGGACTTGTGGGGTGCAGTGATCAAAGCGACTCCAAAAACGCGACCAGGGCGGCGCGCTCGTCGAGGGAGAAGGCAAGCACGGCGTCGCGAGCTGCCACCGCTTCGCCGCCATGAAAGAGCACGGCCTCGAGCAGCCCGCGTGCTCGCCCGTCGTGAAGAAAAAACGAGTGTTCGTTGACGGTCGACACCAGGCCGATGCCCCACAAGGGCGGCGTGCGCCACTCGTTTGCCGTGGCTTCGAAGTCGGGCCGACCGTCCGCGAGCAGCGGGCCCATGTCGTGCAGTAACAGGTCGGTGTACGGACGGATGGTCTGGTTCGACAGCTCCGGAAAGCCGGGCAGCTCGCCGGTCCTGAGCTTGGGTGTGTGGCAGCCTGGACAGCCCGCGCGTGTGAACAGCGCGCGACCACGCACCACGTCGGCGTGCTCGAGGTTGCGCCGCGCGGGGACGGCGAGCGTGTGCATGTAGCTGACCACGCTGGCGAGGAAGGCCGGACTCAGCTCCACGCCGTCGGCGTCGGCACCGCTCTTGGCGGCTGTGCAGCTGGTCTGGGGTGCGGTGCAGCTCTCGAGCGGAAAGTCCTGCGAGGAGATACCGATGTCGCCCTGGAAGGCGGCGCTGGTCTGCTGCGCGATGCTCGGCTGGTTGGCTTTCCAGCCGAAGCGGCCCACCACCAGCGCTTTTTTGCGCACGTCCCACACGTGATTGAAGCGGCCCGAGATGCCGTCGCCATTCTTGTCGTCGGGGTCGGTCAGCGCCGCGAGCGTGGCCTCGTCGATCGCCTCCAGCAGGCCGAGTCCGAACACGGCAGGCGCGACCCGCGGCGAGACCTGGAGGTCTGCGGCCAGCGGCCCGTAGGCGAGCTGATCGAAGCTGTAGGTGGGGCTACGCAGCGAGTAGGGCGCGCCGTCGGCAAACGTGCCCGGCTGCTCGGTGTAGCGCACGCGCGGTCGCGCCTCGGCCGGCACGCCGAGGATGCCGTTGTCCTGGAGCTGGTTGCCGTAGTTGACGTCGCCGAGCGGGCCACCCTGTGCGTCGCTGCCCGGGATGCTCAGGCGCAGCAGCAGCGACGTGAACGGCTCGCTGTCGTCGAGCGGCGGCCGCCCGCGACCGTCTTTGAAGTGACACGCCGAGCAGTTGGTGGCGTTGAAGAGCGGTCCCAGACCGTCGATCTGCGTGGTCGACGCGGGAGCCGTGACCCAGCCACGGTTGAAGAGCGAGTTGCCGACGAAGAAGTCGTCTTCTTTGTCGCCGCTCAGCGCCGGCATGTCCTGCGCGAACGCGCTGCGCGACACGTCGAACACCGTCGCGGCGCCGCCCGAGAAGCGCTCGTCCGGATCGCTCGCCGCACCCTCGTCGCTGCCGTCGCATGCGATCAGCAGCAGCGCGCAGACGCTGAGGGGACCCCGTGCGATCATAGCTCGACGGAGGGCTCTTCCAGCTCGATCTTGAGGCCGAGCGCGACGGCCGCCTTTTCGACGTCGTCGCCGATCAGCTTGGTGGCCGTGATCGCATCGAGCATCGCCGTGCGGCTGGCCGAACCGTCGGGCGACGCGATCACCACGTCGAGGGGCGTGCTCGACTTTTGCTGCAGGTCGGCGAGCACGCGCAGCTTGGCGACTGCGGCGGCCACGTCGGCGGTCGTCTTGGCTGCCAGGGCGGCGTCCTTTTCGGCCACCACCTCGTCCAGGCCGACGCCGTCGCTCGCGCCGTAGCGACCGAGCCAGACGTTCTCGATGCCAAGCGCATTGCCGAGCAGGTCGACCGAGGTGTTGTCGCTGAAGCAGGAGTGCTCGTCTTCCTGGTCTCTGTTTTTGTAGGCGACCGTCATGCGCTCGCCCGAGAGCTCTGCCTTGGCCATCGAGCCCAGCGACTTGAGCAGATCGCCGATCGCGCTCTGTACGGCGTTGCCCTCGCTGGCGGTCACGCCGAACTTGGCCGCAAAGTTGTCGGCCACGCCGGGCTTCCAGGCATTGGCGACCTCCTGCACGTCGCTGACCAGCAGCTGGGCAGCCGCCTTGAGGTAGTCGGCGCGCCGCGTCTGGTTGGCCGCGCTGCCGCCCGCGACGTAGTCGGTGAACGGCCGCTTGCCGTTGCCGGCGCCCGTCGTGGCGTCGTCCTGGCCCCAGAGCAGGAACTCGATCGCGTGGTAGCCCGTGGAGATGGCCTTCTCGCCGGCCGCTTCGTTGGCCTTTGCGATCACCTCGACGGTGATGGCCGGCACCTCGGCGACGCGGTTGATGATTCCCGAATTCGCGTCGTCCCGCGTGTAGTCGATGTAATTCTCGTCGAGCGGCCAGGCGTTGATCTGGCCCTCGGGTCCGGTTGTCGGGTCGTCGATCGGGCCATCGTAGAAACGAAACGCCTCGCTCGGACCGTATGGCAGGCGCGCCGCGAGCCACGCGTTTTTGGCCGCGTCCTGCGTGGCCGCCGACGGAGCGGCGATAAACGCATCAATTGCGGCCTGAAGGGCCTGCGCGCTGGTGACCACGTCGGTGTAGTTGGCGTTCACGACGGCCTTGTAGTTGGCCAGGGCGAGCTCGGCCTTGGCCGTGGGGAACGTGACCTCGGGGTCTTCGTCCGAACCACAAGCCACGAGCGACAGGAGCAACAGGGCGGGGGGGAGCCGATGCATGGTGCGGCTCCTACTGAAAATGACTTTCAGCGTCAAGCGGGCGCGCGCACCATTCCAGCGCCTCTTTTGCCGGAAACACAGGCCTTGGGGAGAGCTTCCTCGCCTGCGCGCCGACGCCGGGGCGAGCCTCCTCAGGTCCGGCGACGGCTGCTGCGCCGGCGTGTCGACGGCAGGGCGGTCAGGGCGCCCGACTCGAGCAGCTTGCGCAGCGCGCCCTCCATCATCTTGCTGAAGATGACGCGCACGGCCTCGATGCCGACCGGGCGCAGCGCCTCGAACAGCTTGGCCGGCTGCGCCGTCTCCACGAACCCATCGGTGGCGCGCTTGAGGAAAAACGTGGTGAGCTCGGCGACCGCCTTACCCAGGTGCTTGCGCAGGATCTCGGCGGCCTCGGCCGCGGTCTCCTGGCCGACGCCCACGGCCTCGAGCTTCATCGCCATCGAGAGCAGGGCAGGGCTCTCCACGATGTAGACGTCGCCGCGCCGCTCGACCAGCTTGACGCGCGTGAGGTCGGCGATGAGTCCGGGCCGGTTGCTGCCGGCCAGCGTGAACAGCTCCGCTTCGCTCACGGTGCGCGCGTGATCGTGCGCCCAGGAAGCCTGCAGCTGCTGCTCGACGCCGAGCCACTCGGCCATGTCCAGCTCGCCGCGCTCGATGCTCTTGACCAGGCCGCGAATGGCGTCGATGCGCAGCCCGCGGTCCTGCAGCTGAGCTATCAGCTTGAGCCGCTCGACGTGCGCGTCGCTGTAGTACGCCACGCGGCCCTTGATCTCGGGGGAGCTGAGCGCGCCCTTGGACTGGTAAAAACGAATCGTGCGACTGGGCACACGCGCGAGCGCGGACAGCTCGTCGATGGTGTACTCAGCGGCTCCGGTCTTGTCGGGTGCGGCGGTGTCATCGGTGACGGACGGAGGTAGCGACGAACGGGCCATCGTATCGGCTATGTACATCATGTCAGCTCATGCTCCTCAGCACTTCGCGCAGACCCGCGGTTTTTGCGGGGCTCGCCGGGTCGTTTCGGGCGAGCCTGGCGATCTGCTTCAGGGATTTTTTCAGCGTGGCGGGCCAGCTGGCCGTCTTGTAGTGGACCCCGTTGCGCTCGCAGATCGCACGCACCTCGGGCGCGATTTGACGCAAACGCTCGGGCGGTAGCTGCGGGAACAAGTGGTGCTCGATCTGACGGTCCAGACCGCCACACAAGATGGAGATGGGTCGGCTGACCTCGAAGTCGTTGGAGGCGGCGATCTGCATCGCGTACCACTCGCCGCGCGAGCTTGCCTTGGTGCCGTGCTCGAAGCTGTGCACGTCGTCGCCCACGTGGCCACAGTAGATGGTGGCCGCGGAGTACACGTCGCGCATCAGCTCGGCGAGCCAGTTGCCGAGCAGCACCTTGAAAAAGAACGGACCGGCCAGTGCGGGGAACACGACGTAGTTCTTGAAGTAGTAAGGCACGTACTTGCGCAGCGCGCGTTTCCAGGCCAAAAGTCGGCTCTTTTGCGAGCGATCTGGCAAAAAGTCCAAACCTTCGGGCTGTCCGTTGTCGGCGTAGGCGTCGAGCAGACCCGTGAAGTGCAAGTTCATCATGAAGCCGAAGTTGGGAAACAACACGCCCAGCGTCAGCGGCAGCTGCGCGTAGTGCGCGAGCTTGTGTGGAGTGCGCTCGGTGAGGCGTACCGGACCGAAGTGGATGTCCGGATCTTTGCCCGCGACGTTGGTGTTGCCGTGGTGTTTGACGTTGTGCCCGAGGCGCCAGGACTCCTCGTCGATGGGCGTGTCCCAGCGAAAGGTCTTGCTGGCGAACGCCTCGCCGCCGGGGAGCTTGTCGTACGCGCCGTGCAGTGCGCTGTGACCGACCTCGGTGGCCTGCAGCTGTTTGTGCACCCACAGCGCGAGCACGCCGCAGCCGAAGGCGACCGGCTCGAAGCTGACGTGGATCAGCACGCGGCCGACGGCCTCCATGGTGCGCGAGAAACGATCGAGGCGGCGCACGTAGAGCACGTCCTGTGCACCGAGCTCGGCGCTGATGCGCGCCTTGAGGGCATCGAGCTCGGCGCCGAGCTGCGCGTAGGGGAGCGCTTCCGTGGTGGGCTTGAGCCTGGGTACACTGCGCAGCGCGACGGCTGCGGACGTGAGCGGGCGCTCTGCAGCGGGCAGAGAAAAGTGGGCGAGGGACACGGGTGCCTCCGATAAAGAGAGCCAAAACGCGGGCAGTCAGGGAGCCGAGAGAAGCCGGGGCTGCGCACTGGCTGATGCGTCATTCATAACCGTGACAGTTGCAGGTGTCAAAGTATAAAGTGCCGCAGTTGACGGTTGCAGTCGTTACTGTCGCACTGTAGGGTGCAGCCAAGCTTGGCGGAGGGACTTATGGACGACAAAGAGCGCAGGGACCTGGAGCGACGGATTCGCGCAAAAGCCACGAGCAAGGCGCGCGTGAAGGTGGGGCTGCGCTGGCACGCGCTGGTGTTCGTGTTGGTGAACGTGCTGCTCTACACGATCAACATGATGTTCACGCCGCTGGTGCCATGGTTCATCTGGCCGCTCGGCGGCTGGGGCATCGCGCTGGCTCTGCACGCATTCGCGACTGTTTCTGGTCCGCGCATCGACGAAGACGCGATCGAGGCCGAGGTTCAGCGCGAGCTTGCGCGCCGTAGTTCCGCCGCCTCTCGCTAGGCGCGCCGTAGTTCCGCCGCCTCTCGCCAGGCGATCAGAGGCGCTTGAAGGGAGTGCTCTCGGCGAGCATCTCCTGCTCGCGCTCGACGTAGCTGGCCTCGTTACGAACGAAGTCGGCGATCGCGCGGTCGAGGCCTGGATGAACTGCCCAGTGGGAGCTGTGACAGGTGCGCGGCAAAAACCCGCGCTTGATCTTGTGCTCCCCCTGCGCACCGGCCTCGAAGCGCCGCATCCCGCGCGCCAGCGCCCACTCCATCGGCAGGTAATAACAAAGCTCGAAGTGCAGCATCGGCAGGTCGCGCACCGCACCCCAGTAGCGCCCGAACAACGACGTGCCCTTGTAGAAAAACAGGGCACCGGCCACGGGCAGCGCGGCGTCGCCTTCGCCCTCGTGCGCCATCGCCGCGTACGCGTGTGGATTGCCGACGAGTCCGTCGAAGAA